>Ga0209702_10003094_pt1 | contig 27101 bp, 6 predicted proteins | sample FRY01_FD_187210 | JGI IMG/M metagenome (GOLD analysis project Ga0209702, IMG submission 187210) | Freshwater microbial communities from Lake Fryxell liftoff mats and glacier meltwater in Antarctica - FRY-01 (SPAdes) (version 2) | ecosystem: Environmental > Aquatic > Freshwater > Ice > Glacier... | reverse complement strand
GGGAGGGGGAGTGTGTGCTCCCTAACCCCCCTACCCATATTATTGAGGATTTCCAAAGCGGAACTTTAGTACCAGTAATATGGGATTTTTCGTGGTACTAAATTTTGAAGAGAAGGACTTCTATTTATTGGTACAGTGTGAAAACTGTACCAATATGCAGTAGTAAAGCAGAAAAATTCTGGACCAGTATTTTGACATTTAGGAATTACAATAGCGGCGAACAATGTGTAAACAAAAGTGCAAGTGGCTGCCAGATCATCTGAGCCTGCCTTAAAATATATATGAAGACAAACTTCAAATCATAATGTTTGTCAATTGCATGGACATGCTTTGCATATTGACCATTGCTGCTCATTGGGCATGCTCCTTTTTCGCTTGGTCCTGGCATGATAGAATGCATTACATTGCTGTGTCATGCTTCATAGTTTTATTGTGCTTTGGTTCTTTTGTCTGTGCATGCATCACACACAACAGTTTGCACAGCAAAACCTTTTCGAGTCCTTTGTTCGAAGAGATATATCATTACATATTGTCCATCACTTTTGGACACCCTGTGGCGACCTTTGTCCCTGGACATAATATTGGACACCACCGATACACGCAGAATGCAAAGGACAGTATGCGCACTACAAAGATGAGATACAAGTGGCACTTTCTGAATTTGCTTTTATTTCAGACTACTGTGTCGTGGAATGTATTCATGACGGATATGAGATATATGTTGTGTCAAAGGGTCCTGATAAATAGTTTGTTCACGAAGGCATGTTTGCAAGTGGTCGTTCTTGCAATTTCACACGGCATTTTGTTGTACACGAATGCTACCAATTTTTTTTTGTATGTGTATGTGCCGCATTTATTTGCGCAGTGGGGAATCGTTACAATGAATATGCTGCAACATGATGGCTGTGATATGAGTGATTTTGCAGCGAGCAAGAACAAGAATTACAATATAGCACGCAATTTCACCGGCACTTTTATCAACATGATGACTTTCAACAATGGCTACCACACCATACATCATTTCTACCCGACCTTGCACTGGTCACTCCTCAAAAAAGAGCACTGCCGACTTGTGCAACCCCACATGCATGCAAATCTAGACCAGCCGAACATGGCTGTGTATATGTTCAAGACTTTCATATATCCTGGGAAAAGGATTCATTATCTGGGCTATCCCTTGGAGTTTGACAACGCGACCGAACCCCCAGATGAAGACTGGACAAGCGATTACTCTCCTAAGAGTGACGCTGTCGCGAACTACAGCCGCTAATTTTTCATTTACAATAAAAAGTTCAAAATAAAACCACTTCTACCAATTGTCAAAAAACTGGTCTGTTTCAAATCTGAACAAAAATAGTACGCACTTGTTCACCGACAAAAAGCACACATACTCAGCGATGTCGTTCGCAGACGTGCATCGTATTCTGTCGCCGACAGATGTGCCCCCTTGTAACATTGGCAAGAACCTTGCTTTGCGGCAACCGGATGTCGAGATTGCAGCTATTCTGCTGCGTCCCCTGCCATTGACCTGCGAAAGATTCAACGAACTTTCGGGCGGCAAGGATTTCATGACAATGCAGTATGTGGTGCTGGACGTGGGCGCACCAGGCTTTTCCTCCGTTCCATACTCGAACAAGAAAGGAGAGAAGGCCACAAACCAGCTGCCGCTCTACACCAGCAGTGGCGGCGCGACGGTGTTCCACACATTTTCCAAAGCCGAGAGCAACCTGGAACGAGGTGCCCGTGTCGACAGTATGCTGGGACTCAACGGCGAGGACATGAAGCCGAGCTGCACGCTGGTGCCCGGCCTCTCCATGTCGATGTTCATTCGAGCGGACGCGTTCAAAGGAAACGTGTTTTTCAACAACCGCATGGAAGGGCCGGACCGCGGGAAACCTTCGGAGTTGCAGTATGTCAAAATGGCGGATCAGAGTCCGTACTGGAGTACCGACGTGCTGCCGGAAAACACGATCGTTTGGATGCAGGTTGGGGTATGCAACTCTGATCAGGCTGCCAAGGGCAATATGCTCAAAATCAAGCGTGTCATGCCGGCCGATTCCAATGCCTGCTTTGGCCCTGCCCTCGCGTGTATGCCTGCGACGACACAGGAATTCGACGAGCGAAACGAAGAGCACAAACAAACAAACCCGAGCATAGCTCGCGCGATATACCCCGGGAACACCAAGATGATTGCATGTGTGCCAGACACACAGTCTTATTGCAATTACGACGAAGAGCAGGGGTGCTTCATGCTGTGCGACTTTGGCACGGGCATGAGTGAGGTGGCAGTGCAGGCGTCGCTAGTGACCGACGCGATGGGCTGCAGCGACCATGGCGTCTGTGAGAAGCTGCTGGATCTCGCTGTGGCAACCGGAGCTTTGCAAGTACTCGTCCGCACCTCCGTCAACAGCGACAACATGGACATGGGGTCTGGAGCCTCTGCTTTCAGGGGCGTGTACCTGCATCTCGATACCAACAAGATGCTGAGCCTCGAGATAATGAAAGGACTCCAAGGTTTCGGAGCTGACTCGGATCCTTTACCGAGCAATTTCTACCTGCAGCATGTAGAAGGGTGCGCCGTGTGGTCGAACCCACGCCACGTGCTCTCGGAAGCTGCGACGCAGATTCTCTTCGTAATGGACATGAAAGAGGTCTCCCTGTGTTCCGTGCGCAACGCGAACACAAAGGAGCGCTACTTCTCGTGGGGCTGCGAAGGGAAATTTCGCAAAATCAGTATTTGTCTAGTGCCCAGAGCTGAGGCAAGCGTGATGACTACAATGGTCGGAGCGATGATTCGCAAGGAGGACAGTGCATGCAAGCTTATTGTGGGAATGCAGCTGCGCACCCAATTTGCAAAGGCTCGGGCAGCGTCTTCCAAACGCAAACGATCTTTGTTGATGGATTCTGATTTTTCAGAAGAAGAAACTGTAGAAGTGGATGGCTAAATTATTATTGTACCAAAATGACTTTGTCTATATAAGCACTAAGATATTGGCATATGTATATGTACATTATGTCGAGTCAGTCGAACATCAACATGGGGCACGCGTTGGCAGAACAGCTGGGCCTCACTGAATACGACATCACCGTGCTCAATAACGACAATCCGTTGGCTCCTGTGGTCAACGTTGTGCAAGTAGTTCCCGAGAGGGTGAGTCCTTCGAAAAAGGCCAAGCTGAATACGTCCAAGCAGACCAAGTAGTTGATGCAGGTGGATCTTTAGAATTGACCAACTTTATATTGACACTTTTTCGTTTGGAATAAATTATCATACAATCATTTCGGAGTATTGTGTCTTTATGTACATTATCGTTTTTGTTTGGCATCTCTGGAAGAGAGGACACGTTTAGAGAAAATTTGCAAATAGATTTAGTTTGCAGGAGATACAGCAGCATGAAAGTTTTGCCTCTGTGACTGGATTTATGAGGTTTGGGCACTGTGAGTAGAGAAAATTTACACGACGCAAACCGGTGCAAGTGCAAAGACTCCTTTTTATCAAATCAGATTGCACTGCAGGAAATCCAGACAAAATGATGTGTATTTGGTTCTTTCTCCAATTTATTTTGCGAATCATTTTGCGCATAAATGTTTTGTCTTGCTCCTCTGTTTTGATGGGTATGCTTTTATCGTCAAATGTTGTGTGTCGAGTGAAACGATTGTACATTCGCAGAGTTTTGAGCAACTTTACTTGAATCCAATGGAGCTTGCTCACTCTCTGTGAATTTGAAAATGATTGAAATTGATCGTAAAATCGATCCTCGCGGGGAATGCAAATAAGAGTGGGTTGTGCGCATTGAATGCGTCGTGTAGAAGAGAGTCTGGAGTCGTGAGTTGTATGAATTAAAATCATTTTTTCCCTTCATTCTATGCCCAATATACTCTATGTGAGTGATCGGAATATTTATTTACATTTTGCATAAAAAATTACGCCCCGCAACAATGCGAAAAGTGAATTTTTCAAATTACACCCAATAGTGTACCAATACGACAAATCCATAAAAGGTACCAAAAAAAAGATAAAAAAAAATACTGTACCAATAAAACTGTACCAATAAAACTGTACCAATATGAAATTGTCTATATAAGCAAGTATAATATCTCCAAACTACAACACAATACTCTGACTAGAGTGCTGTGCGTCTTCAAAGTTACCTTGCTTTGGCAAGATCATAGACATGTTGGTTTGTTTCTCACCTGATGTTGTGTGCGCAAAATGTTATTGCTGCAATCGATGCCAAGAGTTGAACAAATTGCCTGACATCGAGGCGCTTGAAAAGTTGCAGAATAATATAACTGATGTGGAAGCAAAGGTGGCTTTCAAAGTCCAATTCTCTGTGGCTAAGTTGACCGCAGAAAATACTTTTTTCAATGTAATGCAAAACATGAAAACATGGAAAGCACTAAACGAGGTGAAGTGTGGTCGAATCAGTAGCTTCATTCTAAAGTCCATGATTTTGAGTGAGAAGAAAGAAAAAACAAGCAAGGAGGTTGTGATGGAGGCGGACAAGGATGGAAACAATATGTTTGTGGCGGCAATCATTAGCGGTGCTAACATACACATGATCAATATGATGTTGAGGATGTGTCCGGAAGTGCTCGAGTTGTGTGATAAATGGAACAACACTCCATTGCACTACGTTGCGGATTGCGGCGAACTTGATTTGTTGGTGAGCGTGTTATGCTTTGGCGATGAGGGGAAAATGTGTATCCAGGAGAACAAAGAGGGTTTCAACCCCTTGATGAGGGCTATGGTTCAAAAACAGAGTGCTCTCTTCATTCAAACGCTCGTGCACGCAAACTGCAGCACTTCTTTTACACAAAAAGATTGTGTCATGAGTCCTCTTGTGATGGCTATCCGCAGCGCTTGCTCGTTTGATGTCATTTCGGTTATTCTCCGAACATGCATGTGGAACATTGACTACATGGATCCGCATGGGAATTTCGCAATTCACACTGCGATCGAGTTGGACTGCGATTTTGAATTGATTGAGCTCATTTGTGGAGCAAGTGTGATGAACGAGACAGTCTGTCTTTTGACGAACAACCGGGACGGGTTAATTGCCCTGCAAATGGCAATCAACTTAGAGAGGTCTATCGAAATAATTAAAGTACTCGCCTCGTGCACTGCCAAGGCAGCCAAATTTTGCGCTGAAGTGTTTCTCAAAGATGCCCTCTCTCCCCAAGATGAAAGCACGTACCTTGCGAACTTGCGCAAGTGGGACTTGAGCGAGGACATGAAACTGAGTATTTGCAGCGAAGGCAAATTTTACAAAATATTTGTGAATTCAAAGACGAGCCTGGCGAAAATGATCTCTCACATCGAGATGAACATTAGCAGCACGGGTGTGGGGCTAAATGACAAAAAAATATTCCGTATGATGATGAAACTTTGCGGGCACACTGTTATGACTTTGGCGAATGAAAAAATACTACAATGCCTTCTTGAAAAAGTGGCTACCCGTTCAGGCGTGCTCTACGAGAACAATAACCAGCAAAACATTCTGCATATCGCCTGCTCTGTGAAGGCTCGTTTGGAAACCATCCTACTCATTTCAAAATTGAATCTTGAGACCTTTGTTGCTCTTGACAAGTACAAGAACACACCATTTCATTACTATGCCATGAATCAGGGGACTAGTTTCCTGGTGGGCCATGAGGTTGGTGGGTCTTTCATGACGCAGTTTGGCATTGGAAAGCCAATCCACATCAGCAATAAATTTGCGATGTTGGAGAAGGAGCTTCGTCCCAGATTGGACGTTGTGGAGTTTTATCTCTCTATTTTCAACGAGAGTGCTCATCTGAAGAACAGTGAAGGCAACACTGTATTTTCTCTCGCTGTGTGTGGCAACGCAGATTTGGCTGTGGTGAAAGCCTTGCTCATACACGATCAGGAGCCGCTCAGTGGCCATCCTCCGATGACGTACGGTACGTCGGCCTTGGGAATCTTGCACGTGGCTGTTGCAAAGTGTGACCCTGAGAACCTTGACAAGCTCAACAAGTTGTCGATGGTGATCGAAAATGAGACTATGATGGAGTACCTGGCGGAGGTGAACAATAATCGATTCGAAGTTGTGCAATTCTTGGCAAAGAACTGGCGCGGAAGCGCCTCAGTGAGGGACAATTACGGAAGAACACCCTTGCACTTTGGAGCTTTGCACAATTGTGAAAGCCATGCATTGCAAATTGTCGTACTGGCACACCCGCAAGCGCTCTCTATCATGGATGACAACGGAGATGTTCCCCTCAACAAGGCTTTAAACGCCCTCAACATGTTCATTCCTGGTAACGCTGCAAGCATCGATTCTCTCATGCAGACGGACCTGACACATGTGAACAAGCATAAAGACAATTTTTGCCACCTCGTGTTTCCTGATGCTTACTGTTTCCAGCCCGCACAAACTAGTTTTGACAAAAACAAGATTTTTTGGCGTGTGAATTTGAAGTTGCGTCTCAAGGTCTGGAAATCCTTGATGGAGGGAGATGGTGTAACCTATCATTCGATTAACAAACAAAACTGTGATGGACTCAAGCCTCTTGAAAAATTGAGCAAGTTTGTGTGCAGTTCTATTGAAACTCCAAACTTCAATGAATACGTGGAGTCCTTTTCTACGTACGCGATGATAGCAATCACAAATATGTTGAAACACAGCAAGTCGTTTGAGGACGTCATCTCAGGCATAGGTGAAGTAAATGCATTGTACCGCAATTTGCAGGAAACATGCAAGCGAGTTGTGGACGTTGTGCGACGCCTGCAGAGCCTGAATCACGTGAATCTTTTCATGAATGAAGTGCAAGAAAAACTTGTGCTCCTTAACATCGAACACGACAAAGTGGTGAATGATGAAAAGAAGCACTTGTCGGACAAGATTGCAATCGAGCTCATTGTCGCAGAGAGTGTTACCTTGCTGAAACCAGACAAAACCGAAAGCAACAAGAGGAAAAAGCATAACGACAAACTACGCAAGGAGGCTATTGCTCTGAAAAGGAGCTTGGAATTGGCAGAGGAAGAAGAGGCCCAATCTCTTCTCCGCAAAACCCTCAAGCAGCAGCAAGCCAATGACAAAAACAAAATGGTCATGCAAAAGAAAGCCAAGATGCGCAATTCCGCGATGTTGCAAAAGCAGAACCCCGCAGAGACTTCGAGTCTCTCTTCTGTTGCAGCGCATGAGAATTTTGAAATATCCCCAGTATCGCAAGATGCAGAGGTGTGCTTACAGACGCCTGCACTTTCTCCACAGGCCGACAACTTCGAGTGCAAGTCGCCTGATCCTGAAATTGAGAAAGAGTCGCCACAAATGGACTCCGATGCGTCTGAAAAGGAGTCTCAATCGCCTCGCATCAATTACACCATTCTGAGGCCTCTCTCGTCAGGGTATGACATGCAAGTTTTGAATGGAGTGCTCCCCAATTTCGACATTATTCTTCAAGACATTTTGGATGGCCTCCATGGTCCTGGACCCGTGGTAACATCTGTTGTGCATACTGAGTCGAACAGTGTGCTTGCAAATGTTGAGAAACAACAAGTGGAGTGCATAAAATTGGGTGACTCACTGCAAATTGCAAACGAGAAGATCGAAGGTATGAATGATGCTGCACTTGGTCGCAACAGCCTCATCAACAAGCTCACGAAAACCAACAAAGACCTCGTCAAAAAGATAGACGCAATGAAAAAGGATAAACAAACTGAAATCGAAGCTCTGGATGGTATGTTACAGACTGTGCGACACGAACTCAAGGTGTCCCGAAAGAAGGAGGTTTCAGTGCAAAACACTATTGAGGAGAGTGAGCAGAATCTCAAAGTTGCTATGGACCGCATCTCGGAATTCGAATGCAATGAGGCCAAGATTGTGAAAGAAGTGGAAAGTGCACACCATGACAAAATATTGGATCTGCAGAATATGGTCAATTCCATCTCCGATCAGCTCGAAGTCAAGCAGAAAGAACTTACCAAATGTCAGTCGATGTCGTTGAAGACCATTGCTTCTATCAACAAGGAGCACAAGACAAACAAGGAAAATCACGTCTTGATGCAGGAAGTGCTCGTGAAGGAGCGCGACGATTACATGCAGAAGCTTTCCAAGATTTCAGAACTCGAGAATTCCAAGGTTGTCGTGATTGAAGAGCTCAAGGCCCTTGTTCAGCATCAAAAGGACAAAGCAGACAGGGAGGAAGAGAAGGCACGTTTTCTCAAATTTCAACTGGACGCCAAAAATGAAAGCATGCTAGAGTTGACTTTGAACTCCGAGGCGGAGGCCAAGCTACAAGTCAATATTAACAAGCATTTCCAGCAAGACCTGAAGGATAATTTGATCCACTCGCAGAGGTTGGAAATTGAGGTTCTGCAGCTACGTGCTTACAAGGAACAGGCGGAGATCCGTGTGAAGAATTTAGGGGTCAAGATGTCGGAGCTGATGATCATGAAAGACGTGGTCGAGTGCGTCATTTGCCTCGAGTCTTGTTCTCGCCACAGCGTTTTCCTCCCGTGTGGCCACATGACTCATTGCAAGAATTGCAGCGGTATGGTTTGATGTATTGTTACATGTATACCAATGTATTTTTTGCAAAAGTCGTTGGTGTTATTTGACACTCTTTTATTTGTGTTGGCAGATACGCTCATGCAAGTGCCCAACAGGAAGTGCCCCTCGTGTGAAGTCGAGATTACAGAGGCCAAGCAAGTCTTTTTCATCTGAGCATCAATACACTGCTGTGTGTGTGATGCTTGCAAATTAGTCTTTTTAGATTTTTATTAAAAGCAGTTGCAAAAGACTCGTTTCGTACTATGGTGTTGAAGCGTTTACGGATTCTTCCGTTAGTTAGTGTAAACAGAAACAAAAACGCAGTTGACTAACATTATCATAGACAGCAAAACCGCCATGACAAGTCTTGTGAAGGCGAACATAGCAAATAAAATTAGAATGAGAAATAGGATGAGTGGCAAAACTTTGTAAAAACTGACAAATGCGCATATGCGATTGGCGTCAACTAGACTTTGTTCTGCCAGCTCGTAGACATTTTTCTTTGTCGCTATTGTGAGACGAACGTTGCCGGCGAACCCTACACTTTCCAAAAGGCCTACAACAGGCTCGTATATGTCTGCACCCACCTCCACACAAGCCCACGCCAAAACATCTGTCCAGACCCCGTACTCGAACGGTGCGAGTGTGCAGTCTTTGAGACATTCTGTTCGCAGGAATTCGCGACACGCAGTCAGCTGCGCCGGTGCTCGCACGGAATCTCTGAAAAGAATGTTGGGCACTGACATTGCCTTCGGAAACAAGTACTCCAGGGTGTTGTATACGTCTGGCAGAAAGCATGTTGGTATGAGGGGCACACAAGCTGGCGTGTAGCCGTAAGCGAGGTACATCACCAAAAACGGCAGGGAGGGAAGTATAAGCACAGCAAACATGGAGAGGTTCAGCGCTGACATCAGGTAGTAAATAACGACTGCATATACGAGCACTACCAGCACTGCGTTGAGGATACGCACCTCCCACCCCGAGCAAGTCTGTACTTGTTCGAGGTTGCACTGCAAGTTCTTCATGATATTGGACGTGAGGGCCAGGAAAATCGTACGCAGGTTGCCGGAATCGAGGCGCAGCTCTCGCATGAGGCTGCGGACAACCCACAAGACAGAAGCGCTGACCAGGTCAAGGGTTTGGTCCCACGCTGCTTTTCCCTGTTCTGGCGCGGTAAAAGGCAATTTTGGCCACGAGTCGGCAATTTTACTCGAGGGCCACACCAGCTCCGGCTGTTCGTAGTACATTGTGGTGCTGTTAAAGGCTCGTTGTATTATGCTAAGAACGTCGAGAAGAGGCGTACACTCCTCCCCGCTCAGTGGATGTGACACAAATGTCGAAGAGTCCCACATAGCGGTCGCCACGGTGTTGTCCGTATTGTACGAGAGGAACGAGGAGAGTGTCTTCTTGTACGACGTCTGCATATCGCTCATACGGTCATACTTGTCCGAGAAAGCTCGACCCTGGGCCTTGAGCTTTTCAGAGAGTGCAGATATCTGGACTGTCGGCGAAAATACCAAGAGACGTCGCGAGGAAGTGCTTTTGTTCACGAAGTCCAGCAGTGCTACCATAGAAGGCGTGGTTTCATTGTGGTCGTAGTCTTCTACAAGAATAGTCAGCACCGTGTGCAGAGACGACATTGCTCCCGACACGTAGTACAGTGGGGTGTGTCTCGAAAGCATGTGCATAAGTCTTGCGGGGTGCATGCCCATCACAGGCAACAACAAGGGGTTGCGTGTGATCTCCGCCATCACGTCCTCGATACTGCAGAAAAAACACGGAGGGAGCACTTTCTGCATTTCCAGGAGGGCTATGGTCTGCAAGCTGAAGTGGAACGACGCTGCACACCCCTCCCGTGTTGCGGGAAGCAAAGTGCTGCTGAGAGCGTCTTTACACAGTCCGTTGTGCGTACTTTCTGGCACGGCCTCTTCCAGGGCGAGCAGACGCCTGCCCGTGATCGACGAACTGACCATGTACGCTTCTGCGCTGGCGCCCGACACCCTGGTGCAGAAGGAGCTAGCGCTGTTCACGTGGTTACACGGAACTGTGAGCATGTTGTCGTAGCTCTGTCCGCTGAGCGTGGTCTTGAAGTTCGGGTCGCGGGTGTGCAGACACATGCTGTCAATACGCAGGGCTGGCGAGGTTCCCAACTGCGAGAGCTGGCACGAGTCGAAATGGATTTCCTGCAACCCACACGCACAGTACCCCGATGTCCTACCAGGCTGCAAGAAGCACATGCGAGAGTTCTGGCAAACAGCACAGCGCTGGAAGCCCCCGAAGCCCGGATTGAACTGACTGTCGAGCAGACGACATGTCTGATCTTGCTCATAGCAATCCGAGTTCGCATTGCACGGGGTTTCCACCATGACCGGAACAGCGCAAGTACAAATCTTCGTGATGGGGCTGCACCCGAAGCGTTTCGTGCTGCCCTTGTGTTCGCACGAGCCACACATTATGACTGAGCGATCCACCAAACTAGTGTGGCACGTGTCTGCCTGCGTGCACGAGAGCGGCTGGCCGTCACCGTAGAAGGTAGTGTATGTAGAGAAGCATCGAGTGGCGACGGGAAGCGCCCCGTCCGGTATGTTGTCCTCGGGAATGTCCGTGAAGTCGCACATCATGAGCCCCTCGGTATTGCAGGGCAGTGCGCCCAGGAAGAAGTTGGATGCAAAGCGCATCGATGTGGCAGGAATGAAGAACAGTATTTTGAAAGGCCGTGTCCCAAGGATGTCAAGATTCATAATAGCCTCGAATGCATCTGCCAGGATCCCGTATGCCCTTCCCAGCAAATTGAAGAGAACACAAAGTACGCCCGAATCCGGAGATGTGCCGACAATGTCTCTCTGTACCCAATTGTAAAAGTCGCACAGAATGCGCAGGATCTTGACGATTTCCTCTGGCAACCCCTGCCCAAAAATCACCTTGAACATCACACGCGCGAGCTCATCCATGATGTAGAGCACTCTGGCGATGAAAATCTCCACATACAGCATGAGCTTGTCGCCAGCGCGCTTGAGCATCTGTTCGTTCGCCATTATTGCAGATACAAGCAGGGAGCCCAGCTGCGAGCATATCTGTGCGAAATAGTAATATAGCTCAATGAGCAGTGTCTTGATTTCTCGCATCATCATGAGGGCCTCCTTCACTGGCACGAGTTCTGTGCTCGGGCAGCGTGATAGTAATTTCTCGTTGGACATTATTTGCTCTGTGGATTCTTCGGGCCTCGCACACTGCGATTCCGGCAGGTTGTCGTAAAAGGTTTGCACGGTGTCGTGTACGAATTCACTGTTGCTCGACGAATACATCGTGGGCGAGTAGAAGTGGGCCGCCTCTTGGCACTGCGGCATGCCGAGGGCGCGACATATCAGGAGACCAACTTGCGCATGCCAGGTCTTGACCCTGGCACACATCTCTTCGGTGTTAGCGTCCACCAGACAAAGATGCACAGGGATTCTCAGAGCCCCCGCAGCCTTGGTAATTTCTCGAGCACACCCAGTCTCGCGCTGTCGGGGGTCGATCCACTCGTTTTTATGCACACTTCCCGAGCAGTTTCCGTCCTGGCACCACACCCACGAGCGATCCCACAGGGGACCGTCATCTGTGTGCGTTATGTTTTCTTTTGCAGGAACTCTCAGAACGTGTTGCAGAAAGTTGCTGCGTTGCCAGGTGTTGGCATCGAACGAGAGCAACTCCTGAAGTTGAGAACATGTGGCCCTCGCGCCACACACAGCGCGTCGCAGATGTGCGGCAAGCATTCTCGCTGTGCTTATCTTGACTGGCTGGCCCACGCTCATAGCAGGACGCTGGCTGTTAAGAGTCCCCGTGCTGCCGTTGCGATGCACGAAGTCAAAGGGAGCGTGCTTGTCACACGAGGAACATCTTCTGTGTCGCTTCCGGGGTTTGCGGTCGGGGACAAACGGCTTGCGCGCGAGGTATTGTGTGCTGCCACGCGAACCGTTGCGGTGTGCTACGACACAAGACAGGCCCGTGTCGAGCGATCCGCAGTACTGTATCGCAAAATTGCTATCTGGTGCCGGTCCCAGACGACGCAATCGCCCCATACGGCAACTGCTGGCAAAAGACAGCAGCGCTGGTCGCGGTCCACGCACAGCAAGGCGCAGCCGGAAACGTGGCAAACGCGAGTACACATTGCAGAATGGCTTGTCCGCGGGAACCGTGTGCGTGTCCCCGTCGACCAGGTTCACGGATTGCATGGGCCAGTCGAGAACCTCAGCACACACAGAATCGCCCCCAGCATCCCACTGCACAGTGTGCCAATCATGTGCCGAGCGCAATTTGCTCAGAGTGTCGCTGAGATGGTCGGATCGCATGGTGTGGTTGGCAGCGGTACAGCCCCAGAACTCCGACACAAACCTTCCGGCGCTCAGAAATGACATGGTCCGGGTGCCACTCACGGTGGGGTGGGCATACTGCGATGTTGCTGTCAGGTGAGCAAAGCGCACCTTGTTGCGCATGGCGCTGGGGTACAAGGCTTCGTACGGCTTGCGGATCCCAGAGTACGCGCTCAGCCACTGCAGAGGACAGACCCAGCTGGTATCAGTTGCCTCGTGGTATTGCTGCGGGGTGTAGTGCACGTGGGATTGTTTCCACGTCTCTTTTACATTGGGTCTCCACCGCTCCACCCGTTGTCTGTCGGAGGTGAAAACACTGCCCATCACAGTCCGAGCTACTCTGAGCTGTCCGTACGTAGTCACCTCAAAAACAAGTGCGTGGCCACCAATGTCACTGCCAAGGAGCTGCAGGCTCTCGAGGGTGTCCATAACCCCCCCTCTCCACACCTCACTGTCCGACCACAGGCCCCCTGCCAGCGATGAGATTGTCTGCGAGACATGGATGTCGCTCACAGCTTCTCCCGGCATGCCCCCCACACTGCCGTGCTGGATGCTGCAAGTGCCTGGACTCTGGAACACCTTCTGGCAAATCGGCGTGTGGTACGACTTGTATTGTCGATTGTGCCGCACCAGCACTTCGCCATCGCGTTCCTGGCAATGACTTGTCATATCGTCGAGGACAGCCTGCCATCCGGGGGATCGGATCCGACAAAATGCGCTGCACCTGCCATCTATCGTCCACACCTCGCCCGCGCTCAACTGGCATTCGCAGCCGGTGCCCTCGTCGAAGGCCCCACTCATGTACGGATTCATGATCTCAGCCGTGTCTTCCCGCGAAAAACACATCGAGTTGTGATTTTCCCCTCGCCACGCACTCTGGCTCCACGACCGAGATGTCAAATTCGCCACAAACTGGTCAGAGTCGTGGGCTGTGGAAAAGCTCGGGTAAAACCCACCCATGAGCATAGCGCGGTCGACAGGGATACTCACAGAGCCGCCGAGTCCGAGGCTCCACCCTACTCGTTGTTGCAGTGTCTTGTGACACCGGCGCAATGACTGAAACGCGTTGTTGGTCTCGCTGTCGTAGTTGATGCTCGTCATCTCGTTGCACTCAAATGTCTTGCGACGCATTTCAGCGTTGTAGGACTTGTACTTGGACAGGTCCAATTCGCCCGAATAGAGCAGACCGGGGTCGGCCTGGCCCATGTGGAAATCGATCTCCTGGCTGAGGACTGCTGACAGCTTCTGTGAGTGCATTGACGCCCGTTCGAACATGAAGACTTTCATGTAGCGCATCACCATGTACACCACCTGAATCTGAGTAAAGTACACGTTGTTCTCGAGATAGTCGTCCTCGCCAGAGGTCTGCGAGAGAAACATGTTGTCCGGATACTCGTCACGCTTCGTCCCATATACCAGCATCTCGAATTCAGGGCTCCGCAGCGTGTAGTCTCCCTTCCTGCATCCACTCTCGCCCTGGGAGTCGTATGCATACCCCTGGCGTACCCTCTCGAAAAACTCTCCGTTGTCGTAGAAGTGTGTCTTCTGTGCTGGTATTTCGAGGGTCTGCAGGCTGGAGAACTCGTGCGTGGGTATGAACGGGGAGCCGCTGTCCACTGGTCCCGACAAGGCACGTTTGACAAGAATGCCAGCCTGCAGGAGCTGTTTTACGGACCATGTTGTTTCTTCAGTCACTCCTGGCAATAGCTTCATGCGAACCTGCACATGAATTATGTCCTGCAGTCTCGTCTCGTTGTTAACGATTCCGACGGGGCGCGAAGCGTACTTGAGGAAATCGAAGTTTTCCTTGGCAGTGGTGTGTGCGGGAAAAAGAATATACGAGTTGTCGTTGGCGAGCTTGGTATCGATCACCGACATACAATCCACATTGGGCACAGATGTCAGACGCAGCCTGGAGAGCGCCAGGTTGATTATTGTGACGACATCATCCTGGAGCTGGCTGTCTACAGTGCTAATGTCGTCAGGGGACTCAAAGACCAATAACGCCGTCTCCAGCCGCTTGCGCAGCGTGATGCGAGGACTCCGCGTGACGTAAACGTAGTTCGGACAGCTGACGTGGGCTGCGGCATTCTGGCTGTTTATGAGCATATCAAACCATCTGGACGGAGCCCCTCCGTCCCCAGAGCTGGACAGGACCACACATTGCCAGAACCACCGGAACGGCATGTATACAGCCGAGCGCTCCTGGAAAAAATAAAGAGAGTTTCGCGTGGAGATAGTCTGCGTCACGTCGCGAGTGTATGAGACGGTGTTCTGTATCTCTGCCATACGCTCCACGATGAAACGAGCGCAGCGTCCGTGCTCCAAGTACGCCTCCTCGTCCGCAAAGCCACGTGTGGAGTCTTGACTCGGGTCGATTCCAAACAGCATCGGGAGAATCCGATTCACCGTATCCAACACTAGCAGCGATTCTTCAAACGTGTATGGGCGTGTGGCGATTTGAAAGACTTGCAGGTAGCTTTGGAATGCCGTGTCTGCCACTCCGAAGGCTCTGGGACAGTGCCTGCGCAGATTGTCATATATCTGGCGTAGTTTCTCTCGACAGAACGTGAAGACCTGCGCAGTGCATTGTGTTTCTAGTTCGAGGGGGACCAGCCTGTCTGAAAATACCACGGTTAGCAAAGGCACAGTATGCCGGTCAACAACACATCTTTCCTCGAATTCGCGGTCTGCCAAAACCCCATCGCTTCTTTGCACTCGGTATCCCATGCCCATGCAGTGGTCCGCGTCGCGATTGCTGAAGGGCCGTGACAGCACGATTGTGCGTAGGATCGCGTCCTGAAAAGCAATCTGCACCCTACGAAGAACAGAGCGACCGTCGACCATGAAATTCACCTCTGGACATATTTCGAAGGTAGAGCACGGAAGAACGGTTTCTGCTACGTGCCGCAAAGTCGATTCAGGGTCCCCGCCGACGGGGAAGTATGTGTAAGGGCTGAGAAATCCTATCTTGGAACGCTCTTGGTCATGCTCTATGTCGCAGAACTTGGCAGTAGCGACGTTGTCAATATTTTCCCAAGTGCGTAGCGCCCACATAAAGTTGCTTCCCAGTGCATAGTCAATGCGGCCACCCTTGTTGTCAGCCTGTGTCGACATGCAGATGCGGTGGTCAGAGTGCTGGTAGCTCCTGTCGCATTGGTGTGCCTGTGCACGGAGCACCTGTGCATCCGAGAGCGACGCTGCAGTCAGCGTAGTGTCGGATCGCTCGTAGAAATTGTCCGGGACCCTGAAAATCCGGCTTGAGCCATCGCGGCCGTGCTCGGTCGTCGGCACAGATGTTCCCGTGAGATTCCAGTACTCGTAGCGGTTTCTCGCTCCACACATTCCATTTGCAGAAGCAAAATCGCTCACACCCTCGTATGTGGAGAATCCGTACGGGTCGAGCGCACACGTCCGGGCGAATAGCTGCGCGAAGACCGGCTTGTCGAGGGCGTTCTCCACCACCAGGACTATTTTTTCGCAGAAGCCTCGCCCGGAGCACATTTTGTCGCTCTCCCCGTGGCAGTGGTCGTGTGTGAAACATGACTTGAGGCAAACTTCGTCGACGCAATACTCTTTCTGCACACACACACCCTTGCCAAACGGATTCGTGAGACACACAAATTCGTGCGGAGACAGCGATATGCATTCTGTGTCCACACTGCATGTGTACTGGGCAACCACGCTGCAGTCGCCACCGCGCCCGGCGTCTCCATAACTGTCATCGTGCGACTCGTCCCAGTGTGGCCACGGGGCGGTGATGTCAAAACCAAAGCCCCTGTGCCAGTCCCGGACCAGTCCGAGAGAATGCCTGAAGTCGCCGGTCCCTGCGACAAGCGGCGTGTCCGTCGACAGCTGCTCGGGATTGTTCCCCACGTTGAACATGAACTCCTCCGGAAAGTTGGTGACAACGGGGACCGTCGGGTCTGACAACGCCAGGGAGTCCCACAGGCTCTCGAGATAATACGGATTCAACTCTCTTTCGGGCAGGCCGTACGCACCTGCGTCGCACAGCACGTGAGACGCGCCGAGCCGGCTCGAAAATTCAGTCATGTTTCGTTGGCGCAGCGGGTCTACTCGGGACTGGCCGTCGTCGTCAGATGACATCCACGAAGTGAATCCGCGCATATTTGTCTCGTTCTGGTCACAGGCACACGTGGGATGATACCCGACGGGGTGCTCTGCGTCGGCGTCCCAATAGTCCAGAACGTCGTCGCAAAAGGCGTGCGGCGAAACACCCTCCTGCTCGCCTGCGTCGCGAGCTATCAGAACTGCGCGCACGTCTGCGTGCACAACATCCGAATCGAACCCTGTCTCTGTGCTGATGCGCACGAGGAGCTCGTTCAGGGCTGCTCTCTGATCGGGAGAGGTCTCCTGAAGCGCCACAACAGTTGGCCAGTGCATGCTGAAGAGTTGGACCTCTGGCGTTGTAGCGTAATGACGGGCGTCGAAGGCCAGCGGCGGTCCGACGTGCTTGGCGAAGACCACCATGCTACAGTCGAGCTCGCTCCCCAGACACGGGTCGAAAAACACATCGTCGCACATGACCAAACAATTTGGAGTGATGAAGATGAAGTCACAGCCAGTCGTCTCGGCAATGGCAAACGCACAATGACTCGCACTGTCTGCACTGCCGTCTTTGGGCTTGACACCGTACACTCCCCGAAGCTGGCAGATTCCTATCTGCTGCAGCTGTGCGGTACAGCGTTCTTTCCATAGAATTTGCAACAAGTCTTGTTCTGCTATAATGTCAGAACTCAGTTGTGCCTCCGTGAAGAAGTGTAGAATCGCATACTCGATAGCCCACGTCGAGCAGTACGCTCCTACCGGGGATTCGTGTACGGTGTGTGCCATCGGGAATAGCACATCGCGGAAGTACGTGGAAAAATTATTGTGCAAATACTGCTCTTTGTGCTGCTCGCACACGGGCTGTGCTATCGTGTGTCCCAAACGGTAGTTTACAGAGCGTCTTGTCGAGAGGATGAGCTTGTGGGCACTCACATGCTCGCCGAGTGAGTCTGGCCCTGCTCCGAGCAGTCCCAGACGCAGACCAGCAGGCCCATATGTGGCCAGGTCTTGCAAGCCAATGTCAGCCTCTCCCCCCTCCCACCACCTGTGCTGATGATCCCAATCCATAAGTCCCCACACCGTGCTTGCAGAAACATCGGCACACTCGGGGGTATCGGCACCAGCTTCCTCGAGCACCTGCATCAGCAAAAACAGGTCCTCTCGAGAAGAGTAGCCCCCGCGCTCACAAAGCTGTTGCCACGGCCCTGCATCGGCCAACTTGTGGGCAATGCCAGAACAGTTCAGAGAAGAATGCACTCTGCACCCGACCGTGTCTTGCCATCCGCAGAAGCAGCGGGCACCGAGTCCTGACACCGACCGAACGTCGGTGACGCGAGGCACAAGGACCCGGTCTTTGTCGACTGGCAAAGTGTCTATGTTGCCACCGGCAAATGTTGCCTCTGGTGTCAGGGGCGTGGGGCTCCCCCAGTCCTCGCACCACATGCTATCGGTGGGCATGTACCTGTGCACATGGGTCCAGAACACTGGCGAATCCCTGCGAGCCCTTCGCAGGATTCTTTGTACCACCCCCTCCATACCGTGCATGAACTCGCCAGGATCGAGCGTGGGGTCATAGCGCATGTCAGCATCGACTTCAGGCGGGTTGGAACCCACGCGCACCGGGAGGCTGAAAAAGCCGGAGGACAGCAGTGCCATGCAATTCTGCCAGAGCGTGCCTTTGTTTGTCTCTCTCATCACCTCGCCACTCGAGTACTCCCGCACCGTGACAGTGGGATCGAACAGGTACATACGCTGTAACTCGAACTCGGCCTCGGGACTCAGAGGGTGTGGTGAGCCGTTAGTGTACAACGGGTCAGTCCACACATCCACCGACAGCAGCTTGTCCAGTTTGATCTGCCCGAGTATGTCTCCTATCACCTCCTGCCCGACGTCCCACCTCTTCGAAAGTGCGTGGCTCGCAGGAAACGTGATTTGGGACTCTGAGGTCCACCCGTGCTGCTCACAACACGCCATACTTGGCCCAGTGTTGTCGGGACACAGGCAAAAGAGATTCTCGACCCTGCTGAAGAGACTGCGGATTGCGTGCACGGCAGCCAGCGTTTGTGCCTTCACAGCGATCTGCGAGTACGTGGAGGCCTTTTGGCGCACCGATGCCATAATCTGCTTTCGGGTACGAGACCCTCCCGTGACGCCATCGCCATGTGGTTCGAATTCTCGCGAGTGCGCCTGGTGCCGGAAGTACTGTTCCACGGGAAAGGTTTCGCCGTCGTTCATGGTAAAGCTCGACTGCATGTCAGCCGACGCAAAAGGACCCATTATCACGCAGTCCACGTACTGGTGTATCTCGTCTGCCTCCGTGCTGAGAGCACTGACAGACACTTGCTCGCTCACAGCATGTGTCTTGGCAAAGAACGGCTTTATTTCAGAGCGGAACAGGTGCTCAATGTCGTCCTGGGCCCGCTGCATGCGTGTGTCGCGATCTGGAATCGCAAGCAGATGACGGGCTGCCACGGGAACTTTGTTGGCACTAGATCCCGACCACAGAAATACCGGCATGACACTCCCGACTGCACTGTACCCAGGTGTCGCCAACTGTTGCATTTTGCCCGAGAAGGACTGGCAGGCGTCCACTTTGGCAAAAGAATCCCCTGTGGTTTTTTCGTAGTGAAAGTATTCGTCGATGCCAGAAAAAGCTTGCGCCCTCCGCTGCAAGTACGTCCTCATGCATGCCGGTGTGCGTTCGCCGTCGGCAATAGCTTGCCGGAAGCACTCTATGACGGATTCATGGACACGCACATCCACACTCTGACGAATTTGCAGGATCCTAAGTTTCTGTGGTCCGTTGGGCTCGTTGAGATCCACCGCAGAGAGCGGGATGTCGTGAATACCCCTCCACTGCGCAGGCGAAAACAGGCCCAGAAACATAGCACCTTCGTCCCATTGCCTCTGCTGGTAGTTGGCGCGGCAACGGGTAATGACTTGCATGATCTCTACGCCCTGCTCTGCGAAGGCAAGAGCGTTTGGGGCCCCGTCGGCACAGTCCGTCCCCCTCTCGAGGCATCCGAGATAAGCATCGTAATCTTGCATGCTAATCAATTGCTCGAAAGGAAAAGGGTTCCATACCAAGACGTCCTCGCCAGTCGGCGAGTTCAGAAGTAAAGGCCCTTGACACCACAGGTTGTCGGTAGCCGCACCACGGCGGTCCCCAGGAATCCGAACAGGGGTGTCCCCACACACACAGGTCCACACAAGCGACTGACCCACCACTGGTAACTTGCAGTGGTACATGTCGTACGTCTGCACTACGTCCATGATCCCCGAAATTAGGCCGATCAAGTACGCGAACGCCGCGTCCAGCATGTGCTGAAGCGGCTCAAATGGCATGCGGTTCATGAGGTCGTTTATTTGTTCCAGCATCAGCTGTATCTCGTTGTCGATCTTGTTCGCTCTGGTGCTGATGTCTCGCAGCGTGGCGCCCATCAACTGAGACAGACACATGCCAACACTAGAGTCCGAGGCCGCAATGCCCTTCTTCGACCCGAGCATTATCAGAGGCTCGCCGTCAGTGTCCCCGCTGATCATGTTGTCGAGGACCAGTATGGCGTCGTTGGTGAGACATGTGATAGTCTTCTGGGCAGCGATGAGCGCGTACAAGGGCCCCATGAACACAGAGGACAGAAACGTGGTTGTAGCAGCGAGGACCATGACGAAGCGAGCATGGTAACGCGTATCGATCTTGGAGCTGCGTGCCCCCACGTCTTGGCCCGCTTTCTGCTCGAAAGAGTGCGAAATGGCTCCGAGTATGGAAGTCAGTGTTGCTGTGGTCTCGACCAGCGCATCCTTGGTGTTGCAAACTCCAGCGTTGAAAGCCTCCTCTGGCCATGATATTTCGTACTGTAGTCTCCTGTTTTCGCTAAGTTCTACTATCATGATGATCTGGCGTGAAAGAGCCATCCACATGCCACCTATTCCTACCCGAACGATGTCCATCTGACTCGACAACACCTTTGCTATGTTGCACAGAGGCTTGCGCAGGTTCACCGTCGTGCCAACACAACGCGAAATGGAGCATTCCTGTGCTGCCAGACACATACCCTGTAGGTGTTCGAACCGGGTGTCAATTTTCTTGTTCTGTAGTACATTCGGCATGCATCCCACGCAGTTGTCAAGTGAGCAAGTGATAGAAATATTGACGGAAAGAACGACGCTCTCAGCCATAGTGCGCTCGCCACGGTACTCGCCGTCGACCACCTGGATCCGTACGTTTTGAATCCACGCCTGACGCCCTGTTCCCGAGAGCAGGATCACCATTTTTTCCAGGTTGCTGTACGTGATGGCCGACAAGTGCCTCTGGCTCTCGGCGACGCGATCGTACTTTGTGAGGTACAAAGGGCCTTGTTGACCCATGTTCAGGGCAGAGGATATCCCCTTGCCACTGCGAGTCTTGGCCACCACAGTTCGCACCGAAGCATCTCCGGAAGCGAAGTCGAATGTGATCACACGCACCTCTGCCGTCTCGCTGTTGTGCGAGGGGATCGCCACTATGGTGGAGCAGTTGCTCGAAACGCAAATAGATTGGTGGTGCTCCGGGAGAATGTGCTGCATGTATTGTTCGCAGGCGGAGTACAGGGCAGCTGCTTCCTGGATTTCGATGCGCACACATGCTTTGGCAGACTCATATCCGTTGCCGTTTCGAGCAGGAACCATTCGTACGCCGCCGACGAACACATACGTCAATGTTTGCGCGTGCACCACCCACACACGGTCGATTCGCTGCATACTCCGATGCAGTCTTGAAGAACTAGTGTCATACACGAGAGGATTCCACGGCTGCGTCACCAAAAGCTCGAAGCGCGCGAGAGATGGAATGGATTCGAGCCGGTACAAGCACCACTGTCGTCCTTCGGACTCGCCCCTCAGAGTCAGCGCAAGAAGATCATCGCGCCTGTTCGCCCTCACTCCAGATATCGTCAAAACATGCAACTCCATGAGCTTGTCTGGAAACACTGAGGCGTATTGAGCTTCCTTGTTGGAGAAAGGCAATTCGGGATACGCAAAGACAAATTGCGAAATGTCTCCCGGCACACAATAGTAGGCAATAGAGGGATTGTAGTTGCTGTTGGTGCCGGCCACTGCCACGCAATGATTGCCCTTTGTATAGCGTGTATTCTTGCAAATATACTGCTGACACAAGTCGGGAGGCAGCTCTCGAAGGTCGCGCACCAAGAAGGGCGGCATGTGGCGATCGTTCTCCATGTCGGAACTGCTGAAGTAACGACTTTGTACAGTCACGTCGCGGGAGTGAGTGTAAGTCGGAGGGTTCCCCACAGCCTGCAGCGCAGCATCAAAGGCCGCGTGGGTGTCGAGACACCGTGCCCGGCAATCGAATGTGTGAATACACTGCATGAAGTAATCGACCGGCTCCGGCATGAGGGTAATAGAGTACGCCGACCCGTAGAGGTCTTCGCAGTGTCCCCCATCTTTCACGAATGCTGCAGTGAGGTAATCTATGCTCGACTCCATGGCCTGTGTCACCTGGAAAAGGCGGCTCAGGAATGGATCCATCGCCGTGAGCAAATCGTGATTCGCAGAATCCATACTTCTGAAGCACATGCTCTGCTGCACCGCATTATTCTGTGTCCGCAGCGTCTTGGTCCACACCGTGTAGTCGATGGGCATGATGTTCTGCAAACAGACTTGTGTAATGAACTCTTTCGAGTCTCGTCCTTCTGGTAACTTACACACACAGTTCATCAGAGGGTACGAGACCAGAAAGGTCATCATGGCCTGCAAGAATCCTTCCACTCCGTCCGGTCCAAGCAGACACGCGTTGCGCACCATTTTGGCCCACGGATTGGTGTGCCCTATGATCTGCGACAGTCCGTCGCACTGTGCCCTCATGTGGTCGAGCCAAGATATTCGGATGTCGGTCCGAGACTCGTACAGCGCTATTGTCAGGACCCCTGTACTGATACCAGCGTCAGTCACCCGGGACAGAATCAACACCAATCGGCGAATCATTTTCGCGCCGAGAGAAACTGTGCTCGTGCTCTGCAGGAACATGCGTCTGAGCGAGGCAATCGGCGTGGGCATGTTGCCTACCGGACTGCTGGTGGCCACTGCCGAGAGATCTGCAACAGGGGTGCTTCCTGTCTTCACCGATTTGAGCACCCGGTTCAGAAGGTCTCCGGCGGCCCCTGTCATCTGCGACTGCCCAGACATGTGTGCCATGATCTTGCTCGTTCCGACAAGCACTCCCTCGATCTGGGCGTGTCCTGGCTTTCCGCGCAGCAGTTCGCTGAGCTTCCCCAGCGAGTTCCACACGTGGTGGTTGCCAAGCTCCAGCGAGTATATGATGCCGTCTACATCCACCAGATTAAGACCTCCTGTGTCTAGCACCGAGTGGTGCGTGAGACGCTCGCGTTGCTGGAAGAGATTCGACAGTCGGCCGGCATTTCCGGCCGCTGGCAACGTGAAGAGGGCCTGCAGTACCACTCGAAGCGCCAGGGTGCCGCACACCGCATACTCGGCACCTGCAGATCCCAGCTGTGGCATCCGCTGCATGGCGGGACACATGCGCCCGGGAGACGAGGCATAGACCTCGGTCTCTGCGGCAAACATGCCCATGGACTGCTCCCGGAAGCACGAGTAAATGGGCTCTGTACCGTAGACATCATAGCAGTCCGCCCGATTCGGGTGGATGAAGTAGTGCCGATATTCACACAGGGTCTCGTCCACCACCCTGTTGTCTTGGAAGTTGCTCGGCGACGTTGCCTTAGTGGTCAGCAGCAGGTTGTTGCTGTTAATGTACTCGAGGCCCACAACCATTATGTTGACGATCTGGTGACACTGCGCAGGCGAAAAATCAGAAGAGAGCCAGTTGGGAACAGTCATGAATGCCACAGACGGATCGTCCAAGGTTGGGATCCCCATTGTATGTTGCGATCGCACGGACTTCAAGCTCCACACCCGTGCCCGACCGAAGCTGCTCTCTACATTCAGACACAGCTCGGGCACTGTCGCGTGGCAGCGGGCCCACACACACCCAAGAACTGACAGTTCAGGGGAGTCCACCCAGTGCACAGCCCACTCTGACACTGCCACCGCACTGTACTCCTGTGCCCAGTACGTGTAGGATCGCGGGAGCACGACCTGGTCTGCGAGGACGGCGTTGTTGTAGCACTCGTCGTTCGAGAGCACTTCACATTCCGGGCCGTCGTAGACCTGGTACGCCAACGCGTTGCTGTCGATGGAGAGAGCGTCCTGACGAACTGTGAATTCCGAGCTTCCCGCACTCCTCAAGCGCGCTATCACCACCTCGTTGCGGGTGTCACGCAACACGTGGTACAGGAATATGTCCCCCGCAGACACAAACGGCTGCTGCGCCAGACGGATGGTGGGCCGTGCTTCTGCCCTCGCGTACACCACACGGTCCATGGGGCTGCTCGGCTCCCAGGTCATCACGTTATCGTCCGGTCGGCAATTAAATCGCTGAAAGTCGCACTCGCTCTGATAGCTTTCGCCGAGCGCCGCCGAAACCGCAACCGGTTTCGGCTTGCCACTTGTCGCGACGCAGCCCTCGTCTCGGGTAGCTATCACACAGTCCGTCTGAGCCAGGTTCACGTTGTTCTCCCATGTCACCTGGTTCACGAGCACAATCTGCTGGTTTTTGCGCCCGGCAATATGCAGGCCCATGCACCACGGGAAGCAATTTGCGCTCTCGGGTAGACAAGCGGAATCCGTGCCGTCTGTGTCGACCCGGCATCTGGGATGCACATACACTGCTGCGTCGGCAGTGTTCACAATCGTCGAGCGCGCCGCGGTGTTCGTGCCAAAAGCGTCGTTGTGTGGAACGTCGATACCTGCCAGCGGTTGCGAGTATCTGCGGCGCGAGAAGCGAAGAGATACGACCTGTATCTGCACCCCAGCACACGTCATCACGCTCGCTGCGCGTGGAAAGTCAAAAAGCACTTTATGAACAGTGGCCTGGGCGTACGCTTCGTCCTCGAGGTAGATCTGGTACGGCACGCTTGCGCAAGAAATCTGAAGGCCTTCGGGTCCATCCGAGCAGGCACACCCGAGCATGCCTGTATTCGAGGCACCCTCGCTGTCAGTGTCTTGCACATCGGCATACTGGATGGAAGCGATCCCGAATCGCGTGTCCACATGAAAGGGCCAGTTGAACAGCGCCCTTTGCAGTCTAGTCCCGTCCACCAGAGTGTAATAAGCAGTGGACCTCCCGTCTGTCATGGCGTACATACTGTGTGTCAGTCCCACCACACGCAGACCTGCTTGTTCGTCAAACTCGGTGCTGACCTGTTCCCACACGTTTCCAATCGAGGGCAATGAATTACAGTTCAGGACACTAACTCCGATGTTGCGCTCGATGACTGCAAGCACTGCGTTTAGCCAGTTGTCAATCAGATCCCCGAGGGCCCGATACAAGGCGCAAAGTACATTGACGGCGGGCGTCCAGTCCGGCATACACATGACCGCTCTTTCCACCTGCGAAAAGTCCTCGCTGCGTCCGTACATGCACCGCTGGTACGTGATTATGGGCAGAGCCACTACTACGTGTATTACCGCATGCACTGCGCAGTGAATTGCCTTGTACAGATTGTAGTCGAGTAACGGATACAACACCGCGTCGATGATGGGAGAGAGCACAGAACAGCTCCCGGCTACGATTCCCATGGAGGAGCGTACGATGCCGCGCAAGAAAAAGCCTGGAGTCATGAGATCCAGAGTCATGTGATTGGTGTTGGCAAAACACTGAAGATTGGGCTCCACGTATGGGGTGCCTGCAACAAACACTTGTGTGTCGGACACGCATCCCAGCACGTTCATGATAAAGGTGTATGTGCTCAGGCCACAGGCACCAGCAAAGAGCGAGACGTTCTCGATGAGCTCCGGAAGCATCTCTACATTGCCACGCACCACCGGAAACAGCACGTATTTGAGAAGTCTGGCGGCGAGCCACACAATGGCGTTATACAGCGGCACTAATTTTCCCAGGACGAGGTGCGCAAGCTGTAAGGGTAGAATGGCCAGCAGATAGATGAGCAAGCCTATCCCGCTGTTGTAGGTGTTGAAAATCGCGACATACACGACAGTGGAACTGTCTGCCACCACAGTGAGCACGATCATCAACAACAGTATTCCGAACACCAGGCCGGAGTGACGCAAGAGCAGTTCTGCAAAGAGCACGACCGTACTGACGAGAGTCATGACCGCCGTGTACACGTGCGTGCTCAAGGCGCCAATCACATAACGGTCCGAGAGCTTCTTGGTCTCACTGCGTTTCGAAGGCACTGCTACCAGCACCACACGATTCAGAACACGCTCAAGTATGAGAAGTGCTTGCGCGGCCCCTGCAAAAATGAGCAGCCACATTGCCAAGCCAGTAGTCTTGCTAAATATTAGCACACACACGAGAGACCAATTGACAATTAGCACTCATTTATTGAGATATACAACGGCATTAAAAAATATAGCATCATTACATGTCGTCGAATCCGTATTCCTGCACACATGCCTGCCTGCAGCCGTAGGCTCTGCCCACACAACAAGGAAGCCCGGCGATGCGCTGATTGTGGAGGCTCTGCAATTTGCGAGCACCGACGCGAGCGCCGGCGATGCCATGAGTGCAAGGGTGCCAGCCTTTGCATACACGGATCCGAGCGAAGCCGCTGCCGCCGGTGCGCTGGCAACGCCATTTGCGAACACAATCACCACCGCACCCGCTGTGTGGCGTGTGGCGGCAGTGAGACCTGCCAACATGCGAAGCGCCGCACGAGGTGCAGTGTGTGCTCGCCACAGCAGTACCTATTGAGCTTGCTGCGCAACCGCACATACAGCCTGGTGCGCCAAGCCAACACGAAAAAGAGCAGACGCACCCTCGAGTACCTCGGTTGTTCCGCTGACGAATTCATGCAGCACATGCAGCGCAAAATTGACCAGTGGAATGCTTCTCACAGCACACAGATGACCTTGCAAAACACGCACATAGACCACATCAAACCCTGTGCCACTGCCACATCGCACTCACACGTCATGGAGCTCGCGCACTTTACGAATCTGCAACCACTGCTGGTCACGGATAACCTCGCCAAAACTGCGAGCTGGGGCCCGGCTGATGACTGCTTCTGGCGCGCCAACATTTCTGGAAAACCTACATATACGAACATATACTGGCCGCTCGCCA
>Ga0209702_10003090_pt1 | contig 27147 bp, 22 predicted proteins | sample FRY01_FD_187210 | JGI IMG/M metagenome (GOLD analysis project Ga0209702, IMG submission 187210) | Freshwater microbial communities from Lake Fryxell liftoff mats and glacier meltwater in Antarctica - FRY-01 (SPAdes) (version 2) | ecosystem: Environmental > Aquatic > Freshwater > Ice > Glacier... | reverse complement strand
ATGAGTTGATTGATTCGTTGGGAATTGATACAGTCGTAACCACGTCTCCGCCACATTCAACTCAGTTAATTGGTCTTGAGTTGAAGAGAAAAAAGAACATCCGATGGATTGCCGATATGCGTGATCCGTGGACAAAAATCTACTACGTTTCGGAGTTGCTTCAGACCAAATGGGCTCAAAAAAGTAATTCCAAATTGGAGCAATCGGTTTTGGAAAATGCTGACAAGGTTGTAACCGTTAGCCACACGTTGGCAGACGAATTCTGTGAACTCGCACTAGGTTTGAAGCGAGAAAATGTGGTGGTTATCCCAAACGGTTTTGATGAAGATGATTTTCAACTCAATGTTCCGTTGGAGGAGAAATTCACCATCGGATATATGGGAACGATAACAGATCAATACGACATCACCTCGCTCTTAAAGGCTATTGGTTCCAGCAATCTTGATGTTGGTTTTTGCTTTATCGGAGACGTTCAGGCTGGTTTGAGAAATCGTGTTGGAGGAGTTGCTGCCAGATGCGAATTCACTGGATATCTCAATCACGACAAGGCGATAGAGAAAGCCGCTTCATGTAGTATTCTTCTACTTGTAATTCCTAAAGTTGAAGCAAACAAAGGAATTCTCACAGGAAAAATATTTGAATACCTAGCTCTGAAAAGACCGATTCTTGCCATTGGACCTGTTGATGGAGATGCAGCGCAAATTCTAAATGAAACGGGGGCAGGAAAGATGTTCGATTACTCTGATGTAAATGGAATTTCACTGTTTCTTCAAGAGAAAATGAACGAAATTCAAAAAGGAGAACAGCTTTCTGATTCTTCAGGCATCAACAAGTATTCGCGTAGAGCGTTGACAGGTCAGCTTGCTCGGATATTAGAAAAGAGAGTTTAACTCTTTTTGGAAAATGTGTTTCAATAAGCACCATTGAATTACGTCCTTTAACCAATCAATGGGAGTAATCCGTAAACAGAGTATTCAAACTTCCCTTCTCTCTTATTTGGGAGTTGGGCTCGGATACATCAATGTCGTCCTTCTTTTTCCAAAGTTCTTTGCTCCTGAAGAGTTTGGTCTCACGAGAGTACTTATTGCCGTAATTGGTATTGCATCTCAATTTGCGCTTTTCGGGATAACCAGTGCCATCATTCGCTTCTTACCTAGGTTCAGAGAACGGGATGATAAAAGCCATCACGGCTTGCTCGGTCTTTCGCTCATAGGGAGTTCCATAGGAGTTTTGGTAGTTGGGTTACTTCTTTTCTTGGCTCAATCATGGGTTGTTGAATACAAGAAAGGTACATCGGATCTGTTCGTTGACTACTACATTCTGCTATTTCCGTTACTGGTTTTTGAGGTGTTCTATCAGGTTTTTGCCAATTACACACGAGCTCTCTACCATTCCGTTGTGAATGTCTTTTTCAAAGAAGTCTTTTTTCGGATCACCACTACGATTTTGATTCTCTTGTTCTATTTCAATCTGCTCGATGTAAGTCAATTCATGTGGCTTTTTGTGTTTCAGCATGGACTGTTGGTTATAGGAATGATTATTTATTTGAAGATAATCGGTCATTTCAGTTTGAAAATCGACCGCACGTTTCTTACGCCCGAATTAAGGCGCGAAATATTCCATTATCGATCGTTTACGATGCTAACCAACGTTAGTGCATACATGCTGATGTCAGTTGATGTGGTGATGATTAGCTATATGATTGGTCTAGATAATACCGCTTTTTATACGGTGGCTTTCTACATTGTTGCTCTTATCAATGTTCCTAGAAATGCGATAACCAACATTTCTCTGCCAGTTATTTCCGATGCTTGGAAACAGGATGATCTTTCTATGGTTCAGAACATTTATTCCAAAACCTCAATCAACCAGTTGCTGATTGGCGTACTCTTATTTGCAGGAATATGGGCCAATGAAGCCAACATATTTCACATTTTGCCAGCTGAGTATTCTGATGGAAAATGGGTGTTGTTTTTTGTCGGAGTTGCCAGAGTTTTGGATGTCGGATTTGGCATCAATGGCGGAATTATCAGCACATCTTCTGGTTATCGCTTTGATACCTATGGCAATATTCTATTGCTGATTGGGACCATAATCTTAAATCTCATTTTTATACCACTTTATGGAATTGCTGGTGCAGCAGCTGCAACCGCTATTTCACTTACTTCATTCAATCTGGCGAAGTACCTTTTTCTAAGAATCAAATACACACTCGACCCCTTCAGTTGGAGAACATTAGCCATTATCAGCCTTGGTTTACTCGCTTACTGGGTAAGTTCGTTTATACCAACTCAATCGAATTTCGTGCTTGATATCCTTTTCAGATCTACCACAATTGTAAGTGTTTACCTACCACTCGCTTTTGTGTTAAGGCTATCTGAAGACGTGAACAGTTTTGTGAAAGTTATTTGGGGAAAGATCAAGTTTCCGAACTAAGCTCCACGCTGAACTTGAATTGTTACAATAGAAAGGTGACACTTAATGCCGAGGTAGAATTGCTAGTTACGTGGCAATTTAAGTCTATGGATGAAGGAGATTTCTTCATAGGTATTTGAAGCTGCAAAAACTTCATATCCCTTTTCGTTCATCAATTTCACAATCTCCTTTGATTTGTAATTGTCTTGATCAAAAAGTCTGTCATGGAATTCAACAAGAATCTGATCAATTGTGACAGATGACTCTAGAATTTTGGGTAGCACTTCGTATTCAGAGCCTTCAATATCCATTTTCAAAACATCGATATGCGAGTGCCCAAATTCTTTGACGATATCATCAAACGAACGCATTTTTACACTAATAGTGTTGTTGGAATCCACACATTCGCTTTCGACCAAGCTGCCCGAAACTCCTCTTGGGTTGGTTGGAAGATAAAAATCGACCATTCCAGATGCTGAAGCAGTGATGCCAAAATCAAAAAACGAGAACATCTTAGATAACTTTTGGCTTGCTATGAAGTTTATGGATTTTGGTGTAGGATCGAAGCCAAATACTTTGCAATCGTGGTTCTTCATACATGCTTTGTCGAACGAAATATCCTTTCCAATTCCGATGGAATAAACGATTGAAGAAGAAGACAGCAATTTCGGATTGATGTAAAATCCCCCGTATTCGTTGCCGTACCATTCAGAATAGCCATTAACAGTAGGTGTTAAATGAGCTATTTTTTCTGGGTCAAGTTGACTGGCGAGGGTCTTGTTTCTTTGCTTGGCGGCATAATTCAATCGAATTGAATTAATCTTCTCTCTTAGCTGTTGTATCATCTAATATGGTGTTCAGTTTTCGCTTAACCGAAAACGTTAAATTTTTTCTTGACCCACGTGGATCCAAAATAAGTAGTGACATAATAGAGCACCGTTTTGAGTTCAAATTTTGAGCTCAGAAAATAGAACCGCGCTTTTCGCATATCTCCCATCAGGTAATAATACCTTGCTCTGGTGCCGTGTATTCGTCTTATGCCAAGCAGCGTTTCTTTCGGATAATCATTCCAGAATTGCTCAACAGACATCAGCGAATAGTAAAAATCCTTCGTGCGGTATGATTCGCGTAATGATAGATTCTCTCCGCTTACGTGACGTGTGTACAGCGATTGACAGACTTCAATCGATTCCTGCTGATGAAATAATCGCAATAGCCAATCGGAATCCACCAGTCCAAAATGCTCTTCAAACAACACACCGTTCAATTCCTTTCGGAAGATGATTGTTCCTAAATAAGTGTTTTGTTCTTTCAGACTCCTGCTCAATTTGTCAAGAAACGTGAGATTCTTCCCGTAAAATACATGGCCGCTTTCATGCTGCTTAACGCGTTCAATCGTTCTGTTTGTTGATTGATCGATTACAGTATATCCAGAAGTCACAATCGAAGCTTTTTCTAAATTAGGTAGAAGCGTAGCAATTTTGTTCTCGGCCCAAACGTCATCATGGTCAACCAAGCAGGTGTAATCTCCTGAAGCATTGCCAAGTCCGATGTTTCGCCCACGGTTCGGGCCACCCGAATTCTTTTCCGTTTGAAGCAAAATCAGGTCGTAATCTTTAAGGATTTCGCGTGTTCTGTCCGTAGAACAATCGTCAACCACAATCAACTCAATCGTAAAAATTTGGTTGACCCCAACCTGATTTTTAATAGACCGAATCGTGTTTTCAATACTGTCTTCAGCATTGAATGTGGTCACGATAACGGATACTTTCTTCATTGAGGTGGAATTCTGCCGAAAGGAACGACAAGAATAAGGAAATGAATATTATGCACGTTCAATTTAGAGAATCACGAAGAAGCAAAAGCTACTTAGCAGGCAACCACTTTTGCGTTCGATACAGAAACGCGATGTATCCACGCACCATCAGATTTCCTTGTTCCACCCAGACTTTACAACGATAAACTTTTCCGTTTTCAGGGTCAAGAATGTCACCATCTTCCCATGTTTCGTTTTGGCCTTGCTTCATATTTCGGATAATCTCTAAGCCAACAATAGGTTTCATGTGTCGTGTGTCATCTTTAGCACATTCTTCACACACAGGGTCTGGTTTTTCTGGGTCAAACAATTCCAACACTTTTCCGAAAAGCTTGCCGCCTTTCTCATAAATCTCTACCACAGACTTGGTTTTGCCTGTGTTGTCATCCACCGTTTTCCACTTGCCGATGGGCGTGGTTCGTTGTGCGAAAGAAGCGAAGGAGACAAAAGAGAAAACGAGGAAAAGCAAAGCGAATTTTTTCATAATGTGCGATTTGTAACTGATTTTGAACTAAAATATTCTGCTATAATCAATCTTCATCAATTAGAAGGCGATGATACCGATCAGCTTGTGCTACCGACCAGCGCTTAGTGGTGCAGATCCAAATATCCTCAAGGTCAAGGAAAGCTTTCCTGCTTATACGGAATGTCGGTTCTTTCATTTGAACCGATCATGAAGACTTTGGAGGTGATCATCTGCATTGTAATTTTCAACAAAACCACTTTTTTCACCTTCTTCCAAAGCATTTCTCAAAATTTGCAATTTCTGTTCTTCGTCTTCCAGAAGCCTTAAAGCAGTCCGAACAACCTCGCTTACAGAAGCGAAACGCCCTGAGCTAATTTTCTTTTCGATGAAATTTTCAAAATGAGACCCCAAGGAAATTGATGTGTTTTTGCTCATGATGATTTATTTGGCTTAAAGTTATCAAGAATCGGTAAAATCAAAACGCCCTGCTGATACCAACCATCCAGCGGAAAGCCCATGGTTCGGGGTCAAGTGCTGGAGTTCGGTTCAGGAAAAGTGGCATGTCAAAGCGGATTGTGAGCGGTTTTACTTTCTCCAATGCTCCCCATTTTTTGATTGTGACGGAAGCGCCAAGTCCAGCATCAGCTCGCGGAGTGGCAAAAGCCAGTTGCTCACCGGGTCTGTTGGTGCTAATGAATCCCAGATCGGCAAAAATGTAGGTGTCAATGTCCAACCAATTGCGAGTCCATCGAGGTCGGAGCCCAAAAATCTCATCAAATTCCAACTCGGCATTGATGGCTGCACCACTGTTTCCTGCGTAGGCAAGAACGATTCCGTCTTCTACATTTTCTGGAGCCAGATAACCTACATATCCACGGAGGTTCAATCCTCCACCGTAATGCAAATGATTGGTCGATTCTTGAAATGTGGCCCAGCTAGAAGGAAAAATACCCGATGATCGGACAAACTTATTGTCCATCATTGTTTCTGGATTTGCTCCTCCCAAGTACAATTGCGATTCGGGTGCCCAATTGCTGCCTGTTCCGAGCTGTGCAAAAAAGCGTGTTTTTAGCTTCAATCGCCATAAGTTGGTTTCATTTTTGGCCTCCAGTTTCAGTTGGTGATAATCGTAATCGCTTCCGAGCGAACTGCTTCGCAATCCAATGTTCAACTCGCCATTTCCCTTGTTGTAATTGTAGGTGTGCTTTATCTCAGCATTGAAGGAATTATTCCACATGCCTGCATTCCATGTTTGACGATTGAGGAGATAGGCAATATCACGGTCGTTGTGCCTATAAAGCGACTTGAAGTACAATTTATATGTCGTGGTTCGTTTGCGGTTTTTCTTCGAGAAGCCGAGTTGATAATTGTACAGTCCATCAAGAACGCGCGCGGCCACATCCACCTCGCTGTTTTTCCAATATCGCGCCAATGAAGTCCGATAATCGAAAAGAAAATTGATGGGCGTGAATTCTCGGCCTGTTACGTTTTGAGGCAGATCCCACTGTCCAAAACCAGAATTGGCCCACAGGTAAAAGTTGAACAGATGATTGGTGTTGAAATGACCGCCATTTATATGAACACCGAATTTCATTCCATCAAAGCCATTATACCATACATCTGGCCGTGCCGCAAATTCATATTTACGCCAATTTGGTCTGTGGTAGACCTGATGGTCGATGTCAATAGCAGCCGTAATGTGACGCGTGTTGTCAAGCATATACACATCAGCCAATCGTGTTGTTGGGTCAATTTCTATTTGACCAATTCCCTCGGGAATGTTGACTACGATGTCGTGCGTGCGGTTGAGTTTGGCAAAACCGGTCCATTTTGGCAGAACGGTGGCATCGGTTTCTTTCACAAACCATGTGTTCGGTAAATGGAAATAATGAACGCTGTCATTCTTATCCGTCACTTTTAGGTCGAGTGGCATTTGCATCCCACCTTTTCGTTTTAGTCGGATGGAATATTGGCCTTTATCCAATTTTCGGACACGACCAATGGCATAATCAATGCGCTTATCAGTTTCCAACCATTGGTCAAAAAACCAGTTTAAATCCACTTTGGTAAAACGGATAACTGAACTTCTGAAATCGTCTAAATACGGATGGCGGAATTTCCATTCGTCAAAGTAGTTCTTCAGTGCCTTGGCAAAAAGGGTGTCGCCCAACACATATTCCAAGTTGTAAAGCATGGTGGCCGTTTTGTAATAAACGTGACCGTAACCGTGTCTATAATCTTCAAACTGATCTGAATGTGTGTTCAGATGCGGGTCCAGGTATTGAGTTGCACTGTTCATGAAACCGTAATAGATTTCATCATCCATTACCAGTTTTTTCTTATTGAAAGAACGCTTGTACCAATTGTTTTCGCGTTCTTCTATAACCGTGTCGCCATCAATTTTCCGCATTCCGTAAGCAGTGAGATATTGCGTAAAACCTTCATCCAGCGCAGCGCGATAGGTTTCGTTGTTTCCCACTTGTCCGAAAAACCAGTTGTGACCAATTTCGTGCACCAGCAGACCACGATAATCAGGGTCAGCGCCTCCATCAAGCGTCAGCATCGGGTATTCCATGCCATCTTCAGCATCTGCCACAATCATCTTGTGATAATTGTACATGCCGATTCCTTCCGAGAAAACCTGAATGGTCTGCGCGGTGTAATCAGCCGCGTTCTGCCATCCAGAAGCATGACTTTCCTGCGCCAATGAATAGCACTTTATGCCGTTCCATTCTGCTTCTCCAATGCGATAAGTTGGGTCAGCGGTAAACGCAAAATCATGCACGTTTTCGGCATGATAAATCCACGTTTTATGTTCCGTTGAATCGTAAGGAATGATGATGGAAGCCTTTTCGCCCCACGACTTGTCCGCAAAATTCTTTACATCCAATTTCTCTCGCAGCTCTTGCGGAAGAACTACATCACGGTTGAGTAAAAAGCCAGTGGCTTCCACCACATAATTACTGGCGAAAGTGAGCGCGACATCAAACGTTCCGAAATCGCCATAAAACTCACTTCCTAAGTGTTGGTCTGTTGTCCAGCCAAACTTCGGGTCATAAACCGAAATACGCGGATACCAATGCACACCATCGTAGTGCGTAAACTCACCAGACTGGAACAGTTTCATCCTGCGTCCCATCGTTCCTTGATCGAAATACGTGTTGAAATCAATCTTGAATTCCACTTGCGAATTAGGCAGCATCGGTTCATTTAAAACAATCCGCAGAATGGTATTATCCAATTCTTGCTCAACTTCTTTTCCATTCAGCGTAAGCGACAGAATTTCTGTTCCTTTTCCTTCTTTTTCGTACTTGCCAAACTGGTGTTTAATTCCTTGCCCGGCATCCAATTGATCATGAAACGAGCCTGGCTGAAACGCATTCTGATAAAGATGAAAGAACACTTCGTATAGCGTGTCTGGCGAATTGTTCCAATAACTCAACTCCATATTGGCTGAAATGATGTCAGTCTGTTCATCCACATTGGCGGCAATACGGTAATGAACGTCCTGTTGCCAGTAATCAGAAGCATGTTCGCAATTCTGCCAATACAGCGGATTATCATCCGAACGGAATGTGTTCGGAGGAGAAAGAGGGTTGTACTGAGCCGAAACGCTCAGTGCGATGAGTATAAGGGTGACGAATAGACCTGATTTTCTCAACGGGAAATTCATTTTGCGAAGATAGCCTATGATTTAAACCACATAGCCTAGGGTTTAAACCATGGACTTATAATTCCCCACCTTTTTCAATTACTTCTTCCAACGAAATATTCAGCGAACGTTTGTCCTCTTCCATTTCGCGCAGCTTGGCGTTATCAATACTGGCGTTGAGTTCAAACCCGATAAGCAGGGCCATGGAAATGAGAAGCATCCAGAACATGACAATTACGAGCGTGCCTATTGAACCATATAGCTTGTTGTAAGTTTCGAACTGATCTACGAAAAAGGCAAAGCCAAGCGAGGAAATGACCACTAGGACCGTGGCCAATGATGATCCTGCTGAGAAGAACCTCCATTTGGTGGTTTTGGCCGGGCCGAAATAGTATAGTACCGAAATGGCAAGAAAAAGCAGTGCCAGCATAATGAGGTAGCGGCCAGCATGAATTGCAAAAGCAGATAGACTGCTTGTGACGACACCTACCTGCTGTAGGTAATCCATACCAACTGTACCGAAAATGAGGAGGCCGACACCAACAACGAGCAGCAGTGAAAGGATGAGCGTGATGAAGAGCGCGTATCCGCGCTGTTTCACATAAGGGCGGGGTTCAATGGTGTGGTATGTTGTATTAAAACTATCAATGAGCGCGCTTACGCCATTCGTGGAAAAATACATGGCCGATATGACGGTGATGGAAAGCAGTCCACCACGCTGCCGCATGATAATGTCCTCGATGGTTTCACTTACGGCAGCGTAGGCTTTGGTAGGAAGCATTAACTCCAATATGTTCATAAGCTGTAGCTGAAAACCATCTATGGGAATATAGGCGATAAGCGTGAAGAAGAAGATGATGGCTGGAAAAATGGCCATGATGAAGCTGAAGGCGACCGCTGAAGCACGCAGATTCAACCGTCCTTCCTGCATTCCTTTAATGAAGAATGCCATAACGTCATAAAGCGGCAGCCCATCAAATCCGGGAATGCATAGTTCTTTACTGAGCCGGATGATGTTCCGGATAACAGGCAACTGTAGGAATTTGACAATGTACTTTCTAATCATGTCAGATTGCTTTTAGGCTAAGGTCAAGACTTTTGATGTTATGCGTCAACGCTCCCACCGAAATGTAATCAACACCAGAAAGCGCATGTGCTCTAATGGTCGTTTCGGTGATGCCGCCAGAAGCTTCGGTCTCATAGCGACCACCAATCAACGTCACTGCTTTTTTTTCATCATTGGGATGAAAATTATCGAGCATAATGCGGTGGAAACCACCTACTGAAAGTGCTTGGTTCAATTCATCAAAATCCCTTACCTCAATCTCAATTTTCAAATCCTTTCCTATCGATTTTAAATGCTGATGCACACGTTCAATGGCCTGCGGAATTCCCCCCGCCATATCAATGTGGTTGTCTTTTATCATCACCATGTCGTACAATCCAAAACGGTGATTTACTCCACCACCAATCTTAACTGCCCACTTTTCAATCTCTCGAAGTAGGGGAGTGGTTTTACGTGTATCGAGCAATTTGGCTGAAGTTCCTTCAATTAATTTATTGAAGTTGGCAGTTTTGGTTGCGATTCCGCTCATGCGTTGCATGAAATTGAGAACCAGGCGCTCGGTTTTTAGGATAGAACGAGATGAACCTTCAACCGTTAAAACCACTTCTCCAACCTTGATCTCTGCACCATCCTGAATGAAAACTTCAACTTTCAGATTCTTATCAAAATGGGAGAAGATGCGCTGTGCCAATTCAACGCCAGCGATTACACCATTTTCCTTTACAAGCAGTTTGGCTTTTCCTTGTGCTGATGCTGGAATACAGGCATCAGAAGTGTGATCTCCATCGCCAATGTCTTCGCGTAGCGCGGAATCAATAATCTCGTCAATCGTCATAACGGGAATTACTCGTTGGTCTCAAAACGGAGTTGCTGAATGCGCAAACTCCCGTTGACATCCTTGGTAAGGACGTAGGTTCTGTAAGAGCTTTTCGTGGTGGTCAATGTTCCAATGGCATATTGCGCGCCATCTGGAGATTTCCCTTGATGAATGACCTGATAATTGGTCACTTTATCCTTGGCAAAGAAATCTTTAACTATCAACTCGGCCTGAGCCTTGCTGTAACTTGCTTCTTTTGAGGCAATGGTCAATTCCACTTTCGTGTCAAAAAGCTTCGAAAGCTCCTTGTAATTGCCCAGTTTAATGGCTGAATTGATGGTCTCGTTTGCATTTTGGGCAAACCCAACGGAAAGCGCCAAGCACAGGGATAATATTATGGATGCTAATTTTTTCATAGTTGCTAAGATACCGTTTCGCAAGAACCGAGCCACGCCAAGTTGCAGCGCAGCAAAATAAATCTATACTTTGACCAACACCAAAGAGAATGCCATGAAGTTGTGCCTTTTTATGGTCGGGGAGACCGATGATGCTGAATTGACGGGCGCAATTGACCGCTACGTTGGACGGCTGAAACACTATTGCACCTTTGAAGTGGAAGTGTTGAAAACGCCCAAACAGTTCAAAAAATTAGGCCAATTCGAGCTTAAAACAGCCGAAGGAAAATTGATTCTTGAAAGTGTGAGCAATCAGGATTTCCTTGTTCTTTTGGATGAAAGAGGAACAGAATTTAGTTCCATCGCATTTTCAGAAAAGCTCCAGAAATGGTTGAATGGTGGTCATAGAAGAATTGTTTTTCTGGTTGGTGGAGCTTTTGGATTTTCTGACGAAGTATATCAGCGGGCTGATTTTAAACTTGGTTTGTCAAAAATGACATTGACACATCAAATGGTTCGTTTGTTTTTTACAGAACAATTGTATCGGGCTTTTACTATTCTGAAGAACGAAAAGTACCATCATTAAGTAAGGGTTTGCCGAAGCAAACCTCTACATGGATTGGTAAACTCCGTTGTATCGTTTCACACCTTCTTCCAAAGAATAATATTTCTGCGCGGCATTCTGAAGTTCCGCAACGGGAATTTTTAGAAGTTCATCAATTTGGTCGATGGCTTTTTCGTAAGCCTCATCAGTAAATTCTCGTACTAGGATTCCGCTGTTTGTGTCTTCTATGATTCTGTCTACATCACCAACGCCTGAATTGGCAATCACAGGAAGACCCATTCCAAGCATTTCTCCATGCTTGGTGGGCGAAGAACCCGATTTTGAAAAAACGGGTTGAATGAAGAAAATGGCCGCATTCGCCAAACTCAGAAAAGTTGGGACTTCCTCTCGTTTCGCTGGTGAAATGATAATTGTCTCTAGTGGAATTCCTCTTTTCTCAACCTTGGGTAAAATTGTTTCAGGCTTATCGGTTGTGATAAAAAGGAACTTTGAATTTGGACGTTTTTGAAGTAAAACCTTAAAGAAATCCAACATTTCATCTAATAAATACCATGTTCCGATTGAGCCGAGATAGGTGATTACAAAATCATCTTGACCTATTTTAAAAGTAGATTTTAGGTCTGCTTTACGCTTCAAATCAACTTTGGAAGGATGAAAATGGTCAAGATCTGCACAGCACGGAATCACTTCAATCGGAACGGGTTGATTGCCAACATTTTTCCATGATTGGATGATGTCTTTTCCTTTTTCTGTGAGACTGATTGTATAATCAGCATTCTCCAAAAATTCAACTTCTTTACGTTTGAAATAATCATAAACTACTTTGAAAAGTGGGTTTTTCAAATTCCAAAGTCCGCCATCAACCCGCTCATCCGCATAAAAAGCTCGCATATCAAAAACTAACTTGACTCCATGTTTTCGTTTCATCTGCAAGCCAACCAATGAAGTAATGTAGCTTCTGCAATGGATGATGTCAAACGGAGTTTTCTTATGGATTTGCTCAACCGTTTGCCTAAGTTGATACACATCGTAAATGGTAGATAGCACAGGAGGCGATGGTGTGTATTTCAGAGTCACCCACTTGATTCCTGCTTCATTCACAAGGTTTTGAATGGTGTGTCCTTCTTTTTGAAATGGAACATTCTTCTCAAAACTCACAATGGTGAATTTGTGTCCGAGTTTACTTAGTCCAAAGAGATATGGTAGCACTTGCGAACGGCCCAAACCATCGGTTAGTCCATCATAACTGAGGTAAAGCACATTCATTTGGGCGAATTTAACCTATCTCCCACCACCTTCACTAAATTTGGCATCATGCGCTCAAATTCATTATCCGTTCAGCGATGAAATATGTAGGAATATGGGATTTCATCTTGGTACCTGTTTTCCTTGTGATTATCCACTATGTGGCGGGGCGTACAACTCAAAGCGAAATTGGCAAGCATCCGGAATACACATACTACAAACGCGGATTACTTTTCAAGGTTTACGGAGGGTTGATTTTTGCACTGATTTACACCTTTTATTACAATGGTGGAGACACTACGGTTTATTGGCTGGATGCTAAAATGTTGAATACGCTTATTTTATCTGAACCGGCTTGTTATCTTAAAATTTTATTCGGTGACACTAGACCATTATGGTTTTACTGTTTTGATTTGACTGAGTCCGTACCGTATCATTATTTAAGAGACCCTCAGTCCTATACGGTCAGCAGGCTTTCAGCACCAGCCGCGCTGCTTTCTATTAATAGCTTTTTTGGATGTACCATCCTCGTGGCCATATCCTGTTTTGGAGGAGTATGGCGGCTTTACAGGGTTTTTGTTGAAGAGTATCCGAGTCTTCAGAAGGAATTGGCAATCGCCTTTCTGTTCATTCCTTCAGTTGCTTTTTGGGGGTCTGGAATTATGAAGGACTCATATACTTTTGCCGCAGCTTGTTGGATAACATCTTCGGTTTATGGGCTTTTGTTAAAGAGACGTGAGGTCTTCTTTAATATTGTGGCGGTTCTACTTTCGAGCTACATTATAATAACGATGAAACCGTACATTTTTGTGGCCTTAATGCCGGGAACTTTACTTTGGGTTGTTTTCAATCGAATTCAGAAAATACAAAGTGGATTCCTGCGAGTTCTTTCAGCTCCAATCATTATCATGGTTGGTTTCGTAATCGGGTCGATAATATTTTCTCAGACTGCTGCACAAATAGAGAGTTATAGCTCCGTAGATTCAATGGTTGAAAAGGCCGTGGCCACTCAGGAAGATTTAAAACGAGAGGCTTACGAAGGTAATTCTTTCGATATCGGAACCATCGACCCTTCTATGTCTGGTATGGCCAAAAAAGCTCCCTTGGCGATATTCGCAGGTCTTTTTAGACCAACATTATTGGATGTTAGAAACCCAGTTATGCTCATATCTGCAGTGGAGAATACAATCCTTTTGCTGTTCTTAGTTTACATGCTTTTAAAGGTCGGAGTTTTTTCTTTTGTCAAATATATTTTCTCAAAACCGATGGTCATGTTTTCATTTGTATTTGCAGTTTTCTTTGCTTTTGCTGTTGGCCTTACCGCATCAAATTTTGGATCGTTGGTTAGGTATAAGATTCCTTGTCTTCCCTTTCTTTTGGCAAGTCTTTATATGATTCGGTACAATAAAAATCAGGATTCGGGAGCATTCTCAGAAAGCGAGTTAAGCGGTAAAACCGCATCCTTCAAAAAAGTTAACTAACCTTTGGTTACGCTCTCCAGCTGTGAAGCAAAATCAGAACCCAAATTCGGTTATATAGATATTCTTGCCCAGAACGATAACTCTCTACAAGTTGCTTCACAGGTTTCCAATTCACCAAACCAGTTTCTTCCACCCGTTTTTGGTTCAAAGAGTCGTCAATTAGGTAAGATAATTCTGAATTAAGCCATTTTGCTAATGGTATGCTGAAACCCCATTTTGGTCGGTCAAAGATTTCCTTAGGAATCCTATCATAGAGCACCTGCTTGAGCAGATATTTCTGAGTGCCGTTTTTTATCTTCAAACGTTCATCCAAGTTTAAAGCATACTCAACAATTTCATGGTCAAGAAGTGGGACTCTTGTTTCAAGAGAATAACGCATGCTAGCACGGTCTACTTTGGTCAATAAGTCGTCTTTTAGATAGAATTCTAGGTCGAAAAAGGCTTGACTTTCTGCTGGACTCAGTTGTCGATTAAGTTTTGTTGATTGACCCAAAAGTGGAAAGTCAATTTGACCTAGGTTTACCACGAGTTGGTCTAGTTCGGATTTGGAAAACAAGTACTGTTCTTGCGAAAAGATGTGAGCAGCGAGATTATCTGAACTGGAATACTGAAACAGATTTGCGGCTCTTCGCTGGCGGTCGTTCCCGAAAGAAAGTGCAGTTCCAATAGGTTTTCTCAGAGCATGGATTAACGGAGATGAAAGACGATTGGCCCATTTATAGGCGCCATAACCCATAAACAATTCGTCTCCACCATCTCCAGAAAGGGTCATGGTTACTTCTTGCCGTGCCATTTTGGAAACCAACATCGTAGGAATCGCAGATGAATCAGCATACGGCTCATCATATTGAGTTAGAATGTCTCCAACGAGATCTAACGCATTTTTTTCGGTCACTTTGTATTCAAAATGCTCGGTACCTAGATGTTCGGCAACCTGTCTTGCATACTTGGATTCGTCATGTTTCGAATTCTCAAAACCGATGGAGAAGGTTTTTAAATTCTCGCTGCTTTCTTCCTGTGCCAAAGCGGTTACGAGGCTTGAATCTACTCCACCACTCAGAAATGTACCGAATGGAACATCACTCATTAAGCGCTTTTTTACAGATGCTTTGAGCAATTTTTCAAGCTGTTGTTTCGCTTCTGTTTCATCAGAAAAAACAGTAGCTGAAATTTTATCAGCGGGATTCCAGTAACACTCGGTTTTTAGAGTTTCACCATCAAAAACAGCCCAATTACCAGAAGCAAACTTTTCAACCTCATTGTAAATAGTAATGGGTTGAGGAATGTAACCGAGATGCAGGAAATAGGGAATCGCCTCACGATTCAAGGTGAAACCAAGCTGATTTTTCAATGCGGTCAAAGCTTTCAGTTCAGAACCAAAAGCCAATACTCCATTCTTTCGATAAATAAACAATGGTTTGATGCCCATTCTGTCCCGAAAGAGGTACAATTTTTCTTCCAACTTATCGAAAATTGCGATGGCGAACATACCATTTAATCGGTTCACCATTTTTGGTCCCCAATGCGCAAATGCTTCGAGAATAACCTCCGTATCGCTGTGCGTTTTTAGCTGTATTGGGAGTTCTTTAGCAATCTCTTTGTGGTTGTAAACCTCTCCGTTATAGACAATCGCATATCGGCCATTCTGCGAAAAAATGGGCTGATTTGCCGCTGTACTCAGGTCAATTATGCTCAGTCTTCGATGCGCAAGCCCAAAGTTGTCTTGAACGAAAAAACCATCGGAATCTGGTCCACGGTGCGCAATGCTATCTGACATGCGTTTGAGCACATCTTGGTCAACGCCTTTCGGGTTATATATTCCTGCAATTCCGCACATTTCTTATATCGATCAATGATACACAAAGCGAAGGAATTGAGAATGGGCTTTCCCATCATTCCAATAATGCGGTAATTAGCGGTCGTATGTCAACCAAAAAGAGCCATCTTATTATAGTATGTAGCAATTTCCCGTTCGGATTTGGCGAACCATTTTTGGAAGTGGAGATGGAATATCTTATAAAACGTTTTGATAGAATAACCATTTGCCGCACGAACGAAGGCGAGAAAACGGAATCGTTCAAACCACCAGTAGAAGTGAATGTGGTCTCGGTTTTTTCTGGAGTTAGCTTTCTTGAGAAGTCGAAGTCAATTTGGAGATTGCTTTTTGATGCAGAGTTGAGAGATGAACTGCGAGTGATTCGTTCGCATTATCACAGTAGTTTAACCTTTGGCAAGCTGAAGACGATGATTTCCTCTAAGGCCAGAGCTTTGAAAATCAAGAAAGGATTGGAAGCTTTGATGGCTCAGAATCCTGACTGTCAAACGTATCTATATAGTTATTGGACGGATGATGCGGCTCTAGCCATTTCTTATATCAAATCAGAAAATTCGAGGGTGGTTGCTTTCAGCAGAATTCATGGATGGGATTTGTATTTTGAACGTAGCACGTACCACTATCTGCCGTTTCGAAAAATCATTTTTAATGAGCTGGATGCAGTTTTTGCTATTTCTGAGAACGGAAAAAATTATCTACTCAGCCATTTCGACACTATTATCAGTAAAGGAAGAATTTTTCAAAGTCGGTTGGGAATCCGAACGGTCAATCAATCGGAAGATTACTCGCGGACTTTTAGGAGATTCCGTTTGGTGAGCTGTTCCAATTTGATTGCAATCAAACGGGTTCAACTCATCGTACATGCGTTGTCTGCAATTAAAGATCTTGAAATTGAATGGGTTCATTTTGGCTCTGGAGTGGAGGAGTCTACTATTAAGCATTTGGCCGAGGAACTTTTAGAGCCGAAGGAAAATATCGACTTCCATTTTCCTGGTCGTATTGCAAATTGGCAGATTTTGAAATATTACTCAGAACACATGGTCGATTTGTTCATCAGTCTCAGTCAGTACGATGGTATTCCGGTAAGCATCATGGAAGCCATGTCATTCGGAATTCCAGCAATTGCAACCAACGTGGGAGGCGTTTCGGAGATTGTGATAAACGGAAGGACAGGGTTCTTGCTAGATCAGGAAATTGACCCAAAACACGTAGCCAATGTGATTGAAAATGTGGCTAAAATGAAGCCGGATGAATACGAGTCGATGAGGAATGAAGCCCGTAATATGTGGGGAACATTCTATTCTGCCGATATCAATTATCCTGATTTTTGCGATAAAGTATTATCGCTGAAGCAAGTTTGAATAGATTTCAAGTAATCGGTTCATTTCGGTGGGCCGGTTTCCTTTTTTAGTTACGTTCGCAAATGCCGTTTCCAGCTTTTCTGTTGGATATTTCGTAAGAGCTGTAGTTATTAAGTCAGACAATTCCGAACTGGAATCTGTTCTCATTCTTAGGCAAAATTGTTCCGAGAATAAATCTTCGTCATACCTGAAATTGCCAAGAATGAGCGGACATTTTGCCGACATGGCTTCTAAGGCACTATTTGGTGTTCCGTCTGTTTTTGGAGTCATAATGGCAACCGAACTTATTTTAAATGCCGACCACATTTCGTGTTGCGTCAGCGATTCGAAAATGTGAAAGGGAACTCCGCAACTCACAAGCAATTTTTCGATTTTGGAATAATAGGTTTCGGGAACTCGACTTCCTTTTATCAAGACAATGGCGATTTGAGAACGCAGTTCTTGCGGAAGTTCCGTGATGGCATTGAGTTGAAGTTCAGTCCTATATATTGGCTGGATATAGCGCGGAAGGAAAATGATTTTTTTCCCATTGAAAATAGATGGTAATTTCAATGAAGGCTCAAGTTCAGCGATTTCAAGAACATTTACACCCGTTCGGATGATTTGTGCCGAAATGTTTGAATTGAAAATCTCATTAATACGGTCCAGCTGTCCTTGAGAGGTACACGTAATAGATTCACTTTTCAAGAAAGCAGATTTGAATCGAGATAGAAGAAGTTTATTGTGAACCCCTCTCAATCCGCTTTGATTTTGAAGAGACGTAAGCACCACCAAAATATCCGAACCACGGGTGGTGATAACCGATGGAACATTTACCGCACGAGTCCAAAGGGCAAGGGGAGTAGCAAAAAGCGTGTGAACAATATCAATTTTCCGATTCCGAATCACTTTCTGAATGGTTTCAACAGATTGTTTATTCTCCCAAAACCGCCAAAGAGAATAGCTTTTTATTGGCCCTTCGATGGTGATGTTCAGGTCCATCAATTGCTTTCTTCTTGCCTCGGTCAATAGTTTTAGTTCCGATTCTTGAACGAGGAAAAAAGCTTCAAAATCAGGTCGAAGACTGAAAAAGCTGACCCATTTTATGTCATGCACACTCAGCGGATCTCCTATGTAAAGGACGCGCGTCATCCAACGGAAATTTTGTGCTTTTCCAACCAAGCATCTAAAATGCTGAGGTTAATGACCAAACGTGCCAAGTTGGGATGAATTGGTTCGTTAGCCAAATAGAGATTCAATAGGTATTTCCTTCGTCCGTCAAGAAAATAGGCCGCAATTCCATCCGTTTTTGCCAGACATTTCGAGAAGTGAGATTTAAGTTCTGGAAGGTGAATCCAATCCTCAAAACATGAGTTCAAACCAACCTTTTTTCGGTAGATGAAATCTTGGTTCATGTATCCACTCAGAATTTTCTTGAGTGGGTATTTTATCGTGTTCTCCAAGGTTTTCTCAGCCCACGAATAATGTCCTTGATCTTCGAGAATGGACAACCACGTAAACGGATAAAGTCCAGAATTTTCTGGTTGCGAATTATCGTAACTCTTGGCCGTGTTGTTCTTGCAAGCGTAGTTCACCATCTTAAAAACGCTGTACTTCATCCAATCATCTTGATCCTTTGATTCGGCTTTCAAGAACGAGTAATAATACTGCCATAGTGGAAGAAGGCGTTCGGAAATTTCCTTCGAGTCCTTTAGCCATATATTTCCGAAGGGCCCCAAATAGACATCCATAAATTGCATAAAAGGGTCGTTCATGTAGCTATCGCGAGGGTGAAATTTTTCAAAACCAGGCAATTTTCGGCTTTGCAATTGTGCTGCAATCCACTCATTCATTCGTTGCTGCCAAACAGGTCTTTCTGGAATATCACCAATAACTTTTCGATTGTAATTGGTAGAGCCGTAGCAACCATCAGCCAGCGTTCCATCAATAACTTTATGCCCCGCTAAACCAGTTTTTTTGAAGAAATAAGCCGTTGAAATAGTTGAACTTTCGCCTATTGGCTGAATAGAATGTTCAGTCTGATAAGCAAAACTCGGGATGGTGTCCTCTGGTTTGAAAACGGCAATTTCTAATTCAGCTTTGGTTGCCTTGGCAGCTTCCTTGGCAAACTTTACCTCGGGATCATCATCTCCAAATTGAATGTAATAAGCAGGGTAAGCTCGGTCAATAAACTTGTCAATGAGGCAATTGGCCAACGTGCTGTCAACGCCTCCAGAAATGGGAATAAGCGGGTTAAGCGTGGAAATGAACGAAAACTGTTCTTCCATCAGCTTTTCCGTTTTGGGGATGTTGCCTCCATCCATTGGAAAATCAAGTTTGAAAAAGAACTCGAAGGCCGAACGAGGAATGTTTCCTGCTTCACACCAACGGTTCAATTCATCTGCTCCGAAAGTCAGTTGCTGCCCCACGGGAACGCAGAAAATGTCATCAATAACCGTGATGTATTCAGGCACGTCTCCATACTTCAAAATCGAAAATGCTCCATCCTTATTAAGTTTTCGGTTAGAGTAAGGAAGGAGCTCGCGAAGATCATCCGAGCACAGAATTCCATCTTTTAATAGGATAAAATAAATGCGGGCGCGCGTAATCCGTGCGGATGAAATGCAGCATTTCCAACCTGTTTTGTCCTTTCGGAATTGAAATCCAGCGAAGTTATTTTCGGCCATTTCGGAAAGGTCCTCCAATAATATCGCATCATCTTTAAGGATATTATAACTTCCGTTTTCTCTTACATAAGGCTGTTCGGATGTGAAGAGAAAATTGGTTGGTTCCATCACCAGTTTCCCCCGATTTGTGCTTGAGGATTTGGAAGAACGAAGAATATGACCTTGTATCGGAATCTCAAAGACTGAAACGGCTTTTAGACGGTCGGATGTTGATGAAAGTATTCCGTAAATCATGGATTGGTCGTTGAACACAAAAGTGCAGATATTTGGCTACTATTGAGCCAATGCCGAACAACAAGAGCAATAGTGTAAATCTTACTTTTCTTGGCGACATAGCTTTTAGCGACCGGTTTCAAGAGTTGCTGGAAGCTGGTGCTGACCCTTTTGCAGAGGTAAAACCGCTGTTGAAAAATGCGGATGGAGTAGTAGGTAACTTGGAGGTTGTGGCCTTTGGATTAGCTCAAAACATGCTCAAAAGACCACGTATCGGCACCTCATTGAAGGCGTTGGATGAGTTGAAAAATCTGCATCTCAATCTTGTGTCCTTGGCCACGAATCATTTTTATGATAACCTAGAGGAAGGATTTCTGAATACAGTAAACAAGCTTAACGAACTTGGAATTCAGCATGTTGGTTCTGATTTGGATTCGGTCAAAGCTAAACAACCAGTTGTACTTGAGATTAAAGGTTGGCGTTTTGGATTTGTGAATTTCGTTCATGAGGATACACATCCGAGCTTGCCAGAAGATGCTTCCGTTTACACCAATTTCTTTGAGTTGGAGGAAGTAGTATCTCAGATAAAAGAGCTCAAACCCAAGGTTGATTGTGTGATTGCCTTGCTGCATTGGGGTGGGAAAACCGATTATGGTTATCTGCCACATAAGGAGCAATTGGAGCAAGCAAAACGAATTATTGAAGCTGGCGCAGATGCCATTGTTGGCTGTCATACGCACACCTTTCAAACACATGAGGTCATAAGCGAAAAACCAGTTTTCTACAGTTTGGGAAACTTCTGTTTCAGCGATATTCATTGCGATGGAGGGGTTTATACTGTTCGCGATAGCGGAAAAAAAGGTGGCCTTCTTAATCTTTCTTTTTATGAGGATGGTAGGGTTGAGCATCGAGTTGACCCCATTTGTAATCAGGATAACAGGATTATTCTCAAACCAACTTTGGCCAAAGAATACAGGTGCTGGCAGCGATATTTCAAATTCACCAAGTTGCTTCCTGGAGGTTTCGAGCTGTATTATTGGGGACTGAAACGCATGGAGCCGATATTCTATTATTCACAATTGAACAGCATTTCCGTTCCCCAAATCGCAATCAACAAATTGAAAAAGCTTCTACGTCTGAAATGAACCGAATCAAAAGCCTCATTCGGAAATTATTGGCCGTGGTTCTGTATCATGGTTACTATCGCTGGTTCCGATCTTGGGATTGTGGTTGGAATGGTGAGCCGCTGAAAGAAGGAATCACGGCCGTTGTAAGCGCTCGAAATGAGGAATACATTCTGCCTTTCTGCCTCAAAAGCTTGGTTGGAGTGGTGGATCAGATTGTTCTCATTGATAACGGTTCAGACGACAGCACGCTTCAGATAATGAAGCGGTTTAAGCAGGAACATCAAGGTAAGGTGGATGTAGACGTGCTAGAAATGCCCGGGGCACTTTTGGGCGATTGCCGAAATGCCGGATTACAACATACACGTCACAAATGGCACCTTCGTTGGGATGCGGATATGGTTGCTAGAACCTCTGGCGCGAAAAGCATGGTGCTGATTCGCGAACTGATAAAGAATGACCGACCTCGTACCATTCAACTTCCGAGAACCAATTTGAGAGGCGATTTCCATCATACAAGACATGCCTTGGCTATGGATCCGGGAGAACCGATTCTCTTGCGTTTCGGCAAGGATATCAACTACGTTGAACACGGAAAGTTCGATGTGATTCGTGTGCCGTTTTACTACGCAATAGTCAAGGATTGGCGGCATTTTTACTTCCACTGCGAAGGGCTGAAATCAGATGGCAACATGATTTACAGACGCCAATATTTTGAGTGGCGAGAATTGTATAATTCGTTCACAAATGAAAATCGTCCCGAGTACGTTTCAAATTTTCAGAAATATCAGCAGGATTGGTGTTTGCGCGAATTCGGAACTACGGATTCGAAATCACTTAAGTGGCGATTTACACGAATGGATTGCCACAAACTTAGGCCTGTAGATAAAAACCTCTTCGGAGAATATCCAGATGTTCTATTTGATGAAATGAACAGCGAAGAGCAGCATTATCGCATCATTGAAAAAGACGGGAAACCGTACATCCGATTGGATAGAACCGATGCTGAAATGCTCGATTATCAACCTACAGCCAATGATTTGAAGTGGGAGCTGGAAAACCTTGCTTGATTAGATTCTATATTCCTGACGGAAGAGAAGATAGTTCATCATCTTCCAAATAATCTCATAATTATCGGCCTGTCCACTCACATGCTGATCAAGCATTTTCGAGTAATAAGCTTTTTGTTCCTTATTCATGTGTTCGCTATCCGCAACTGAATAGGCTAGGTCTTTTAGCTGATTTTTTTGTCGAAGCCAGGCACCAATAGGAGAACCAAACCCACGCTTTCTGCGATAGCAAATATGTTTCGGAAGGTATTTTTCTGCCACTTTTCGCAACAAATATTTGTTGATGCCATCTTTCAATTTGAGTTCAATTGGAACCCGGTTGGCAAATGATACCACGTTCGGATCGCCCACAAAAGGAACGCGAACTTCCATGCTGGACCACATGCTCATCTTGTCTTGACGAAGGAGCAATTCTTGCATGTAGGAGCGTTGTTCTACTTGCAGAATGTGGTTGAATAGCTTATTGAAATCCATTTGCGCGCCCAAATTCTTCATGAATTCTGGAATGGTCGCCTGCGGAATAAATTCCTGATCAACCACACTAAAATATTCAGAGAGCAGTTTGGAAGCATCTTTTTTTGATAGTGCATCGAGAATGGCGGCTTCCCGTTTGTCAAACTTTAACCCTGAACCTGCAAGGAATTTCAAAAACAAATCAGGGTATTTCTTCTGGATGTTGCTCAAGTGGAAGAGGTTAGAGGTTCGCCCGTAACCTGCAAAAAGCTCATCGGCACCTTCGCCACTCAACAAAACTTTGTAGCCACTCTCTCGTGCCATTTTGGTAATGAGCTGAACGGAAAGTGAGTTAGGGTGGGTGATAGGCGCCTCATTTTTACGAATGCCTTCCACAATGAGCGAAGTGTACTCCTCATTGCTAACCGTATGAGGATGCCACGCAATACCCAACTGATTGGCAGATTCCTTCGCATCTGCGCTTTCGTCATATTCCTTTTCAGCATAGCAGATGGTGAATGCGTCCACCTTATTGGCATTGATGTCGTTTGCAATTGCGGTTAGGAGTGTGGAGTCAATACCAGAACTGAGCAAAGTTCCTAACGGCACATCGGCCATCAGTCGTTTGGTTACAGAGGCCCTAAGTCTCTTATCCAATTCTTCGATTAACTCAGCTTCGCTGGAAGTAAAAAGCGCATCATTCGAGAAAGTGATGGCATCATGAAAATTGGTGGTGGTAATGGCTAACGTTTCCGTATCAATGGTCATTATCTGACCCGGAAAAAGGGATGTGATTCCATTGAAAAACGACTCGTTTCCCAACGCTCCAAATCGGTAATTGAAATAATTGCTTACCGCATTCTCATTTAGCGAAACTGATGTTTTTCCGGCTGCGAGGATGGAGTTGATGTCGGAAGAAAAGATAACCGCCTCATCAGAAATGCTTATAAAAAGCGGCTTGATGCCAATCCGGTCACGAATCAAATGAAGTTTACCGTCAGACTTATCCCAAACGGCCAATCCGAACATTCCTTCCATTCGATTTGGGAAATTCAATCCGAATTTTTGATAGAGTGGAACCACCACTTCCATGTCCGTAGAAGTACGGAACGTGTGAAAATCAGCGACATCCTTTTGCAACTGGCGGTAATTGTAAATCTCGCCATTGCCTACCATGGCAATAGTTTTATCCTCACTGAACAATGGTTGGCTACCGCCAGCCACATCCATTATGCTGAGCCTTCGCATACCAATACCCACATTTGCTTCAACGTGAATGCCTTCTTCATCTGGTCCACGATGTAGCATAGAATCAGTCATTCTTTGAAGAAGTTCTTTAGGAACAACTTCTCCTCTTTTCAATACGATTCCTGTGATGCCACACATGTGTTACGGTGTTTATTTTTCGAGGTAAAGCGCTTCTACATTTTTCACAAATGAACGCATTGAAAACGCCTTTGATCGTTCAATCGCGTTTGCAGCGAATTGATTCCTCAAATCAGCATTTTCAATTAGCTGTTTGACCTTTTCTGTAAAGGAATCGAGGTCGTTTGGTTCTACCAGAAATCCATCCTTACCATTTTCAACTATTTCTGGAATGCCACCCGACCGAAAAGCTACCACTGGCATTCCGCAACTCATTGCTTCAACAAGGGCCATTCCGAAGGCTTCATTGATTGTAGAGTGAATGAGAATATCCGCATTTGCCAATACTTTTTCGGGTTGTTTCACATGTCCTAAAAAAGTAACCCATTCTTCTATTCCAGCTTGTTTGGTAAGAGCCTTGAGTTCACTGGCAGAAGGCCCGTCTCCAACGAAAGAAAGGTGAAAATTGGAAACATTTTGATCAATGAGCGCTTCGGCAACTTTCAATAGGAACAACTGATTCTTGAATGGCGCTAGTCGACCAAGAGAAACCAATTGAACGGTTTTCTCAGCATGTTTTTTTTCTACATCAGCTGTATTCGGATTGCCTCCGTTATAGATGGTGTGAAAGCGTTGTTCTGGAAACGGAAATACACGTTGCAAGTAACTGCTGATGAAATTTGAAATGCAGATAAACTGTGTTTTCGAAACTGCATATTGACGTATAAGTCGTTTGTGCTGAAGCAAATTCCACCAAGCGGTTTTCGAAAAAACATCCGAAAGTTTGAACGGGTCGGCTACTGGATGGCAACCATGCCAATGAGTGTAATAAGTAATTTTTGGGTGGATGGTATGCCTGCTTACAAGTTCGGCCTCCACCAGATGAGAATGGATAATATCAGGGGAAAATTCCGAGACAGACCGGTCAAACTCAGCTGTCTCAATCACGTGTCTTCTGGAAAGTGAATATGACACCTTTGATGGGATCACCTGAATATTCAGATTGGTGCAGAGGTCTGCATATTGGTTTTCATTTCTGAAAATGATAATCTTAACCTGATGACCTCGTGTCTGCAAATAGAGGCTAAGTTCTACCACAAGACGTTCCGCACCGCCTTGTCCTAGGGTTGGAATAACTTGTAATATTTTCAGGGGCCGTTTCATATTGGTCAGAAGAGTCTTAAAAAAACGCAGACCAAGTCGATTTTCCAAGACCCAAAAGCGATTTTAGTTGACCGCAGGATATGACTGATGATGATCATAGATTGTATCATTGATTCTTTAAAGTCGCGGAATAAGCAGCAGTTTCAATTTTTCTTTGAGATATACCTTAGGTGAGAGAAGGATGGAACGGGTTAAGTTGTAGTAGAAATGGATAAACTGATTGTTGGACAAATAACTTTGCGCTAGTCGAAAATAGGCTGCACTTAGCACAAATCTCCCCCATTCAGGTCTTATTCTTCCTTCTACATCATTATTAATGAGTTCCTTTTTAAGCCGCAAATTTTCAATGTAGGTCTGTGTCTTGAGTATAGAGACGGTTCGGTCTCCCAGATCCCTTATTACCACTGTCTGTCGGTCGGTTTTGGTCAGTGGGTATTCCTCAACAATTCTCACCCAAAGTTCTTGGTCTTCACCTATTCTCAATTTTACGTTGAATAGATGTTTTTGGAGAATTTCTCGGTGCAAACAGACCTGCTGAGAACAGATGGCAGTTTTAAGAATCAGTTCGAGAGGCTCATCCGTTTCCGGTACGAACGGAACCTCTCCAAATGCATAACTTAAGTATATACGTATCGGGTCTGTTTGATCCAAAATGCACGAATGGAAAGCTGCAAGATGATTGGCCATATACATATCATCACTATCAAGAAAACAGATGTAAGTGCCCTTGGCAAGTGCAATGCCGTTGTTCCTAGCAGCAGAGCGTTCTTGATTGTGTTGATGGATGTAGCGTATCCTATCGTCACCTTCAACTATCTCCAACACGATTTCTTTTGTGTCATCTGTTGATCCATCATCCACCACAATCACCTCAAAGTTGGTGAACGTTTGACTAAGCACACTTTGGATAGCCTCGCCTATGGACCCAGTCCTATTGTATGTGGGGATTATTACGGAGAAGAAAGGAGCGGTATCCTGACTGTTCATTTCAGGTATGCCTTAATCCGTAATTTGACTTTTTGGAAAAACCGCAAATCTGAGCTGTTAACGAATATTGCCTCATTGTAAATGTTCCAACTGTCTGAATTGGCCACCCCATTGCAATAGTGAAACCACAGAGCTGATAGATGATTGCGCAAAAACTCATGATTGAACATGGCCGTTTCCGCATTGGCGGTAAACATCCCGTTTAGGAAAAGTAGCACTTCTTTTTGCCTATCGGCCAACTGTTTGTAATTCTGATGCTGGAGTTCCTGATACATATTGATTTCCGTATCGGTAATATCGGTAACGCCTAAACGCTTGAAGATCCGCCTCTTCACGCCCAACGAATTATCCTTTTGCACATGACCAAATGTTTTGGAAACGTTGCTATCGTGTAATCTCACCACGTATAACACCTGCTGAATGTTTGCCAATTGAGACACGATACCTATTCTGTCAAAGATGTCGTAATCCTCAGCATGGTCAAAAAAGGAACTGTAATAGATGGAATTTTCCTTTAGCACCGAATTTCGGATAATGGCCGTGCCGTGCGAGATGTGAATTTGATAGAGATGCTTGAGTCGAATATCCTCGTCAGAGGATAGATACCTGACTCCGTCCTTCTGCGTTTCTGTTTCATTGATTGTGTCAAACCAGCTGCCGCAGACACCGATATTATTGTTCTGCTGCATAAAGTTGACCTGCGTTTCAATTCGGTTGGGTAACGAAATGTCGTCTGCATCGGCTCTAACGATGTATTCAGAATGTATTTCACTCAGCCCGATGTTGAGGGCTTTTACTAGTCCACCATTTTGCTTCAGGTTTAGGACGCGAATACGCGAATCTTTGTACGATTGAATCACCTCATCTGACCTGTCTGTAGAACCATCATTGATAATCAGAAATTCAAAATCGCGAAAGGTTTGGTTAAGAATGCTTTCTATCGCTTCTGCCAAATACTTTTCGGCATTGTAAACGGGCATTAAAACGGTAAC
>Ga0209702_10003087_pt1 | contig 27162 bp, 30 predicted proteins | sample FRY01_FD_187210 | JGI IMG/M metagenome (GOLD analysis project Ga0209702, IMG submission 187210) | Freshwater microbial communities from Lake Fryxell liftoff mats and glacier meltwater in Antarctica - FRY-01 (SPAdes) (version 2) | ecosystem: Environmental > Aquatic > Freshwater > Ice > Glacier... | reverse complement strand
AATCCTAGATTATTAACAAATAGTTTTTACAAGGGTCAAATATTAAAAGAGTTTACTAGTTGGTGGTCAACAAATCATATCCATTTTATCAACTAGAAAAATGTAGATAAATATTTATCAAAATATTGAATAAATATTTAGCAATCTGTATACAAACGTCTATTGTTCTCCAATAAGTTCCCCATTCTTATATAGTCGACATTTAAATGTCTGCTTTCTTGGTCTAGAGCAAACAACATTGTTCGAAGATTCGACATTAAAGAACAACAAATCTTCATGACCAGTTGAATAAAATAGAATAAACCATACAATACCTAGCACAAAGCCAACTAAGCCACCTAAAGCTACACCACTAAATGTCGTGCATCCGCCTATTATTTTTGTTCCTGCGTCTAATACTAATAGACCAGTAATAAATATCAATACGGGATAATTTATGCCAGAAATATATTGCATAGGTAAGTATAAATAGGCCAATGTAAAGGCAATAAACATACTATTAAAGGCAGGACTGACGTATTCATTCAAATTGAATGGGAACTCAACTAAATTACATGATGGGGGCACGAGTGTTTGTGATTTAACTTTGAGCGTATTCATAATAAACAAATTAATCAATGAAGCTATTAATACGCCTCCTAAATAGACCATACCTTTGATGTCACTATTAAAAATTGAAAGCATAACCAGACAAAATGCTAACAAAATTGGAGATATTGCGGCAAAAAACTGTAACAAATTACTAAAATTTAATTGCATTCCCATATTGATGTATATACATTACGGCGATATTTAATTTCTATTCAGTCGGTGTATCTTACTCAAATATAAGTTCTAATACTTGATGAATATTATCTACTGAGTGAAATGTAATCCCATCTAAAAGGTTCTTGTCTTTATATTTTTCAACAATTGAGTTATAATCCTTTTCATTATCTTTTGGAAAAATAAATTCTTTTACACCGCCTTTCAAACCTCCTAATATTTTTAAATCAAGACCCCCAATCGCAGTTACACAACCTTGTAGATTAATTTCACCAGTAATAGCAATTGTATTCTTAATCTTCTTGTTTGTAAAAAGACTATACAACGTACATGTAATCGCAGTTCCAGCACTAGGACCATCCTTAGGAACTGCTCCTTCGGGACAGTGGATGTGAATGCCTTGCATTTTGGTTTCTTCAAATCGTTTCATAATATCTTTCATAACTTCTGCGTCCACGAGTGAGGACGCCAATGTTTTTGCCACATTCATACTTTCTTTCATAACATCACCTTGTAGGCCAGTTAATTTTAATTCCATAAAGGAGGTTGACGGGAAAAATTTTGTTTCAATGGGAATAATTCCACCTTGCCCCATAGAATTTGCCCACAATCCGTTGATAACGCCAACTGACGATGCGGTAGGAATGTTTTTATCTAATTTCTCGTGACGTTCCTTGAGGTATTTGTGTTTTATTTCATCATTGGATATTCGAATCGGCAATTCAATACTTTCATAATTTTTCAAACACGAAAGATTGATTTCGCCAACAATTTCAAACAACAACTCCTTAAACTTTCGAATACCTGGTTCATTCGTATAATTTTCCACAATATAAATGATATTTTCATCAGTTATTTCAATACACCCACCAATACCCATTTTTTTTTCGATTTCTGGCAGCAAATGTTTGCGTGTGATGTCTAACTTATCTTCGATTGATAAATGCTCAAATTTAATGCGATGAATACGGTCCAATAAAATAGAGTCAATGGCATTAGCGTCATTATAAGAGAAAATAAACAATGCTTTTGATAAATCTAAATCAATACCATTGAAATATTTGTCTTGAAAGCACGTATTCTGGGTGGAGTCAATTAAATGAGTTAATATACCAATAATCTCTTTACCGTGTTCAGTCTTGCTTACTTTATCCAACTCGTCAATGAATATAATAGGGTTCATACATTTGTTTTTAATTAAAATGTCTGTAAATTTACCCCACTCAGACCCAACATAAGTATAATTATGACCATTTAGAGTGCTTCCATTATCTTGTCCCCCCATTGCTATAAATGAAAATGGTCTAGTTTCGCCATTTTCGTCGATCAAGCATTTGGCCAGTCCTTTATTCGCAAACGTAGTTTTACCGCAACCAGGCGGTCCTTCAAATCCAAAGCTATACCCGCCTTGTTCACCATTAATCCATTGAGCTATAATACGCTCTATTTGTACCTTTGCTTTATCATGTCCATGCACGGCCGTATCCAATGTAGATTTTACGTTATTCATATATTTGTTTATATCTTGCCATTTGTTATCAATATCAGTTATGTCTTCTAATATAGTATCAATCGCATCATGCTTGGACAAATTTTTAGCGCTAGTAAGCGTTTCTAGGACAGCATGATTATCTTTAACAAGTAGGATAAACTTTTTAATTTCTTCTTTCATAAATTCCATTTTTTTTCCTGAATGAACCAACTTGTGTATTTTCAAGTTATGTTTCTTGATAATATTGTTAATATTACATATGTTTACAATCAAATCAGTGCGTTTATCAGGTGTATAATGAAGTATCAACGTATCAATTATCTGGTTGTTTATATTTCCAACGTATTTTTGTTTTATGCGTTCGCATATATTTTTAATTTGTATGTTTGTAACGTACTGTAAATCAAAATTTATAGTAAACGCAGGGTCCAATTTAATGACTTTTTCTATCAGTTTTTTAAAAACAGTTTTTATCTTATCCATGACGGTTAATACCCACTCTTGTTTGTATATGCCAAACGGTATTTTCAATAATCCGTCTAAATAGCTTCTTGCTTTCGACCCGTTATCCTCTGGTTTTGATTTTATTTCTTTCAATTTATTCATTGCCTTTTCTTTTACAGCATCGGGTGCCTTTAACAAGCAAATTTGTTGCTCCAATGGAATTTTACTATTATCAATACTAGACAAACTATTTGTATAGCTAATCGTCTGTTTCATGGCTTCTTTGAAAAAGCTCTTTATTTTCCAAGGCAAACTATCAAATAACAATGTTTGTTCGGTTGTATCAATTGTTCCATTACTATCATTGGATAGTAAATCATAGAGTAGGTATGCCAAATATTGGTATTCATGCTCGTCGCTTTTTAAGAGTAATTGTATCAATGTATTTCTCTGTCCGTATAAATCACTATTTATAAATTCTTTCACAACTTGAGATATAGGTTTTTGCTTTATTAATAATACTTGACTAAGATAGCCTTGATATTTATTTATCAGTTCTGTAGTAGAATATACAATTAATTCCTTTAGTGTTACTGAAAAAATAAATCGCTGGAATACGTTTTTATCATAATCGGGATGAGTAGACGATTCTTCAATTAATACTTTTAATTTCAACTTTAAATACTCGTTATCAATACATGTGATTAATAAATCGTCCACCAATCCAGATACAATAATTGTTTTTTTCTCGGCGGTGTTATGAAAAGCGATTTTTATTCCATATACCTTTGTTTGGAAGTTGTCGTTTGTTCTACATAAATCAAAACAGTCTAAATTGTTTGATTTTTCAATAATTGTAACATCGTCGACAATCTTATTTTTCTCGATTAAGTTATTGGAATACGTTGAACGATCCGTCTTCCACGAGACAATTTTAAACTGGAATGGATGAAAATGCCTCTCCAATAGCGAATATTTAGATTGGTCCCAATGAATATTGTTCGAATAATCGTCTCCAAATACCACATTTAATAAATCGTGAATATTTTCTGTTCCATGCTGCTTGAAAATAGTATTCAAGTCAATGCGAATTTTCTCTAACATGGCGGTGATCTTAGATGCGTTTGTTTTATTTTTTAACAACTCTTGACAAGTTGACAACTCTAGATACGTTTTTTCTAAATGCTGTGTAGCTTGGTTTAATTCATTTGCTCCGATAATATCCAATTGTTTGTATTTTTGGACAGCCAGGATCGTTTTTTGAACCAAATCACGGAAATAACTGATTTGATTACCATGAGAAGTTTGAACGTTATTTGGAGGAGACAATCCCTTTTTATTATTATTACCATCGGTATTTGATGGAATAATAGTATTTTTCATTAATATATTTAACGATTTTATTTTTTTCGTTTAATTTAATTATTGATTTTTTATATTTTCATCTAAACTTGTCGCTAAATATAATGATTTTACAAAATGGTTTAAAAAAATAACGTGTTATTATATATTATCTACTACATGGGCATACCAGCATATTTCTCATATATTATAAAAAATTATCCAAATATTTTACAAAAATTCCAAAGAAAACGGGTCATAAACAACCTTTTTTTAGATAGTAATTCTATTATATATGATACGATGCGTACAATAGAATATACAAATAATGATAATGAGTTTGAACAAAAATTAATTAATGCTGTATGTAAAAAGATTGAAACTTATATACAGCAAATTTCTCCTACCAGGGTAGTGTATATAGCATTTGATGGTGTAGCACCGGTAGCAAAACTAAATCAACAAAAAAATAGGAGATATAAATCTTGGTTTATGGGACAGTATGAGACGGTAAATACACCACAATGGAATAGCACAGCAATTACACCAGGAACCGAATTCATGAATAAATTAAACCTACAAGCTCGCTATCATTTTCGCAAACCATCCAGTTTTAAGGTGAATAATATTGTTGTTAGTGGAAGCGATGCTCCTGGTGAAGGCGAACATAAAATTTTTGAATATATACGTGAAAATAAAGCTGAACTGAAAGATACCCGAAGTGTTATTTATGGTTTAGATGCGGATTTAATCATGCTCACTATGAACCATTTACAGTATTGTGAAAATATGTACTTGTTTCGTGAAACTCCAGAATTTATAAAAAGTATTGACAATACGTTGGACCCGAATCATCTGTATGTCATTGATATTCCTGAATTTAAAAATAATTTGGTTTGTTATTTGAATAATGATGTAACGCCTGAAACAGATATGGAGAAAAATCGTGTATTTGACTACATTTTTTTGTGTTTCCTGTTGGGAAATGATTTTTTGCCTCATTTTCCGGCAATCAATATAAGAACTGGTGGAATGGATATTTTGATGGAGACGTATCGTAATGTATTAGGAAATTGTAAAAAAAATATCATAGTGGGTGGAAAAATTGTATGGAAAAATCTTCGCTTATTAATAAATGAGTTGTCGAAACACGAAGATACACACATTCAAAATGACTACCAGTCACGAAATAAACAAGAGAAACGTCCTATACGGGTTGATGAAAATGCTAGTAAATTTGATAAAGAGTTGCTTCATGCTCCGTCAAAAGAACGTCAAGTCGAAAAATATATAAATCCTAACGATAAATATTGGGAGGCTAGATATTATGACATGTTATTTGATATAGATATTAATGATGAACATAGAAAAACGATTAGTTTGAATTATTTGGAGGGTTTAGAATGGACGTGGAAATATTATAGTTCTGGTTGTGTAGATTGGCGTTGGAGTTATAATTATCATTATCCTCCTTTGTTAAAAGATTTGTTGAAGTATGTCCCATATTTTGATACTGAACTAATCGAACCTCAACCATGTAACCCGGTGACGGATAAAGTTCAATTGAGTTATGTGTTGCCAAGGCATAGTTTGAATTTATTACCCAAGAAAATCGAAAACCGTTTATTACAAGAATATGGGCATCTATATAGAACTGATTATGAATTTAAATGGGCTTATTGTAAGTATTTTTGGGAATGTCACGTCGAGTTTCCAAATGTAAGTATAGATGATTTAGAACGAACTATTGTTGTAAATGAATAAAATATCACGTATTTGTATACATTACAAAAGTATGGCAGAACCAACTGATACAGAATTATACACCTTTGAAGATTTTCTTCTTACACAATATAACTATCAATTTTTCTAGTAATACACCACATATCACTTAGATGTATCATATTGATGAAATACTATTTTGCGAAATTAGACATAAAGATTAAACTATATAATATTGTAAGAAATGGCTTACCAATATGAAGGAGATAGAAATTATTTTTTACAACTATTAAAAGAAAATAGAGGGGTAATGATTTTCAAATATACGGCAGACTGGTGTAGTCCATGCCAATCAATAAAGAGAGAGGTGGATGCTCATTTTCAAAACATATCGAGTGAATCCGTATTATGTTTTGAAGTAGATGTAGATGCGAATTTCGATTTATTTGCGTATATGAAAACTAAAAAAATGATGAAGGGTATTCCCACATTAATGGCGTATAAAAAGGGCTCAATCAGTTTTGTGCCAGATGATAGCATATCTGGCGCAGACATTGGTGAAGTAAATGCTTTTTTCGAGAGGTGTAGAAAAATGTGTATATGAGTTAGTAGAACACATACATAGTCAATGTTCTCAACGTTGTAAAAAAAAATTGAATTTGGTTCATTAATAGACTGTCATAATATTACAGTCTATTACACAAAATGAGTGCAATAAAAGTCATATATAACTCATATATAACACGGTTATTAAATTTAGATGGATTGGTATTGTACCCATTCGTATTAGTATCCACATCAAATGATGAAACACTACCATCAATATTGAAACACGAGGTTACACATGTTCATCAGATAGAGCGTGACGGTTTTTGTAAATTCTACTTCCAGTATTGTATGTATATGTGTGTTGATTCTTACAAAAACAATATATACGAGCAAGAGGCGTTCGCAGATGAAAATACGGCCTTAACCCAAGCCGAAATTGATTTATTAGGTCTATCACCAACTTTTCCGAAAACAGATGCGGAAATGTGTATGCTCAACCGCTAATTATGAAATGTAATATTGATTGCCTGTTTATGAAGATTAGTGGTTAGAACGCGATTTTTTAGTCGAATTCCGTTTTTGTTTAGATTGTGTTTTAGTCGAATTCTGTTTTTTTAGACTGATTTTTCGTATTTTTAGTCCAGGATTGTATTTTGTTGCCACCCACAGAAATATTGATTTTACATTTTTGATGTTTTTGTGCGAACTTAAATATTCAAATGTGTAAATATGAATAAGATTATAAATATAAGATATAAAATTATATATCTGTAAATAGATAATATGGATTTAAATATACATAATTATGAATTGAATGATTTGTTGAATCTTTTTAAATTGCCGTTTCATTTTAAAGAGGTTGATCTAAAAGAGGCAAAGAAAATAGTCTTAAAAACACATCCCGATAAATCAGGACTAGACAAAGAATATTTTCTCTTTTTCTCTCAAGCATACAAATATTTATTGAAGATACATCAGTTGAGACAAAGTAGTACGACTACAAATACAGAGTATGATAAAGATGAACTATGGAGTAGTGAACATAGTGTATTGATTGACGGAAAAATAAAAACAATGAGTCAAGAAGAGTATACTGATTGGTTTAATAGCACTTTTGAAAAAATGAAGTTAAGAGATGAATCGGAAGAAACCGGATACGGAGACTGGTTAAAATCGGACGACGATTTAGTAAGTGAAACTGTAACGACTACAAATCAAATGAATGAATATATTCAAAATAAAAAGAAGCAATTAAGAGCTTTAGTAGTTCATAATGATTTCCAAGATATGAATGCGTCTAATGGGGGACAATTTGATTTAGTGAGAGAAATACCAGGAAATTACGGATCATCAATGTTTGACAAGCTTCAGTTTGAAGACGTGAGAAAGGCGCATTGTGAGTCGGTGATTCCAGTGACAGAAGAAGATTTTCATAATCGAAAAAAATATACAAATATAGATGAATTAAATCGCGAAAGAACGCAAGATATGGTTCAAAATAGTGATAAATGGTTGTCGTCTCATGAATCTATGTTGAAGAACGCGCATTCGCAAGACGAAGATATTAATATACAACGCGCTTATAAACTGATGAATCAGGATGAAATGATACGTGAAAACCACGACAAATTTTGGTCAGACTTGAAAAGAATAAAAAACTAGATTTGTCTTTGTCTTTGTCTTTGTCTGCCGACGGCTATTTGTCTTTGTCTTTGTCTTTGTCTTTGTCTTTGTCTGCCGACGGCTCTAGTTTATGGTCTTTGTCTTTGTCTTTGTCTGCCGACGGCTATTTGTCTTTGTCTGCCGACGGCTTTTCATCTTCCTCATCAGAAGATTCATCTTCTTCTATCCGTTTTGCACCTTTATATAAACTTTGCCACAACTGACCAATCAATAACCAATATGGTTCATCTAATTCATCTAATTTACTCTCTAGAATATTCCATTTTCCACCACATCCTCCTTTTTCTACTGGAAGATTAAATTCTCTACAAGTTAAATCGGCAGTTCTTTGCCAATTTTTTCCTTTTTTTTCTTCATCCTCTTCGCATCTGTCATATTCGTAATATCTAATTGTTATACATTCCTCGAATGACACCGTGTGATTAAACGATGTCATACTTGTATGAATAATAACTGGTTATTAATGGTAATTTAATAGTCATGTTGGTTACAATAATTATTTTCCTGTTACTTGAATCAATTTTATTTTTTTGTACACTTAGACAAATTATACAAATTATACAAATTATACAAATTATACAAATTATACAAATTATACAAATTATGACTAATATATTATTCATTTTGTCTAATATATGTTAGATTCTTGTGTGGATTGAACAATACATATTCTTCGATATTCATTTGATAAACGACAAGATTGGGAAACCAGAAACTATTTACATTAGGTTGGTATACGCCAGAAATATTCTTTGGTAATACACTACATAAATTAGTAAGAGCTGATACGTCAAATTGATAAAAACTAATTCGATTATATTTCTCTTTATGTTTGAACGGTAATATATTGGCTGTTCTGTAGTAATAAATGTCTCTATTTATTTTAGATAGAATACTTGTGCCATCTCTCATATTGATAGTAATAAAATTGTTAGTCAGTAGAAATTTAATTAGTAATAAAAACTCATATTGTTCTTTCAATGATAAATATCCATATGCAAAGGCAAATTCGTGCCACGCTCGTTCATGTATAGACATGCTAAAATAAGGGTGTTCGAACTCCATTTTATTGGCAACATCTAATATCGTTTTCATATTCACATTAGATAACTTAATCAATGGTGTCATTGGTTGAGACGTGTTCAAAAATAAACGTTTAAAATATTTTTCATTTTTTTTATTTATATTAACCAATCTAGTCGGTGTTTTAATTTCCCATTCATATATGTTAGTGTCTTTTCTCTCGTAACTCTTGGCTACACTCAAACTACCCAACCATGTTAAATTATCGGGAATACACTTTTTATTATATTGTTGTTCTAATTTACGCGCATGTTCTAAAATAGCATTTCCGTCGTAACTCTTAGAACCATACAATTTAAAATTAACTGGTAACGTTTTAGTGCTGACATGAGCATTTTTTTTTAATGTATAATGTCGGGATTTTTTAATTTTATTCGAAACAGTATTTTTTTTCATATACAATATACTACGAAATAAATTTGTAAGTGTATTATATACATGAATTATTACGCAAAATATGTATTTGTATTAATTTTATTAATAATATTTGGCTTCTTTTTTGAAAAGTATAAAAAAGTAGAAGAACTAAACAACAAAATGGACCAATATGAATTAATCAAGAGGTATTTGTTGAATGATTCTACTTTAGCTAGAGCAGACAAGCCAATTTTATGGGTTCATGTTGTATTTGAAACAAATGCTAGATGGTGGCCACATTTTGCGTCACGCAATACTCAATGTTTTAATCAACCATACCAATATTTAACAATAAAATCAATCGTTGACCATTGTGGCGAGGCATTTAATGTTTGTTTAATAGATGATAAATCGTTTAATAAGATTATTCCAGGATGGAGCACCAAGGTTGCTAATTTGCCCAATCCACTTCGACCACATTTAAGAGAATTAGCAATGTCCAAGTTGTTATATTATTACGGGGGTATGACGATTCCTTCCTCTTTTATATGTATGAATAATTTGATATCACTATTCAACAAAGGACTATCGGCCGCTCCAATGTTTTGTGGTGAATTACCATCCATGAGTAATGTAGCCACATATACTGATTTTTTTCCAACAAACAAAATCATGGGTTGTAAAAAGGATTGTGAAATGATGGGTCAGTATGTACATTTCTTGGAGAAGACAGTATCCGCCGACTACACGAATGAAATGGAATTTACAGGAGAAACTGACAAGTGGTTGTATGAACATATAAGAGAAAAACAAGTCATGTCTTTGGATGTCAAATATTTTGGTGCAAAAATGACAAATGGAAAGCCAGTATTAGTAGATAATTTGCTAAGTGACGATGATGATTTCAGTATACCTGAAGGTGCGTATGGTATTTATATTCCAGCTGATAAAATATTGTTACGCACGAATTTACAATGGTTTGCCAGACTATCAGCAGAACAAGTGTTGCAAAGCAATACAGTAATTGCGCGATACTTACTATTATCCAACTAAAAGTTCATTTATCTATAGATATTGAACCGATTGAAGAGAGTGAACACATTGACCACATTGTCAACATCTGTCTATGAAAAATAAATAATAAATAAAATACAACTATACTTCAGTAATCTATTTGTATTTCTCTCTACCCTCTGGTGTATCACATTCGTTTAGAAATAAATAAAGTATGGTATATTGTATTTTGATTTACTGTATAATACTTTGGTAGTAAACAAGATTGAATGAGCTTTACAAATTTGTCTGATAATTGTACATATCCCAGAATAGGATATTTTACGTTCTAAATAAAATAATTTTGCAGAGTGATAAAACGGTTTCAAGTTTTCTAAAAGTACGGTCGTGCTCTCATTTAATTCAGCTCGTTTATAAGCGGACAAATCAAATATATGATACTTGTCTGTTTTATCACAGTTTTTCTCTAAAAAATCGAATAAAACATTTTTATCCACGACGCGTTTAAATGTTTGGTTCATTTCGTTTTAATATATTATATTGAAATATTATATTGAAATATTATATTGAAATATAACAATCATTATTGAGTGATTGTAATATTTGCGTATCAACGATTACTTACATATATATTGAATAATATTATTGGTGAAGATGGCTAATTCAATTTCATCTTCATGTATATTATGAAAAATGGTAATATATTTACATAAGAGTTTTATAATCTCATATTTTTGAGTTTCATTTAATAGACTTGTTATTTTGACAAATAAAAAATAGTTATCATAAATATCCATAACAGAATATCCTTTGTCAAATAATTCGTAGAATATATGTACAGCATCAGTCAAGTTATGATGTAAAATATGGGTTGTATAATCTTCAAATATTGAAAAACTGATATTTGTACATATATTGTTAACTAATTCATGGGTGATTGGTTCATCTAAAATCTTAAATTTTTCAAGATAATTTAATAAAATGCGAATAGAACCGTTAGATACGGTTAAGACAAATTGTTCCGTTTTATTGTCAAGTATAATATTTTCAAGACCTTTAATATTTTGAAGAATATTGTTTAAGTTATCATACGTAAGTGGTTTTAATTTAATGATAATCATTCTGGATTGTAAACTGTCGATGACTTTTTGAACATTTGAACAAGATGAAATAAAATGAACATTGTTACTGTATTTGTCTATACAATTTCTAAAGACTTGTTGGCTTTGTTCGTTGATGTTATCAATATCATCTAATACAACAATTTTCTTTTTTCCAGGAATAGAACATCTTGTTTGACAGAAAGTTTTCACTTCTGTTCTATAATATTGGATACCTTGTTCTTTTAAACTATTGATAGTTAATATGTCATCAGTATATTGAATATCTCCGTAATATTCTCGAATAGCAGCCTGAATTAACGAAGTTTTACCTGAACCAGTATCACCTATAAATAGTAGGTTAAGATTATTCATAGAAATCAATGTATTTAATATATCAACAATGTTTTTATCTATTTCAAAATCTTTAAAAAAATGCGGTTTATATTTATACATAAAGGGAACACTCATTATAGTGTATAATTATAGTTATTCGTTAATAACTATTTAAGTAAATGTAAATGTATATAATATATAGTATTAAATGGGCGATGACTATTATAAGATTTTGGAGGTTGATGAGAAGGCTAGTCAAGATGAAATAAAAAAGGCATATCGTAAATTGTCTTTATTACATCATCCTGATAAAAATCAAGGTAACCCCGAGGCTGAGGCAAAGTTTAAACAGATAAATGAGGCATATCAAGTAATTGGGGATGAAACTGAAAGAAAAAAATATGATATGAGTAAAAACAATCCATTTGGAGGTTTAAATGGTAACCATCAATCATCGCATAACGGAATGAACGGAATGAACGGAATGAACGGAATGAACGACGTGTTTAAAATGTTTTTTGGTGGAGGAGGTGGAATACCAGGTATGAATGGTATGAATAGTATGAATGGATTTCCAATGGGAAATGTGAAAATATTTAGAAATGGCCAACCAGTGGATATGAATGCTTTAAACAAACCCCAACCTATAATAAAAAATGTAGTTATTAGCTTGGAGCAAGCATATAGTGGTGACCAAATTCCGGTTCAAATTGAGCGGTGGATATTCGAAGACAATATTAGAAAAATCGAAAATGAAACTATTTATATACCTATAGCCAAGGGTATAGACGACAAAGAAATAATTATATTGAGAGATAGAGGAAATGTGATTGATAATAATTTAAAAGGGGATGTAAAAATAGTGATAATTATACAAAATACTACTATATTTAAACGCGATGGACTGACATTACATATGGATAAAGAGATTTCTCTCAAAGAATCATTGTGTGGATTTGATTTTATAATCCAGCATATTAGTGGAAAGCAGCTGCGTTTTAATAGTGAGGCAGGAAATCCAATTAAGGACGGGTTAGTGAAAGCTATACCTGGGTTTGGAATGACGAGAGAAAATAACAAGGGAAATCTATGTATTAAATTCAATGTAAAATATCCAGAAAAACTATCACACGAACAAATGTCAAAACTTAGAGAGATATTGTAAATTATATAACTCATTTTGCCTAACACTTGACGACATTTTTTTTATGTCTTAGATTTATATTTCTATATTTCTATATTTTTATATTTTATATCTTAGATTTTATATTTCTATAATGTATAATGAAGAATAGCAGAAAGAATACACGTGTGTCTAACAACAAAACGCATAAAAACAAAGGGTCACCTAATGCAAAGAAACAACTTGTTAAATATATGTTACAAATGCTCATGACCGTTAAATTGTATCATTGGAACACCTTGTCTTTTTCTACACATAATGCGACAGACAATTTATATGGAGAATTAAATACATTGATAGACCAATTTGTAGAAGTGTTGTTGGGCAAGCATAGTAATGTCAGTGAGAAAAGTAAATACGAAATATTAAATGTAGGCAATCTACACTTGACAACATACAAAGATAATGGTAAGTTCAAGCGAGAAATAGAAGAATATAAAAAACATTTAACAGGTTTAAATAAAATGTTTACTCATAGCGAAAATAGTGATTTATTAAATATTCGAGATGAAATACTAGCAAATCTCAACAAATTATCTTATTTATTGACATTAAAGTAAAGTAAAGTAAAGAAAAACCGTGAAATTTATGGAGGTGTTCGTTCCAACTCAGGATCACTACAACAGGGTTTTCCAGGTATTAGATTGCCATTAGCATTCAACGTTCCTGCGCTGGAAGTAGCACGACGTTTCAGAGCACGTCTAGAAGAGACATTGATAGCACCGACTCCTGCACCGCTTGTATATTTATTCACTAAATTGGTTTTTACATTTCCAGTAAAAAGTAATCTTCTCTGTCCTCCAGCAATTGTAGTAGGCATTATATATATATTACTGATAAATAAATATAATGACAAATTACTATATTCAATGTTTTTGTCGTCATTCATTTAGTCTCATTTTTCCTTTCAGTCGGTGTAATATATTGAGACTATTTTTTAGGGGATAGTTGTTCTAATGTAATATGTGGTTGATATATTACTATATCTTCTTTTGAAATATACTGATCTTCAATACACATAGCATACTTTTCATGGTGTAAGAGATATTGTCTACAAAATTCAACCGTTAGGAGTTGTGTTTTTAGAAGGTTTCGTAATGACAATCTATCTATGTTATGTTCCAACGTTTTGATGTCGTATTTAGCATACATCAATTGATAATTTTGAATAATTATGATAGGTTCATACATTTCCGCCCTTTATTATTATTATTATTATTATTATTATTAAAATTAGTTTTTAATAATAACTATGAACCTGTAGACGGATTACAGTTATCGACTACGACAATTAAGAAATTCTGCTGGATTCAATATCAGAAGATACTAAATAAATAGAATTTTCAGTTACGATAATATATTCACCTTCAACCTTATATATTTTGCTAATAGGACTGGTATACTCATCCTCGCTCTTAACAAGAAGTTTTTCTTGGGTAGCTTTAACACCAATAATAACCTGTTTGTCTAGTGAAGCAGTCCAATAATCACACTTGATTTCCTTATCCTCAACGATGGCTAATTTCCAAGCATGCTGAAGACACGTATTTGAAGGCAATCTATAGCTATTAGAATTATTTTCGGTAGTTTGAGAACCCATTATATAGAAAAACCGTCAGTATTCTTTAAATCATTATATTTATAAAAAATATATTAATTTTTTTTAGTCCAAATTATGTAAAATATAATAAAAAAGTAGTATAGATACACATGAAAAACGTAATATTAAGTAATGTTGAAAACTATAGAGCTGAATTGGATAGTAATGAGCATATACTCTTTTTAAAATACATAGGATTAATCCATGAATTATTCCAAGGATGTACAGAAAATATTTTCATCAAAAAAGAAGAATATTTGAAACATATATTGATCAAGGGAATAAATAATACTGTTTATATTTACAACTTTCTATTGATGTATACAAAAAATCTAGACTTGACAATATATCATACCCAGAAATCAATTATATATTACATTGAATTTATTAGTCAAATAGGTAACGATGTAAATAATCTGCTACAATTAACTTCAAAAGATGCCACATTATTCATTTTTAAAAAAACTATATTCGAAATAAATGAAGATATTAGGGCAAAGTTTAGTGAAACTAATAATACAAAATCTAAGCTAAATATGCTAAAATTATATGTTGACAATTATAATACTATACTAATACAAATAATACACACATTTGATTTTAAAACAAACGACTTATCGTCACTACAAAAAATAATATTTACGAAATTATATAAAAACGTGGAGTTGTTAATCCAATTACCAATGATATATAAACATAATACCGCAGAAATAAGAGAGAAATTAGAACAATTATATATTTTAGTAAATACATTTAATAATTCGTATGACTATGAGTTTATAAATAAAAATTACTTGTATTTAATAGAATATTGTATCAAGAAATTACCCAAAGTAGAAATTAATATTATACAGATAAAAAATAGATTGAATGACGAAAATATAGAGCAGAAACTGAATGAATGTTCAGTTTGTAAGATTTTTAATTATTTAGTTACGTGAATGGCGTAGAATAAACCGGACTTTGGTCGGTGTAATCAAATAATACAATCTTCTTACGAATCTTCTTTTTTCTTGTTTTATTTAAAACGTTTACTTCTTCAAGATTATTAATGCTGCGTATATTATTATACTCTGTTTCTAAAATATTTTTAATAAAATCATAAATCTTATATAAGATATACTCTTCACATTTACCAACGATTAATACACTACCTGTTCTAAATATCATAAAAGATACTTCGTCATAATCTTTGTGTTTTGGTTGCTGACCAGTTTGTATAGTGGTAGTATTATCATAGTAAAATTTGCTTTGAATACCCGGATAAGAACATGCGTCAAAATTACTATTAATTCTGTATTGATATTTCAACAAATCGTATAACTTTTCTCTATCTATATAGTAACCGCAGTTGAAATTAGAATTAATCAATACTGTTTCACTTTTTTCAGACAAATGACACAAGTCGTCACCTATATATGGTTTTAATGTAGCAACTAGTAAGTGTAATACCTTTTCTAAGAAAAGATCACATTGGATCCCAGGTATTTCTAATTTACCAGTATTAAACACTTTGATATGCATTTCTTTAAATATGTCTTTATTTTCATCATATAATCTCATAATAATAACAAAACAATTGAAGAAAGCCCTCTTTTTCTTACTACGATAGCTGAGTAGATCCTTCTTACATGTTCCAATGCTAATTTTTCTCTGGTCTTTGTATTTAATTCTACCTTCGGGATTTTCAATATGTTCAATAATTTGCTCCTCGTAGCATTTCACATTAGTTAATTGTTGTTCAATATATGCGACTTCCTCTTTACATGTAGAAGAATACTTGATTTGTTTTTTTATAATACCATTTTTTGGAGTGCTATAATCCATCACTGGTATTTTCCAGAATATTTGTTTAATATCTATATCATTCTTGTTCAAATAGGATATTTTCGTTTTAGTAGAAATATATATGTCAGAACATTTAGGAATGTTAGTTACATCATTCGAATGTATTTTTTCATGATTTTTTATATTATTTATAGGTATTGTGTTGTTATCACAAGCAATGTCATCATTATAATCATTATAATCATCATAACCATTATGTAAGAAATTTTCCCAGTCATCGTCTATAGTTCCCATATGTATATATACTATCTATGTTGGTTTGTTTAAACATCTTTATTTGTATTTAAATAGTTCAATTATTTTCTTTATGTATATAAATGAATTCCTCAACTTATGAAAAAACAATTTCTATTTCTATTCCGATTAAAAACCAACCAAAGATGACATATAAAGAATTAGGATTAACTAATACATGTTTCGATCCATCTAAGATGTCACCTCCTAATTATTTTATGGATAAATTAGCAAAACGTATGGATACGTATTATTCTTCTAGAACAGCATCGCCAACATCATCACGTCCATCATCGCCATTACAAACATCAAACACAAAACTCACAATACACCTATCTCCTTTGTTTGGTTAGTATGTTAGTATGTTAGTATGTTAGTATGTTAGTATGTTAGTATGTTAGTATGCTAACGAAAATATTTAAGCCTTGTTATTTACAAAATTTATTTATCTTCAAAATAAACATAGGCAGCATATATTCTGTATTTAAATCTGCTATATGCATAATATTTTCAACAAACAATAGAAATTCGGGTGTGACTATTGTTTTTTTGTTACGAATAATATAATTTAAATAATTTTTTATTATATTTTTTTTGTCAATGTTGTATTCATTGCTTATCTTGGTTATAAATTCAATATTACGTTTTAAGGATTGTTCAACGATATTCGTTGTTAATTTTTCCCAGAGGCCAGGTTGTATGATTTTTTTGCTGTGTATGATTTGTTCGTTGGATTGCATATAATTTATCATGCTTCGAATATCAGAATTGAATAGTTTTTGGACCAAACTAATGGTATCTGTGCTATATTGTAGTTGTTCTTTTTCGTTTATAATGTTCAAGAAAGTTCTAATTTCATTTTCAGGCAACTGATTAAATCGAAGGCGAACAAATTCGTTTTGTAGGGCATCATCAATGCGACTAATATAATTACATATTAAACAAAAACGGACGTTTGATTTATAAGTTTGTAATAAATATCTAAGTGCTATCTGAGCATTCTTCGTCATGTAATCTACCTCGTCTAATATGACAAATTTCATACCATCATTAAATAAACTCTTAGAGTTAACAAATGTATTTATTTGATTTCGAATAATATCTATACCTCGTTCATCGGATGCGTTTAAATGTATCGTTAGGTTTTTTTTGTTACATTTATCTTGAAACGATTTAATTAAATTAATGATACTTGTAGTTTTACCAGTGCCAGGTGGGCCATAAAATAATAAGTTGGGGAAATGGTCATTTTTAATAATATTCTCTAATATTTTTTTATTAAGCGGATCTAATACAATGTCATCAAATGTATTCGGTCTATATTTTTCTACCCATGGTGTAAAGTTATTCATTGTGTATATAATTAATGTTTAATATTTAATATTTAAATAAAATTGATATAATAATAGTATACAAATGGGAAATAACGCAACAACGACAATGGCACAAGATAATTCTCCCGGGTCTTTAAATATTTATATTGGACCAATGTATGCCGGAAAAACATCCAAATTAATTGAAATATATGAAGAATGTTTGAGTAACGACGAACATGTAACAGTGTTGACTCATTCGGCGGAAATTAGGTATTCAATTGATAAACTCAGCACACATGATCAGAATAAAATTTCATGTTTTAAATATGATAACATCAAGACATTTGTTGATATACAAAAAGAGTCTATTAAAACTACTGACGTTATTTTAATAGACGAATCACAGTTCTTTGGTGATTTATATGAACAGGTATTACCTCTGGTGAATGTATTACATAAGCGGGTATATATATTTGGACTAGATGGTGATTTTCAACGTAATAAATTTGGTCAAATTTTGGATTTAATCCCACATTGTGATACAGTTCATAAGCTACAATCAATTTGTGCTGGATGTGGCGAACCAGCCATTTTTAGTCACAGAACAAATAATTCAAGTGAACAAATATTGGTTGGAAGCGACACAATATATCAACCGTTATGCCGTTCATGCTACAATTCCAATTCCAATTCCAATTCCAATTCCAATTCCAATTCCAATTCCAATTCCAATTCCAAGCGTAACTAGATTATTCCAAATTAAACATATTTTAAAACGATTTAAATTATTCTGTATAATTACAAATACAATGAGTTCAACTCTAAATGAAAACATCCCTATTATATCAACGTCGCCACTACCTATTGAGAAAAGTAAACGAGGCAGAAAAAAGCAAAACGTTGTCATAGCTGCTGCTGGTAATCTCCCCATAGTAGAAGAAGTAAAACCGCCACCAAAAAAAAGAGGTAGAAAACCAAAAGGCGGCAAAATAATACAGGAAAATATTATCATAGAGCATAAAATCAATAGTGAGCCAAATGTTATTTTACATTTAAAATGTTCATTAAATGATATCAATATCAATGACAATGACACTGAAACATATCCCACAAAATATAAGTATACTCCTAGCGTGGAATCTATTCAAAGTTTTCAGTTTAATAACAATTCAAATATGGATAATTTTTTAATACAACCTACAAATAACGACAATGGTATAGAACAGAATATCAATAATATCAATAATATCAATAATATCAATAATATCAATAATAGCACCGACCGACAGTATCAATCAAACGATTTTCAGAATGAGTCTAAAATTAATAGTAATACATTAGATTGTCATGGTAAATATTGTAGCGACAGTATTTCATCTAAAAATGAAATTTGGGAAAAACTAACCACATTAAAGGTGAATTTACACAATAATAATATATACGATAAGCGGTCGTCTTGTTTTTGGTGTACATATGATTTTGACAACCCGCCTATTTTTATACCGAAGCATGAATTTAAAAATTCTTATCAAGTATATGGATGTTTTTGTAGTCCCGAATGTTCAGTTGCCCACCTAATGAATGAAAAAATAGATACGTCTATTAAATTTGAACGTTACCAGCTATTAAATCATATATACGGTAAGATATATAATTATAGTAAAAATATTAAACCGGCGCCGGACCCGCACTACTTGTTAGATAAGTTCTATGGTAATTTGACTATTAAAGAATATAGGGATTTGTTTAAAAGCGACAAATTAATGATAGTCGTTGAAAAACCATTAACACATGTTTTTCCTGAATTATATGAAGACAATTCTGATTTTATATTAAATCAGAGAACTATTCCTAGCAATTCAACGTTTAAATTAAAGCGAAAAAATGATAGTTCAACCAAGCCATCTGTAATAGATACATTGAATAAAAAGGCCAAGTAGGTGTTGTTCTATCCAATTAGTTTTCAAATAAATACTAAATTTTTAGTATTTATTTTCATGTGTAATAGGTTAGTTACTTGATTACTTGGTCTACCGACGAATTACCTGTGTTTTCTATCTTGGTCGTTTCTATATTTTTTCGCACCAGTATCCATAAGATTTCGTATTTCACTGTATATATGTTGATTAGTGGAGGATGTTTTGTTTTCATTGACTACTTCTTTTATTCCAAAATAATCGTTCAATACCTTCATGTAATTATATTTTTCCTTTTCTAGTCTCTCTCTAGCCTCTTCGACTGTTAGTTCAGTTTGTCTACATACGACCTGGACTAATTCATCTAATATTCTACTAGTTGCTGCTGCGCGTTCCTCTAATCTTCTGCGAACGATAATATCTTCTTCATTATTAGATACATCTATAACTATATCACATTTTTCATTGATACTTATATCAATAATATCATTTCTACATTCAGTTGTGCGTTCAGTTTTAGTATCAGTATTGTCAGTGGACATTATATATACTTCTCTTAAATATTTTTTAAACTATATTAAACGAATGTCTATTAATATAGTTAATGGAGTATATTCAATCAAATACGAATAATTTAAATGTATATGTAGATGAGTTTCATACACGAATGAAGGCAGAATTTTTATCGTCGATTAATAAAATATATAATGAAGAAATTAATGTATACAGTGATGTTATTAATACTATTGTTAAATTACCATTTATCCAAAAGATTATCGATGAAAATAAAGAACTAAAAAATAGGATAATGGAATTAGAAAAAAATGTAAACCATATTGAATTAGAGATACATGATAAACAAATCGATAAAGAAATGTTAGATATTGAGGCAATTCCGTTTGGAAATACTGTTTCCGATGATGATGTTGGCGATGATGCAGACGATGAATGCGACGAAGACGATAATGAAGACGATAATGAAGACGATAATGAAGACGAAGAAGAAGAGGATGCGGGCCAGGACCAGGGCCAGGGCCAGGGACGGCTTGTGGATCGGCGAGCAGAGCCCGCGCTGCTGGCGGAGCTGTCTCGTGTCTATGCAGAGGAAGCTGAGGAAGAGGAAGCCGATGAAGAGGAAGCCGATGAAGAGGAAGCCGATGAAGAGGAAGCTGAGGAAGAGGAAGAAGAAGATTTTGGAATAGACAAGGAAGGATTTGAAGCTCTAATAAAAGAGGATGAATCGAGACTATACCTTTTTAAAAGGTTGGAAAAGGAAGAGGAAGCCGAGGAAGAGGAAGCCGAGGAGGAGGAAGAGGAAGAAGAGGAAGCCGAGGAGGAGGAAGAGGAGGAAGAGGAGGAAGAGGAGGAAGAGGAGGAAGAGGAGGAAGAGGTGGAAGAGGAGGAAGAGGAGGAAGAGGAGGAAGAGGAGGAAGAGGAGGAAGAGGAGGAAGAGGAGGAAGAGGAAGAAGAGGAAGAGGAGGAGGAGGAAGAGGAGGAAGAGGAGGAAGAGGAGGAAGAGGAGGAAGAGGAGGAAGAGGAGGAAGAGGAGGAAGAGGAGGAAGAGGAGGAAGAGGAGGAAGAGGTGGAAGAGGTGGAAGAGGTGGAAGAGGAAGAGGAGGAAGAGGAAGAGGAAGAGGAAGATGATAATAAAAAACCCACATTTCCAAGTAACACAACTAGTTCAAACCAGGCAACAGAGACAGAAGAAGAGAGTAGTGAAGTATTTGAAATAGAAATAGACGACAAGAAATATTATTGTGACGATGAAGAAAACGGAAATATATACGATGATGATAATGGAGAAGTTGGCAATATTGTTGGTGAAATAAAGGATGGAGAAGCAATGTTTTTCGAATAATTATAATTATACTACTACTATATATATATATGCTTGATAGCTTATGCCCCCCCGCCATAATATATTTAGGGTTTTCGTTAACACAAATAGTTATAGACACATTTAAAGGACACAACAATACCGCGTTTTTTAAAACAATTGTTATGATCATTTTTACATTACTTTTAAATATTCTTTGTAAAAGTGGTTTAGGTATAATTTCGTGGTTGATTGTATTTATTCCTTTTATATTGATGACTTATATTACCGCAGTATTACTATTTGTGTTTGGTTTATCACCATCTGGTAGTGAATACAAACCTACTGTAAAATATCCACATGATTATCCTGAAGAGTTACTGCTTGTTAGAAAGCCACATGAAGATATAGTAGTTGATTTTGACAGTCTACAGAAGTAACTTAATGATATACCTAGAAGTTAAATTACAAAGGGTTTAAAAATATACTATTTAGAATAATTATATTAATGATATTAATGATAATATTGGAAATTATGACATGTATCACAAATCTAACATGTACTTTAATATATTCGTTGTATGATATGTTATTGCTCACTGGAGTATATATAGTATATCCACTTGAAAGTTATGAAAGCAAATTAGAGTTACACAATTCATGTGTAAATTCGTGTAACAATTTTTGTAAAGACATGTGTTATGATATTAGCTGGAAATTATGTGAAGTAGTGTCAATAGTCGAAATATTTTATAATAAAACAGTAGTACCTAATTTTCACTCTATAACGGATAATTATTTTAGAAATAGGAATGAAGTAATATTAATAAAAAATGGAGAAGAAATAAATATGTTCAAAACGTGGGAATTATTCGAAACCGATACCGATAAGGAAAACGAAGACTATGATTTCTTGTTGTATACTAAATATAAAGATGACGAACACAAGAAAAATTATACAATCATAGGAGGTCATTGTTTAAAAAATCCAAACGAATTATTAACTCACGTATGCGATGTAAATTTTATTATATTTCAATTAACAACTGGTAATAACAAGTATGATATTAATTTAAAGGACCCGCATAATTTTCTTATAAAGGATAATATACTCAAATACTCCTTTTTTAAGTGGTATATTAAAAAGGTATATGAAGTTGAGTTGACTCACGAGTTTTGCGTAAATTATATGACCCAAGACATGTATGTAGCCACATTACACCACCCATTTTTTATAAAGTTTAATGAGGATGGAATTACGTCATTTTCATCAGGAAAGCCAAAGCCAAACCCGCCTCCAAACACGGATATGGATACACTTCATCTTCGTACTACTGATAGCGATTGATAGTAAGTGATACTAAGTGATAGTAAGTGATAATGGAATAAAATATAACAAAACAATGTAAGATAATAATGTTATTAGCAAAATAATATAAAAAAAAATTGACAACTAGTATTATAATGGAGTTCTCCCATAGTTTAGTTAATCCTACAATGCAACAAGAAGAACAACAATCTCAATCAAAGCACTTGCTATCAGATGAATGGTGCTTTTGGGCGCATTTACCTCATGATACAGATTGGTCTTTAAATAGCTATAAAAATCTATATACTATAAAGACGGTCGAGGACGCAATCGCTTTGAATGAAACATTGCCACCTAATTTGGTGACCAATTGTATGTTGTTTATAATGCGCAAAGGAATAACTCCACTATGGGAGGACCCAAAAAATAGAAGTGGTGGGTGTTTCTCATATAAAGTAAATAATAAAACTGTGTATGAATGTTGGAAAAGTTTATCATATAGTTTAGTAGGTGAAAGTCTGTCAAATAATAAAAATCTACAAAAAGATATTACTGGTATTACTATTTCTCCAAAAAAAAACTTTTGTATTATAAAAATTTGGTTAGCAAAATGTGAATTTCAAGATGCCTCGCTCGTTAATTGTAATAGTGGAATAGATGCACATGGATGTTTATTTAAAAAACATGCTCCTGAATATTGAGCATGCGTCAAAATATATGGTTGTCAATTTAGGATTGTTTTATATTTATATTTTTTTATTCATATTATATATATGAATATGAATAGAGTATTATCTTGTATTGGTGAGAATTGTAAAAAAATGACAGAGGCAAGTATAAAATTTGTGGATAGTATTGATCCAAATGTACAAAAAAAAATAGAGGACGATATTGCCGATGGAAAACTAATGGAACAAACCATTAGGTCATTAGAAAATAAACAGGAAGAAATAAGAAGCATGATAGAAGCTTATATGATGGAAATTTCGGTAAATACTTTAAGAAACTTATTAAATACGGATCCTAAACTTTCTACTAAGATCAAAAAAATATTTACATATTACTACACTGAGATACTTGACCGTATTCCTAGTGAAATGAAAGAAAATATGACAGATACAGTAGATGCTATACAAAATTTAGATGAGTCAATAAAGTTAATGTATTGTATAGAACTTATGTGCAATCCAGACGATTACGTGATGAATTATGAATTAGATACACAATTTACAGAAGACGAATTAGAAAACGAAATGAAAAAATGTAGCATTACATACATAGATGAGGGTAAATCATCTTATAAGTTCGATGGCGTTCGTGACCCTTATTCTGGAATAACTGTATATAAAGAAGACCCGAGTTTGGGTATACGTAAGCGTATACGTAAGCGCATGAATACTACCAAGTCGGGACAGATGACTAGAGGTGGTAAAAAAATGGCAAAGAAAACAAAAAAAGCTAAGAAATCAAAAAAAGCTAAAAAGACTAAAGCTAAAACGGCTAAGGAGTCTAAAGCTAAAAAGACTAAAGCTAAAACGGCTAAGAATGCCAAGAAGGCTATGAAATAAAGCAATATCCAAACAATATTATATGTAAATATGTAACTACAATATTTACATATATGAATTCATTAAATTTTACTATGTAATACTACCTACTACTACCTAATCGTTGTTTTTAGAAGGAAGAGGACTTAAACATAGTTTAATAGAACCCAAACTAGCAACATAATACTTTACCACTAAGGGTAAATCATTTTCCAAATACATTTCTATTTGGCTACATAGGTTTGTACATTTAATAAAATATCCCAAGTTCTTTAGTGAAAATTCGCCTTGAATAATCTTACTAGCATCTTGTTTTTCGATAAATTCCATACCACCGCTAGATTCTTCACGTTTTACCTCGGCAGTCGCAAATTGCCCTTCACATCTAAAAATTAACTCATTTCCAACCGACTTGATCTCCAAACGTTCCGATATACAAGAAAGGTCACGGATAATCTTTTGGAAATCAGACGACGGTAAATTAATAACCGATGAAAAGTGAACATTTGGCTCTTCAAATTCATCTGAATCGGGCTCAATAAGTCTTAGTTTCTGAGTTTTACATTGTTTAATGTCGCCATTCTCAAACTTTAAACCCAAAAAGGAGACGATTCCGTCATAATAATCATTGTTTTCAATATAAATAGTTAACGTATCGTCATTATCTATTGAGTTAATAAGCTTAAACAAATGAAACATGTTTACTCCAACTACAATCTTATCCTTCTTACACTCATAATGTTCAAAATTTTCGGCAGCTAAAAATAAATGAGCCAACATTGTATGTGACTTGTCCATATTGATAATACGTATGCCATCCGGCTTAAACGTAATATTTGTTTCTAGCAATATATCTTTTAGAGCAGTCATTAATGTTCGAAATGGTGCTATTTGAACCGTTTTAATAGTCAAAACATTATTTGTAGTATCCATTTACCTATATTTAATTTTAATGTAAAAATCTTTAAATCCTTATGCGTTTATATTTTAATTTTTTCGGCATTGTATACTTGTTTTTTTTATAGCTATATAATAATAATATAACTATTTCATGAAAGTAAAAAACGGGTTTAAATATAACAAAAACGGATGGACTTATATTTCTATAAAAGGAGAACCATATGAGCGAGGTCTGGCACATGGAACTTTATTAAAAGATGAAATAAAAACATGTTTGGCTACAATGGAATGGAATTTGTATGATTCGCATGGATTAGAAATGGATTTTTTCAGAGAAATAAGTAATTTCATTTTTAGAGAAACAATTGAGAAAAACTTTCCTGAAATTTACACCGAATTAAAAGGTATTGCCAAAGGAGCTAACGTAGGTTTAGATGAACTAATATTATGGAATAATATTGCGTCGTTGGATTATGTTCTTCCAAAACTAAAATTATATTTAGATGATATGCCCCATTTAAAAGAAAAGTACGGTCATTTATTAGAAACGTTACCGGCAGTTGGTCAATTAGAAGGCGGATCCAACAAAGGTTCCAGTGATAAATGTTCTGCTTTTATGGCCATTGGTGATTATACACATGACGGCAAGATTTGTTGCGCCCATAATTCCTTTGATAATTTTATAGACGGACAAACTTTTAACAATATTATAGACATAAAACCCACAAAAGGTCATCGTATGTTATTTCAAGGCGCTCCTGGATATATATCTAGTCAAACTGATTTTTTTATAAATAGCGAAGGATTTATTGGCACGGAAACTACAATGGGTGGGTTTAATGCCTATACGCACGGCGACCCAATTATTTGTAGAATACGAAAATGTATGCAATATGCCAATACTTTAGACGATTATGTTGATTTTTTGAAGAAGGAAAATTCTGGAGACTATGCCAATTCATGGTTAATCGGTGATACAAAACGTAATGAAATTATGCGAATTGAATTGGGACTACAGTTTGTAAATGTAGAGAGAAAAAAGAATGGCTATTTTATAGGGTTTAATGCTCCATATGATGCACGAATTCGAAATTTAGAATGTGTGAATAGTGGTTTCGATGATATTAGAAGGCATCAAGGTGCGCGAAAGGTTCGTTTAGAGCAATTGATGGAAGAACATAAGGGCATGTTGAATATCCAGATAGCACAAGAAATTATTGCTGACCATTATGATGTGTATTTAAAGAAGATAAATCTTTGTTCCAGAACTGTATGTTCTCATTACGAATTGGACGACAGAGCATTTATGAGTCAGGCAGACAGACCATTACCATACCAGCCTAGAGGTGCTGTCGACGGTTGTGTAGCAGATACAGAGTCGTGTAAAAAGATGGGGTTTTATGGACGTTGGGGGTCTTCATGTGGAACTCCATTTATTGTGAAAGATTTTATAGAAAAAAATATGCAATGGAAACGATATGAACCTTATTTAGTCGATAGACCGTCTCAACCATGGACTTATTTTACAGCAACTGATAAAACAAACCATAAAAATACAAATACAAATACAAATACAAATACAAATACAAATAAAAATAAAAATACAA
>Ga0209702_10003086_pt1 | contig 27170 bp, 23 predicted proteins | sample FRY01_FD_187210 | JGI IMG/M metagenome (GOLD analysis project Ga0209702, IMG submission 187210) | Freshwater microbial communities from Lake Fryxell liftoff mats and glacier meltwater in Antarctica - FRY-01 (SPAdes) (version 2) | ecosystem: Environmental > Aquatic > Freshwater > Ice > Glacier... | reverse complement strand
TACTCTATTAAAACACCTTACAATTCACCAAAAATAAACACCAACTATTTTGTCCACTTGGAAAAAATTAATCAAAATCACCAACTATTTTGTCTATTACACCTAAAAAAAGATAAAAATTTTATAAAATATTCATAAATAAGAAGTTAACATGGAATTGTGACCTTGGAAATTTACGTGTAATTCAATCTGCTTAGTTAAAAGAAAATGCCAATTATTTTGATACTTTTGTTCGCTATCAAAACTATATGTCAAACATTTTTAAGTTTCCAGAAACGAACCATACCAACTACTATGATATTGCGCGTTTTAAAGTGTCGTGGAAAATCATGATTTATATGTCCATTTCACTTTATGTTTTTGGTCTATTTTTTCTTTTTGTTAATACAGTCAATGCCATTCAATATTTCATCGGTGGGACTCTTTTTTTAGTTGGAATGCTTTACTTAAAAAAGAGTCTTAATTATAAACTTGTTTCAATAATTGTTGCATTTTCAACAACATTTTTACTACTACTTTCCCCATTTATTATTCATGATGTACCTCCGTATATCGAGCCACTTTGGCTTATAACAGTGTTAATATTCGCGTATTATAACGTAGGCATGAAATGGGGCAACCTACTGCTTACGCTTATTACACTAGTTGGTGTAATTTACATTTGGGTTTTTCTTAATGAACCTAAATCATTGACTATTCCGCTTTCTAAGCTGCAGCTTGGGGTTATTGTCGCTGAATTTTTGCTGTGTATCTCTGTTATAGGTTATTTTCTTTGCAATGCAATTCATTCCACTGAGTTCATTGAGAAAAGATTTATGGAAGCCAATGATGAATTGAATAAACAGAATAAAATGATCGTTTCTCAAAATGAGGAGAAAACGGTTTTGTTACAAGAAATTCATCATCGTGTAAAAAATAATTTGCAAGTAATCACTAGTTTATTGCGTTTGCAATCAAATGAACTTCCGTCAACGGAAGATAGAATTCATTTTGAAGATGCGATAAATAGAATCATGACGATGTCACTGATTCATCAAAAAATGTATCAAGCTGAAAACCTCGCAGAATTAGATATCTCAGATTATTTCACAACCCTATTGGACGAATTAATTGGCTCGTCCTCTGTTCAAATCCCTGTAGAAAAAATCGTAAATGCTGAAGTAAAATATATTGGTTCGTCCTCTATTGTACCTTTGGCGTTATTGATAAGTGAGTTAGTTTCGAATTCATTGAAGCATGCTTTTAAAGATTTGGGTAGAATTTTTATTGGAATCTATGAAAAAGATGGAGCAATCGAGTTAGTTTATATTGATAATGGAAAGTGGAAAGAAAAGACTTCAGAGAATTCATTTGGCTTGCAATTAATTGAAATGTTGACAGAACAAATGGATGGCAATGCAGAACGAATTTCAGATGTTAGTGGCACACGTTATACCTTTTTATTGAAAAGATTGGATAATTAAAAAGCTATTCAATCTGTAAATTACATTCCATTATCTTTGTAAAAAAATTAATATATGTTCACAGGAATCATTGAACAATTAGGAGTCGTAAAATCGATTCATAAGGAGGAAAACAATATTCATTTTACGATAGAAGCTCCGTTCACGAACGAATTGAAAATTGATCAAAGTGTTGCGCACAATGGCTGTTGTTTAACAGTGGTGGAAATTAACAAACAGGAATATGTGGTCACAGCGATTCAAGAAACCTTGGACAAAACGAATTTGATGGACTGGGAACTGGGAACGAAAGTGAATTTAGAACGTTGTATGCAAATGAATGGTCGTTTGGATGGTCACATCGTTCAAGGTCATGTAGATTCCATTGCTCGCTGCACCAAGATTGAAGATCAAGGGGGAAGTTGGAAATATACGTTTGAATACACCACTGATCAAGTTACTGTTGAAAAGGGATCAATAACGATAAATGGAACTAGCTTAACTGTGGTCGATTCTCTTCCAAAAAGTTTTTCTGTTTGCATCATTCCTTATACATACGAACACACAAATTTCCATCAATTGAAAGAGGGTGATAGTGTGAATTTAGAATTTGATATTATTGGTAAGTACGTGGCGAAGTTATTGGCTAATAAATAACTAGTCGTAACCCATGAAATCATCAGGGCACTTGTACATTCTATTTCCACTTTTTAACAATGCGCTTTTTGACTGCCTTTCGTAATTTTTTAATGACTGCATCACGATTCGATACATTTGAACAACGAACAATATCACTTGCCACCATTACATTATTGCGAAAGAACATGAATTCGAAACTTACAGAAGAAACTTCCTCTCTATAAATTTGAAATAAATTTCCTGCACCTAACGCGGTAGCTAAATCATCTTTTTTGTTCGTTGCTTTGAATTTCTTGTCATAGCCACGAACTGAAATTAATAAATACGTGTCAAAACCTTTAGATGCTACAATAGCTTTTATGGAATCCGTTGTTAACAATTCAGCGCTGCTCCCTAATTTTAAAACATTTAAAGATGGACTTGCTTTAATACCAGCATTGCTTAACAATTCTGTCAAATTAATTTCAACCGAAAAACGATCTTCAGGCTTGTCCATTTGACCAACAACTAAGGCATTTTTCAAATCGAGTTGATCGAGTTGCCCCCAAGAAGCGATGGTTACAATTAGGGAGAAAAATAATGTGAATAGTTTCATAAATGTGAATTAAAATATTTCTTTCGCAATCGCTTTCACCATAGATGAATTCGACATGGTGTAATAATGGATACAAGGGGCATTTCCTTCTTTCAACTCTTTTGATTGATGAATTCCCCATTCAATACCCAAGGCTTCTACCTCTTTATTGTCTTTGCATTTCAATAATTCTTTGGACAATGCTTCTGGATAATCAATTTTAAAGAATTTCGGCAAGAACGTGATGTGCTCCATTGTCTTAATTGGCTTTAAACCAGGAATAATTGGCACTGTAATACCTATTGCACGACAAGCATCAACGAAATCAAAATATTTTTGATTGTCAAAAAACATTTGAGTAACAACGTATTCAGCGCCAGCATCTACTTTCGCTTTTAAATAGTGCATATCAGTTAACAAATTCATTGCTTCGAAATGCTTCTCTGGATAACCCGCAGTACCAATACAAAAATCGGTTGGCTCTAATTGAATATCATCCATCATGTAGTTTCCGGAATTCATATCTGAAACTTGATGAATCAAATCAACAGCATATTTATGTCCTTCTTTGTGTGGCTTAAAAGTCGCTTCCGTTTTAATAGAATCACCTCTCAAGGCAAGTACATTGTCTATTCCCAAGAATTGTAAATCGATTAGTGCATTTTCAGTTTCTTCTTTACTGAAACCACCACAAATTAGATGCGGTACTGCATCTACATGGTATTTATTCATAATTGCAGCACAAATTCCAACGGTTCCTGGTCGCTTGCGAATGGCAATCTTTTCCAACAAACCATTGTCGCGTTCTTTGTAAATGAACTCTTCACGGTGATAAGTAACATTCACAAACTTCGGTTTGAATTCCATCAAAGGATCAATACCGTCATAGATTGAATGGATACTCTTTCCCTTAAGTGGAGGAAGAATTTCGAATGAGAATAGTGTCTCTTTAGCTGCTTTTAAGTGTTCTGTTACTTTCATTTAAATGGAAATGAGCAACAAAGATACTTTAGAAATCTGAATCAGGAAGGAGTTCTATTAACTAATAAACGTTAAACATTATGGATTTTGACGAATCAGTAGAGAAATGCATAGATGAATCAATGTTCTTTTTAATGATTACTTTTCTTTCAAAGTTTATTTCAATCATCTTTGACTTTCTATAAAGTCGTATTTTTGTCGCATGAGTGAAAAAAAAGGCATCGCAATTCTTGGATCAACAGGATCGATTGGTACACAAGCGCTTGAGGTAATTGAAGCGTACCCAGAATACTTTGATTTACAAGTAATTACTGCAGGAAAAAATGCCGATTTACTAATTGAACAAGCATTAAAATACCGACCAAATACGGTTGTTATTTCTGAAACATCTCTTTATCAAAAAGTAAAAGACGCGCTTTTTGATGAAGGAATTCATGTCTATACTGGCGAAGAATCACTTTGTCAAGTGGTAGAATCAACAGAAGTAGATACTGTATTGACTGCATTGGTTGGATATGCTGGATTGAAGCCAACTTTAAGAGCGATTGATGCAAAGAAAACGATTGCCTTAGCCAACAAAGAAACATTGGTTGTCGCTGGTGAGTTGGTTACCAAACGCGCAAAGGAAATGGGTGTAAATATTTATCCTGTAGATTCAGAACATTCAGCAATTTTTCAATGTTTGGTGGGTGAATTTCACAATAAAATAGAGAAAATATATTTAACTGCTTCTGGTGGACCTTTCAGAGGTTGGTCACTCGAACAATTAAAATCTGTTAAGAAGGAACAAGCGTTGAAGCATCCAAATTGGACAATGGGTGCTAAAATCACTATCGATTCTGCGACTTTAATGAACAAAGGATTAGAAGTTATTGAAGCGAAGTGGTTATTCAATTTGCAACCAGATCAAATAGATGTTATTGTTCACCCGCAATCAATTGTGCATTCATTGGTACAGTTTGAAGACGGAAGTATGAAAGCGCAAATGGGCTTGCCAGACATGAAACTGCCGATTCAATTTGCTTTGACGTTCCCACAACGATTTAAAACAAATTTCCCTCGTTTTAACTTCATGGATTATCCACAATTGACGTTTGAAAAACCAGATCGCACTGTTTTTAGAAATTTAGACTTGGCTTTTCTTGCAATGGAAATGAAAGGAACTGCTGCTTGTCTTTTAAACGCAGCAAATGAAGTTGCAGTTGCAGCATTCTTAGAAGATAAAATTGGCTTTTTAGAGATTGCAGAAATCAATGAAAAAACAATGTACGGTTGCGAAACGATTCAACAACCAGAATATGAGGATTACGTTGAAAGTGATCGTATAGCACGAGAATTTGCATTGAACTTGATTCAAAATAGAGCATAAACATGATGAAATTCTTCTTTCTTATTTCACTGCTGCTTTTGTGTTTTGGTATAGAAGCTCAATCTAAAATTGAATTAGGAGAAAATCAAGCCTATTATTTAAGCCACCTGCCGCTAAAATGCTTGCAACAGGAATATCCAAATAAATTAGGTCAAGTTTTAAATAATGCCAATGAATTAAAAGAACCGGCGGATTTACATCCTACTTTTTATGGTTGTTTCGATTGGCATTCATCTGTCCATGGCCATTGGTTACTAGTGCGTTTATTAAAAAGGTTCCCAAATCTTCCAAACGCGGATACCATTCGATTGAAGCTCAATGAGCAATTTTCAAAGGACAAGATATTACAAGAAACACAGTTCTTTTCTACGAAACACAATGAATCATTTGAGCGAACCTACGGGTGGGCTTGGCTGCTTAAACTGCAAGAAGAATTAAATTCTTGGGAGGATCAAGATGCCAAAATTTGGAAAGAAAACTTACAGCCTTTGACGGATTTAATTGTTGCGAAATACACAATATATCTACCAAAATTAGTCTATGCCATCCGAACAGGAGAACATATAAACACGGCTTTTGGTTTATCATTCGCACATGATTATGCACGATCCACAAATGATAGTATTTTTCGAGAATTAATTGAAAAACGAGCGAAAGAATTTTATTTGTTAGATAAAAACTATCCGTTGAATTTTGAACCAAGTGGTTACGATTTTCTTTCACCCGCTTTTGAAGAGGCAGAGCTCATGCAGCGTGTGTTAGATAAGAATGCGTATGCAAAGTGGTTGAAGAAATTCTTACCCGAAATTTATAAAAAGTCTTTTAAGCTAGAACCAGGTAAAGTAAGTGATCGAACGGATGGAAAATTGGTTCATCTAGACGGACTTAATTTCAGTCGATCATGGTGTTTATACCAAATTTCTTCAAGTGATAAACGACTAGCCCATCTTCAGCAGTTAGGGGATTACCATTTAGCATATTCTTTACCCTTTATTGTCGATGGTGATTACATGGGTGAACATTGGCTTGCATCATTTGCTGTTTATGCTTTGATGCTTCGACCCCTTTATCCTTCGGCAAGCTCAGGGAGTCCAGCTCAGTAAAAGTTCTAAAGAAACAAAAAAGTAAACGATTAAATCATTTTTTTCAATTCCACTTTGTTCCCATCAAAATAATTTTTTAGTAGATGTTCCAATAGATACTCGCGGTATTTTTCACTTGAAATTTTTGGAGAATAAATATAACCTCTTCCAACGGATTTATGTTTAATGAATTTTTTTCTCTCTAAAATCCGCACAATTGTGGAAGTCGTATTGTAAGCTGGTTTTGGAGCAACATACAAATCAACAATCTCTTGAACACTCGCCTGTTGGAGGGTCCATAATTTGAGCATTACTTGCTCTTCAGCAGGAGTTAATCGATCCATTCAAGTTGTTTAGATTGCTTAAATGTATAAAAAAAACGTTGTAATAAAAAATAAGTGCCTTTAATTCAAGTTATTATCGGTTATAACGACATAGTTTATTCTGAAATTTGATTCTTTAAATTAAGAAATTAATTAATTTTAAATCAAAATATTTATCTTTTGAAATTAATGAACAATGGGAATTGCCAAGGAATTTTGAAAATTGAAGTTTTATAAACTATACAACTATTAGAAAATGAAGCGATTTATAATTTTTTCGACAGTATTAATTATATTTAATTCCTGCGTAAAAAACAATCCTGATCCGGCATGGTTAGAAGTCACAAAATGGACATTGGTTTCAAATTCAAGTTTGACCGGAATTGAAGGTGAGTTAACTCATAATTTTACAGAAGCTTGGGTTTATGTGGATGATGAAATTATAGGCGTTTTTGATGTACCATTTAAAATTCCAATTTTAAAGAGTGGTAATGTAAACATTAAGATTTATCCAGCAATAAAAAACAATGGTATTTCGGCCACAAAAAAGATATATCCTTTTGTAGAGTCATTTGAGATTAATGATGAATTAAAGATAAATCACACGCTTACAATCAATCCAATTACAAGATACAAAGGTAGTACAAAGTTTTGGATTGGAGACTTTGAGGATGCTTCAACAGGCATTGTGACTGATCCAAATTCTTTAACGACTATGATAACGGCAAATGATCCATCGATACTTCAATGGGGTAATTATGGGGAGGTGAATTTAAATACTATAGACTCAAATTGGATTGCGTATACTGATGAACACTTTAATTTACCCAAGGGAGGAAATGAGGTTTATCTTGAAATTGATTATTATAACTCAAATTCATTAATTACAGGTGTAATAGGGATATCGTCGAATTCAGTAAATAACAATCAAAATATTCAATTGAATGCTCAAGATATTGCTAATTTAAAATGGAAAAAGATATATATAGACTTAAAGGAAATTGTATCAAATTCGAGTGATGCAGAATATTTTGAAATGAGTTTTCAAGCTCTACTTGATGAAGGTAATTCACAAGGAAAGATTATAATTGACAATATAAAAGTAGTTCACTTTTAATTCATGAGATGGAAGAATTAAAGGTTCAATTCTCGGTAATTATAACGAAAGTTTCTTTTTCATCGCTGGAGAAACACCTTCTTTATGTACATAAATATTGATTGTTTTCAACTTGAAATAGGCTTCAGATACGTACAAAAACCCTTCAGGATAGTTACTTGTTCCCCAAGAATTTTTTACTAAGAAATACTTCGTACCGTTTTGATCCTTGTACACGCCAACAATGTGCATTCCATGATCATCAGTGGTGGTTTTGTTATCATAAGCTAATTGACGCATTTCAGGGGTAACCACAACTTCTTTTCCTGGTGTTAAAAATGCATTTGAATTTTTATCTGCACCAGCATCTGAGAAATTTTTGTTGTCTTTTCCTTTCACTTCAATGGTTGAAGGATCTTCCGGAACAATCGCTAATCCGTTTTTGAAAGAGAATCCTTTTTCAGAAACATCAGCTCCCCAAGCAACGGTAAATCCATTTTTTAAGGCATATTCTGTTGCACTAAACAAATCTTCTAAATTTACATTGTAGCTATCACCCCACGCCCAATTGTCTGGAATTGCAAGTTGGCATTTCGCATTCATTTCATGGTTCGTGAATGAAGTCAATGAAACATACTGATCCATATCTAAGCCAATTGCTTTAGCATAAGATTTAGGCGTATATTTTTTCCCTTTGAATTCAAATTCTTTTAAATCTTTACCTAAGTAGGCATCTAAAATTCCATTCATTGCTGTCATCCAAGAAGTGGTAATTCCATTGCGACTTCCTTGCATGTGGGTTAATAAACCAGACATAGCACCATTTAATACACTGAACAATTCACTGTGATCATGTGTTGCTGAACCATAGTTCAAACCCGTATAAACTTCTTTCGGTACAATCCCATAATTGCGAATAACAAATGGAATATCGTGAAATGCTCCACCTTCTGAAAAATTAATCTTTCCATCCATGCGGACATACTTCTCAGCTTTACTTTCATAAGCCTTGCGTACAATAAACATTTCTGATAGTAAATCCGGCGTAGGATTTCCTTGACGAATTAATTCTGATTCAAAAAACGATAAAGCTGAAAAACTCCAACATGTTCCAGTAATTCCTTGACTTTCAACTGGTGTAGCGTCAAGCTTCGCAATTTTAGTAAACTGATAGGTACTTCCTTCTGCATTACTTGGAGGAGTTGTAAATCCAAACTGTGCAACACTAATTAAGCTTAAACCAATAAAGGACAGGGAAAGGAATATTTTTTTCATCTAAATTATTTTTTGAATGCTAAATATAATGAGTTTTGTTTAAATGGTTTCAAGAATTCCGTAGAGATCGGCAACTACAAAATAATTTGTGCTGTCACCAGAAAGCATTAATTTGTTTTTCCCCAATTGAGGCTTGATCAATTTGTAAATTGTAAAAAGTGATTCGCTCATGTTATAATCGACTTCACAAAAATGGTGATCGAAATTTTTTGACGGCAAATTGATTCCATTTTTGGGAGCTTTGTAATTCACAAGATTTTTCCCTGCCACAAAAAGTAAGTTATTTCCAACGCTCATTTTAAGCTGAATGGTTTCATTCTTTTTTAATAGTTGTGAAGAAACGACACCATTTTTGAAATCATCGAAAATGAAAATATAAATAGTGTAATCAGAATTATTTTGAATTAAAATCTCTTCTTTACCCAATAGTTCATTGGCTTTTTGCACGCCAGGAAACTGAAAATTTTGTTTTGAAGTTTTTGTAGGAACGCAAGAGTCATAGGCACCATTTTCATGAAGTAATGCGTCTGCCAACCAGTCAGTATAAAGTTCTTCCATTCGATCATTCTTTAAAGTTGACCTCAAAGATAAGCTGGTGCCATTTCCTTGTGACCAAAGGTATTTATCGCGATCATCCTTGTTTTCTTCAATGGATCCGCGTGATGAACGAAGCAAGGAATCTAACTGCATGCGTTCCTCTTTTGTAAATTTTTCAAAAGATGAGGCACTGTTTAAATCATCGTTTTTAGACTGTTCTGGCTGGTAGTTAATTATAAAATACGCAGTAAATACAATTATAATCAATGCAAAAAACGAAACAATTTGACGATAATTGATCTGGTGTTTCCGTTTTATTTTATTTTGTAAAAGTTCTCCACTTTTTAATTCTGCCTCAATGGCTTTTAACTTGGCTTGATGTTCTGGATTTAATTCAAGTGTATGAAGTTTTGTCACGATTCGATATCCAAGACGCGGAGTGCACTGAGGGTGATCAAACAAACAGAGAGTTTTGTCAATATATCCTACTTTTAAATGATAAGATGCGCGCGACAAATGATTGATAATTTCTGTAATTTCTTTCGAACAAATTTGCTCAGTTAATTGAAGTAATTTGTCTTCACTTTCAGCTTTGTGGGATGCACCGAAAAGGTCGTTTAAATGATCGTCAATATTTTTGTAGATAACTTGCTCAACTACCATGCGCTCATCCAAGCTCATTAATTGTAAAAACGAAAACAGGCAATTTAATGTAGAGAGGTTCTTCTCATAGTTGAACTGTAAGCATGCTTTTACCAAAAAAGGGGAAATGAAAGCACTAAAATTATTTGCCATTGCATGCGCCAACCACAAGTTTGTGTCTTTGAATGGTCTGTTTGGTTTGTTCCCTTTTAAAAAGAGAATTAATTCCTGATTTTGATCAATCCAACCATAAAAAACAATTTTTTCAGCAGTCAATGACGCGACAATTTCAGTAATCTCAGCATTGGAATAAGGGCCATTTTCCAAATTATTCCCGCGATAATGCTCCAAAATTGCCATTCGCCCATCGGCCTCTAACACATTCCCATATGTTGAGGTAAGTTCCTTTAGTTCGTATAGCGGTATGAACTTCATTGTTGTTATTTACAAATAACTACCTTATTTCTTTGAGCGCACGTTGCACTTCTTTATCTGTTTTATTGACAACAAGATAATAGCCATCTTCTAACCAAATTTGTCGGGCAATTTCAGCTTTTAATGTTCTTGAAATAAGCACCTTGCTTTGTTTTAATCCAGCGCGGTCAATTTTTACTTTCATTTCTTTATCTGCAAACTTCACAAAACGCTCCAATAACTCATCTGTTACTTGGAAGTCTTTCTCAAAAATTGTTGCGGATTTCCAATTGGCTCTTTTATCACTGATGTAATCAAATGCAAATGCTTGAAAAGCAGAGGAGAATCGTAAATCTGAATAGTACCAGCTATTCCCAGTTGAATCAAAAGCAACGAAAACATCTGGCATGATGCCACCACCGCCGTACACGATTTTCCCTTTTGGCGTTTTGAATTTCAACGAATCGACAAACAAGGTGCTATCTTGCTTATACAATTCACCATTATCATAACGATCCATTTGATCTTTGTAGTAATTCTCGAAATCTTCTGTATAGGGTTTTTGAATACATCGACCAGTTGGAGTGTAATAACGAGCAACGGTTAAACGTAAATTACTTCCATCTCTTAAGCTCACATCTTCTTGCACTAAACCTTTACCAAACGAACGACGACCAACAATTACTCCTCGGTCATTGTCTTGTAAGGCACCAGCTAAAATTTCACTTGCAGATGCTGAATAGGAATTTATTAAAATTGCCACCTTCGTGGTATGTAAAATCCCCTTCGATGTTGCACGGTATGTTTGCGAGCCGGTATGTTCACCTTTTGTTTTTACGATTGCTACATTTGCTTCTAGAAATTCATCAGCAATATCGGTTGCTGCGGTTAATACACCACCACCATTATTACGCAGGTCTAAAATCATTTTTTTCATACCCTTTTGCTTCAACCACATGGCCGCTTTGCGGAACTCTTCTGCTGTTGTCATGGAAAACTCATCAATTTTCAAGTACCCAGTTTCTTTGTCAATCATGTAAGCGGCAACAACAGAATAGATTGGAATGAAATCTCTAACAATGCGTTTATTCAAGGTTTCACCATTTCTTAAAATTCGCACGCTTACGGCAGTTTGCGGCTTACCTTTCAAAGAGCTCATTACTTTTTCATTGGTAATTTTCTTTTTCGCAACTTTTTTACCGTCGATTTCTATGATTTTATCACCCGCTTCAACTCCTGCATTATCAGCGGGAGAATCTGCCACGACATTCGTTACACAGATGGTGTCTCGAATGATAAAGAAACGAATTCCTACACCGCCAAACTGACCGCTAATCGATTCATTAATTCGCGCTAAATCTCTTGCAGGTATATAATTACTGTGAGGATCTAGTTTATGCAACATGTCAGCAATCGTTTGCTCGAAAAGATTCTCTCCATTTACTGTATCAACATATTTTCGGTCGATGATGTCGATGATATCTTGTATTTTTTGGTATTTCTCACTTCCTGCACTAGCTGAAAATACGTCGTTCTTTGAAGAAAATAAATTTCCAATAAGAATACCTACTGCAATGCATGCTGCGAAAATGGAGGGTAATAAATAATTTCTAGTTGAATTGCTCATTTTAAATTAGATCTATTTGTTGTGTTTCGATACCTGCATCAATCAAGAAATCGATTCCTTCTGTGTCTTTATACGAATTCATAAATACAACGCGCTTTATTCCTGATTGTAAGATTAATTTGCTGCAATCCTTACAAGGAGAAAGTGTTAAATACAAGGTGGCACCTTTACTATTATTGGTTGATTTTGATACTTTTAAAATCGCATTTGCTTCCGCATGTAACACATGCCAATGGGTGTTTCCGTCATCGTCTTCGCAACAATTATCAAAACCTGCAGGAGTACCATTGTAACCATCGGAAATGATCATTTCATCTTTAACGATAATTGCACCAACTTGTTTGCGCTTACAATGAGATAATTTTGACCAAGATTCTGCCATTTTTAAATAGGCAGTATCATAACGTAATTGTTTTTCTTGCTCAGTTTGCTGTTTCTCCATAGAATGCAAAGTTAATACTTCTAAAGTCTTTTCAGTCATTCGTAAATTTATAACCAACCGAACGGATTGAATGAAAGTAACGTGGATTTTTTGGATCTTCCTCAAAAAGTTTACGGAAGGATAAAATATAGTTATCAATGGTGCGTGTCGTTGGAAATTGTTCTTTCCCCCATACTTTATCTAGAATTTCATCACGCGAAACGACCCGACCTTCATTTTCAGCGAAGAATTGTAACAAATCAATCTCCCTTTTTGATAAGCGAATTGTTTCATCACCCTTTTTATCATAAACTTCGTAATTGGAATAATCTATTGTTTTTTCTCCAATAACAAGTGAATGATCGTTTGCATCAATATTTAGACGTGTAGTTTGTAATAAAATTTGAACGCGCAGTAAAAGTTCTTCTAAGTCAAAAGGCTTGCTTAAATAATCATTGCCCCCTTTTTTTAAACCTGCTATTTTGTCTGCTGTCGTTCCTTTAGCCGATAAAAATAAAATAGGCACTTTGCTTGTTTTGCGTATTTCGTCACAAACATCAAGTCCGCTCACTTTCGGAAGCATCACATCTAAAAGCACTAAATTAAATTCTCCAATTTCTTGTGCTTTTTCGAATGCAATTTGTCCATCGTTAAATACCTCAACTGCGTAGCCTTCCATTTCTAAGTTCATGCGTACAATGTCGCTCAAACTTTTTTCATCTTCTACTACACAAATTTTTATCATTTTTTGTTTTTTCGTGTAAAGTTATATATTTGTACAAACTGTAAATACAACTTATACCTAGAATCTTAACTATGAAAAAATTTTTACTTTCTTTCGGGGCGGTAGCCCTCCTATTTGGAGCTTCATTCGCTCAGAATGTCTCCAGTAAAGGATCAGTAGTAGCGGCAAATGTAGTAATGGACAAAAATGTTCCTGAAACTTTTTTAGCTTCTCCAAATTTAGATCAAATTCGTTTAGAAGACGCACGAAGAGACAGAAATGGTCAATTATATAGAATTGGCGTAACTCAATTCACAAACATCACAACTGATAACTCAGGTTTGTGGAAAACTTTACCTAACGGTGATAAGACCTGGCAACTAAGAGTGAAGTCTCCAGGAGCGGAGGCTTTGAGTTTCTTGTTCGAAACCTTTAAAATGTATGATAATTCATCACTGACAATTATGGATATGTCAGGTGTTTTACGTCATCGACCAATGACAGCAGCAGACATGATGGATCATTTCAACCAGAATGCAGCTTTATGTTTTGGGGATGAATTCTTATTGACTTTAACAGAACCTTTTGGTTCAAGACCGTCTGAAATTTTTATTAATGGGGTGATTTATAACTATCGCTCAACAGGAAATCCAATGATTCAAAAAATCAATGAATCGGATGCGTGCGAAGTAAACGTGAATTGTTCTCCGGTTGGCGATACTTGGCAAGATGAAAAAAGAGGTGTGGCGAGAATTTATGTGGTCGAAGCGGCAGGTGCTGGATGGTGCTCAGGATCTTTAGTAAACAACGTTGCACAAGATTGTAAGCCGTTAATGTTAACAGCCCTTCATTGTGGAGTAAATTCAACTGCTACACATTTTAATCAGTATAGATTTTATTTTAAGTATGAATCGCCAAATTGTACAAATCCAGGAACTGCAGGAACATTAGATGATTATTTCATTACAGGTTCTGTAAAATTATCAAATTCAAATGATGGCGGAGGAACAAGTGGTTCAGATTTCTTATTGGTTCAAATGGGAAGTTTAGCAAATCAAGCTACAACAATTACAACCTTGAAAACGGCGAACTTTAATGCCTACTGGAATGGATGGGATGCCAACAATACCGTTACAAATGCTGGTTCAAGTATTCATCATCCTGCTGGAGACATTAAGAAAATTTCGACATTCTCAACAAACTTGGTTACTTCAGGATGGAATGGTAATGGTTTACAATCTCACTGGAGAGTTCAGTGGTCATCTAATGCAAACGGATGGGGGGTTACAGAAGGCGGATCTTCAGGTTCTCCAATCTTTAAAACAAATGGTGGAAACTCGGTAATTATTGGAACCTTAACGGGAGGCGCATCATATTGCACGGCACAAACAGCTCAAGATTACTACGGAAAAGTTTCTTTCCATTGGACAAGCAATGGCGCACCTGCAAACGAGCAGTTGAAAACGAATTTAGATCCAGGAAATACAGGAACGCTTGTACTTTTGGGTTCAGCGGACCCTTGTTCAGCACCCGCTGTGCCAGTTGCTAATTTTACAGGCACACCGACTTCTGTTGCGCCAGGTGGAAGTGTTCAATTTACAGACATTTCGACTGGGACTCCAACGTCATGGGCTTGGACCATTACGCCAGGAACAGCTGGAACAGACTGGTCTTATTCTGGGGGTACAAGTGCAACTTCACAGAACCCACTAGTCATATTTAACACAGTTGGACAATACACAATTGGATTAACAGCAACGAATATTCAAGGCTCAGATAATGAAACAAAACCGAATTATATTACGGTAGCAGTTGTCACAGGTCCATGTGCAAGTACATCAGCAACATGTGATGAGTTTATTAGTAATGTAACATTGAGCACGATTAACAACACAACTACTTGCACAAACTATGGTAATTATACTGCTCAATCTACAACATTAAATAGAGGAGCACAATATACAGTGACTGTTATTCCTTCTATAGGTGCCACTCCAAATTCTGCCTATACGGGTGATGAAATTGCAGTTTGGATTGACTGGAATGATGACAATGATTTTGTTGATGTCGGAGAACAAGTAGGTTATGTTATTGTAGTTGCGGGTTATTCAACTGCATTTACTTTCACTGTGCCAATGACTGCAACCCTAGGAACATTAAATATGCGAGCTCGTATTTCTTATTCCCCTGATGGTGCTATAGATCCATGCGGAACTTCAACGTATGGTGAAGTAGAAGATTATTCTGTGCTCATTCAAAATGCGCCAGCAGCGAATTTAACGCTGTCATGTGGTGCTAATCAAACTATTGTTGCCTCAACAGGTGGCACGACAATGCCAAATGTAGTTTCTACTGCTACCGCTTCAACTACTTGTCCAGGTGGTGTTGTGACAGGTTCACAATCTCCTGCTGCTGGAACAGCTCTAGTGAGTGGTGCCAATGTGGTAACTGTTACAGCAGTTGATCAATGTGGTAATACACAGACTTGTCAAGTAACTGTTACGTACCAAAATGATTTAGGAATTGGAGAAGCAGAAATGTTTAATGCCGTTACGGTTTATCCAAATCCATTCTCTGCTGCATTGATGATTGATTTAACTTCTATTGGTAATGAAAATGTAAACATTGAAATATATGATCTTGCAGGAAAATTATTAATGGTGGGTAATAACAACGAAAAGGCAATCGTTTCGTTTGATATGACGAACCTTTCGCAAGGAATGTATCAAGTTAAATTGATTACAAATTCTGCTCAAACAGTGAGAAGAATTGCAAAATTATAAACTTAATTATTTGATTGAAAAGGGTCGTTTGAAAAAACGGCCCTTTTTGTTTTTAGAAGTGTTGAAAGTCTTGATATTTAGACTAATTTTGCACTTTCCTTTTACTTTTACGAATGAGTACTTCAAAAAAAATCAATTCAGCATTAATTTCAGTTTTCGATAAATCAGGTTTAGCGCCAATTGTGCAGGAATTGCACAAGAATGGGGTTACACTTTATTCAACTGGTGGAACACAAACCTTCATCGAAGAATTGAATATTCCTGTTGAACGTGTAGAGGATTTAACCTCTTATCCATCTATTTTAGGTGGTCGAGTTAAAACGCTTCACCCGAAAGTTTTTGGAGGGATTTTAAATCGAAGAGATTTACAAGAAGATCAAGATCAAATTGCTGAATTTGAAATTCCTGAAATTGACTTAGTAATCGTTGATTTGTATCCTTTTGAAGCAACTGTTGCATCAGGTGCAGATCACGCAGCGATTATTGAGAAAATTGATATCGGTGGAATTTCACTCATTCGTGCAGCAGCAAAGAACTACAAAGATGTGGTGATTATTCCATCTCAAACACAATACGCTGAGTTTTTGGAAATGCTCTTGACACAAAAAGGAACAACAACACTTGGTCAACGAAAAGATTTTGCACGTGATGCATTCAATGTTTCTTCGCATTATGACGCTCAGATTTTCATGTATTTTAATAATAACGAAAAGGAAGTTTTCAAAGCAAGTATTCAAGAATCGCAAGTGTTGCGTTATGGCGAAAATCCACATCAAAAAGGAATTTTTCATGGTGATTTAAATGCCATTTTTGATAAGTTACACGGAAAAGAATTGTCGTACAATAATTTATTAGATGTTGATGCAGCAGTGAATTTGATGAATGAGTTCAAAAATGAAGATCCCACTTTTGCTATTTTGAAACACAACAATGCTTGTGGCTTAGCGACAAGATCAACATTAAGTCAAGCTTATTCTGACGCTTTAGCAGGAGATCCAGTAAGTGCCTTTGGTGGAATTTTAATTGCTAATTGTGCAATTGATAAAGAAACGGCAGAAAAAGTAAACGATTTGTTTTGCGAAGTGATCATTGCACCAGGTTATACTGACGAAGCATTGGCCATTTTGATTTCAAAGAAAAATAGAATCATTCTCGTTCAAAAAGAAATTCAATTACCAAAGCGTCAATTCAGAACGATTTTGAACGGTGTATTGGAACAAGATAAGGACCTAATCGTAGAAGATAAGACACATTTAGAGCCGAAAACAACAAAGCGTGCAACGGCTCGAGAAATTGAAGACATGTTGTTTGCAAACAAATTGGTAAAGCACACAAAATCAAATACAATTATTTTAGCAAAAGGAAAACAATTGTTGGCGAGCGGAACTGGTCAAACATCTCGTGTAGATGCCTTGCGCCAGGCAATTCACAAAGCTCAATCGTTTAAGTTTGATTTGAGCGGAGCCGTTATGGCTTCAGATGCTTTTTTCCCTTTCCCTGATTGTGTGGAAATTGCAAATGATGCAGGAATAACTGCCGTGATTCAACCGGGCGGTTCAATCAAAGATGAATTGTCAATTGATTATTGTAATAACAATGATTTGGCGATGGTATTTACAGGAAATCGTCATTTTAAACACTAAAAAACATTCTTTTGTCGAAAAGTGAAACAAAAATGCGATTTTTACGAAGAAAGGAATTATAATTATAGACTACTTAATTAAGAAAGCGAACGCAAAATGGGATTTTTTAGCTTTTTAACGCAAGAAATTGCAATCGATCTTGGAACTGCCAATACCTTAATTATCATGAATGATAAGGTCGTGGTGGATGAACCTTCAATTGTTGCCAGAGATATCCAAACAGGTAAAATTGTGGCGATTGGAAAGAAGGCGCAACAAATGCATGGAAAAACGCATAAGTTAATTGAAACGGTGCGTCCATTGAAAGATGGTGTTATCGCCGATTTTCAAAGTGCTGAGCAAATGATTCGTGGAATGATCAAAATGATTAACCCAGGAAGAAGCTTATTTAATCCAACATTACGAATGGTTATTTGTATCCCTTCAGGCATTACAGAGGTGGAGAAAAGAGCCGTTCGCGATTCAGCAGAACATGCTGGAGCAAAAGAAGTGTATTTAATTCATGAGCCAATGGCAGCCGCAATCGGTATAGGTATCGATGTAGAAGAGCCAATGGGAAACATGATTATTGATATCGGTGGTGGTACTTCAGAAATTGCGGTTATCGCACTTGGAGGAATTGTATGTGATAAATCAATCCGTATTGCGGGAGATGACTTTACAAATGATATCGAAGAATACATGCGTCGTCAACACAATATTTTGGTTGGTGAGCGTACCGCAGAGCAAATTAAAATCCAAGTTGGTGCTGCTTTGCCAGAATTAGATAATCCACCACCCGATTATGCGGTTCGTGGACGTGATTTAATGACTGGGATTCCAAAAGAAATTATTGTTACTTATTCTGAAGTGGCTCACGCTTTAGATAAAACAATTTCTAAAATTGAAGAAGCAATTCTGAGCGCCTTAGAAATGACACCGCCAGAATTATCTGCAGATATCTATAAAACAGGCATTTACCTTGCTGGTGGCGGCTCTATGTTGAGAGGATTAGACAAACGAATCTCTGCAAAAACCAAGCTACCAGTGCATATTGCTGAAGATCCACTCCGAGCAGTTGCTAGAGGAACGAGTATCGCTTTGAAGAACATTGATAAATACCAGTTCTTGATTAGAGATTAATTTGAAATCCCGATGATTAATTCTCGGGACTTTCTTATTTTTGTACATGCGCAATTTGTTTGCCTTCTTAAGGCGTTTTCAAGTTTTTCTTCTATTCACTTTTATGCAAGTCTTTGCCTTGTATACTTATTTCGCGTATCTTAATTTTCCTCGTTCCCAATACCAAACAAGTGCTTCAAAAGTTGCTGCTACTTTCTTGTCTGCAAAACATGAAGTAACGAAGCATTTGAACCTAAGCAAAAACAATAAGGCGCTTCAAAAAGAGAATGTTCATTTGCGTTCCCAATTGCCAATGAGCTTCATGCGCTTGGAAAATGGATTGGTAAAAATTAATGACACACTTTTCAAACAACAATACGAATACATTCCCGCTTTAGTTATCAATTCAACAGTTACAAAAGCAAATAATTACTTTACCCTAAATATTGGATCAGCCCAAGGAATTGAGCGAGATATGGGTGTTTTTTCCGATAAAGGAATTGTTGGAATTGTACACAATGTCAGCACTCATTTTTCTGTAGTCAAATCTGTTTTAACCGAAAGTATAAATATCGACGTTATGATTGAGAATGTTGGCTTGTTTGGCTTGTTGAAATGGGACGGTAAACATCCACGTAGAGGATCCATTTCGGGCATTTCTAATGATATGCGTATAAAACGTTGGTCGAGAGTCGTGACAAAAGGTGGATCAGGGATTTTCCCAAGGGGAATTCCAGTTGGAAAAGTAGAAAAGTTAAAAACGGTGGAAGGCAAACCTATATGGGATGTCGTAGTGCTGTTTTCTGAAGATTATAGAACATTGCAACGTGTGTATGTAATCAAGAATTTATTGATTGAGGAACAAAAGAAAATAGAATCACTTATACCAGAAGAAAAACCAAAATGAACCAAGTAATCAAACATAGTATTCGTTTTGTGTTTCTTGCCTTGCTTCAAGCCTTGGTGTTGAATCAATTGGAAATTGGCTTCGGTATTCAAGTGATGGTATATCCTTTGTTCATCTTTTTGCTTCCTTTTGAATTTAGTATAATTGCCATATTATTTCTTGCCTTTGCAATGGGAATTGTAATTGATTCTATTTGCAATACATATGGCTTACATACATCATCATTATTGGTCATGGCGTATCTTCGACCAATCATTTTTAAAATGTTTGCACCACGAGAAGGGTATGATTTATCAAAAGAAAGTAACTTCTTTGAAATGGGACCTCGCTGGTTCATTTATGTCTTTGGTTTGCTCTTATTGATACATCATTTTTGGTTTTTCCTTTTAGAAATGTTCCGTTTCGACGCCATCCTTTTCATACTTCAAAAAACGCTTTTGAGTCTACCTATTTCCTTCTTATTTGTAATTCTGTTGCAAATGTTATTTATACGGAAGCCTAAAGAAAGATGAACTTCGATAACCGCAAGTACGTAATTATAGCCCTCTTCATAATCGTAGGAGTTATTTATGCTACGCGTTTGTTTTACATGCAAGTAATCGATGATTCATGGACCTTAAGAGCACAACAGATTGCTGAAAAACGGCGTGAAATTACTCCACCAAGAGGCGTTGTTTTTGACCGTGATGGGCGCAAAATCGTTTCGAACAGCACCTACTACAATCTGATGATGATTGAAAAAAACATCAAGAATTTTGACACCTTAAAGTTTGCTAAATTAATTGGATGGACACCAGAAATGGTGCGTGAGCGATTTAAGGAAATAGTGAAAGGGGAAGGTATGTACTTCAATCGCCATACGGGTAAGAAACAAACAAATTATCAAAAAATCCGTCCTTATCCTTTTCTGAAAGAGTTAACACTAGAGGAGGTGGCAAACATAGCACCGCATTTGGAAAATTTTCCAGGCTTCTATGAAGAAGTGACAAGTATGCGTCGCTATCCTTATGCTAACGGAGCAAATATTTTGGGTTATTTATCGGAAGTAAATCGTGAAGAAGTAGATAAAGATGCTTTCTATTCTCCTGGTTATAATATTGGTCGCGCAGGAATCGAACGATTTTACGAAGAACAATTACGCGGTCAAAAAGGAATTAAATACATCGTAACCTCAGCGCTCAACAATGCAATTGAATCGTATGGCGATGGGAAATACGACACCATAGCCCTGCAAGGACCAGCTCTTAAGTTAGGGATTGACATTCTTCTTCAAGCCTACGGAGAGAAATTATTGCAAAACAAACGAGGGTGTATTGTAGCCATTGAACCATCATCAGGTGAAATTTTAGCATTGGTCTCTGCACCAACTTATGATCCTAATTTATTGATTGGAAAGCGAAACATTTCAGAAAATTATCCTTCTTTAGTTAAGGATCCTAATAAACCATTATATCCTCGACCATTGGCAGCCGAATACCCTCCAGGATCGACCTTTAAATTATTGAATTCACTAATTGGATTGCAAGAAGGTGTAATCTCTCCTGAATTTGGCGCTGTGTGTGATAAATCTGTTGTAGGTTGTCATAACCACCCAAGTGCGACAAATTTAGCGGATGCCATCAAGCATTCGTGCAATCCTTATTTCTACGCTGTCACGCGAAGAATTATTCAACAAGGAAAGAAGCGCAGTAATTTCGAAGATGCGGAAATTGGTTTAAATATTTGGGCAGACTATATGCACAGTTTTGGATTAGGCAAACGATTGGAGTCAGATATCACGGGTATTCGTCCAGGCTTAATTCCAGATGCGAAGTATTACGACAAATGGTATGGTCATCACCGCTGGGCATTTTCAACTATTCGTTCTATTTCAATTGGACAAGGAGAGGTTATGTTGACGCCTTTACAAATGGCAAATGTAGCCGCAATCATAGCAAACAGAGGTTGGCATTTTATCCCCCATTTTGTGAAAGCGATTGGAGACAAAGGTCCATTAGAACAATATCGAACGAAACACTATTCTAAAGTTGATGCGATTCATTATGAAACGATTGTAGAGGGAATGCGCCGCGTTGTTCATGAGCCCGGCGGAACAGGAAGAAGAGCGAGATTGAAAGATATTATTGTTTGTGGAAAAACAGGAACAGTTCAAAATCCACATGGAGACGATCACTCTGTATTTGTTGCCTTTGCACCAATGAATAATCCAAAAATTGCCATTGCCGTATTTATAGAAAATGCAAAAGGTGGTGGTGGCTTATGGGCGGCACCAACGGCCGGTTTGATGATTGAAAAATATTTGACCGGAAAGATCACGGAGATAGATCGCGAAAAGTCGATTCTTGAAGCTAATTTCGCTTACAAATAATGAGACAACAGCAATCAATTATCGGACATTTGGATTGGCCACTTTTCATCGCCTACCTTCTTTTAGTTGGAATGGGTTTGATGACGGTTTATTCTGTAGCCTTCAATGAAGATCATCCAAATATCTTAGACTTTTCCCAAAAATATGGGAAACAGGTAGTTTGGATTGGCGTTTCGTTTTTTTTAGGCTTAATGGTGTTTTTAATTGATGCAGACATTTATCGAAAATTTGCTATTCCAATTTACCTCTTTACATTGATCTTATTGGTTGTCGTTTTATTTATGCCTCCTGTGAATGGCGCCCGGGCATGGTTAGGAATCGGCACATTAGGGATTCAACCTGCAGAGTTTTCAAAAATTGGAACAGGATTGCTACTTGCACGATTTATTTCAGAAGTCAATCTTAAGCAACAAACATTGCGAACCGTATTTATCGCCAACATTATTATTCTCGTTCCAATGGCCTTGATTTTAATGCAACCTGATGCTGGAACTTTTGTTGTCTTTACCTCTTTTCTTTTCGTGATGTATCGCGAAGGAATTACTTATGATCCATTGGTACTTGGATTGATTAATACAATACCCGGAGTGAAACTCAAACAAACGTGGGTTGGAAGTCACTTTATTCCCATCTTGTTCGTTGTTGTATTTCTTTCCTTGGCGACACTTTTGATCAGCAATGAAACCTTGGAATATAGTTTTCTTCCGGGGGTTGAGATCCCTGGAATGTGCGGCGTGATAATGTCACTTGGAATTTTTTGTATTATCGTGTTGCTTTTATTGCGATTGGTGTATTCCAAAAGAGAACGAAAAAGAGCACTATTGGTTGTTGCGATAGGTTTTATATTGAGTTCGGGAATTGCATTTGGGGTGAATTCTGGCTTCCAAGGATTAAAGTCTCATCAGAAAGAACGAATTGAATTGTTTTTGGGCCTCAAGGAAGATCCTGATGGAAAAGATTATAACCGTAACCGAGCTATGGCAGCAGTGGGGTCTGGTGGATTGCTAGGAAAGGGGTATAAAAATGCTTCTGTTTCCAGTGTAGAAAGTAATCATGTTCCGGAAAGTGAAACCGATTTTATCTTTTGTCCTTTTGCAGAGGAGTGGGGATTTGCAGGAACAATTGTACTAATCGCTTTATACATGTTTGTGTTGTTTAGAATCATTGTTATTGCTGAGCGACAGCGTTCCAAATTCATCCGTGTTTATGCCTATGCTGTGGGAATGATTTTATTCTATCACTTTGCAGTAAATATTGGGATGAACATTGGATTTGCGCCGGTTATTGGGATTCCGCTTCCTTTTTTTAGCTATGGTGGTTCTTCCATGATGTCATTTAGTATGATGATGTTCATTTTACTGAAATTAGATTCGCAACGAAGAGATATTTTACAATAATCGTACGTACATAATAATTCGTTAATTTTACCTCAAAAGAAAGTAAATTATGGGCAAAGGCAGAGAGAGTAAGCTTGAGTTTTCAGAGAAATCAAAGAAAAGACTGAACATTGCTTTTTGGGCTATGGCAGCCATGCCATTTATCGTTATTACAAGTTTATTGATGCTTCAATCTGAAGAAGACTTACCACCTGTCGAAATGTTGGATAATCCACCTGAATTATTGGCGTCAGTAGTCTATGCGGAAGATGGAACAACAGAACTAGGTAGATATTGGCGAGTAAATCGAACAAGTGTTGAATACAAAGCAATTTCACCTTTTGTTACAGATGCGTTGATTGCAACTGAAGATGAGCGTTTTTTGGATCACTCTGGGGTCGATTTCAAAGCCTTGGGTAGAGCGGTTGTAAACGTTGGAGGCGCAGGAGGTGCATCAACAATCTCTCAACAATTAGCTAAGTTATTATTTACTGTTCAACAACGAGAGCGAGAAGCTTTGGCGCGAGCAAATGGCGAAGCGGTTGAAGGTCGTTCTGGCGGACGTTTAGGAAGAATGATGAGACGTGTAAACGAAAAAGCGCGTGAAAACATCATTGCAACACGTCTTGAAAAACGCTATACGAAAGAAGAAATTATTACTATGTATTTGAATCAGTTTGATTTCTTATATAATGCCGTAGGGATTGAAACTGCAGCAAAAGTTTATTTCAATAAAAAACCAATTGATCTAACAAAGGATGAAGCTGCAATGTTGGTTGGAATGTGTAAAAACCCAACTCTTTATAATCCTTATACATTTAAAATTAAAAATTATCGCCGAGATTTAGCTGCAAAAAAAGGTGTTGAGCCGGAGGAAATTACCAATGAAGAAATAGCAGAGAAAAGATCATCGGATTCACTACGCGCCTCGAACCGCAGAAACCAAGTATTATTTCAGTGGAAAAAAAACAGCTTAGAGGGAAACCCTGCCTTACGCACGAAGTTAGATCAAGCAGAATACGATCTTTTGAAGGTTAAACCATTAGTGGTGAATTACCAAGTAGTTGACCACAAACAAGGAATGGCGCCCTATTTCAGAGAATCACTTCGTAAAGAAGTAACGGCATTATTGCGAGAAAAGAGTGAAAATGGTTCGTATAAATACAAACGCACTGATGGAATGCCCTATGATTTGTATAGTGATGGATTAAAAATCTACACGACTATTGATCCAAATATGCAACAATATGCAGAAGAAGCGGTTGAGCGTTACTTGAAAGAAGATTTACAAAAGCAATTCGATCGCAATAACAAAGGCTTGAAAAATTGGCCTTTTACGAATTCGGTGAATGACGCACAAGTGGCAAGTATAATGAAATCTGCGCGCAAAGGAACTCAGCGTTACTTGTCCCTGCAGGCACAAGGATATACCGAAAAGGAAATCTTAAAAAACTTCAAAACAGCTGCGCCAATGCGTGTGTTCTCATGGAAAGGGGAAATTGACACATTATTGACACCCGATGATTCTATTCGCTACTACAAATCGTATTTGCATGCTGGTTTGGTTTCAATTGAACCACAAACTGGTTTTGTAAAAGCATGGGTTGGAGGAGCAAATTTTGATCATTTTGCTTTCGATCACGTGAAACAAGGAAAACGTCAAGTGGGATCGACCATAAAGCCGTTCGTTTATGCAACTGCCTTAGCAATGGGTGTTGTGAAGCCTTGTACGACTTTCGAACCGGGTTCATATTGTGTTGATTTGATGGATGCAAGCGGCAATATCGATGGACGTTGGTGTCCCGGTGGTGAAGCAGCAGGAAGTGTTCAAGATGGTTTGGCGCTGTCGTCTAATCCAACAACTGTGGCAGTTATGTCGCGAATGGGTGGTTACGCTGGACCGAAAACAATCTCTAAATTATTAAAGGATGTTGATATTAATTTACGTCCAGAAGATGAGGTTCCATCAATGTGCCTGGGTGTAATGGATTTATCATTATACGAAATGGTGGCTGCGCAATGTATTTTCGCCAACAACGGAATATACAACAAACCTACAACGATCATGCGTATTGAAGACCGAAGCGGGAACGTTATTTATAGTGCTAAAAATGTTTCGAAAGAAGTCTTAAATGAAAACGTTGCATATGAAACCTTGAAAATGATGAAAGGCGTAATTACAAGAGGAACCGGTGGAAGTTTACGAAGTGGACGATCTTGGGGAAATATCCTCGCACCAACGGCGGGTAAAACAGGAACAACACAAAGTAACGCAGATGGCTGGTTCATGGGACTTACACCAGAATTAGTTACTGGAGTTTGGGTTGGAGCTGAAGATCGATCTGTTCGATTTAGGTCAACAGACCAAGGACAAGGAGCGCGAACGGCATTGCCAATTTATGGATATTATATGCAAAAAGTTTATAAGGATCCAGTCATCGCATTATCAACTACTGACTTTGATGTGCCGCGTTCTTATGACCCGAAACAATTTCAATGCACTGGTCAGCCAGCGGCGGTGCCAGAAAATAACACTGATTTTGATCCAGGAATATAGAGATGAATAAGCTTGTAAAAAATGTTGAAGAGGCATTAGAGGGTATCGAAGATGGAATGACCCTGATGTTAGGTGGATTTGGTTTATGTGGAATCCCCGAAAACTCAATCGCCCACTTGGTGAAGTTGAAGGTAAAAAACTTGACATGTATTTCCAATAATGCTGGAGTAGATGGTTTTGGCTTAGGCTTATTGCTAGAAGGTAAACAAATCAAGAAAATGATCAGTTCTTATGTGGGTGAAAATGCCGAATTTGAACGACAAATGCTTTCAGGTGAATTGGAAGTGGATTTAATTCCTCAAGGTTCTTTGGCTGAAAGATGTCGCGCTGGTGGTGCTGGAATCCCAGCCTTCTATACTCCTGCAGGTTATGGAACAGAAGTAGCGGAAGGAAAAGAAGTGCGCATATTCAACGGTAAACCACACATTTTAGAAGCTGCTTTAACAGCTGATTTTGCGATTGTGAAGGCGTGGAAAGGCGATACGGAAGGTAATTTGGTGTTCAAAGGTACTGCACGAAACTTCAATCCAATGATGGCGATGGCAGGAAAAATAACGATTGCAGAAGTGGAAGAATTGGTTCCCGCAGGAGAATTAGATCCGAATTTCATACATACACCTGGAATTTTTATTCAACGCATTTTTAAAGGCGAGAGATTCGAAAAACGCATCGAGCAAAGAACGGTAAGAACGAGATAATGATTCAATGGAACAATTTTCTAATGTAACAATTGGATGGAGACGACAAGGCCTAACGTAATTCTTGAAAAGACTATTGGTTTTTCGTTGGAAATTGAAGAAACAAAATATTGGGGGATCTTGTGTAATCGCTCTGAACTTTACCCAACAAATCAGCGCCTTTATGATCAAGTAAATGAAATTGGGTTAATAGTTTACAAAATTATATCAAGTTCAAAAAACAATAAATAGTATAATGTCTCAATTGTTCCATTATTTTATTAAATAATTGCTACATTGAACAATTGCTGCATTAAACAATTCATACATTAAAGAAATGGCACTGGATAAAATAGGAATCGCAAAACGAATCGCACAAGAGTTAAGAGATGGGTGGTACGTGAACTTGGGAATTGGAATCCCAACCCTTGTTGCAAATTATATCCCAGAAGGAATTGAAGTTGAATTTCAATCTGAAAACGGAATTCTTGGTATGGGTCCTTTCCCATTTGAAGGCGAAGAAGATGCCGATTTAATCAATGCTGGAAAGCAAACAATTACAGCAACGAAAGGAGCGGTTTTCTTTGATTCAGCAACTTCTTTTGCAATGAT
>Ga0209702_10003082_pt1 | contig 27210 bp, 43 predicted proteins | sample FRY01_FD_187210 | JGI IMG/M metagenome (GOLD analysis project Ga0209702, IMG submission 187210) | Freshwater microbial communities from Lake Fryxell liftoff mats and glacier meltwater in Antarctica - FRY-01 (SPAdes) (version 2) | ecosystem: Environmental > Aquatic > Freshwater > Ice > Glacier... | reverse complement strand
CCACAATAAATCATTCAATTGATTTAGATGTAGCGATGGTGGTTATTGAGAATGAAGTTGAGAAATTAGCTTGTAAATTAGGGTATTATAACTCTTCAGAAGATAATAAAGGTAATTATACAACTAAAGCTTTTATAGCAGGTTACAAAACAGCACAAGAAAAAGGTTCTTATTCAGAAGAAGATTTAATAAAAGCAATGGAAGCTTCTATTGAATGGTGGTGTGCTGAAATATCCGAAAAGTATGGAGACATAGAAATTATAGAGGATTTTGCTGATATTTTTATCCAATCCCTAAAACAAGAATACATTGAGTTGGAAATGGAAACAGAATGTTGTAAAAAATACACTTCATGCAATATGAATTGTAGATATGATAAGGACACAGTTTGGAAAATAAAAACTGATAGAATAAATGGACAATTAATGTGTTATACTAAAAAATTATGAAAAAAGGTTGCTTTAAAAAAGGTAATAAACCTTGGAATGCAGGATTAAAAGGTATTCATTTGAATCCTGATACAGAATTTAAAAAAGGTGAAATGGTTGGTAAAGATCATTACAGCTGGAAAGGTGGTGAACAATTAAACAAAAAAGATTGTGTATACATTAGTGTTGGCGCAAATCAAAGAGTTAGAAGACCACGTAAAATATATGAAGAAGCTAACGGTTTAATACCTGAAGAATGGATTCTTTATCACTTAGATAAGGATATGCATAATGATGAATTAGATAACTTAATTGCTATTCCAAGAAAAATTTTAATAAAAGTAAACGCAGGTAGAATGAATGCTAATTATCATGAGATAGCAGAAGCCGTTAGCCAATTTAAAAAAAAATAAGTTATGGGAAGAATGAAAGAAGTTTATATGGAAATAGTTCAAAATGATTTCAATGGAGATCATGATGCATACATGCAAGAATTAGCTAAAGAACCTTGTAAAAAAATGGTTTATATTGATGATGTAGCATGTCCTAATTGTTTTAACTATACATTACACAGAAATGAAACAGAAGCTACTTGTGAAATATGCGGAGAAGATTTCATTTATATTGGTTCAATTTTAAGATTTAAATAATGGAAGAAACAATAATTATAATATCAGATCCTGGAGATGAACAGGATGGTTGTTCATTAACAATAATATTAGCATGAAAAATAGTTTATTTGTTCAATGCAACGTTAAAAATGGTGTATTGGTCTTTCCAATCAAAGCTATAGGTAATAAATATCAAAAGTTTTTAAGTGATTTACCTGAAGAAGCTAAATTAGAAATATTTATTGGTGTAAGTGGTGATAAAGGAAGTAATCCTCAGTTAGCCAGGCTGCATGCAATGATAAGAGAAATAGCTCAGGAAATAGGATACACATTTGAAGAAGCTAAACTAAATGTAAAAAGAAAAGCAGGACTCTGCTTTACAAAAAATAAAGAAGAATACTGCAAATCTTTTGGTAAGTGTGATAAAGATGAATTAAACTTGGCTATTCAAGCCTGTATAGAGATTGGAGATTTTACTGGGATGCAATTAAGATAATCAATTTACAATTTTTATCTTTTGTTGAAGTTCTTTCAATTTTTCAGTAATATCTTCTTCTTTATTCATCATCATAGCAAGTTCTCTTAGCTCTTCTACAGTAGCTGTAGTTTCTGTTTTTTTAGCTAATCCTTGTTCATTTGCAAGATATTTAAATAATTGTAAGAGTGAAAACAAAGTATAAATGTCAGACTCTTCTTTAGTAAGTTCTAAGTTGACTTTTTCATCATCATTTTTATTAATATTTAAATCAAATTTTTTGAACATTTCAGGTAGTTTGTCAGTACCCGTTGAAAAATTCATTAACATATCTGTTAAAATTCTTTGAAGCCCTGGTATATAGGCTGTTGATACTGAAATGTCTTTAATGTTATCATTAAAATCGTAGGTATCAAATGTCTGTAAGGTTTTTTCATCACTCATAATAAATGTATTTGTTCACAAATATACAACTTAAAACAAAAAAATGGAACCTAATATAAATATATTTAAAACCCAAATTAAAACTGATTCAAAAATATCAGGTTGGGATACAATACTTAATCCTTTTATAGACAGCAAGTCATTTGATGATATATTTGACTTTTTAGAAACATCTGTAAACAATGGTCAAAGATTTACTCCCCCATTCAAGGATGTATTTAATGCATTTAAAGAGTGCTCATATGAAAACGTGAATGTTGTTATAGTTGGCCAAGATCCATATCCACAATTAGGATCAGCTGATGGTTTAGCATTTAGTTGCTCAAAAAAAGGTAAAGCTGAAAAGTCTTTACAATATATATTAAAACAAACAGTGGGTGATTTTACTAAAACAGGTAGAGTTATGTATACACCTGAAGAGTGTGATTTAAGACGTTGGGCTAACCAGGGCGTATTACTTATTAATACAGCATTTACTGTTGAAGTAAACAAGATAGGTTCACATTACAATTTATGGAAACCATTTACAAATTACATATTCAGCAATATCAACAAGCATAAAAAAAATACAATTTTTGTCTTAATGGGTAAAAAAGCTGAAGAATGGGAAACTTTACTGCCTGATTGTAAAATACTTAAATGCCCACATCCAGCATCAGCTGCATATAAAGGTGGTGAATGGGACCATAATGATGTGTTTAATAAAGTAAATACAGAACTAGAAAAACAGAATAAATCTTTGATTATATGGTAAATTTTGTCTATTTTTGTTATGCAACTTCTTAATCAGATATCTGATAATGAAACATTTATACTTAAAACCAAACAATATGTGGGAACTATTTCAGATAATGCTGAAAAACAATTTAACACCAAATCAAGTACTATTATTATTTGGAATAAAACAGAGAGTGTCTTTGCCTCAAATTACAAATGATGATAAATTAGCATTAGAAAGATTAGGCTATTTGATCTTGGATAATGGTAAATATACAATGAATACTGAGGCTAAAAGCTTATTGGTACATTTAGATAATTATTTTATTAAAGCAAAAAAGAAAACTGATGCCCAGTTAATGGGTAAGGAGTTTGTTGATAAAATAAATATCTATAGGGAAGTATTTCCCAATATAAAATTACCTAGTGGTAAACCAGCAAGAGTTAATGTAAAAATGTTATCTGAATCATTTAGATGGCTGTTTGAAACATATGACTATACTTGGGAACAAATTATAAAAGCTACTAAAATGTATGTAAATGAATACAGGGATGCACAATATATGTATATGCAAACTAGTCAGTACTTTATATGCAAACAAGATAAGCACAAAGTAAAATCATCTACATTAGCAGATTACTGTGATATGATTAGAGATGGTGTAGAAGAAACAGAATCTAAACACTTTAAAGAAAATGTAATATAATGAGCAAACCAAAAGAATCATGGATAGGTCAATATGCTGCCTTTAATGAAGCATTAAAATATATGTACAAAAGACAAACCGGTGAGGAGAAGTCTATATATACACCATGGCCCAAATTTAATGATGCTACAACTGATGGTTTGGAATGGAATACGTTAACAGTTATTGGTGGTAGACCTGGTTCAGGTAAAACATTGATTAAAGATCAAATCATTAGAGAATCTTTTGCATTGAATCCTAATGATTCATTTAGAGTATTAGAGTTTCAATATGAAATGGTCGGTAGAACGTCAGCAATTAGAGAATTTTCATCAGTCACTGGTAAAACTTATAAAGAGTTATGTAGTGCAGGAAGTGTAGTTACTGCTGATATACTTAATACATGTCATCAATACGCTAAAGAAAGAGTAAAGCATCCTGTAGATATTATTAGTACTCCTATGACTGTAAATCAAATGCGTGATCAAATTGACATGTATATGAATCAACATAATGGGACTAAAACAATAATCACTTTAGATCACACCATGTTAGTTAAAAGAGCACCTTATCAAAATAATACGTTAGACATGTTGTTTGAGTTAGGTGAGTTTTTTACTCAATGTAAACGTGACTATCCTTGTTTGTTTATTGCCTTATCACAGCTTAACAGGAATATTGATAATCCTGAAAGAGCTATTGATGGTAAATATGGTAATTATATTCTTGAGTCAGATATATTTGGTTCAGATGCAATGTTGCAACATGCTGATACTTTAATTGGTATTAACAGACCAGCAAAACAAAAAATTAGATTTTATGGTCCGGATAGATATATTATTGAAGATGATAAGACAATTGTCTTGCATTTTCTTAAAGCAAGAAATGGTGATACTAGAATGAGTTTCTTTAAAGCTAAGTTTGAATCAATGCAAATTGAAGAAATGGCAACACCAGGAACTCAAGAAAGAAGATAGTATGGAAAATGCTGCAAGAACGTATGTAAAAAGTCTTATTTTATCCCAATTATTGCTTGAAGCTAATGATGAATTAGAGGGAACACCATTCTATGATACAAGACTTAGTGTTGATGTAAAAAGAGTTGAAAAAACTTTAGTAAAACAAATAGACAAACAATTTATGAATATATACAATGCTGATACAGCACTAATTTATAACATAATGTCTAGACTTGATGGATTAGTTAAAAAAATTTCTAGCTGTAAAATTGATGATTTAACAATGCTTGACTTTATAATTGACAAGTATATGGAAAACAAGAATTGGATATTAGAAAACATAGAATTACCTATAAAACCATTAAGAACAAATGATAAGCAGTAAAAATTTAAATAAAACAAAAGAAATGGCAATAAAACCAGATGAACGTAAAACCAAGGTAAATATTTTAAGAGAAGAGCATGAAGACTACTTCAAAACCAATGGGATAGTTAATGCAGTATATATTCCTAAGATGGCATACAGACCATCTGGAAAAGATGAATTGTATGTTAGTTTTTTCCCAAGTGAATTTGAAAAAAATGAAGGCATATATACTGAATTTGTAAGTATAAATTATGATACAGAAGACCCAAAAAGAACTTTGTATTTTCATAAACACAATCCTCACTGGAAAGAAGAATATGAATTAGTTGAATCAAGTACAGGATTTATTAGACACATCATACCTGTGAATGAATTAAAGATTATAAATGATGTTACAAGTAGAGGTAAACTTATCCATGACTTTGCAAATCCAGATCTACCGAATCCAGATAAAAAAGAAGCACCTGGATTAGTTGAAGCATTACTTGAAATTAACAAAACTCTTAAATCAATTCAACTATCATTAAATAGTATCCTTAATAAAAACAAATAAATATGGCACAAAGTGTACTTGTGATTGCTGATTCAGGAACCGGCAAATCAACATCAATCAGACATCTAAATCCTGATGAAACATTTGTAATAAATATTGCAAATAAACCGTTACCTTTTAAAGGTTGGAAAACTATGTATGCTGGTATTTCAAAAGATAATCCAAAAGGAAATCTTGCATCAAGTTCTTCAGCTGCAGGAGTAATGAAAGCAATTTTACATGTTAATGAAAAAATGCCACACATCAAAACTTTGGTTGTAGATGATTGGCAATATATGAGTTCTTTTGAATATTTTGATAGAGCAAATGAAAAAGGTTATGATAAATTTACTCAAATTGCAGCAAACTTAGCTCAAGTAGCTAAAATGCCTAAAGATTTGAGAGATGATCTTACTGTATTCTTTTTGACTCACTCAGAAGATTCAACTGATATTAATGGGAATAGAAAAATCAAAGCAAAAACAATTGGTAAAATGATTGATAATACTTTAACTTTGGAAGGTCTATTCTCAATAGTTTTATTTGGTAAGGTAAGTAAAAAAGATGATGGTGAACTTGTCTATGGTTTTGAAACACAAAACAGCGGAGAGAACACATGTAAATCACCACAAGGAATGTTTGAGGACAGCTTCATCCCAAACAATCTGCAATTTGTTAAAGATTGCATCAAAAAATATGAAGAATAATAATCAAAATTAATTTAAAAAAAGCAATTATGTTAAGTAGTAAAGACATGTCGGCCGCTTCAGGTCAAGAAAAACCAGTAGTTGGAACAGGGAATCAAAAAGTAAAAATTAATTCAATTAGTTTTGATAAAACTCCTTATGACGCAGATGCATATAACATTATGTTACATGTAGAAACAGAACCTGTAATAGGAGCTTTTCAAGGATTTTTAAAAGATATGAATAATCCCAATGGGCCACGTTATGAAGGTCAAGTAGGAAGAGTAAGATACTCACCATATCCATATAAAGATACTACATTACCTAGTGGTAAAGAAATTAGTAGAGATAATGAGGTCATGAAAGCAATGATATTTCTAGCAGAAGCTTTAGATAAAAGAGCTGGATTAGATGCTATTCAAGCTAATACAATTGAAGATTGGATGTTAAAATGTGATAAATTACTATCTGGGCCAACATATGTAAACGTATGTCTTGGTGCACGTGAGTGGGAAAATACTGAAGGTTATATAAATAATGATCTTTACTTACCTAAACTTAGCAAAGACGGTGTACCAGTAGAAGCACTAGATGTTGAAAAATCAAAGTTATTAATATTTGATAGCAACAATTCTAATCACTTAAGAAAAATAGAAAAGAAAAATTCACCTCCAACGAATAATTTTGAACCTAGTTCAGCTGCAGCAGGTGATGATTTTGATCTATAAGTTATTAATCTAATTATGGGGCCAACTGAAATATGTTGGTCCCATTTTTATTTATATTCCTAATATGTTTAACACAAAAAATTTAGTATTAGAAGAGACAGATGTTCCAAGCTATTGGGTATTTCAATATTATTTAAACCTATCAGAACCCTTAACAGGTCAGGACGTAAAGATTAAATCAATCTTTAATCCAAATGATAAAACTCCTAGTTTTTGTATGTATGTAGATAAATCTGCAGGTGTATATAAATTTAAAGATTTTTCAACTGGTAAAAATGGTAATAAAATAGATTTGGTTAAGCTTATGTTTGATTTAGAATATAGAGATGCTGTTAGAAAAGTAGTAGAAGATTACAATAGTTATGTTAAAACAACTGATTTACAAGAAGTATTTTTTAAAGTTCAAGAAAAATGGGAAATTGATTTTGTTAATCCAAGACAATGGACTGAAAATGATGGTAGATATTGGTTAAATTTTAGAATTGGTTCAAACTTACTGAAGGAATATAATGTAAAACCAATTGAGTATTACAATTTAATTAAAGAAGAAGAAGGTGAAGTTAAAAAATTAAAGATTGAAGGACATTCTATCTATGGGTATTTTGATAAGAATAATGAGTTGTATAAAATATATCAACCATTAAGCAAACATAAATTCCATAAGGTAAAATCATATCTTCAAGGTTTTGATCAATTAACATACACCAAACCTTATTTAGTAATTTGTTCGTCATTGAAAGATGCTCTATGTCTTAAAAGCATTGGTTATAACATTGAGGTGTTAGCACCGGAAAGTGAAAATACAATAATTAAACCCCACATTATTGAACATCTAAAAAGAAAATACAAAAAAATAATTACATTCTTTGATAATGATACTGCAGGCAATTTAGCAATTGAAAAATATAAAACTTCATATAATCTAGATGGTCTTACATTACCTTTATCTAAAGATATCAGTGATTCTATGCGAGAACATGGTTTTGATGTTGTACATGGAACACTTAAACCTTTATTTAAAGAAATTTTAAACAAATAAAAAATGAAATGGTTCATACCGGGCTCAGTCCCAAGTAGTAAAAATGGTAGAAGATGGACAGGCAAGTATTTTATAGCAAGTAAAACAGTTGTAAATTATAGAAAAATAGCTAAAGATCATTATACACAGTATGCAGAAGAGTTTAAGGCTGAGTTGGCCAAGCATCAATTACCCGTAAGTATTCGATTTACATTCATCAGAGGCAGCAAACATAAGTTTGATTATATTAATCCAGCACAAACAGTGCAAGATGATATGGTTACATTTGGTTGGATTGAAGATGATAATGCAGATTGCATACTACCTGTATTTGTAGAATACAGATATGACAAACTTAACCCAGGAGTAATTATAGAAATTTTACCAGATGGCAAGAATAACAATTAAAGAGTTTTTTTCATTACGTGAGATGTTTAAAGGTTTAGATGAGGATTTTGAATTAGCATTAGAAAACTACAAAAACTTAGACTTTGATGATAAAGCTATTGTAGACTTATTATTTACTAAATCAATGATATTTGATAAAAGAAAAAGATTCACTGAAGCCATTAATAAAACATATACATCTGAAGAGTTGATTGGTAAAAACATTAACTCAGCAGTAAAAGATGCTGGAGATTATGCTGTTTACAAAAAAATATTATTAAAAATTTTATATTCAGAGAAATGATAAACATTCAAGATAGTGTTGCAAGAAGCACTAAGACTTTAATTTTAGATGAGCCCTTTTACGGGCTTTTTTTAATTGGTATAAATAAACAATTTAGTGACCGTATACCTACTGCAGGTGTAAGTAAACATGGAATTGGTATGCAGTTAACAATTAACCCTAATTTTTTCACTGATTTAAGTGAACCACATAGAGTTGGATTGATTAAGCATGAATTATTACACATAGCATTTGGGCATTTGTTAATGCGAGATTTGTATTCTGATCAAAAGTTATTTAATATAGCTGCTGATTTAGAGATTAATCAATACATAGACTCTAATGCTCTACCAGACGGTGGATTATTACTAAGTAGTTTTCCTGAATTAAATCTTCCTATAAAAGCAGGAACTAAAGTTTATTATGAACTATTAGAACAAGCCAAGGAAGAGGGAACATCTTCTTCATTAGATTCATTTATGGATCAGATGGATGGTGAATCAGAATATTGCCATAGTACATGGGAAGAGTTTGATGAATTATCTGAAGCTGATAAAAAACTTGTTCAAAAACAAATAAATCATCAGTTAAAAGAAGCTGCAGAACAAACTGTTAAAAAACAAGGTAATGTTCCCGGTGAGTTAAGTGAATTAATTGCAAAGTTATTTCATATTGAGCCAGCCAAATTTGATTGGAAAGGTTATTTGAGAAGATTTGTTGGAAATTCATCTGTAGTTTATACAAAAAAGCTGAGACGTAAATACAATAAAAGATATGCTGAAAACCCAGGATTGAAGATTAAATTTAAAAATCACATTCTTGTTGGTATTGACACATCCGGATCTGTAAATACAGAAGAGCTTAAAGAATTTTACAATGAGTTATGTCACATGACTAAAACAGGACACAAAATTACTGTTGCACAGTGTGATACAACACTTAGAACTGTAGAAGAATTTAATCCAAAAAAAGATTGGGCTATACATGGTAGAGGTGGGACAAGTTTTCAACCTGTAATTGACCACTATAATAACAAAAAGTGTTATACAGCACTAATATATTTAACAGATGGTGAGGCATATCCTCCATCGGGTTGTCCAAACAATGCTTTATGGGTATTAAGTAGTATTTCCACAATGAATGAAGATTTACCAGGTAAAGTTATTAAACTAAATTAATTATGGGACTAATTCTATTACTTACGATAGTAGCAGTATACATTACAGTATAGACTGTAATATAAACAATAATAAAATAATTTAAAATGGGAAATTCATTAGGTGAAGCATTTGGGTGCTTAGTAATAATACTAATTTTAGGCGCAATTACAATAGTAGGATTTAGTACTTATTTTATATACAGTATCACAGGTGACACAACAATTGAAAGTAAATCAATAATTAAGCCTGACTATAGATTAGAAAGTTCAGGAAAAAATGTAGACACAGTTTACATTTACACATTTAAAAATAATTAGTTATCGGACGCTATTATACAGGAGATATTGAAGGTAAATTTGCCTTTGGATCTCAAAGTAGTAATGCTGCTGATAGATTTGGTGTAACTGGTCAGGTACCTGGATATCTAAATTATTATTATGATGAAACTAATTTAACAGATCTTGAATCTGAATTATCCATTATTGAAGATGATTTTGGAGAGCATAGTACTGCTTTAAAAACATATTATGATTTATATGAAGATGAAGATGAAACAGAATTGTCTTTTTCAGGATATATAAAACTAGGTAGCTTACCCCCTTTAGATAATGTTCAACAATCTGAATATGATGATTATAAAATAGGTAGGAAAATATTAAAATGCATAAAAGAAAAAGGAGAATGCACATTTGAGGCAGAATTATAACTTAAATAAATAAATAAATAAAATGGCACAAGTAAATTTAAACGTAACAGAATTAAAAGGGTTTGTAAATCACATTATTACAAACAATAGATTTTTACAAGCACAAGGTAAATTATCTGTATCAGTAGAGGTATTAGGAGAATCAGGAATTGGTAAAACATCCACCATTGTTGAGCTGGCTAAAGAAAACAACTTAAACTTTGTTAAAGTTAACCTTGCACAGATAGAAGAGTTGGGTGACTTAGTAGGATTCCCAGTACGTCAATTTCAAATGTATAAAGAAACAAGAGTTTCAGAGACTAAAATAGATGATTTATCCTATACTGCAGCACAAAGATCAGCTGCATCATCAGACATTGCCAACATACAAACAGGAGCTACAAAAAAAGTTGGGTTATGGGTTGATGAACTTGCAGTTCAAGAATATCTAAAAAATGGATATAAAATGACAGGTAAGAACAGGATGTCTTATTGTCCACCAGAGTGGATTGCTGATAAAAAAGAAGGCGGTATCTTATTACTAGATGACTGGAACCGTGCTGACACAAGATTTATTCAAGCAGTTATGGAATTGATAGATAGACAAACTTACATTTCTTGGACATTACCAAAAGATTGGCACATCATTCTAACAGCAAATCCAGACAATGGTGAGTACATGGTAAACTCAGTAGATGCTGCACAAAAAACAAGATATGTAACTGCAAACCTTAAGTTTGATGTTAACGTATGGGCGCAATGGGCAGAAGAAGCAGGTATTGACTCAAGATGTATTAACTTTTTGTTGTTACATCCAGAGCTAGTTACTTTAGAAACAAATGCAAGATCAATTACAACGTTCTTCAATGCTATATCTAGTTTTGAAAACTTTGAATCAAACTTATCATTAATTCAAATGATTGGTGAAGGTTCTGTTGGAGATACATTTGCTTCTATGTTTACTACATTTATTAATAACAAACTGGACAAACTGGTAACACCTAAAGATTTGTTGACTCATGATAATGAAACATATATTCTGGGTGAGTTAAGAGGTTGTATTGGTAAAGATGACACATACCGGGCAGATATTGCTGCTACTTTAGCAACAAGATTGGCTAACTACTCAGTTATCTTTAGTAAAGACAATACGGTAAGTCAGAAAATTAGTGATAGATTAATAGCTCTTTGTACTAAAGACTACTTTACTAATGACTTAAAGTATTTAGTTATACGTACAATTTTTAATGGTAACAAACAGAAGTTTAACCGCTTGATGATGGACCCAACTATAATCAAAATGACAATAAAATAAAATCTAAGTATTATGGAATATTATTGTAAAGATTGTGGTGATGATTTCACTACAGAAATAGAAGAAGTAAATTGTGCTCAATGTTTGAGTAGCAACATAATAAAAACAACAAACTAATGGCAAGTAAATCAGTTTATCAATCATATGATGCTACTGCTTTAAATCATTTTGGATTAGATAGTTCCCCATTTTATGGGGTTCTATCATCCAATGTGGTTGAAGATGTGTTAGTCACTCAAGATAAAACAACATTTGAAAAAATAACAAATATATTAACAACTAGTACTGAAGATAGTACAACTTTTAAAACAAAAAAGAAAGCTTTTGTATTGCCTAAATGTAACGTTTCATTAGATAGGATCAAATTTGCCTTAAAGGAACATGGTATAACTATGACTAATGATTATGAGTTAGCTGATTTAATTATTACCCATGATGATATCTATGAAAGATTTGAAAATGGAGAAAATATTAAGTCAAGTATAATGATGGTTAAGTTATGGAATTACCAAACACTTAACCATACATCTGGAACATTACCAGCAATAGATAATTATAAAGGTGATGTAATTTACGATGATACCATGTATAATAAAGTAAAACATTATAATTGTACTAATGGTGATTCTTTGTATGATGAATGGTTGATTCAAGGTATGGCTATAAACCTTGCATATAAAATTGATGTAGGTTTAGTTGGTACAATTGATTCAGACACCCTAATTTATGAATCATCTAACAAGCAAGTTTTAGATGAAACTTTATTGGAGGATATACAAAAGTATTTAAAATCCTATAATGATGAAGATAAAGCTATAGCTGCTAAAGTTATTCCTACAATTGATTATTTAAAAAATTATCATTTGTTATGGCAGTTTGCTCAAGAAGTAGAAAGCTATATGCATCGTTATAATAGAGAAAAGGATGTACAATATTGGCTTGAAAAATCTAATTTTAATAAGTTTGCTAGAAAAAGTGCACATGATATGATACTTTGGTTAGAAAAAAATGATAAGCTTGACTCAATAAGTTTTAAGTATTTAGAACCACTGGTGAGAAAAGAAATTAGTATTCATAACAGAGAGCTTTATGTATTTAAAGTACATGTAAAACCTGAATATTTAAAATATTTAAAATAAAAAAAATGAAAAATAAACATTATAATTTAAAGATTACTACTTCAACTGGCTTAGTACGTCTTGCTAACAATAAAGAAAAAATTAGTATTGATTGTTTTGATTTGAAAAATGATGGTTATCATTTTGGTAGAATAGAAAATTGGCAACCTAGTGAAAAAGAACTAGATACACTGAATATAACTACTTCAGATAAATCAATTGATTTGCAAAATAAAAAAATATATAGATATCCAAATCTAGAATTACCAAGACAAAAAGTTGATTTGCTTAAAACAAAATTTAATGTAAAAGTCAGCAGAGATTCTGCTAGTGCAGATATACATGTGATATCAGATAAAATGATTTTAAATTTGATTACAATTAATTGGGATAAATCAATAACATACCCTGAATTATTTAATATTTTTAACTTATTAAAGTTAAGTAATCAATTAACAGAGTGTGGGTTAGATAAATGTAAAGAGTATCTTTCTATAATAGAAAAAGATGCGTATATTACACTTATTGTGCCTAAAGATTACAAATCTCCTTCTTCTGTTGGTAATTATATCACTAATATATTAAGTGATATAATCCGTGATGGCAGTAGAGATATGCTTATTAGAGGTGAGAATGCTGCCATATATGATCAGTTGGTTAATACAACAGCATTGATTATAAAAGATGTAGAAATTAACAAAATCATATCTGAAGATTTAGCAATAATAACTGAAGATGAATTTGATCAAGTATCTAAAATGATTACCAGTAGTGATAAAGACAATAGAACTTTAGCAACAGAAATGCTAGCTAATTGCAATGTTGAAGAGTCATTTGATATTGTAAGCTTTTTATTCTTTTGGTATTTTGATTGGTTCAAAAACACTAATAATTGGAATAACATCAATGTAAAAACATTACGTAAAAGACTGGAAAAATTCTCAGGTAGTAAAGATACTAACCGTCAATGGGCTTATGATCACTATATAACATTATTACATGATGAAAATAAAGTGACAGATTTTATTGTAGAAAAAACAATTAAAAAACTGTATGATTCTGTTATTAAAAATACTTTTGGTTTTACTAATAATGTATTTTCAATAGATATAGAATCTATATATTTAGTAGATAAATTTAAAAACTCAATAATAAAAAAAGAAAATGTATAAAGATTTAACAAAAGAAGAAAAATTTTACTCAAACACAAACTTTAAGTTTAGTTATTCATCATTAAATAAACTATTGTTTTCACCATCCTTGTTTTATAAGGATTATATTTTAGAAGACCGTGAGGTTAGAACGGATAAACATTTAGTTGAAGGTAAGCTTATTCACTGTCTTTTATTTGAAGAAGACAAGCTTACAGATAAGTTTAATATATTGCCAGGTAAACTTCCTGCAGAAAGTAATATCAAAGTATTAAATGCTTTGTATAATACTACAACAAACTGTGAATCAGATTTATTAAGTCAAGATCCAACATTTCAACATGAAATATTACAAGTACTAATCAATCAGAACTTGTACCAATCTTTGAAACTAGATGAAGCAAGACTAGAGAAAATTCAAACAGCAGATAATGAATCATATTGGGACTATTTAAAAAACAGCAGTAAAGATGCAATTGATGGGGATACACTGAAAAAGTGTAAAGAACAAGCCGAGAACATTAAAAGCAACAAAGATATAATGGCTTTATTTGAAGAGGTCCAAACTGATTTTGAATTAGACCCAATTGAAACGCATGCAGAAAAGTATTTAACTTCTGATTTATTAGATAGGCCCTTTGGCTTACATGGTTATTTGGATTACTATAAAATTAATCACTCTACAAAAACAGTTACAATTTGTGATCTTAAAACAACAGGTAAAACAATTTCAGACTTTAAAGAAACCGTTGATTTTTATAATTATTGGTTACAAGCAGCCATATATTGTAAATTAGTGTTTGCAAATTTGACTGAAAATGATCAGGAGTATAATATTTTGTTTAAATTTGTTGTAGTAGACAAGTATAATCAAGTATATGTTTTTGATGTTTCTGATGAAACATTAAATGGTTGGGCAGGTGCATTAGAAGATGTTATTGAAAGAGCTAACTATCATTATACAGAAAAAAATTACTCATTGCCATATGATTTCCTTTTAGGAAACATTAAATTATAACTATGAAAGGTGTATACACTAATTATTTTCAAAAAAGTAAAGTATTTCTTTACCCTTTATTAAGGCTTAGATCAGGTTTACCATTTGTTCCCGTGCAGACTTATGTCTGCTGGGAGCATATGATTACTATTGATGAAAATAAGTTTTTGTGTGAGTACAATGTAGATACAACTGAAAAATTTGAAGAATTTTCAAATTCACTTCTTAGAAAACATCCGTTGTTTTATGAATATGTACAACTTGATGTTGATAAACACTTATTCATCTTTGATTTTACTAAATACAAATCTGATTTCAAGAAATTTATTGATGGAAAGTATTCTAAATTTAGTTTAGATACAAAAATTATAATTATTGATTTTTTTGGTAATAAAGGTAATATTTCAGAGTATGTGAGTTTGTTTTTGTCTCCTAATTCAGCACATAAACTTTATGCAAAAGCTTTAAATGTTTCATTAAAACAAATTGAAGAAGTTTTTGAAGTTTGTAGTATTCCAGATTTAGAGAAAGAAACTCTATTTAAAAAAATTGAACTGTTTTGTGAAAAAATTAAAAATAGTTCTATATCTTTGAAAAATTAAAATTAACAATATGTCACAAACAATTGGGCAAAACATGATGCTGGTAATATCTAGTTTCAGAAATGCCAAATCTTTTACCATGATTCCTGTGAGCAATGACTCACCATATGTTGAAGCTATGTATGACCCTGCGTCAGGCATTTTAGCTGTAATTAGCAAAGTAATGAAACAATCATATCATATGGTTACAAAACTAGATGATGATGGTCAACCAATGAGATTAAAAAGTCCTAACCCTGAAACAGGTAAAACAGTTAAAGAAGAAAGAAGATTAGTTGATACTTTTTCTGAGTTCTATCTATCTGATGTTTTAGATATTGAGCAATTTATTCATTTGTTTGGTATTAATGCAGCAACATTTGACTATAAAGCATTTTTTGTTGACCTTAAACAAACTAAAAAATCCAGCATCATATTGCAAGCATAATTTAAATAAATTATTAATTCAAAGAAAAAGATGTATTAAAATATGTCTTTTTTTTTGCTCTAAACAATAAATATGAAGCACTGGGTAATGGATTATGAAACCTTATCTAATTGTTTTACAGGTGTATTTGAAAATTATAAGACCTTGGAAACCAGGATCTTTGTTATTCATGACCTGCAAAATGATTTAGATGAGTTCGTAAGTTTTTTAAATGAAAATGTAGTCAACAAAGAATGGCATATATCTTACAATGGTTTAAGTTTTGATGCTCAGATAACCCACTTTATACTTAATAGCTATAAAGAATGGTGGGATTTTACAGGTTGTGAAATTGCAAACATTCTTTACAAGTGTGCACAAAGAGCCATACAGAAAAGCAACAATAAAGAATTTGCTGACTATCCACAATGGAAAATGACAATTGGTCAAATAGATGTTTTTAAAATGCATCACTGGGACAACCCGGCCAAACGTTCTAGCCTAAAATGGATACAATACAGTATGGATTGGGATAACATTCTTGAAATGCCTATTCATCATGAGTCAGCAATAACTACAAAAGAAGAGATTGCTATAATATTAGAATACTGTATTAATGATGTAAGGTCAACTAAAGAAATATATAACAGATCAAAATCACAAATAGGATTAAGAAAAGAATTGACTAAAACATATGGTATTAATTTATTTAGTGCTTCTGAACCAAGAATTAGTAAAGAGTTGTTTGGATACTATTTATCTGAAAAACTAAACATTCCTAAAAAACAATTAAGGGATATGAGAACACACAGGGATATCATAAAAATAAAAGATATCATACTGCCTTATATTAATTTTACTTCCCAGGAGTTTAGTACTTTATTAAAAAGGTTTAATGCATTAGATATAAATGGAAAAAATCTTAAAGGAAGTTTCAAACATAGCATTACGTATAAAGATGTTAAAACAGATTTTGGTTTAGGTGGTGTACATGGTGCAAGAAAAAAAGGTGTTTATGAAAGCACTGAAGATATGATTATAATGTCTTCAGATGTTACTAGTTTTTACCCTAACCTTGCAATTAGAAATAAGTGGTCACCGGCACATTTTCCTGTTGATGCTTTTTGTGATCAATATGAATGGTTCTTTGAAGAGCGTAAGAAGATCTCTAAGAGCAATCCAATGAATTATGTATACAAGATTATCCTAAACTCTACTTTTGGTCTTAGCAATGATGAAAACAGCTTCTTTTATGATCCTGAGTTGTGTATGAAGATTACAATCAATGGTCAGTTGACTTTAATGATGCTTTATGAGCAAATTATGGAAAGAATACCTGGTGCAACAGCTTTACTACAAAATACAGATGGTATAGAAACTATAATACCTAAAAAATATTATGATGAATATATGCTTATCTGTAAAGAGTGGGAAGATATCACCAATTTATCTCTAGAACATGATCAATATCAAAAATTGGTACTAGCGGATGTAAATAATTACATTGGTATTAATAATTATAAAGAAGTTGACATTACTAAATGGAGAGAAATTAAACAATCAGATCCTCATTATTTATTTAAAGTGGAAAATGATAAGTTTAGTTATGCACCTGTAAAGTTAAAAGGTAGATTTGATTTTCATAATCTGCAGTTGCATAAGAACAAATCAAAATTAGTTATACCAAAAGCAATTTATCAGTATTTTGTGCATAACGTTCTTCCTGAAGAATATTTAGAACAAAACAAAAACATACTTGATTATTGTATTGGAAGTAAATCAAACGGTGATTGGAAATGTGTAGCTAGATCAATCAAAGAGGGTTTATTTGTAGAAGATGAACTTCAAAAGATTAATAGATATTACATATCTAAAACAGGAGTTAAAATTATAAAAGTTAACAGAGTTGACAAAAGAGAAATACAATTGGAAGCAGGCAAATGGATACAATCAATTTTTAACAAAATGAAAATGGAGCCCAAATGGGAAACATACAATATTGATAAAGGTTATTATTCACAAGCTATTGAAAATGAAATAAATAACATTCTAACTGTATCTTCAAATCAACTTAAATTATTTTAAGAATATGACAAAAGCAATAGATAATAAAATAAATGATATAATGACCAGCATATATACTGAATTGTATGCTGTGTCAGAACCATCAGTGAGTTGGGATTATTTAATTGATTGTGCAAAAATAAATGAGCAAGATCAAAAAATTATACCTTACAATGATCATCTAATTGATGAATCAGTATATCATGAAATTGTCAATAGACATTTAAAAGAACTTAAAGTACCCAAATGGCGTAAAGATGCTATATCAAGAGGTATATTATTAGGTTGTAGTCCAAAATTTAAAAAACCAGAACAATGATTATAGGGATAAATGGAAAAATAGGTGCCGGCAAAGATACAGTGGGTACAATAATTCAAGGTTTACTTTTAACAAATAATAATCAAACATATGAAATTAAGAAGTTTGCTGGAAAACTAAAAACAGTAGCTTCTATATTAACAGGGATTCCTGTAAAAAACTTTGAAGATCAAGAGTTTAAACATTCATTATTAGGATCTGAATGGGGAACTATAAGACCAAATCCTTTAAATTCTATTCCGGGGTTTGAAGATGTACAATTTAATGAATTAATGTCTGTTAGAGAACTTCTTCAAAAACTTGGTACAGAAGCAATGCGTGATGGTTTACATACAAATGTATGGGTAAATGCATTGTTTGCTGATTATATGCCCATTAATATAGTAGGTAATGTAAAACCAAGAAAAGGAGGTATTAAATATCTTGCAGAAATGCCTAACTGGATCATAACAGACATGCGTTTTTCCAATGAATTAAAGTCAGTAAAAGAAAGAGATGGGATTACTATTAAAGTAATAAGACCCCATGGTTATACTAATCCACATACAAATGAGTACAAAGAAATGCCTATAAGTTTTCATCCTAGTGAAACAAGTTTAGATAAATCTAAGTTTGATTATGAAATCTTGAATGATGGATCAATGGAAAAGCTTGTAAAGAAAGTAAGAAAAATTTTAGTTAAAGAAAAATTAATATGAACTCATACAAATTAAATGGAATAGCTGGACATACTTGTAGAGCAGCTATATGTGAATCCTTAAAAATCAGACATATAGATATTTATAAAGTAGTTAAAAATATTGATTCCAATGGTATAATAGAAACTAATGATGGAACAAAATTTAAATTAAAATTAGAAAAAATATGAGTTTAGATGTAAGTTTATATAGAAAATATCATGTGAGTTATGATGGTGGTATAACATTAGAAGGTAGAAAAGAAGAAGTATATGATGCTAACATTACGCATAATCTTGGGAAAATGGCAAATAAGGCTGGTATATATGAAGCTTTGTGGAGACCTTACAGATTAAAAGAAGGATATAACATTCCTGAAGATGATCATGATGCTGAATATGCTTTTGAAGAAGCAAATTCTGTAAGAGCATATGAAATTAGTGACATTATAGAAAAAGGTTTGGTAGATATGAAAGCTAGACCTGATTATTATAAAACATTTGATTCAGAAAATGGATGGGGTTTATATGTTCACTTTATTCCTTTTATAGAAAAATATCTTGAAGCTTTAAAAGAGTACCCAGAATCATTTGTTGAATGTGATAGATAAGTTATGTTAAGTCTAAGAGCACAAAAAAAATAAAAAAAATGATTAATTGTGGACAAACCAGAACAAATAATACTGAATAGGATTCAATGTAAATCTTGCAATGAAACCTTAACATCATATCATAGACATGATTATAAAAAATGCTCTTGTGATAATGAAACAATGATTGATGGTGGAACAGCATATCAACATTATGGGGGTAAAAATCTTGATTTAGTTGATAAAAGTCTTACTGTGTTTTTATCAGAAGATCATTCTGTCAATAGTCATACTGCGCATTGGGGTAATAGAGGTAAAGATGGTAGATCATCATTATCATATAAATCTGTAGCAGAAATGTCTAATGACCACCTTATAAATATTATTAAAGATATGTCAGGTAAAATAGAACCTTGGATGGAACAAATTATTACAAAGGAGTTAGAATACAGAGACATTAATAATATTATTATACCAGATTAATGATACTAGCAATTGATTTTGACGGAACTATAGCTGAATTATCTTGGCCGGCAGCAGGAGCACTTAAAAAAGATGCAGATACTTTTATTAACATCCTCTATAATGAAGGACATACTATAATAATTAACACTTGCAGAACAGGCAAGTATGAAGGAATGGCTCAAGACTTTTTAGAGCAACATAGTATTAAATACCACTATATAAATAGCAATGACCCAGAACTTATTAAAATGTATAAACAAGACTGTAGAAAAATATCTGCAGATATATACATAGATGATAAGTGCCTAATGGGATTACCGAAAACTTGGAATAAAATTTATTCATTAATACAAAAAAAAATAAAATAACATGGACTATTTTGAATTAGAAGCGGTTGTGGAACAATGGGCCGCAGACAAAGGGATTTTAGAAAAAGCTACACCAATGGCACAAGCACTAAAAACATTAGAAGAATGTACAGAATTATGTACAGCTATCAACAAAAATAACAGACCTGAGATTATTGATGCTATTGGGGACATTATGGTTACATTAATTATTCAAGCAAAAATGCAAGATTTATCTTTAGAAGAGTGTCTTGAATCAGCTTATAATGTGATTAGTAAAAGAACAGGTAAAATGATTGATGGACAATTTGTAAAAAACAATTAAGGTTTATATTTTGTTTATCTAAACATTAATTGTACATTTACACTTTAAAAGTTTAATACTATGGGTTATACTAAACCAAAAGAAACTACCAGAAATTACCTGGAAAATGCACCTTTACCAAATCACGGTAAAAGTTATACAGTTATATCACACAAACAAGTGATAGATAACACAAAAAAACTACTAGAAGATAGTGGTTTTATTATCCAAAAGGAATTATATAGAGCAAATATGAATGCCAATGTAGCACAAGGCATATATCATATCCTACCAATTAACACTGTTGATCCTACTATTTTAGAGGAAAAAGAGTTGGGGATGATGTTTGCCTGGACAAATTCTTATGATAAAAGCACACGTTTTCAATGTGCTATAGGCGCATATGTTATGGTTTGCCATAATGGTATGGTTGCCGGTGATATGATGAACTTTAGAAGAAAGCATACGGGATCTGCTGATCATGATATTCAAATGCAAATTTCTAATCAAATCAAAAATGGTGAAAAGTATTACAAACGGATCATTAACGATAGAGATGCCATGAGAAATACTAAATTATCATTACAAGAACAAGCTGAAATTGCAGGAAGACTTTATATCAATGAAGATATTCTTGATGCCTCTCAAATGTCTTGTGTAAAAGCTGAACTGGAAAAACCATCATATGATTATAAATGTGATCAAGAGAATGCATGGACTTTTTATAATCATGTTACACATGCTTTGAAAAAAGCACATCCAAGAGATTGGTTGTCTGATAGTCAAAATTTTCATGATTTTATGACAGCAAGAGTTTTATCTAAAATGAATATCACAATGAATGATGAATTAAATTTATTTGAGTTTGATGCAGTTCAAGATAAAAGCTTAGACATTACTATGGAAGAATGGATTGAAAACGCCATTGAAATAGATGAAGATATCACGCGTTCAAAATTAGTACAAGATATTTATCTAATGAAGGATTAATTATGGGGATTGTGTTAGCAGCTATACTTGCATATCTATGCTTTTATTTGTGCATGACAAATGATCCAAAATAATTATGCGGGTAAACCAACAGGGGATAGCTTTAACTATCCCCTTTACCTTTATATGAAAAGTAAAATTACGGATATAATAAAACAATTCTTTATAAATGTAATTCATAAAAAAGATGCAATTTATAAAATTTACTATAATATGGATTAGCCAAAATTTGGCCATACCTTTTTGGACTATTGGTCATATACACCTAATGACTTCGGTCTATGCTGATATTACGGAAGTAATTGCTTCTTTGGGGATGAACTTTATTGTAGCCCTTGGATTTTGGTTAGACTGGAAAAAAAATAAAAATAATGAGTAGAATTATAATAGATGTCAGAGATGATATAGAACCTTTAGCAGCATTAGTATACATTAGTAAAGTAATTAGTAGTGGAAGAATATCCAAAGATGATACTAAATATTGTTGGCTGACTGCTTTTCATGATGGAGTAACAGTTGTTACTAGAGATAATAGAAAGGATGATTGCTTTGTAATATATAAAAGCAAAAAAGACCATCATATTAATCAAAACATATAAAAAATGGGTATAATGACTATTATATTAGCCATCATACCCAAATAATCATACAATTTGTATAACACTTAATGTGTTATATTATGTAGAAAATCAAATGATTTGTTCATTATAACAGGTAGTATGCCAGGAATGAATGGTATGATGTAGTATTTTATGCATGGTATAAATGTTTATTAACTATACCATGCATATTTATTATTGTGCACAATTTTCACCGTCTCCGCAATTGTATATAATATTACTAAGAATTGTTGCATCTTCTGTACCTAATACTCCTAATTCTATTACCGTACCACAATAGATAGGTCCTGATGGAGGTGTTCCTATTTGAAATTGTAAAACATCCCCAACAATAACTCCTGTATTAAATACATTATAGTAAATGTTTGCTGTATTACATTGATGAAGAGTTACTATATTATTATAATTTCTAAAGTTAAGTAATTCATTTTTATTACCTGAATATAGCGGATCAAACTTACTTTCTATAGCGTTATTAAAGCAACCCGCTAAACTATTTTCAGCAGGTTGAACTATATCAACTACATCTTGTAAAGAAAAGGTTGTTGTGTTTGGAACTGCTGGCATTATTTCTCTAATTGTTTAATTCTATTTTCTAATTCAGCTATTTTAGATATCAATAAGTCAATATACTTAACTGATTTAAAACCTTCATTATTTGTTTCTACAAATTCAGGATGTTCAATTTCTAATTCTTGAGCTATCACACCCACTCTATAACCTTCATCTGTATTTTTTATATTAAATGATTTCCAATTAACATTTATTTTATCAGGTGATACATCAACTATATTTTCTTTTAATCTTTCATCAGAAGATAATATAAAGTTAGTACCTGTAAATGTACTAGCACCAATTACAGCGGAACTAAACGTTTTTACACCACCAATAGATTGATTTGTTGAAGTTATAACTACTGTATTATCTACCTCTATGTTATCTTGATTTACTTGTATACCGCTACCACCAACTATATTTAAAGTTGGATCAATGTTTGAATTTCCTGATTGGGTCATTCCATTACCAGCAGTTACTGAAGTTACAGTACCACTAGTAACAGCACCATTAGCAATTGCTGTAATATGTCCTTGTTGATCTACTGTAATACTAGAGTGAGTATAAGAACCCACTGTAACTCCAGTATTATCATGACTAACTGTCAATGTATCTGTTGCACTTATTACTGTAGTTATTGCTGTACCACCAGCTATTAATGCAGTATTACCAGTGGTTATTAATTCACCAGTTCCTGTATCACCTGTTAATGTCCAACCTGTATAAGCTGTTGGTATAGTAGGAAAAACTTGTAATGCACCAGTTCCATCAATATAGTCTGTAATTGCTCCTGCTCCAGTTACCCCAATACTACCTGATGATGTAATAGGAGAATTACCAACTGTAAAAGCAGCGGGCATTGTTAAACCAATACTTGTAACACCCTGTCCATCTGCATAGTTAGGAACATTTAATACACCAGATAATAAAGTGGATACTCCCGATGTTCCTGTAGTTGTTAAACTTGTTACAGCACCTTGAGGTAATGTACTTAAAGCAATAAAATCACCAACACCATTTACATAATCTGTAATTGCACCATTTGCTGTAATAGCAATTGCTGGGGTTGATGTTGCATTAGTAACAGTTGCTGTAAATGCTGTACCGGCATGAGTTGAAGATACTGTTGTTACAGTACCACCACCTGCGGGTGTAGCCCAATTACCATCTTGTTGTAAGAATTGGCCAGCAGTTCCACCTAATAAATTTAGTGTTAGTACACCTGCTCCTGTAATAGGTTGTCCACCCACTACAAATGCTGCAATATTTGAAGTATAACCCACACTTGTCACAGAACCAAGGCTTGACGCATCTATGATGATTGAATTTCCTGTATCTGTAAGTGTTACGTTAGCACCCGGTAATAGTTTAACAATATCTGAAGTACCATCAGTACCATTTAATTTAATATCAACATCTGCACCATTTTGTACAGATAATAGATCATATAATGTGTTTGTAGAAGAAATTGTTACATTTCCTGTAGCAGCACTTATAGTTATATTTGTACCAGCAATAGCTGAAAGAACACCAGTATTGGTGATCTTAATTGTATCAACAATTGAACTATCTGTATTAATTCCTGATCCACCAATTATATTTAATGTGTCTCCATTACTTATAAGTTGTGGAATTCCTGTATCTCCTAATACATTAAATTCATATGAATAAGGTACTTCCCAAGAAAATGTAGTACCATCAGAAACTAAAATATCTAAAGGATTACCTATAGTTAATTCTTGTTTTAAATTTGATGCATTACCTTGCCATAGACTTCCATAAGTAAGTGTTTCAACTACATCATCATTTTGCCAAAGAACTATACCTCCTCCTTGACCAACTAACACTTGATTAGCCAACGCACTATTGCCATTATTATCTAATAATGTTCCATTTATAGTAATTTGATCTGCAAGACCATTACCTAAATATACATCTCCATTTAAGTTAGAAGCCCCATCTATATTTAAATTACCACATACATATAAACTTTTAGCAATACCAACCCCACCATCAACTACTAATGCGCCTGTAGTACAACTTGTACTTTGTGCAGTTCCATTAATACCAACAACAGTATCTGTACCACCTACTTCTATATTAGTAGTACTACTTCCAAAGTTAATGATAGATACTGGAGCAGTGTTTAAAAGATTAAAAGTTGAAGTAGTTGCTGTTAAATCTCCTCCTGAGATTTGAACATCTCCAAGTACTTGTAATGAACCAGCAATATTAATAGCATCATTAAGTTCATTTTGCGTGACAATGGAATCTTTTAAAGTATCCCAATTGCAAGAGCCTGATGGATTCGTATATACAGGAATGTATCCAAGATTACCTTGATCAGGTAAAGTTCTTGTCATATCTTCAGTAGCTTGACAAATAAAATCACCCCATTTAATAACAAAAGGATCCATTCTAGGTGTGTAGCTTGATTTATTATTTAAACTACTACTAGGATATAATTTACCAAATTCAAAATAATCCTTAACTTTATCTAAAGTTATTTTTTTTTGGTTTCTTTTTAGTAATCCTAATACTTCTTGTATAAAAATACTCATAACTATTTATTTTTTATGTGAGCAATAACCACCTTTAAAAGCAGCTGATTGCACGGGTTCTTTTGCTCTGGTACTAGATCTTGGAATGTTTATTCCATCTTTTGCTTTTTTAATACTTCTTAATACTTGAGCTTGATTCTTTTTTTGTTGAATAGCTGCGGGTATAGATGTTGGATTATAATATCCGTTTGTTGTTTCTCTTTGGTATGCAGCCCCTTGTTCAGGAAAACAAATACCTTTTTTAGAAATTGCCATCTTGTTTTATTTTTTTTTAGTTAATACTTTTTTAACAGGTGCTTTTCTTGCACTTGACATAATACCACCACCGTTAGCCAATGTTTGTAATCTTTTAGCTTCCGTGCCAGCAGCTTTTTTGACATCTCTCATTAAAGATGTATCATTTTTAATTTCTTCTGCTCTTTGGAGTGTGCTTAATGCAGATTGAATTTGCCATTTGCGTTCTTCTGCTTTGCTTTCTTTACTCATCATAATTTTCATTTTTATTGGTTATTGTCTTTATCTGAATTATCAGCACTTGTGCCATAATAATATGCAAATATATTACTTATAACTACACCTTGTATCATACCCATTAATTGCACAAATAATTCATTATTCTTTACACTAGGAATATACACAACAGCATATATTGTAAATACAAAAGAACCAAGACCAATTATACCAGTAATTAGCATCATTAAATCTCTATACTTTGATCTTGTTCTTCTAGGTTCCATAATTTTATACTGATACAGTTTGAAGTCCTCCGCCATTACTAACAGTAATTTCCCAAAAAGCCCCATCTGGTGAATTTAATATAATTTTTTTTGCATGATTTAAAGTTACTTCATTTCCTGATTCAGATATTGATACACCTTCACCCTTTAATGATTTAAAATTAAGCGTCTCACCAGTTTTACCAGCACATAAACCTATACCTTCACCTAAATTACTTGCAGTATTAGGTTCTCCAGTTGTATTAAACTCAACATAATTATCATCTAATGATTCGCTAATTGTTAAGTTAGTGCTTAATGATTTTAATGTTCTAAAATAATTAGTACAAATATTTGTAACAGGATCAATTTCTTGTTTTTGAAAAACGTTTGCCAATATTTCTGGATCCGGCAAATTAGTATTTTCATTATTACAAAAAGCCGGAGCAATCTTAAGATCTTTAACTTTAATAAGCTTAACAGATTTATATGGTATTGGTGAAGCAACACCAGTCATTTCTGGTTGTTCATTTACACCAAGAACAATAACATCTTCAGGGTTTGCCACATTAGTGAAAATCCCGCGTCTTATTAAGCTTAATATGTCAGTTAAAATATTCATAGTTATTATTTTTTAGATGGGCCAGAATATATAAATGATGTTGGTACACCACCGCCTATGTATTTTTTTAGATTTGGTTTTGATTTTGATTGAACACAACCACCCATTTTATATGCTTGTTTTTTTCTTGAACCATCAGCGGCAGATGCATATCTCATAGCATCACCCCCTTTTCTCATTTTTTCAACCATAGATCCTTGCATAGCATCATCTAATTCTCCTCCCTTTCTACACAATAGTTTTACACTTTGCTTAGATATTTTACTTTGTTGCAAACCTTTAGCTTTCATAATTTTAATTTTTTAATAATCCATTGTTAATGTAATAAACAAAAGATAAAGCTTTGCAGTATTATACTTAAAAGTTGCATCAGAAGCTATATAATCCCACCCTAAAGCAAACCTATCATGAGGCCAATGAAATGCTATTGTTAATTCCCAATCTTCCATTATTTATTTATTTATAAATTTATTACATTTTCTTTTTAATTGAACCACCTTTTTTCATGTAGCCCATTTTGTTTTTTACTTCTTTAGGTAATTTATTTAAACCAGGATTTTTAGCTTTATCAACTTTTTTTAATGCACCACCTTTCTTGTACATGATTGTTCCTCCATTTTTTTGTT
>Ga0209702_10003080_pt1 | contig 27222 bp, 23 predicted proteins | sample FRY01_FD_187210 | JGI IMG/M metagenome (GOLD analysis project Ga0209702, IMG submission 187210) | Freshwater microbial communities from Lake Fryxell liftoff mats and glacier meltwater in Antarctica - FRY-01 (SPAdes) (version 2) | ecosystem: Environmental > Aquatic > Freshwater > Ice > Glacier... | reverse complement strand
ACCGATGGCCTCCCATAGCGTGGCATCCGGGATGGCCCTTTTCGGGAGCTTGAGCTTCGGATGGAAATACCCGGGAAGATCATTGCGGGTGCCGACGAAAAGCTGGCGGCGGCGCTTCTGTGGAACACCGAGCTTCACGCATTCCTCCACCTGCGCATGCACGCGATAGCCCAGTTTGCGGGCCTCGGCTTGGACTTTGGTGAAGTATTGCCCGCCCGATGCCGAGCGGATCCCAAGCACGTTCTCCATAATGAACACCTTCGGCTGAAAGTGCTCCACGTGACGCAGGAACTCTCGGTAGAGATGCCGTCGGGGATCATCCATCAAGCGCGGGCCATGATTGGCACCGTCCACCTGTCGAGCGGTGCTGAATCCCTGACACGGGGGGCCGCCTACAATGAGATCAACTCGATTGGTTCCGATAAGCGCTTCGAGATCGGTGGGTGAAAACGTGGTCAGATCCCTTTCGAGGATATGGGGGACTTTACGAAAATTTGCTCGAAACACTTGGACGGCCTCGGGATTGAAGTCGATGGCGGCAAGGCCCTTGAAGCCAGCCCGCGTGAGGCCTAGAGAAAACCCGCCGCAGCCACAGAAAAGATCGATGAAGGTTAGGGGAGGCGTCATGGGAATCCAGTGTTCAATGTCACCCGGAGTGAAGGCCAATCCCTGCTAGGATGGAAGCGGATTATTTGGTCAATTGGTGAGGATTTCCGAAGTCCGTGGGGGGCGAGGGGGATGGGATCGTAGTCCGGGTTGAGGGGGAGGTGATCGATTTCGTAGAAGACGCGCTTCAATGGATCGTCGAGTTTCATCAGTTCGACGAAATGGGAGAAGCTGAGCGATTGGAGGAGGCGTTCGGGAGGCAGGGCAAATCCCGGCCGTGCCGATCCGTCGGCGGCAGTGCGAGCGGCGACCAAGTCTCGGAGGTGTTCGAGGCTGACGATGGGGGGCTGGGCGGATTCTCCGGACAGTGTCTGGAGAATCGGCAGGAGCTGCGGTGTCCGGGCGAGAGATTCTCCGGACAGCGTCTGGAGAATGTCAGGGTATTGGACGAAGAACTGCCGACAGGCCCAAAGGCTGGAAGCCCCGAGTCCCGGGAGCGACAGATTTTCCGCGAGATCCGGAACGAGTCGCTCGCCGTAAGCGGCGCGGTCGGCTCCGTCCTGCTCGAACTCAAGAATCCATGCCCCGATGACCCAGTTGCGCACGGTCAGGGCGCAGTTCGCCACAGAGGACACCCCTTTTCGCAAGGAGGTGTCAAGGTCCCGGATGCTGTGAACGAGGTCGGAAAACTGCATGGAGTTAGATCTTCGTAACCGCACTTCGAATCCAAGAAATCGTTGCGCGAAGCGTCATGTTGAGCGTGGTGGATCTGGTGCTCTGCATGAATGGATTCGTAGACTGGCAGCAAATCATGGAGTTTGAAGCCCAAAGGACTTGGGGAAGCAGAATGCCGGAAAGTATTGTTTTTTGCGGTTCATGGTTCAGTCGATTGTGGCCACCCATTTGCCGACCACCACCATTTCCGGGCCCTCGTGGGGAGCGACGGGGATGGGATCGTAGTCTGGGTTTACGGGAAGGAGTTCGATGCGGTCGTGGTGCCAGGCGTCTTCGGAGACGGTTTTGGCGGAGTGGTATTTTTTCACGGTGAAGCGGCCGCCGTTTTCCGGGTCGCCCATGGAGTTGAACTGGACGAGGACCGTGCGGCCCTCGCGGGAGCCTTGCGGGCAGGGGCGGAAGAGGTTCCAGGAGCCGTCGCGGATCTTGGGTTCCATCGAGTGGCCGCGGACGCGGGCGATGAACATGCCGGGTTTGATAGAGATGCCGGCGGGCGCGGCCCAGCCGATTTCCTCGGGGCTGGTTTCCGGGCCCCAGAGGCCGGCGGCGGCTTCGAGGCTGTAAACGGGGACGAGGCGGGTGAATCGGTCTTTGGCGGCGGGTGTTTCGATGAAGCCCGGGAGTCAATATGGACCAGCGAGCCTTCCGCGATGCCGTCGCCGACGGTGGCCTGCCATGCCAGCACGTCGTCGAAGAGGGAGGCCACATCCACGCCGTCGGTGCGCTCGGGGGTGGCGGTGAGGCCGAGGGTGAAGGTGGCCTTCAGCCGGGCCATGACCCGCCGGTAGCTGGGGGCTTGGGCGTGGTGGACTTCGTCGATGATGGCGTAGTCGAAGTGCTGGTCATCGAGTGCGGCGAGGCCATCGGGACGGGTGAGTTTCTGCACCGAGGCGACGACGAGATCGCCGCTGATGTCGCTGTTCGCGCCGAGATACCAAGTGACGCGGGTGTCGGCCCACTCCGACTGCATGGCGGTGCGGACGGTGGCCTCGGCCTGGACGAGGATTTCGGCGCGGTGGGCGATGAGGAGGACGCGGGGCTGGCGGTTGAGTAATTTGCCGGCGGCGAGGACATCGAAGGCGGCGAGCCAGGTTTTTCCGAGGCCGGTGGCGACGGCGACGAGGGCGCGGCGGTAGGCATCGGCGCGGATCCGGTTGAGGGATTCCAAGGCACCGCTTTGCCAGGGACGTGGCAGGTAGAGGATCGCGGGTAGATCGACGGACTCCGGCGGGATGAACTTCCGGTGCGCTTCCTTGGCATGCAGGGCATAACGGGAGACGAGCGCGTCATCGAGCGGAGTCGCTTGCTGCCAAAGATCAGTGAAGGCGTGGGCCAGCGAGAGGTCGATGGGTTCGGAGCCGGTGGTCTGGCCGATCAGGTTCCACTCCACTCCGGTTTCGAGGGCCGCTTTGGAGAGATTGCTGCTGCCGACGACCAGAAGCCCGCCGGAGGAATCGACGATGCGCCAGGCTTTGGGGTGGAAGGAAGCGGGCTTGGATGGGAGTTTCGAAATTTCCGCGAGCCGGACTTCGAGGGAACTGTTTTCGGCGATGTCATCAGCCAGCGACATCCAACCCACCAAACGACGCAGCGCTTCCGCCGAGGTGATGTAGAGGTAGTCGCCGACAAGGATGCGGATTTTCGCACCAGCTCGCAGAGCGGAGAAGATCGAGAGTTGGATGAGATCGAGGCCGGAGGGTTGGATGAAGGATGCGAGGAGATCCACCTCGACGGCGGAGGAAACGCGTTGGCCGATGCTTTTCCACAGCGGCGAGTGTGGCTGGCCGGTGGCGAGTGTTAGCGACTGATGCTTCCCGGGTTTCGCGGGCTTGTCGGCCAGATAGTTTCCTTTGTTTGGGATGACATGGCGGACGCCGCCGCGTGGGTCCGGCATATCACCCAGATACCGCGGAATCACATGGATGTGGACATGCGGCACGGTTTGACCAGCAGCACCGCCCGAGTTAAATCCGACATTGTAACCATCGGGTTTCGGGGTGAGCTGGATGTCGAGTAGGAGCTTGGACTCCTTCACCAAGGCCATCAGTGCCGCTTGTTCAGCATCCGTCGCATCGAACCATGTTTCGACGATGCGGCGGGTGGTGATCAGGACGTGTCCGGGAGACACGGGAAAGCCATCGAAGATCGCGAAAGCCAGGTCGTTAGAGCAAAGCCAGTCGCCCGCAGGAACAGCGAGGAACGGTGACTCGTCGAAGGTCATCTAAGGGTGTTATTTGAGCGGATATTTGGAAGGGAGGAAGGGAAAACTAGACAGATGAGTGGCTTTCTTGGAGGGCGAGCTCAAATTTGGGGCCATCAAGTAGGTCGAGGCCGGTCTGGTAAAGGATGTGGATGTCTTGTCGGGGCTCACAGGGACGCATTTGGAAGTTTAGGGAGGGGGATGGGACAATGTTGGGGGGCGTCTGCGGGAAAACTTGGGATTGTGAAACATGAGGAGGGAGGGAAGTGCGGCCTGTGGCCGGAGGTGTTGGACGGCAGCCGGGAGGCAGCCGCTCCTTGACCATGGGCTCCCACGACGCGAGGTCGTGGGGGGCCGGGGGGCCTGGGGGGGGTGATCCTGGTCTGCTCAGTTCTGGTCAGCGCTGTTCTCCTCTTCCTTGACGATCTCTGTCATCGGGGCCTCGTAGTCGGCGTGCTTTTCGCCGGTGCTGGAGTAGTGGCGCATGGCGGACATCTTGCGGGAGAGGCTGGCCGTGGAGGAGCGCATGCCTTTCCCGGAGAATTGGACGGTGCTGGAGTTGGCGCGGGCGATTCCCATCCGGGCGGCGCTGGCGATGGCGTCCTGATTGGCGCCGAGGAAGAGGAAGGTCCACTTGTAGACGTCCTGCTGGTGCTGGATCATCTTGGCGATTTTTTTGAGGTCGTAGTCGGTGGAGGCATTCTCGAGACCATCGGTGAAGATGGCGACGATGACTTGGCCGGGGCGGTCTTTCTCGGGGAGGGCGGCGAGTTGTTTGCCGAGATCGCTGATGGTGCGGCCGATGGCGTCGAGGAGGGCGGTCATGCTGCGCGGGACGTAGGTGTTGGAATCAAGCGGCGGGACCTGGCGGATCGGTTGGGAGCATTGGGGGACGAGGTATTCATCGTCGAAGAGGACGAGGGTGAAGCGGGCGTCGGCGATGAGGGCGGTGCGCATGATGGAATCTCCGTCAGGCGCGTCCCCGGAAGAACTCCCACAGTCGGACCATGGCGAGGGTATCGAGTTTGCAGTAGGCGAGGAGTTGTCGCTCGATCTCGGTCCTGCGTTCGGAAGTGGTATCGGGGGCCATCGCTTCGAGGAAGGCACCTTGGGCGGCCTGACCGTCCTGCACGCCGTCGAGGGCGGCATAGGCGAGGTCCGGGCAAACCGCAGGGAGGACGGCCTTGATGCTCCAGCTGCCGTGTTGGTCGGGGTGGTAGTAGCGGTTTCTCGCTATTGGCAGGAGATCGACGACGCGGTCGATGATGGCATGGAGGTCGGGCCCGAGGGAGGGAAGGCGGGTGGCAAGCTCGCGCATGATCCGGTTCTCGAACGCGGCGTTGTAAACGAAGACCGGGCCGGCCGTGCCGCAGTGGTCGATCAGGGCCCGGGCGAAGGCTTCGCCGGGGTCCTCGCCGGAAAGGTCGAGGAACTCTTGGTGCTCCATCTCCCCATTTGCGGAAACGATGTGGAGGCTGAACTGGAAGGGGAGCTGCTGGTAGGGGCGGGTGCCTTTCCAGATGGGGACACCGAAGCCGATGGTCTCGAAGTCGAGGAAGTAAGCCGTGCCGGTGTGGGGCGCGAGATCCGCCACCGCGCCCTCGGCATCGAACCAAGCCTCGCCGGAGAGCGATTGGCTCTTGATCCGGAGGTTGACGGGGGAGAGCTGTTCGTCGGGAATGTTCCGCAAATCATCGTAACCCAGCGCTTCAAGCTCCTCGCGCTTCCGGTAGCCAAGGCGATGGAGCGAACTCAGGGGAAACTCGGTTGTGGGCTTGGCTCGATCGCAATGGTGGAGGAAGGGGCAGCCAAAGGGATCAGAACACTGCGGGCCTGTTTCGATTTCGGGTTCGGCGGCGAGGGCCGCGACCACCTGAGCCTCGGCAATCCAACTGGCAACCTCACCGGCCAGGCCGAGGGTTTCCTCAGTGAGATCGACCGCTTTGAGGAGTCCCCGGTAATCGGCACCACCGGGATAGACGAAGGAGTTGTCAACGTGGGCCACTGAGGCACTGGCAAGGTCGATGCCGGCGCTCGTGGCGATGTAGGCCTGGATGGCGAGGTCCTCACGATGGTAGTCCTTCACCGCTGTGGAAGATTTCACTTCGATCATGTGCCACCGGAGCCCGGCACCATTTGGTTCGGGCAGCATCACGTCGGCGAGGGCGAGGGCACCCTCGATGCGGATGGCGGCCTCGAAGAGGGGAGCCGGGGTGCCCGCCAGCCATGCGCTGGTTTCGGAAAAGGCGGTGTCCCAGCCGATCTCATTGACATCGATCAGCCTCCCCACTCCCTTCGTGTCGTAAATCCGGCGGGCCACCTCGCCGACCTGATTGCCGATCGCGAAGACCATCTCGCTGGCGGAGTCGTCGCGGAGCTCGGGTTGGTGGATCTCCAGCCAGAGGCGCTTGGGGCACTGGCGGAAGGCGATGAGCTTGGATTTGGAAAGTCGGAGCATGATGAGGAGTTTCAAGGAATGTAGGCCCGGGTGTCGGACTAACGTGGGGGGAGGGTGGAGATGGTCTAATGACGAGGCGGGGCCGGTAAGACGGTCGCCAGGAGCTGCCTCGCCCGGCTGACGCCCATGAACCAAGTGTAGGCATCGAAATCGGAAGTGGTTTCCGAAATCGGCCCGCAGCCGATCACGATCACGGCGCGGGCATCGAGGCCTTTCGCCTTGTTGATGGAGGTATGGCGGATGGCCCCGTCGGCAGCCTCCAGGACATCGCGCAGGTTGTGCGAGGCGATCACCCGGGTATTGCCCAAGACACTGGCTTCGATGGTGGATTCCTTGTGGAGGATGAGCACCTCGTCCGGACGGCACAGACCTTCGTTCTTCCAGCGGGTAATGATTTTCTCCACGCAGGCCCGGGCGGCGGCATCGTCGGGGGCATGGTGGATCTCCGGTTCGGGTCCTTCGGGGAGATGATCGCCCCGTCCGAGGGCTTCGAGCATCGGGTTGATCGCCGGGTGGCGGTGCTGCTGGAAGAAGGTCCACAGGGGGCGTGTGTATCGCAGTGCGGGCTGCAGGCGCACCTGCGCCGGTTGCGACCAGCCGGAGCGAAGCCCCTCTGGATGGAATCGTTCCGCGTCGCGGAATGGTGGCCTCTGGGCCGGGTCGTAAAAAATACTGGCGGGGGCCTCGCCACCTTCGTTCAGGAGTGCGCGGTAGACATCCCACCAGCCTCCGTGGGAGGCGGCCTCCCACGCCGTGTCGTGATCCTGAGCCTCATCCGCCACCAAAGCGTCGAACATGGGCCACTTCTTCCGGGTATCCGGATCCGCGAGGAGGGAACGCACCTGTCCGGGCAGGGTGTGTTCGTAGAATTTGCGAAGCGCGTCGAAGTCTCCCTCCGGGGTTTCAATCGGACCGCCCGCTCTGGCAAGTTGGAGGAAGAGTTCCTCCCAACCCATCACCGTGATGGATCCGCTCTCCAGTTTGCGCATCCCGATCAAGCGGCGGAGCTGGGTGGTCAGGGCGAGGTTGTAAACGAGGAACAGGACGTTCTTCCCGTCGGCGGCATAGCGAAAGGCCTGTTCGACCGCGTGCCATGTTTTGCCGGTCCCGGTGCCCCCGAGAACCAAGAGCTGGCGGTTGTCGCGCAGTTGATCAAGGAGTTGGAAGCGGTGGGTCAGCTGCCGTTGGAAGAGTTCCTCGGTGTGGTCGAGGAAGTTGCGGGCCTTGGCCGGGTTGGCACTCGCGCCGAAGCGCTTGAGGATCTTTTCGCGGTCATCCGGCATCACCGGGAAACGGACCCGGTCTCCGAAGATCCTCAACCATACTTGCGGCAACCAGCTGGCCAGATCGTTCTTGAGCACCAGCATTGAGCGCCGAATCCCTTGAACGATCTCCTGATCGACCGGGGCTTCCTCTCCGGGCACGCACAATGCCTTGGCCACCCACGTCGGAAGCCCTTCCTCGTTGACCAGCGCAACGACGGCCTGCCACTCGGCCATCAACTGGTTGATCGGGTTGTCCTGCTCGCCTTCCCAGCGGCCGGTGGCGCTGAACCAGCGGGGGAGGGTGTTCTTCACCTCCAGCACCAGCAGGCCGCCCGCCGGTCCGAGGACGAGGAAGTCGCCCTCCCGTTCGGTGCCGTGCTTGTCGGCGTAGTAGAAGCCCCAGAGGACCGTCCAGTGGTCATCGAGTTCCCGCAGCTGCTCGGCCACCCGGACCTCGGCGGGGTGAGAGTGTTCCTGGGGGCGTTGAATGATCCAGCGGGCCATGAGGTCAGGCCGCTTTTATACGGATGTCTTGTTAGGGGAAGGACAATGGGCGGAAGACGCGGAGAAATGGACCTGAGCGCTCGTGCCGAGTGGGTAGGGTGACCTCTGTTCCTTTGTGGCGTCTGTGATACCTTGCGCGCTTGGATTGGCTTGAAGACCGGGAGGTCAGGGCTCTCCTGAAGGTCCTCCTCTGACCGAGTGAAGCCCTGGGCCCCGCGCTATTCCGGCAGTATTCCGGCAACCAGGGATCCCGGCCGAGGAGAAATCAGGTTAGAGCGGATCTTACTCCCCTGAGGGGAAGTGTTTTAAAGTGGCGCGCCCGAGAGGAGTCGAACCCCTAACCTTCTGATCCGTAGTCAGACGCTCTATCCAATTGAGCTACGGGCGCTGCTTCGCTGTGAAGCGGGGCGGAAACTAGCCGATGCGAGGGGCAAGTCAAGACGGGGAATGGGGAATGTGGCCTGGGGTGGAGAAGACGGGGTGCGGAGCCTTGGGATCTGTGAAAACCGGGGAAATGGAGGGTTTTCGGTGGGGAGCTTCCGTTCTCCCCGGAATACAGGGGTTTAAGGACCATATTCGGCTTGATTTGGCGGGTTCGGTGGCTAGGGTCGCCGCCCGTTTCCATTCGGCGCGGCAGATCGTTGGAGCCCCTATGTCTGCCGCTTAGCAGGGGCACTAGTCGGAAGGATTCATTAACCAAACAACCTAACCTCAACCTAACAGAATGAGTACAGAACTAGCCGTGGCCACGGCGAATGACGAGCTGAACGCTCTCATCGACGCCAAATTCACTGCATTTAAAGAAGGTTCCATTGTCAATGGAACGATCCTGGACATCCGGCCACAGGTCGTGATCGTCGATATCGGATACAAATCGGAGGGTGTGATTCCCTCTTCAGAATTTGAAGACGAGGACATTGAAGTCGGCGATGAAGTCGAAGTTCTCCTCGAGCGCCTCGAGAACGACGAGGGCATGGTGGTCCTCTCGAAGGAGAAGGCGGCCCACAAGCAGAACTGGGACAAGATCGTGAAGGTTTACGAGGCCGGTGGTCTCGTGAAGGGCAAGGTCAAGAGTGTCGTCAAGGGCGGCCTCATGGTGAACGTCGGAGTGGAGGCCTTCCTCCCCGGTTCACAGGTGGATGTCATTCCGCCGAAGGACCTCACCGAATACGTCGGCAACATTTACGAATTCAAGATCGTGAAGGTGAACGACGAGCGCCAGAACGTTGTTCTGAGCCGTCGCGAAGTGATCGAAGCGGAGCGGGCCGAGCGCCGTCAGCGCTTCCTGCAGACCGTGGTGATCGGAGACAAGGTGACCGGCATCGTGAAGAACCTCACCGACTTCGGGGCCTTCGTGGATCTCGAGGGGATGGACGGGCTCCTGCACATCACCGACATGAGCTGGGGTCGCATCAGCCACCCGAGCGAGATGCTCCGCATCGGCCAGGCCGTGGACGTGCAGATCCTCGACGTGGACCGCGACAAGGAGCGGGTTTCCCTGGGTCTGAAGCAGATGACCGACAATCCCTGGGCGGACATCGAAGCGAAGTTCCCCATCGGCCAGCACGTCAAAGGCAAGATCACCAAACTCCTCCCCTACGGCGCGTTCGTGGAGCTGGAGCGCGGTGTGGAAGGCCTCGTGCACGTGTCCGAGCTGTCCTGGGTCAAGCGCATCACCCGTCCGAGCGACGTGTTGGAGCTGGATCAGGTCATTGAGGCGGTCGTTCTCGGCATCAGCATCGAGGAGCAGAAGATCTCCCTTGGTGTCCGCCAGCTCGACGAGAATCCCTGGGACGAGATCGAAGCACGCTACCCGATCGGCACGCACATCACCGGTCAGGTCCGGAACCTGACCGCTTACGGTGCCTTTGTGGGACTGGAAGAGGGCATCGACGGGATGATTCACGTGTCCGACCTTTCCTGGACGCGCAAGATCAACCATCCGAGCGAGATTCTGAAGAAGAACGAGGACGTGGAGGCCATCGTGCTTTCCATCGACAAGGAGAACCAGCGTGTCTCCCTCGGGATCAAGCAGCTTGACAACGATCCGTGGTCCGACATCGACACCAAGTTCAAGGTGGGCGACATCGTGAAGGGGGCGGTCGCGAAGATCGCCAGCTTTGGTGCCTTCGTCAGCCTGGAGGGCGACATCGACGGCCTCATCCACATTTCGCAACTCAGCGAAGAGCATGTGGAGAAGGTCAAGGATATCCTCAAGGTGGCCGACGAGGTGGAAGCCCGGGTCATCAAGGTCGACAAGATCGAGCGCCGCATCGGCCTTTCGATCAAGGCGGTCAACTACACCGAGGACCAGTTGCAGAAGGAGTCGCAGAGCTTCGAGACGCTTCGTCCTTCCGGCGATCTGGTTGGCTTGGAGCAGGCCTTCAACCTTGCGGCGGCGGCATCCACTCCGGACGAAGAGTGGAGCCCGAGCGCCGGGGCGGAAGAAGAGAGCGAGTAATCGCCACTTGAGCCACGAAAAACTTCAGGCACCCCGGAGCGATCCGGGGTGTCTTTTTGTACGGAAGGGCGAAGGGGGAATGCGGAGAGTGGGTTTGCAAGCAAGAGTGTTCGGCATGGATCGTGCCCTAACAATCTGACGGGGTGGTCCGGATACAGGGTTGAATTTTCACTGACCAATTTCCAAATAAATTCCAAGCGTCAGGTTCCAAGTCGGAAATCGAACCGAAGAAGACGCTTCAACTAGATATCTCGTGCTTGTCACTTGCTATCCCGGATGTGGAAACGAGCTTCAGCGGTTGAGATTTGGTCTTGGATTTGAATTTTATTTGGAAATTGTCGATTGGAAATTTTCAGGAGGTAGCCTCGGCAGAAAATGGCCCCGCTTTCATTGAGGGCCATGACCAGTTCAGCATTCACCGTGCCGAACACTCTTGGTTTGCAACCCGCTGCGCTGGAAGGGTGGGAGGCGCGGGGTGCTTGAAGGATGTTGGGGGGGCTTGCTGGGTTGGGTAAGCGGGTTGCAAACCCGCTCTCCCTATTGGGGGAGTCGGGGTTGGGCGGAGTGGGGGTCGTCGGTCCGGTGGGGGGAAGTCACCGTCGCGGATCGTCCCGGAATTTGTTGGCGGCGTCCTTGCCCTTGCCGGAGAGGGGCAAGAGCGGAGAGGCGCAGCAATCGGGGCAAAAGAAAAGCCGCCGACCCGGAGGCCGACGGCTTGAAATTCTTGCGACGACGCGGGGCTCAGGCCTCGGTCTCGGCGGTGCGGCTCGGCTTTTTGGCACGACGCACGGCACCGAAGCGCTTCTGGAACTTGTCGATGCGTCCCTCGGTATCGACAAAGGTCGTTTGACCGGTGAAGAACGGATGGGAGTCGGCAGTGATGCCGATAGAGATCACGAAGTGCTCCACGCCGCCGATGGTTTCCTTGCGGTCGGATCTGGCGGTGGAACGGGTGATGTATTGTTTGCCCGTGGTCATGTCCTGGAAGATGACCGGGTGGTAGTCGGGGTGGATGTCTGGTTTCATGGGAGCACCTTTCGGTTTGTGACGTTGCGAACGCCACGGTGTCCGCCTTTCCGGATGGCCCGGTGAGGCGGGCGGGGAGAATGGCTATTTTGAGGAGGCTGTCAAGGCGACGGGGGGCGGAAATTGGAGGGGGAAGGGGCTGCTTTGTGGCTGGGCGGGGATTCCGGGGCGGCGGGACAGGGTGCCGGGGGGACGGAATTGGTCTTTCCGACGGCACCGACGGGGGCTGAGAAGCGCGCCAAACCACTCCAATGGATTGCTTCAGATCAACATCCTTAACATTTCCTAACTAAAATTATAAAAATCCACACGCGAGCCCCCAAAGGAATGATTTGGCATAAGTGGCTTGTGATCAGCGGGTTAATTTAATTTTGGGATCCCGGATGCTAAAGTTGTGTTAAAAAGATATTCCCTACTCATGAAAAATCACGCACTCCTACTTTCGTCGCAAGCAAGACCATCAACCCAAACCCCACTGAACCAATGACTATCAATCAACAATCCAAGGCAACGGCCGGAATGAGCCTCATCGAACTGACCGTTGTCATCGTCGTCCTTCTGCTCTTTCTCGGAATGGGTTTCATCGGAGTCAGAGCCTGGAAAGCCGGATCGGACCGGGCGGCCTGTGTCCTGAACATCTATCATGCCCAGGAAGCGGTGCGCTCCTTCTCGAATCTCCACGGCTACAACCCCGGCCAGACTCTGGCTTCGGTGGATGTGGAAGCGCAGGTCTTCGGGCTGAACAATTTCATCCAGGCCCTCCCGAGCTGTCCGACGAAAGGTGCCTATACGACCAAAGGGAACACCATTCCGGCCTACGGGACGCTTTACCTGACCTGCTCACTTTCTGGCACCGCAAAGCACCAGCCGGCAGATTTTCATCAGTGGTAAGAAGGCGACATTGGCCGGGTGGTGCTTCGGCGCTACCCGGCCAACTTTTTTGTATGGGTGGGGCCGAATCAGGTCGGCAGCGCGGAGTAGAGGGAGAGGAGGCTCTCCCAGAGGGGGGAGACGAGGTCGAGGGAGTTGTTGGCCCAATTGTAGACGAAGTCGCGCCAGCTGAGGTCGCGGGAGGCGAGGCAGAGGAGGCCGGAGAGGAGGACGACGTTGGCGACGTAGATGATGTTGAGGGAGAGGAAGGTGCCGTTTTCCTTCAGGTCGGGCTGGTCGCGGGGGATGATCCAGAGGGTCCAGAAGATGTGGAAGCTCCAGGTGGAGCCGAGGATGACGAAGAGGAGGTTTTCCTGGCCAGGGAAGGGGTAAAAGGTGGTGATGGTGGTGAGGATGGCGACGCAGACGACGGACCAGAAGGGGACGAAGTAGGGGGAGAGGGCGATGAGGAGGTTGGATTTGTTGGTGACGACGTGTCCGCCATCGAGTCCGACGCGGAAGCCGCTGACCTTGCCGAGGCAGAGGACGACGAAGACGGCATGGGTGAGTTCGTGGCCGAGGACGTAGAGGTAGAGGAAGATGTTTTGGGCGAGTTTGGAGAAGAACCAGCCGGCGTTGAGGACGAAGCCGACCGTGAAGTAGATGAAGGCGTCCTCCCGCCAGAAGTGTTGCGCGAAGTTTTGATCGGTGACGCGCTGGAAGAGGGTGACGGTGGTGATGGCGCAGAGGGGGAGGAGGAGGAGGCCGGCGCAGATGCGGAGGATTCGGCTGGTGAGGCTGAGGGTGGGCGGGGGGGCGTAGCCGACGCCGGAGATGGCGGCGCGTTTGGAGGTGAGTCCCTGTCGGCGCCAGGTGCGGTTGTTGGTGAGTTGCTTGGCCCGTTGGTCGGCGACCTTGAAGGCCGCGCCGAGAGACGGACGGGCCACCCGCCGTCTCCCCTGATCTCCGGTCCTCTTGAGGAACAGCTGTTTCTTTCCGCCTCGCACGTGAGGGGAGTTCTAGAGGATATTTAAGAAAACTTAAAGAAAATCTGTGATGGATTGAAGGGGGATTGCAGGCGGCAAAGAGGCTGGGTTTCCTGGGGGCAGTAGATTTATTGTCAGGTGGTGAGGGCTTTTTTTGGGGAGGAGGAGGGGAGGCGGGGGGCGCTGGTGGGAGAGGGGGCCTTGGAGGGGAGGGGGGTGGAACCGCCGACGCCTCGCAGAGGCGCCGCTACGCGGGGAGGGGAGGGAGGAGGCCTGCGACCGGGCCGGTCACGCCACGTGGGGATGGCGGCTCTACTTCTTGGGCTCGTCCTGGTTTTCGAGGAGTTCCTCCTCGGTGGGGGTGGGGGAGGGGATGCCGTCGGCGGGGACTTCGACCTGGGAGATCCAGGTGATGCCGTTGAGGACGGTTTTGCGGAAGTTGTCGTTGGCCCAGTTGTTGTGGAAGTGGGCCCCGGTGAAACCGAAGCCGCGGCCGCTGTCGGGGCGTTCGATGACCCAGCAGACGGTTTGCTCTTCCTTGCGCTCAAGGACTGCGGCGCGGACGTGGGGATTGCCGCTGTGGGGGCCGTCCGGGCGGCTGAGGGTTTCCTTGGGAGGGAGGGCCTTGAGGATGGAAGTGATCTTGGCATCCTCCGCGAAGCGCATGTGGTAATACCATTCATCGAGGGTGGAGAAGGGTTGGAGTCCATTGGCGACCGGGTGCTCGGGGAAGGTGGTGAACTCGGCGGTCCAGTGTGGGTTCACGGACCAGTCGGTCTCGAAGAAGCCGCCGATCCAGCGGAGGAAGTGGTCGCCGCCCTGATCGCCTTTGGGGATTTCCACGCCGTAGTGGATGCAGCCAAGGCCGACGCCGTCCTTCATGTAGGGCTCGAGTTCGTTGAGGTGGGGTTTGGCAAGGTGTCCGCCGCCGCCGTCGCAGAAGATGATGATGGAGTCGGCGTTCTGCAGGGCGGTGGGGTCGTTGGGCCAGCCGTAGTGATAGGTGACGGCGTGGATCTTGTCGCCGATGTTCTCGTTGAGGAGTTTGGCGAGGAGCATGCAACCGGCCTTGTGTTCGTGGGCGCCGTGGCCGTGGCTGGGGCGGCCGGCGAGGAAGACGACCTTCTTTTTGTCCTCCATTTTGAGGCGCTTGAGGAGGATGTTGCGGAACTGGACCTTCATGGGCGGTCCGGCGTGGAGTTGGAGGGCGAGGAGGCCGGCGCGGCGGGCCTCCTCGTCGTTGTCGGTGATCTCGGCCATGGCCACGCCGTTGATGGACTGGGTGATTTTGTTGCCCTTGGCGGTGATGTGGTAGGTGTTCCAGTCGCCGGGCTTGATAGCCTTGGCGAGTTCGGCGGGATCGCCGGTGGCACCGGTGACGGTTGGTTTGCCGTCCTCGCCGATGGTGGTGATCTGGCCGCGCTTGGCGAGGATGCCGCGGTATTTTTCCCCGTAGATGGCGCCGGCCCAGCCGTTTTCGAAGTCGAAGTCGGACTGGTAGCCGCCGATGACCCACTTGGAGTCGGGGACGGGGAAGGAGCGAATTTGGATGCCGGAGTTGCCGCCCTCGATCTTGAAGTCGACCTTCAGTTCGAAGTCATCGAGTTCGCCGCCGGTCCAGGTGAGGAAGGTGTTGCCCTGGGTGGGTTTCTCGGCGGTGGTGAGGCCGGTGATGACGCCGTCCTGGACGCTCCAGAAATCGGGGTTGCCGTCCCAGTTCTTGAGGGTTGTGCCGTCGAAGAGGGGCTGGAAGTCGAGCGGGTCGGCTTGGGCGAAGGCCGGGAGGGCGAGGGCGAGGAGGAGGAGGACGGTGTGCTTCATGGATTGGGGAGGATACGGGGGGTGGTGGGGGCAGGTTGCAGGGAAAGTGGGTGGGGGAGGATGGGCGTCCCCGCCCGAGGGGGGCGGGGATTCCGGGTAGTTGCGGGAGGGACCCACCTTGGGATATTGCGGGCGGGAGATCCCGGGTGCCGGGGCTCACTACTTTCGAGCCAGATGAAAACCGCCGGCCTCACAATTGGTTTTCTCGCGTTCCTGTTTCTTCTGGGTATTGTTACCGGCGTGATCGAGTTGAGCTATTTGCGGGTTGTGGATGAAGAAGTGTTGATGGGCCCGGTCGAGGTGTCGAGGGATCGGTGAGGAGAACTGGTGGGATTGACCAAGCTAGGGGTGCGATCTCAATTGCCTAATCCGCCGTCGATGATCGATTGGTTTGTGATGTGGATGCGGTCACGGACGAGCGTTTGGGTATGATCGACTGGGGTGAGGGCGTGGGCAGGGGTTGAGCAGCCGACTTCTCGCAGAGAGGCCGCTACGCGGAGCGGTGAGACTTGGAGTGCGGTGACAGAATCCCGGCGGGATGGCGACACCGCTTTGAGGGAAGGCGAGAGGGGCGAGAAGGAGCGGTGGTTTTGCGCGAAAGCGTTGTCGGCGTTCGCAGACTCACTCTGCCATCGCACTCCAAATTGCCCGGGCGGCAGCCGGGACGAACACGCCACCGAGTGGGGATACGGCTGGGTGGTTGGAAACCAACAGTGTTCGGCATGGATCGTGCTTTCACAATCTGACGGGTTGGTCCCGATACATGCCGAACACTCTTGGTTGGAAACCGCCGCCACGTTTTGGGGGTATGCTGTCGCGTTGCGACAGGGGTAACGACAGGCGTCGTTAGTCTATTGGGGGAAGGGCTTGCGACCGGGACGGTCACGCCACTGGGCGGTGAGTCGGCTTGGCGGTTGGAAACCGCCGCCACGGGGGGAAGCAGAACCGCCGGCCTGCGGGGGGCAGGACGGCGGGTTGTTGCTTCCGGGGAGGGGAGGAGGTGCGCCACACGTGGCACCATCACTCGTCGTCACGGACCACGCGGATCCGGAGGAAGTGGTAGGGGCTGTCGTCGAGGGGGGCGCGGAGGCAGAGGAGGACTTCCTCGGTGCCGTCGATGTCGGGGATGCGCTGGACGATGTCGGTGGCGGCGCTGACGTCGTCCCAGCCGTCGTCGAGGCGACGGGAGCCCTCGATGATTTGCGTGACGCCCTCTGCGCCCAGCAGACGGCGGAAGCGCAGGCCGAGGTGGGGGCGGCCGTCCGGGCCGGTGACGATCTCTGGGGCGAAGGTCGGGAGGTCGGCGCGGTTGGGATTGGTGACGAAGTAGAACTCGCCTAGGAAGTCGAGGCCGTCCGAGTCGGAGTCCTCACCGTCAGCGAAGGACGCGCCGCTGATCCGCTGTTGCCAGTTGTCGAGCGGATCGCCTTCCAGTCCGGGGACGGTGAAGCCGGCGAAGCCGCAGTGGGCCTTGTCGGACTTGAAGACAAACACGTAGTAGCCCGGTTGCAGGGTGCCGAGGTTGTAGGTGTGGGCGAGGGGTTCGACGGGGCCGCTGGTGGGCTCGAAGTGCACGCTGGCGAGGGCGATGATGCTCTGGCCGTGGTGGATGAGGGGGCCCCAGGAATCGACCACGACCTGTTGGCCGGGCTCGGAGATGATCTCCACGGTGGCTTCCCAATCGCCGCTGCTGTTCATGGCCACGGAGACATTCACGCCGGGTTCGGGAGGCGGCAGGAGGCGCACCCGGAAGCAGCCGAGGCGGCCGTTCTGAATATGGTTGCCCTGCAGGTCGCGGATGGCGGTGGGATCGACGTGAAGGCAGTAGCGGCCGTTGTCGGGGAAGTCCCAGGAGCCGCCGGGGCCGCTCAAGGCGTAGCGGGCCGAGGCGCTACTACTGGGAACGTCGTCGGTGCTGGCGTAGCTGAGGAGGCGGGCCACCTCACGGTAGCCATCGGGACCGGACACGACGATCTCGGCATTCCTGATGGAGTCATGATCGAGGCCGGTGGGGTCGTGGTAGGTGATGCCGAAGCGGTACTCGTCAGTGGCTTCCGTGATGTTGCTTGCGGAGAGGACGACCCTTGGGGGGGCACCGGGGACTTCGAAGCGCTTGCCGGCGACCACCTGGCCGCGGGAGCGCACCACGAATCCGTAGTGACCGGGATCGAGCACGCCGAGCACGTAGTTGTGCGTGACCAGCCGCACCGGGAAGCCACCGACGAGTGGATTGCCAGCGGAATCAAAGGCGATGCCCTGCGGAAGTTCCGGGTCGTAGGGCAGCGGGGTGGGCAGGGGGACCGGCGGGGGCGGGAAGTCGACCCAATCGACGGTGATGCTCACGGAGAAGATGTTGCCATCGTGGCGGACCTCGCCCCAGTCGGTGACTTCCTGTCCGGGGAGGAGGATGACGCCGACTTCGGCAAACCAGGAGGCGTCGCCCTGCTCGATCTTGATGTGCGAGATGTTGGCGAGGGGTGGATCGCGCGGGACGACGAAGCCGAGGTGCGCTTCCGGATCACCGTTGAGGCAATAGACCACGCGGTAGGAACCGGGGCGGAGGGCGCCGAGATCATAGTGGAAGGTTTGCGGGTCGCCGCTGGGTTCCACGATGAAGTTCACGCGCTGGGCGGTGGCGTTGATCTTGATCAAGTTGCCGACAATCTCGGGAGTGCCGGGATCGGTGACGATGACGTAGGGGTCATCGATATCGACGACTGCCTTGAGGCGGACGGTGTCGCCGATCTCCACACCGAGTTCGACCTCGGCTTGGAAGCTGCCGTCATCGACGCGGAATTGTTCGACCGCGTAGAAGTGACCGTTCATGCGGAAGGCGGCCCAGTAATGGCCCCGGGGCAGTTCGCCGAGGTCGTAGTCGACATCGACCGGCGGTGGGGGGATGGGGGCGAGGAGGGGCAGGGGGCCGTCGGCGGTGGCATCGAGGATGAAGAGGTTGCCGAAGCGATGGGTGGACTGGTCGATGATGCGATACCAGTCCCTGAATTGGATGTGGGCGGTGGCGAGGACCGGTTGGCTGGAGCCGTCGATCTTGAGATCCACGGTGGCGGGGATGGGCGGCGGTGGGGCGACGTAGAAGTCGCTCTGTTTCTCGAACTGGTCGTTGATGAAGTATTTGAGCCAATAGGCTCCGGGATCGAGGTGGCCGAGGTCGTAGTGGAGGACGTAACCGCCGGGAGGCGGGACGTCGGCGGTGACGGAGAGCACGGCGGTGGCATTGATCATGAGGATGGGGCCGTTGAAGACCACCTCGCCGGGATCGGAGATGCGGGCGTGGGGGTTGACGAAGTCCACACTCACTTCGGCTTGCCAGGTTCCGGCGTCGGTTTGGGTCACCTCGATGGCGACATCGGCGTGGAAGGTGTCGTCGCGCTCCAGCCAGGTGGTGGTGGCGTAGGGATAGCCGTTCATGACGAAGGCGGCGCCGTATGGGCCGGGTTCGAGGGCACCGAGGGGGTAGCGGATGGTGATGATCTGCGGCAGAGGGATGGGCGCGAAGGTCTGGATGGGGACGGCGGTGGCTTCGAGGATGAAGCGGTTGCCGACGCGGTGCAGATCGCGTTCCACGATGGTGTGGGGCGATTGGAAGGCCACGCGGACCACGGCGACGGTGTTGTCCCGGTCGTCCTGATCGATGCGGATGTGGGCCTCGGCATCGATGGGTGGTCCGGGATCATCCACCACGAAGTCCTGCGCGGCGTAGGGGTAATCGTTCATGACGAAGACGCCGAGGTAGCCACCAGGCGGGAGGGCCCCGATGGGGTAGCGGAGGTAGATGGGTTCCGGGACGGGAGGGCGGAGGGCGGTGTTGAGGGAAACGGGGAGGGGGCGGGCCTTGGCGGGGAGGATGATGCGGTGGCCGTTGCGCTCCCCTTCGCTTTGCTCGACGTAGTGCGGAGTGCGGAACTGCAGTTTGACGATGGCGAAGACGTTGGCGGGATCGGAGGAATCGATGTTGAGATCCACCTCGGCATCGATGGGCGGCGGACGGCGGACGGTGAACTGTTCGGCGTCGTAGAGATGGCCGTTCATGAGGAAGGCGGCGACGTAGTCTCCCTTGCGGAGGGGACCGATTTCGTAGAAGAGCTCCTCGGATGGTGGGGGCGGTGGGGGGAAGACCGCGATGGTGGCGAGTGGTTCGGCCTGGGCGAGGAGGTAGATGCGGTTGCCGTCGCGGCGGATGCTCTGGCTGGTGACGGCGTAGTGGCCGCGGAAGTCGAGGTGGACCTTGGCCACGACGCGATCGGGATTGGAAGGATCGACGCGGATTTCGGCTTCGGCGGGGATGGGTGGGGTGTCGGGATCGATGTCCACCTCGAAGCCGCCGAGGCGTTGGCGTTCGGTGCAGTTGCCGAGGCGATCGCAGACGGCGTCCTCCCAGAGGACGACGGGGTAGAAGCCGTTGTGCCGGTGATTCCAACCGCCGGTGGGGGCGTCGATTTCGTAGATGGCTTTCAGGACGGTGCGGTCGTCGGAGAGGGGGATGATTTCGACGAGGCGGGCTCGTTGGGCGCGCCAGTTGCAGGGGATGGGATCGACGGCGTCGAGAAAGAGGCAGGGGTTGAAGACGACGAGATCGCCATGGCCGATGGTGGAGGCGTCGATGCCGGAACGGTCCTTGTAGGTGACCACGAGGCGTTGCGGGCCGTCGTAGGGATGGAGGATGTTGCGGACGGCGAGTTCGGCCGTGGGGGGATCGATGTCGATGGGAGGATCGGGCGGGACGACGAAGGAGCGGGTGCATTCCTCCTCGCCGTTGACGCGGAAGACGAACTGATAGCTGCCGGGAGGGAGGGCACCGAAGCGGTAGCGGTGGCGGAAGGTGGGGAGGTAGGAAACGGGTCCGCTGGTGAGGGCATCGGCGGCGACGTTTGCGGTGGCTCCGGCGAGAGGGACGGGCACCGGGATGGGGGTGGGTGCGGGAAGGGGGATGCGCAGGGCGGTGGCGTTGGCGATGAGGATGTTGCCAGTCTGCGCGACGTTGCCCCAATCGATTTCCACGTGGGGGGTGAGGAAGGACATGGCGACAGCAGCGTGGTAGCCGATGGTGTCGTTGGCGGGATCGGTGGCGGGAAGGTGGTGGCGTCCGATGGCGCAGCGGGTGTGTTCCGGTTGCACGGGGAGGCCGGGGCCGGTGCGGATGAGGCAGCGGAAGCCGCCGAGGAAACGGGGTGGGAGGAAGCGGCCGCTGGTGGTGGCTATTTGATCCCGGGCGAGGCGGACCGCGTAGCCGCCGTTGTCGTCATCGGTCCACAGATCGCCGGGGCCATCGGGTGGATAGAAGCGGTAGGTGACGACGAGGATGGGGTGTGGTTGGGGGAGGGGATGGATGGCCGCGTCGGCGGTGGTGAAGTCGGCGAGGGGGAGGGGGAAGGGCGAGGGGATGCGCTCCATGGAGACGAAGGAGGCTTCCTGTTGGTAGCCGTTTGGTCCGCGGGCCACGAGGTCGCCGTCGCCGATGGTGGAATCGTCGATGCCGGGCCACCAGGGGAAGTAGAGTTTGACGTCGTGGTGGGGTGCTTCGGCGGTGATGTTGGCGGCGCGGAGAGTGAGTCCGGGGCCGGGGGTGGGGGGGTGAATGATGATGTGGTCGATTTCATCGATGAGATCGATGTTTTGTGCGAGGGCGGTGGTGGTGCCGAGGGCGGTGAAGAAGGCGGCACCGAGCGCGCACAACAGGGAGGGGAGGAGTGATGTCTTCATTGGTTGGTGGAGTGTGAAACTTGAGGGGCGGCGGGCACGGGGTTCGGGCCTGCTTGGAATACTGACGCAGGCGGGGACGGTTGCGTTACGACGGAGGGGAGAGTTTTTTTTTGGGGGCCGGATTTGGAGCGGGAAACAGGCGTTGGTGGTTTGGTGTTTTGAATTTGGGGACTGGAGCTTCTTTGAGGGAATTGGATCGTGGAACTTCGACGGAGCCAACCTGATTCATGGGAGCAATTTCCAAGCTCCAAGCTCCAAGCTCCAAGCCCAGAAGGCTATTCGTGCCACGGTGGGGAAAGCACCGCTACGGGCGAGGATGCGGTGGGGGGGAGGGAGGGGCCTTGGAGGGGAGAGGGGTGGAACCGCCGACGCCTCGCAGAGGCGCCGCTACGCGGAGAGGGAAAGGGAGAGGGCTTGCGACCGGGACGGTCACGCCACGGGGGGAGTCGGCTTCGTTGGGGAGGGCGCACTTATGGCGTGACGGAGCGGACGACGCGGTAGTAGCGGCCGGGGGGGGGGGGGGGGGGGGGGGGGGGGGGGGGGGGGGGGGGGGGGGGTGGGGGAGGGGGAGTGGGGTGGGCTCGGGGATGGCGGTGAAGAAAGAGTCGGGGAGGGTGTTGCGCCAGAGGATGGCGTCGTCGGAGAATTCGACCTGATAGTTCCAGCCCGGTTCGCCGGTGAAGGAGAAGGTGGCTTGTCCTGTTTCGCTAAAGCCGATGGTGTCCATGAGGAAGGGGCCTTCGCCGGGTGGGACGGCGATCACGGCGAGGTCGGCGACGAGAAGCCAGTTGTTGCCGAAATTCGCGGGATGGGGGTCGCTGAGTTGCCATTCATAGGAGACGGGGCCGACATCGCGGCCGCGGCCGGTGGCGGTGAAGGGGGCGTTGGCGAAGAGGGGGATGCCGTCCATGGCGGCACTCCAGGTGTTGGCGGCGTGATTGATGTTGGCGGTGATGAGGTGAAGTTCGCCGGTGATGAAGTCGATGGTGGTGTCCACCTGGGTGAGTCCGTCGAGTCGCCAGATGCCGTAGGTGCCGGGGTGGTTGCTGAAGAGGATGGAGGCGAGGTAGCCGCCGCTGGAGTTGTAAAAGCTGAGGTAGAAGTTGTCGTGCATGCCGTTGGTGGAGTCCTCGATGCCGAGGAGCGATTCGACGTAGATTTCGGCGGCACCCTGTGCGACGGGGTCGTAGGCGAAGGGTTTGGCGACGAAGGTGAAAGTGCTGGTGGGTTGGTTGAAGCCAAGGTAGGCGGTCTTGCCGAGGGTGGGGAGGAGGTTGCTGTCGATGCCGTGGGCACCGACGCCGGCGCCGTTGCCGATCCAGCCCTCGGTGCCGATCCATTGATCGGGGCCGACGGTGAAATTTTCGAAGTCGGAGGTGTAGAGGTATTCGGCGGGAAGGGGGAGGCTGAGGAAGAGGGTGATCCCGCAGGCGACATTCCGGAGGGCGGATTGTCGATGGCCGCGTGGTGCTGCCGGGGAGAACATGGTTCCAACCCTATGCGTTGTGAGCGGAGGGGGCAACCTGAGAGGCGAACAATTGGGAGGGTGACTTTTGAAGCCGGGGGGGGAGGGTTGCCTTGGGATGGAAGGGCTTAGGTGGGGGAGCCGGGGCAGGGGAGCCGGGGCAGGGGAGCGGCTTGCAAAGCCGCGCTCCTTATGGGGCTATGGTTCGGTGGGGAGGTCCCTGGTGGGATGGGAGGGGGTGGGTTGGACGCCGAGGGCCTGGGTGGGGGGGGGGGCGTCGAGGCTGCGGAGGAACTCCGCCTTGCTGACCCGGTTGTCGTTGTTGTGGTCGAGATGATTGAAGAGGTCGTTGGCGGTGCCGGGGTTGCTGTTGTCGACGGATTGGACGGCAGGGATGGAGTTGAACTCGGCGAGGGAGAGGAAGTCGTCGTCGTTGCTGTCGACCTCGGCGAAGCGACGGCAGCGGCGGGCGATGATGATCTGGCGGATGGCGGCCTTGGCGGCTTCGCGTTCGGCGGGGGAGATGGTGCCGTCGCGGTTGGTGTCCCAGCGGTGGCGGAAGGTGTCGAGGCGGCCGGAGGTGTTGCGGTCGTGGCGGAGGGCCTGGCCTTCCTCCAGGGAGATGGTGCCGTCGTCGTTGATGTCGTAGACGGCGAGGTATTCCGGCAGGGCGCCGTTGCCGAAGGTGCGTTTCGCGGTGGGAGCGGGGGAGTCCTCGGCCCACAGGGATCCACCGGCCAGCAGGATGGCGAGGAGGAGTCGGAAAATGGGAGCCGGTTTCATGGGTGGTTCGGGTGGGGTGGTTCTAACTGAATAGACGGTTGTCAGTATCGCTCGTTACGAAAAGTTTCAAGGGGTGTCCTCATTCAAGAGATCGAAGATATTTCCGCCGCCGTGAGCGGGGGGCGGTTGGGTCCTGCCGGCGGCGGGGAGTTGGTCGGGTTGGGTGGCGTTGTGGAGGTCCACTTCGAGGCGGGAAATGACATCGGACCACCAGAGTTCCTTTTCGGCCTCGCCCAGTTCGAGTTCCACCTGTTGGTAGGGATCGAGGAGAGCGTGGAGCAGTTCGTCGGCGGCGATGCTGGAGAGGGGGCCGCCGGGGTGTTGTTGTTGGCCGACGAGGCGGAGGGATTCGTCGTAGTGGGGGGAGGAGCGGACGAGGAGGGGGAAGATCTTGTTTTGTTGATCGGCGGAGAGGGCGAGTTGTTCGGTGAGTTCGGCGAGGCGTTTGCGGGTCGCAGCTTCGGTTTGGCGGGCCTGGGCGAGGTCTTCGGCGGTGGCGGGAGGGAAGGGTTCGACGCGATGGAGATGGGCGGGATGCGCGGTGGTGTGGCCGGCGGCGATTTGTTGGTGGAGGCGTTGTTCGGCGGGGGAGGAGGTGCTGCGGAAGGGGGCGGGTTCGCGGTTGGCCTTTGAGGGGCGGGCGTCGTGCAGGGAGCCCACTCCGAGCGCTCCTGCGACGAGCAGGAGAAGCAATCCGACGGCAAGGCGATGGCTTCTCATGGGGAGGGAGGGGCTGGCTCTCCGGAGGGAGGTCCAGAGGACGTTTCTAACAAAGAAGAGAAGCGTTGATCAATGGAATCCTGCAATTTGGCCCTGTTTTCGTGTAAAATGTCCTGTTGGCGGGGGTTGAGGTGGGGGGCGAGGCGGTCGTGGAGGACGAGCATTTGGAGGTGGAAGTCGAGAATGGCGCGTTCGCGGGTGGCGAGGATGGCCTCGGTGTTGGCCTGGATTTCGGGAAGGAGGAGGGTCTCCTGTTCGGGGGTGAGGTCGAGGGTGTCGCGGAGGGAGAGGAGGGTTTTGGTTTCGAGTTCGTCGAAAGTGACGGAGGGCGGAGGTGGGGAATCGGTGGGGGGGCGGCCGGCGAGACGGCCCATGCCGAAGCCGCAACCGAGGATGGCGAGGAGGGCGAGGAGGATGAGAACGGCGTCTTTGGTGGGCGCGATCATGGGTGCGGAAGGGTGGGGAGATCGTCGAGGGTGGGGACGGGGATGATCTGCGGGGAGGGCGAGGAGTTTGGCTGCACGACGAAGAGGGTGCCGCAGGCGAGGACGGCGGCGCAGGCCCCGGCGAGAGACCAGCGGCGCCAGAGGAGGAGTCCGGTGGCATCGGCGCGGGAGTCGATCAGGGCACGGGCCACGATGCGGGTGCTGAAGCCGGGAGGGGGCGGCAGGTTGGGGTCCAATTGTTCGTGCACGCCCTGCTCACGGAGGACGGCGCTGAGGCGGGACCATTTGGAGTCGGGGTCGGTCATGGGTTGGGGGAGGAAGGTTGCTCGAGACGTTGGAGGGTCTCGCTGAGTTTGCGGCGGGCCCGCATGGCGGTGACGCGGACGCGGGAGGCTCCCCATCCGGTGAGGGAGCAGACCTCCTCCACGGATTTTTCCTCGAGGTCGAGGAGGCGGACCACCATTTGCTCGCGGGGTTTGAGGGCGGTGAAGAGTTTGTCGAGGAGTTCGCGGCCGAGGCGATGACCGCCTTCGCGGGGGGTGGTGCGGGGGGCGCGGAGATTGTTTTCGAGAAAGGCGACCTCCTCGGTGCCGAGTTCGTTGTAGGTGACGAGGCGGCGGGTGCGTTGCCGGCGGAGGTGGTCGTAGCAGGTGTTGAGGGCGATCCGCGAGACCCAGTGTTCGAAGGGTTGGCGGCTGCGGTATTGATGGAGGCGGGAGAACAGTTTCATGAAGATCTCCTGGCTGAGGTCCTCCTCCGACTCGGTGCGGGGGAGGTGGTTGCGGACGATGGAGATGACGAGGGGATAGAGCAGGTCGACGAGCTGTCGGGAGACTGCTTCATCGCCCCCTCGGACTGCGGAGAGGATTTCGGAAGTGATGTTAGTCGTTCCGTCATCCATCGAAGCGGGAGGCGGGGCCGTCCCCAAGCTACAGACGCAGGAGGGGGGCTGGCGTTACGGAAATGGAGAGAAAAGAGCGTTTTCTTCATAAGTTGCTTATCCAAAGATTATTATGTTGGACGATTTTGCGAGGGGCCATGCTGGCAAACCCTGCTGAAGGGGCCAGAATCAGGGCAACGATGAGGAAAATCTTCGAGCACCACGTTTTCGAGAAGGTGGGATACTTTCGATCAATCCTGGAGAGTGAGGGGATCGCGACCCTGCTCAAGAACGAAGCGGACGCTGAAACGGGTGGCGTCTTCGGCGGCGTGGGGCCCTATCCGGAGCTGTGGGTGATGGAGGACGATGAGTATGATCGGGCTCTTGAGATCTTGCGGCCCCACTATGAAGCTTTCGGCTAGAAAAGGAGGAGGGCAGGTCGTAGGCGTCAATCAGGTCGGCGAAGTAGCTGGCTTGGAGGTCGATCAGGAGATCGGGGTCAGCGGGGTAGTATGGTTCGTCGGGATTGGAGAGGTTCGGGAAGAGAAAGACCTGAGCGGATGTGTTCCACTCGCCCAACAACATCCGGCGAAGTTCGGAGGGCTGACTTGCGGGTTGATCGCCGACTGCCAGGCGAGCGGGTCGAGTTGGCCTTCGGGAAGGGCGGGGAAGAGTTTTGGGGATTTTGAATTTTTTGGAGTCTGCGCTGAGGCGTTCCTGAAGCTCGATCCACTTGAGGAAGCCATTTTGTTCCGGAGGGACGGGACTCATGGTCGGGTCGAGTTCCGGGTAGCGTTCGAGGACCCGCTGATAGAGTGCGGTGGCGCGAGTTCTGATTGCTTCGGCCCGTGCCTGGTCGAGGGGATCGGTGGACTGAGTTAGAGCGAAATAGTGTGCTCCGAAGGTAAACTGCTTTCTCCCGAACGGATTGTTCTTCGAGGTTGCCACTTTCTCCCATGTGCTGCGGAACCAGCCGGCGGGCTTGTTCTGATACTGATCGAAGGGGACTGCAGCTGCGAGGGTGGTGCCTTTTTCAGGGGGGGGTGTTTCTGAAGACGACTTCACCGGGGCTGGTGGACATTTGGTTCAGGAAGACGACGGTACCGACTCCGACGATGAGGAGGATGAAGATGAGGAACTTTGAAGGGCGATGGCGCACGATTGAGGAGTCTAGGTTGACAGGGGATCGATGCGATCGGGAAGGGGCCGGAGTAGTTACGGCGGCGATTAGGGGATCGTTTGGGGGAGGGAGGGACGGTGGTGGAACAGCCGACGCCTCGCAGAGGCGCCGCTACGCGGGAAGGGGAGGGCTGATGACCGGGACGGTCACGCCGCTGCGTGGGGAGTCGGCTGGGCGGTTCCGTCTTCGCTGGGAGCTATGCCGGGACAGGTGGGAAACCGCCGCCACGTTGGGGAAAAAAAAGCGCACCGCCTATCGGAAGGCGGTGCGCTGGGAAAGGGGGGCGGAACCTTAGTTGGCGCGGCCGAGGTAGGAGCCGTCGGCGGTTTGGATCTTGAGGATGTCGCCCGGTTTGACGAAGAGGGGGACCTGCACGGTGACGCCGGTTTCGAGGGTGGCGGGTTTGGTTGGGTTGTTGGCGGTGTCGCCCTTGATGCCTTCGCTGGATTCGGTGACCTTGAGTTCCACGGTGGAGGGGAGGTCGATGGAGACGGCGTTGCCCTCGATGAAGAGCACTTCGACGGACTGGCCTTCCTTCATGTAGTCCTTGGTGTCGCCGACGAGTTCCTCGCTGAGGGTGATGGTCTCGTAGGTGTTGAGGTCCATGAAATTGTAGCCGGAGGGATCGGCGTAGGAGAACTCGAGTTTTTGGCGGTCGGTCTCGACGATCTCGACCTTTTCGGAAGAGGAGAAGCGGATGGTCTTCTTGTTGCCGTTGTTGAAGGAACGGATCGTGGCGGCGATGAGGGCGTTGCCTTTGCCGGGAGTGCGGTGCTCGAGGCCGAGGACGATGCCCATGTCCCCGTCATATTTGATGCACTGTCCTTTTTTGAGATTGGTTGCGACGATGGCCATGGTGTTGGGTGGGGTTGGAGTGGTTTGGGGCGGCGGGCGCCGCATCGGGTGGGAGGGGAATTAGAGGAGGGGAGGGGCGGGGTCAATGCTAGAGGTGCGGGGAGGGTTGAGGGCGCATTGCGCCAAGTAGAATGACACCGGAGCGATTCTGAAAAGGATCGTGGTGATGGTCGTTGCGCCAGAAAGAATGACACCCGGATGAAGACATTATCAGGGATCATGAGTCATCAAAGTAAGGAA
>Ga0209702_10003076_pt1 | contig 27240 bp, 8 predicted proteins | sample FRY01_FD_187210 | JGI IMG/M metagenome (GOLD analysis project Ga0209702, IMG submission 187210) | Freshwater microbial communities from Lake Fryxell liftoff mats and glacier meltwater in Antarctica - FRY-01 (SPAdes) (version 2) | ecosystem: Environmental > Aquatic > Freshwater > Ice > Glacier... | reverse complement strand
TCCGAAGCATTATCTCCTGCGCCCGTAAACAGTCGTTGAAAATAGTCCGAACTCTCGCGGATTTGATCAAATCCCCTTTGAGCCTAGGAAAAAACCTCGTCGACACTAATCGGACCTGAATAGTTACGATCTGCATGCCATTCAGGCCCACAAGTCCTACCTGCTTTACGTGAAACAGCCCTACACTTGGGCGCTGAGAGGGACTCCGTTTCATGCTGCGGCCGAGTGGCATCCGAATGCCTTTAGCTTGGTCGGCTTTCCCATTGATGCCGCCGAGCAACCAACGATCGCGGCGTTCTTTGCGGGGGCGGAGGCTCATTCTCCCTTGAAAATCTACCGGATGACCGGGGGGCATTGGTCGCTGATTACGAATCCTGCGTCGGAATTGATGAAGCCCGGTGCGTCCTATTGGGTTTACAGTGAGGGAGCTTCAGACTTTCGGGGGCCACTCACGGTGGTCTATGGCAGCAGTGCATCTGGGGGTGTGGTGTTTAACGAAACCACGACCTCGCGGCAGCTTGAGATCCGCAATGTGTCATCCTTTCCGCAGAGTTTGACGCTGTCGCTGCAGGAGGGAACCGCTGGGGTTCTGCCGGTAACTTACGCAGTCAAGTTGTTGGATGGACCAAATCAACCCATTGAAACGGTCGTGATTCCCTTTCCCTCACCGTTAACACTTGGCCCTTTGGAGCCGGGCCAGGCATTCCTCCTTGAGTTGGGTGTGGCTCAGGAGGCGGTGATCGCTCCAGTCACGAGCGCAACGCTCTCGATTTCCTCAACTGCCGGGCTGCGCATCGATGTCCCGCTGATTTCCGTCCGAGTCGACCTGCTCGGATTGCCTTAATCGCCGCGATTCATCCGTTTCCACCCAGCTCTCCAACACTTCAATTTTCAGCGACCATCGGATCCATCATTCAGCCCACCTCATTTTCAAAACAGCCATGAGTAATTCTTTCAAACCGTCCCTCGCCGCACTCGTTGTTTTCTCCCTGTGTAGTTCCGATTCATGGGCAGGGCATCCCTCGCAAGGTCTATGGGTGGGTGAGGTCGCGCTGAACGCCGTCAACGAAGCCACCGGAGCGGTAGGGGATTCCAATACATACGAATACGAGGATCCGAATACGCTCACTGCCACGTCGGACACGGCGTTCCTTCGTTTGATTTTGCATGTGAATGGAGCGGGTCAGGCGCGCTTGCTCAAGAGCGTTGCAGTCGTCGAGGGTCAGCTCCTGCCTGATGGCACCAAGGATATCCTTCTGATTACCGATCCCACCCTGTATGCCAGTAACGCGGGAATCGCCAAGCGCATCGCGACCGCGTTTTTTGACTTTGGTGACCAACGGGCGGTGACAGTGGTGCAGGACCTGATCGATACGTCCACGGCCACTGCCGTCACCGAGGCGGTCAGTGGTAAAACAAAGGCCGAGATCAAAGCGCTGGTGCTGACCGAATTGGGCGTGGTGCAATCGGACGCCGATTTGGATGCCGCCTACCTCGATCGTGGAACCTCGGGTGGGAATTCCTTTCTGAGGGCACCCAGTTTCTTCACCCCTGCAGAGGTAGGGGACATTGCCGACGCCGTCGCGGAGCTGATCCACGACGGGACGCACCCAGCCTCCTGGTTTACCGATGACGCCTCCTCGGGTACCTATCAGAGCCCTTTTTCCACGGACCCGATCAACGGAAGATTCGCAGCCCTCGTGCTGATCGCCCAAGGTCTGGAATACGGAGATACGCGTGGCATCGAGGCGATCTCGGGAATCGTCGCTGCGGCAGCGGAGGCTGTCGATGAGACAGTCGAAGTTGATCTGGTGACCAAGCAGACGAATGCCCGACTGGCCGCCGAGGGCGCCTACCAGAATGCGGCGGACGTCACGCAGGCCTACAACAGATTCATCGCCAGCAGCGTGTTCACCGGATCCTTTCCTTCCGGGACCGTGGATGAGGCAGTGCAGGCCGCGCTTACTGCACAGAACCGCGGTGATACCTCGGCGGAGATTGTGACAGCGGTGACAGGCGCGCTCTTGTCCGAGGCCTCGGTGAGCGCGGCCTATACGGATGCTGAAACCCTCAGGAGTGCTTCTCTCTGGGGCGACCTTCGTGCACGTTGGGCGGTCGATTCGCTGGTTAACCGCGTGGCGGTGTCTGCGGCTGGCCAAGTCATCATCTCCCAAGTAGAGCTAACGTTAAAAGCCACGGTGGAGGATGCGGTGGCCGCAGCCTTCGACGAGGTCAAGGCTGCTCCAATTTTCTCAAACGCGCCATCGACCGATTACTCAGATTTTGTCACAGGTGCCGACTACCAAGCGGCAGTCGATACCGCAGCGGAGATTGCGGCGGCGGAGGCTTCCTTTCAGTTTGGTGCAGGCGTCACCGATGTCGACCAGCTGACAACCAAGACGAAGGAGGCTGTGACGAAAGCGCTCAAAGGCGCCCGCAGTCAGGCTGCGCTGCTTCCGCAAAATTCGCTCGCAATGAATGGAGGCCTGACGTCGGGGAGTTCACTGAGCGGTGAAATCTATCTGCCCGCGTTGGCCCCGACCAACCCCTTCATGCACCAGCGACACCCGGACCACACCGAGGGCTATCCCATCACCCGGAAGATCTCCATGACGGTCGATGTTCCTGGCGCAGGCGACACAGGTCGCTCGGGATACGGAGTGAGCCTGCTCACCGGAACCTATCTGGAAGAAATCTTCGGTCTCCACAAGCCCTTGGGCAACAACCAGGACGTGGGACTGAAAACCCAGGGCACGTTCACTCTTAATCGCCTTTCCTTCGCGGACAGCTTGAACTTCTAATCATCTTCGCACCTCATCTTCGCACCCCATCATCGATCCTCGATTCCCCATGAAATACATTCTCCAGAGTCTCTTCGCTCTTCTCATTCTGAGTTCAACGTCATTCGCGCAGTCCGGAACCGGGATTTTCCTCAAGGGGATTCCAGGATTTGTGTCCATTGACATGGATCATGACGAGGACGGAAATACCTATGTGCTTGGCCATAGCGGTGGTCAGGCGAAGATTATCAAATACGATTCGGCGGGTGGCACCGATCCGGACCTGGACATCGCTCTCGGCAGCTTCGTGCCGGTCGCCTTTGATGTGGCGGGGAGTGGGGAAGGAGCGAGGGCTTATGTGGTTTCTTCATCGAAAGTCTACGAGGTCAACCTGCCAGCTCGAACCAAGGTTCCATATTTGAGCCCAGTCAATTATGGGTTCAGCAACGGGATCGCGGATGTCGTCTATGTCGCCGCCACCAATCGGGTCGTGGTGGGTGTTAATTGGATTTTTCCGGCGATCCTGAACTACTCGCCGGGCACTCAAGCGGCGAGCACGAGCTTTTTGTATTACGTGGATGGTGCCTCCCCTGCAGGCAGCCTGGCCTTTGGAACACTCAATTCGCTGGCTGCCGATGATATTGGGAATGTTTACGCGGTGGGCCAGACCAGCGCTGTCTTTGGCGGCCCTATCACAGCCTTTCTGAGTAAGCTTTCCGTGAATGCAGCGGGCAATTATCCCGAGTACTCATATGATGGAACGCGTCCCGCAGGCATGGGGAATGCCTTGGATCTGACCTATCGCAATGGATGGATGTATCTGGTGGGAAAATGGAGCGTCCTCCCATCTGGCTTCTCTGGTCCTTTCGACGAATTCATGATCGTGCAGCGGTTGGATACGACGCTGGTGCTCAGCAAACTATTTGTCTTCAGAAATGCAGCATACACCTCATTGAGTGGGGCCGTCCCCGCCAACCGTAATAAATTCGGTATTTCGGCGGATGCCTTGGATAACGTTTATATCACTGGCTACACGGGCGTCGGGACGACCTATTTTTACGACGGTGATGGAGAAGAGGAAAAGAGTGTCGCGAATTCCAGCGAGTCGGCCTTTGTGGTGAAGCTCGATACGGATTTCAAGTATCGGTGGATCAAGACTCCCATTCAAGGCCCGTTCCCAACCATGGGTTCACACTTGAATATCGCATGGGATGCTGAAAATTCGCGGTTGTGGTGGACCGGGAGCTTTTCCGGATCGACCGGGTTGACCATGCAGGAGGGGGCCGATGCGGGAACGGCGAAGGTCTTGGGAAGTGAAGCTGGGTCGCAGGGCTTCGTTGCGGTTTTCGAACCGGAGAATAACTTTACCGAACTCGTCGAGTTCAGTTTATCCACCCTTCTGGCGAAAAACAGAATCAAGATCAATGATGTGCTGCTGAGCCCGAATTCGGCGCCTTCCAACAGTGTTGGTCCACTGTCGGTGGTTCCAGAAACGAGATCTCTCATTGTCGGGTCGGAGGTTAAAATCGAGGTTCCGAGGACCGTCTATCAATGGCAGGGTTACAGCGATATCGCGCATCTCGAAACCGACAATATTGAAGCCCGGGCGCTGACCATCGACAATGCGGACACCCGTTTTTCCTTCCTGAACTTCTCCGTGAACAATGTGGTTCAGGATAGTAATGCGACGGTGTATTCGGTCATCCTGAGGGAGACAACCAACGTTCAACTTGAGTGGGAGGTGGACTATACGCTTAAGGTGAATTCGAAGATCGACACGACCTTCAGTGCGGCGGTCGAGTCCGATGGGACGCGCTATGTTGCCGCTCTCTCTTCGTTGGCTTCGGGAAATCCGACCCCTGCGGTTGGCAAGCATTGGATCACGAAAGACAGTCCGGTGGTCGCGGAGATCAACGGGGCTTTGGAGGATCTCGCGGCACATCCAGGGCTGGCGATTCGCTATTTGCCTTGGCGCTACCGCGCGACAGGGGCCGCCACCCAGACGACAGGTAGGTCCGGTAAAAAGACATTTGCCGCCGTGGAGCCCCGCCAGCAGGTGGCGGAGTTCGACATGACCGAGCCGGCCACGATCACCTACGATTGGAAACTGCAGTATGGGGTGGATATGAAGACAACCAATCTCGCTGCTGATCCCTTGTTGCTTGTGGAGTTCAAGAGCGGGCCGTCCACGCCGACCGTCACGCAGGTAGATTCTGAGGGTGCTGGAGTTCATTGGTATGATGATGGAACCATCGTCAGGGTTGCCGCGCCCCAGACTCTGGTAACAAGCGGTGGACCGCAGTCACTGGGTGGCTGGATCAACGGTGACGGAGTCAATTTTAGCCCAGCCGAAGGGACCTTTGATCTCGCTTCCTTAACGAGTGAGCAGATCGATGACGGGTTCTCGATCTTTCAATACAAAGGCCAGGCATATATGGGCAGACAGGGCGCACTCGACCGACCGGCCCGGGTGGTGTGGAATTTTGGATCCAAGACCATCATTAAAGTGGTCACGATTGGAGATCCTATTGAATTCACCGCCGCTGAGATTGCTGAATTCAATATCGAGCCACTAGAGCAGCCAACTCTCTCCCCGGGTCCCGACGCCTCTGGCAATGATTTCATCTGGGATGCTGTCGCGAAGAAGTTCTATATGGTTCGTCCCGTCGAGATGGCTCTGCTCTGGCCCACCACGAGCGGAGATCTGGCCAAGGTCCAGTTGACGACATCGTGGGGAACGCCCGATTACGGTTTTATTGCGGATTCACCGGCGGTCTCACTCATTCCCCATCCCCCGGAGTCGCAGCCCAAGGATCTTATTTTTCAAAGAGTGGCCTCCACGACGGCGGATGCGGCTGTGGATGACAGCGTCCAGTTCACATCGCCCAAGTCCGGCCTTACGGTGCTTGAGTTTAGTAGAATCACTCCTTCCGGCCGTGGTGGCACGGCACAAAGCGTGGTTGAACTCAAGGTCGTCTCTACGACGCTGTGGAACAGCAACCTGGCTGCGACGGTGGATGTCACGATCGGGCAGAAGATCACTAGTTTGAGGGACAAGGCTGAACTCGGCACGGGTTACGTCTTCTTCGCCAACACGCGTTACAATCCGTTTGTGAACGACCGTAGCCTCTTTGAAGGCGAGGCGCTTTGGGATACGGACAACCCACCCGGACCGGTGATTCCAGTGAATCAGAACCCAACGGCAAGCGCTGCGACGAACGATGAACTTGTCGTCGTTTGGTACGACGATCCGGCAGTGAATGACTATCTGCTTTGGCCCTACAAGGCGGAGCGCTACAGCCCGAAGTGGCCGACCAATCCGGACCGCATACTCATGTCGAGCGGATTCGGTAGCGAAAGCGTTGGTGCTGGTGGAGTTGATCAGAATGTAATCGGGGATATTACGGTCGACGGGGAAACCGTGACCGCCGCGACTACCTTTGACCCCGCCCGTTTCGAACAGGTTCAAATCTACTCCCAGCCGGATCGTTCCCAGCCCGGCTTTAATCCAAACGAGGAGCATGCTCTGATGGCGCCCTCCTTGCGTTCCGCCGCAGTGGCGCCGCAACCTCCCGCTGCGTATGCTCTTCGAGAGAATGACTTGAACGCGACGGCCCGCACCGCCGCTTACACCTCGGACCCGTATGTGCTCGTGCAGTTCCTGGACAAGGCTGACGACGAGTTCAAAATGAAGGTGTATCAAGTTGCCAAGGAGGATTTGGTAAACTACCCGAACGGATTTTCCATGGAGATGGAAGCCGGGCAACCTGTAATTCCCTACTATCCGCTGGGTATCGTGAGCGGAGCATCTTTGTGCACCAGTTCTTATGCCGAGGAATTGGATCCATCCCGTCGGACCTTCTGGAAGGATCATAAGGAGACCGCTTGGGCGGTGTCGGGAGATGGTTCGTTCAACGTCTATTATTACTATCCTCTGAGCCCTGATTTCTGGTGGCCCGGCGGGGCGAAGCAAGTGGGTGATTGTGTGACCTGGCTTCCTGACAATACGGCTGCCCGTGATCGGGCCGCGTTTGATATTACCTACACGCTTCCGGACCAAACACCCTTGGCCCAAGAGATTCTCTACTTGACGGAATGGCCCGTCGACGCCGCCATTCTCAAGGTGGGCGAAACGCTGACTTTTGCAGGCGGTGAGAACAAGGCGGACAACCCTGACGCCGTGGGTTTGCCGGGTGTCTTGGCATGGGCGGCCGGCGAGGTGGTCTTCGATCAACTCAATCCAGACATGCGGGAAGATTCGTCCATCTCGGTCAACCCGGACGGCAAGACCTTCAAGAACTACACCGCCCGGATGATTGCCCCCCTCGAGCAGCGGACGGTTTCCCTGCCCAAGGCGAAGCTTCCCGTGGTTCTGACTCCCGCGTCGGGGAACGTGAACGTTGATGGGACGCTCTACTTCTTCAAGGCTCTGAGTTCATCGCTGCAAAAGCGCATTTTTTACGATCCCACCACGGGGGAATTGGGAATCAAGGGCTTCCTCAACGACAAGGATATTGGCGAAGATACACTGACCGCGGCGCCCCCGGCCGTTTATGTTCTAGAGCCTAACATTTTGACATCCACGGAGCGTGACGAGTTGTTGGGCTTGGGTGAGGGGAATCCATTCGATTTCATTAAAATAGGGTATCCGGATTGGGCCGCTGCAGTGATAGCGCTTTATGAGGAGAGTCGAAACCCCAGTGGTCTTGCCTCCGGTCGTTCCGATGAGGAGGGCGGCTACACAGTCGGATTGCAGCCACAGGAGATATTGGATCCCACTAGCGGAGCGGCGTTCACGGTGGTGGACCCACTCACCGGAGAAGCGGTTGTTCAGACCAATGTTAATTTAGCGCAACCCTACAAAGCGCGTGGTCCCGGTCTTGCACTGGTGACGAATCCCGGATTTCTCGACCCGGCGACGGCCGCGTCGTTGCCTCCCATCAGTTATGTCACTCTGGCTGAGAATAATGATCCCGAACTGGGAGGAGCTCCGGTGAGCCTGAAAATCATCCAGGTCGACCGGCGGCAGCGCTATCGTGGGGCGATCAAGGTCTTGCTCTCGGACAACGTCTTTGATGAGAACATCATTCTGCGCCATACCGGAGATTTCGGCGCGAAACCCGAGGCACTGGTGTTTGACTGGTGGTATCGGGTTGAGGACGGAACGGATGCTCTTCCGCCAGATTCGATTCCGGCGGGAACAACTAATCCTTGGAAGCTATTTGCCGATCCTACGGGTAATGGAGGCACGGGCTTCTCCCAGCTCAAGTTGAAAGGAAATCCCCAGACTCCTGAACTACTGCTGGCAGATTCGCTTTGGTTCGTCCGCTATCGTCACACGGGTGAGGTGCCGAGTGATCCGATCACTTGGGAGAGCACGCCGGAGATTCCCTTTGAGTGGGCGGGTGCCGGCAACTCCAGGCCGGGCGATTACCAGGCGCAGCTCGCTCAGGGTTGGGTCAAGCGGGTGCTCGACGCGGTCAACCCGTACGAAGCCCGGATTCGGGATTTCACCGGCGATAGTCCTGCGACCTATTCGAGTATGATCAGTCAGTTCGGACCGCGCTATGAAGGGGCGGTTGCCTTGAATCCGGACAAGAACGTGATCGAGAATGTCGGCTTGATTGAACTCTACTCGACCGTCTTTGACCGGGCGAAAGAACTCAGCCTCGATCTGCCGACACACGTGAACGGCCCGGGGATCACCAACGCGCTGTTGTTGGCCTCCACCCGCCTTGCGGATTTCTACATGCTTTTGGGCAACGAGGCCTACGTGGATGCTAAAGATTCTGCGATTGGCTTTGGCAGTGACAGTGTGGAATACGGAGCTCTTGCGGCGACCGTCTTCACGTTCCAGAACCAGCTGAGTTCGAAGATGGAGGAAGAGCTTGGGCTTCTGCGCGGGGTGGACGACTTCAAGGCGAGGCCGGTCTACAACCGCCTTTTTTGGAACTTCACGAAAGGCGAGGGCGAGGCCGCTTACGCTCTATCCTACAATATCTCCGATGTGACTGAGGATGGATTTATCGATGAGGACGATGCAATGGTTCTCTTTCCGCAGGGTCACGGGGATGCTTGGGGGCATTATCTGACCGCGATCGGCAGGCAATACGAGTTGTTGGGTCATTCCTACTTCAATTGGATTTCCCGTTCGGAACTGTATAGCCTTCAGGACATCGTATTCGAAGTCGACTTCCTCGATGAGAGGAAGTTCGCACAGGTGGCGGCTGCGAAAGCGAAGGCTGGCGCGGAGATTGTCGAGCTGACCTACCGTCAGAGCTACGTCTCGGACCCCGAGTCGCAGTGGCAGGGCTACTTGGACACCGATTCCGGGAGGGCCTGGGGAGTGGAGGGCTGGGCTCGTCGGGCGGGGCAGGGTGCCTACTTCGACTGGGTCACCGCCAATGCTCTGCTTCCCTCGCAGCATCCGAATTCGAGCAAGACCGGCATCGAGAAAGTGGACCGCACCACGGTCAAAGACATCGCCGTGATCTCGGCGAACATGAATGCCGTGCAGCAGACCTTTGAGGATGCGAACGACGGTTACAATCCCCTCGGAATTGCGGGAAACACGGTGCCCTTCGACATCGATCGGGAGGCCTACAACGGCAGTGCAAGCCAGACTATCGTCACCCATTTCGAACAAATCTACGAGCGAGCCCGCGAGGCCTTGAATAACGCGGGGACTGTCTTGAACAACGCGAACCAGCTCCAGAACATGCTGCGAAAGGTCGGGAACAATGAGATCGATTTCCGCCGAAGCGTGTTTGAAGAGGATATGGCCTACCGGAATGAGTTGATCGAGATTTTCGGCACACCCTATGCCGGCACGATTGGGTCGGGCGGCGCTTATCCAGCGGGGTATAAGGGTCCGGATACTTCCCTTTATATGTATGTGGACAAACAGGCGCGCGAGATTACGGCTGACACGGTGCCGGGGATCACAGTCAGCTTTTCGGCGGACGTTCTCAGCAGCGGGGGAGACTCTGATTTCACCGACACGGACTTTCGTGCGACTTTTGCGCCCTCCTTCGCGGACGACAGCCCCGCCAACTGGTTCAGCAACTTCGACGGGGTCAACTACGTGACGACCACTGATGATGGCATCACTTTTGACTCGGAGAATTCCCGAGTGCAGCTCACCAACATGCAGCTGCCCATCAAAGCGTCGGGTTATACCTTCGAGGCGAAGTCGAGTTGGGGACAGCGGTCCTCGCCGGGAGCCTTGCAGCTCCATATTGCAGCAATGATTCAGCAGGAGGCGGAGCTGGCCAAGGCGATTGCCGCTTGGGATGGCTTCCAAGGGGGGGTGGTGCGTCAATTGCGCCTGATCGCAGCGCAGGAGGATATGGATGATCACATCACTGCGCTGATGGGCGGAAAAATCGCCAACAATACGATTCTGGGGTTGGCCCTTGTGGCGACGAATTCCATTGCGGAGGTGTTGGATTGGGCTGCTGAACTATCACCGGAGGTGGCAGAACTGCCCGCCAAGTTTACGCCGTTAGCGCTTCCGACGGCGGGCTTTTCATTCTCTCCTGGTGACGCTCTATCGGCGATTCGCGGAGCGAGTTTCACGGGAGGAGCTATTCTTAAGGGAGTGCTCAAGGCCGGCGTGGTGGCAGCCAAAGGTGTGATTGACCTTGCCGAGTTGACCAAGGACCTCATCGACATGGGGCTGGACTTCGAGATCGACGATGAAGAGCGGGAATTCGAAATGAAGCAGGCCCTTGTGGAACTGGAAAACATGATCGGCGACGAAGGGATCCTGCGAGTTGAGGTTTTCCGCCAGCAGGAAGCTTTACGGGCCATGTCGGGTGAATACCGGGCGATGCTTCAGAAGGGAGCACGACTTCTGGATGAGCGCGAGGCCTACAACAAGCGGGTGGCCGAACTCGTGCAGCGCAACCGGTATCAGGACATGAGTTTCCGCGTTTCCCGCAATGCGGCACTTCAACGCTATCACGAAGCATTCGATCTGGCGGCTCGCTACGCCTACCTTGCTGCCAAGGCGTATGATTACGAGACCAACCTCCATCCGAGCGATGCCGGCTCGGCCCAGGGTGTGTTGACGAAGATCGTCGGTACTCGCGAATTGGGACTCATCCTGGGTGGCGAACCTCAACTGGGCAAAGGTGGTTTGTCCGAGCAATTGGCCACCCTAAAAGCCAATTTTGCCGTGCTTAAGGGGCAGCTTGGGTTGAACAATCCGCAGTCCGAGACCGGGCGGTTCTCGCTGCGCAGAGAGCTCTATCGCATCGCCCCCCATCCGGGGCCCGGCGAGCCAATGGATCTGGTTTCCGATACTGCTTGGCGGGACCAGTTGTCGGCGAAGAAGGTGGAGAACCTGTGGGATCTGCCCGAGTTCCGGCGTTATTGCCGCCCGTTTGCGGCCTATGATCCGGCCATCCCTGAGCCGGGTATCGTGATCGATTTCAAATCGGAGATCATTTCCGGAAGGAACTTCTTCGGGCAGGCCCTCGCGGGAGGTGACAACAGTTACGATCCGACGAACTTCGCGACGAAGGTGAATTCGGTGGGAACCTGGTTCGAGGGGTATTTGAGCGACGGATTCACCAGCGGGCTCTCCGAGACGCCGCGTGTCTATCTCGTGCCGGTCGGGTCGGACGTGATGATGTATCCCTCCAGCACGGAGCTCGGGGCGCGTATGTGGGACGTGCTCGACCAAAAGATTCCCGTGCCCTACCCGGTGCTGGAAACGAATCTTGATGATGCCGCTTGGCGCCCCCTTGACACGCTGGGCGGGACAGACGGAGAGATCCGGAAGTTTTCCAGTTTCCGGGCCTATCCGGACAGTGGTTACTTCACAGAGGACGAGATGACCTTCGATTCTCGCTTGGTCGGACGTTCCGTCTGGAACACGCGCTGGCTGCTCATCATCCCCGGCAGAACCCTGAAGGCGGATGCCGACGAGGGCCTTCAAAACTTCATCGATAATGTCAGCGACATCAAACTCTACTTCCAGACCTTCGGTTACTCCGGAAACTAACCCCCAGCCAATACCAGCCCCTATGAATTCAATCACCCGGTTATTCGTGACACCCGTCCTTCTGTTTGCTTGCAGCATGACGCTGTCGGCAGTGACGGTTTCGGAGCCATCCACCATCATCTATGGAAAGGTTCTGCATCGATCACATGGCAACGAGCATCAACTGAGGGAAGGAACCCTGACCTGGACTCTGAGTGACCAGAGTGGGGTTCCCTACACATTCACTGTTGAACTGGAGGACGTCGGAGGTGTTTATTCGTATCGGGTCAGCATTCCGCATCAGGTTCTCGCTTCCGGATTGAGTATCGATTCGTCGGTGATTCCGCTGGCTGTTGGTGAAGTCCAATATGGATTCGATTCGATTCAATTGAATGGTTCGCCTGCCGAAATCCTCTGGTCGGAAAGTGATTCTCTTGAGCTGCTACAGAGTTCCCGTGCTGCGACCTACCGAGTTGATCTGCAGGTCTCGTATGATCTGATTGATACGGATCGCGACGGAATGCCAGATTGGTGGGAGCAGGCCAACGGGCTGGACTGGCAGACGCCGAATGGCGATCTCGATCCAGATGGAGATGGGTGGAGTCACTTGGCTGAGTTTCTCGGAGGGACCGATCCTTTTCAAGATGACCGGATTCCTTCCATCCAGACTCTGAACGTGGCTGCTTATGGTGAATCCGAGAACGGAGTTTGGCTCCGATCAGTGGATGCCGATACGGCCCCCTCGGAACTCATCTTTACTCTCACCAGTTTGCCTGGGGGAGGGGACCTGCACATGGTTCCCACTCCTGGAAACGAGTCCGACCCGGTCGTTTCGCTGATGATTGGAGAGACCTTTTCTCAGGAGCAGTTGAACCAGGGGCTCATTGCCTTCAAGCACAGCGATCCTACCGTGACCGAAAGCAGTTTTGGATTGTCGTTGAGCGATGGAGAGCATGATCCGTTCGAAGCGGAGATCGCGGTTGCGGTGTTTCCTCCGGATCCGGAGTCTGTGGTTGCCACGGAGGGCGGATCGACGCCGGAATGGTGGCGGAACGAGAACGTTGTGTTTGATGCCTACTGGGGATTGAGAGAGAACGTTCTCAGCGGTGACTTGGTGGAGTCGGCTCTACTTTATCTGCTGGGTAAGAACTACGGGTGGACAATTTGGGACGAGCGGACCCGCACACTTCCCGTGACACTGGCGGCAACAGGTGCCGGTTCGCACTTCCTTCTCGGTGGGGATGGTGAGGATGTTCTCGTTGGGAGCGCTCAAGACGATATTATTGCGGGTGGCCCCGGGGCAGACCGGTTGCGGGGTGGAGAGGGACTCGACCTTTTCATCGTTGGTGATGTCGGCTTGGAGATTGTAGAGGACTTCAACACTGCGGTGGACGTTCTCGATCTTGGTGAATTGGTGCTCGGGCAGAGTAGTTCGCTAAATGACTATTTACTGGCCAGTTTCGATGGAACTCATACCGAGATCCAAGTCGATCAGAACGGGGATGGAAGCGGTTTTACGGATGCGACCATCCGCCTCGAGGGCTTGGCGTTGAGTCAGGATGATTTGAATCGGCTGTGGTCTCTTGGACAACTTCTTCTGGGGTCGGTGCAAGGAATGGGATCCGTCACGATCGAAGGCTGGCCCACAGACTCTTTGGAGGAGGGTTACTCAACCTCAGAGCTCATCGTGCGCCGCAACGGACCGACGAATCAGCCCCTGACGGTGGCGCTTGCGGTCTCCGGAAGCGCAACGAACGGGGTCGATTACAGCTCCGTCCCTGCAAGCATCTCTTTCTTGGTTGGCCAAAGCACCATGGCCGTTCCAGTGGAACCTCTCTTGGACGGTAACAGTGAGTTTATAGAGGTGATCGATCTTGGCCTGGTTGCGGGAACGGGTTACGTGCTCGGAGAAACGGCAAGTGGCCAAATCACCATCGTCGATGCCAAACAACGCTTCAGTGTTCAGGCTCTGCAGTCCTTTGCGGTGGTGAATGAGGCCCCCACCTACTTGCAGATCGTTCGTCAGGGGCCGAAGTCGGGAGTGATACAATTGCTCCTGACAACCGGGGGGTCGGGGACCAAAAATGTCGATTACGCGGCGATCCCGACCTTGATTACCTTTTCGGATAATCAGTCCAGTTTCTACATTCCGGTGGAGGCGTTGGCGGGTGGTTCGCTCGCTGGGGATCAAGCCAGCAAGACGGTGACGGTGTCGATCAGATCTGTCCCAAGTGAGGATTACTTACTGGGGACTTCTCCATCTGCGACCGTTCGCTTGCTTTCGGAAACCCAGCGGTTCGAGACATGGGTTGCAGAGGCAATTGATGATGCGGATCCCGGTCTCAGTCCGGAGGAGTTGAGGACGCTCCGGTCGCAGCGAACCGGTCTCAGCGCCTTTCTGGAATATGCTTCGTCCTATGGGGTGAACCTCGCCGATGGAGTGGCGCCAGCGGAGCGGTTGCTTCTGATGCCCCGCATTCATCGCGATGAAACGGGACTCTATTTTGAGTTCCCCACGCGCTTGAACGACCCCCGTCTCGACTACGTCGTGGAGAGTTCCTTGGACTTGGTGGAATGGAATGGTGGACCCGAGTATTTTGAAGCGGTGCCATTGAATGAGGCTGAGGAAAATGCCGGTCGCGTGAGATACCGCGTGCTTGAGCCTGATGGCCCGGGAGGGACATACATGCGCGTTCGGGTCGAGTTGAACGAATAAGCGAAATTCGAAGCAGCAATCATTGATCCATGAAGTTTCATCTGACCCCCCCGGCCAACGTTGCATCTGTTCGAGATGCAGGACGTTGCCTTGGTGCTTCGATGGCTTTCCTGGTTCTGCTTCTTTCCTCGTGTAAGCCATCTGAGCCGATCACCAAGGTAGTAGTCGAGGTCGATCAGAATGATCCAGTCGCGATCACCGTCGGCGAGCGGGAGGTGCGCTTGAGTGAGTTGCAGGCCGATGTCGATTTTTTGCACCAGAAGCGCATCCCGTCTGCGGCCAGTCGCGAGGCGTTCTTGGAGTCATGTGTCGAGCGCCTCGTGGCCTTGGAAAAGGCACGGGAGCTGGAACTCGACCAAGATATCGAACTCCGTCGGCAGTGGGAAAATTTGCTAATCGGTCGTTTGAAGAAGACTGCTCTCGACACGAAGCTGGTGGATCTCACCGCGACGGATGACGAAATCAAGGCTTACTACGAACGGAACAAAGCGTCCTACTCAAAACCTGCCCAAGTCCATTTGGCATTGCTCTTTCTGGGCGCGCCGAAGCATTCCGACGAGGACGCGCGTCAGGCCATTCGGCAGCGAATGGATGAGGCTCGTGCCCTCGCTACGGAATTGGCAGACGGGGCACGCGGATTCGGGGCCCATGCGATGACCTACTCGGAGGAGGCGACGAGCCGTTTCAAGGGCGGTGACATTGGCTGGATGCAGGCCGGAGAGGCCAAATACCGTTGGCCCGCAGTGGTCGTGGAGACTGGCTTTGCCCTCGCTGAAAAGGGGGATCTCAGTGATGTCATTGCGACAGACGAGGGTTTCTATCTGCTCAAGAAGTTGGATTCCCGCGAGGCCGTCGTGCGTTCGCTGGATGGACGGCTCCGCTCCAGTTTGGAGAACGCCCTTCTTAAAGAGAAACGGATGGCCATCCAGTCTGGGCTGCAGGACGGCTGGAAAGCCTCTTTCCCCGTGACTGCCAACGACGAAGTTCTCTCGAATCTCAAGTTCCATTCCGAAACCGGTATTCCCGCTTCACCCCAATCGTTCCCTTCGGCTCCCTGACGACTAAGCTCCTTTCTCGTATTTATCATGACAACCTTCCAGTCCTTCAAAGCAATCTCGCGATGTGCGATCTTCCCGGCAAGCTATTTGAGTTTGTCCATCCTTGCCCAGGCTGTTGCCCCGGATGCAGTTACCGACAGTCTGGTTGTTCCTCCGGTAATTCAGAATCTGACCAAGGTCATTCTTGAGGCGACGCTGATCTCTAATGATCTTGGAGACGACAAGGCCATTGGGGCTGCTGGTCCCACCAGTGTGCTGGGTGCTGCTGTTTCGTGGGATGACATTACGAAGCAGGTGACCTATGATCCCACTGCCGCGACGATCTTACTTGCCTTGGATTTGGGCTCTTCAGCGACTGATTCCTTTAGCTACCAATTGGGTGGCAGCGATGGACCCGACGATACCGGGACGGTCGTCGTGCTGGTGAGTGGGGTCAATGACCCGCCGACGATCACTGGGTTTTCTACCGGCACCTTGAATACGGATGATGATGATCCCATGAATACGCCGTTTAGCGGTGTGGTCATCGGCGACCCGGATACTGGTGAAATAGTGTTGGTGAGGGTGACAATGACGGTGCCAGTCGATTCGCCAGCGGTGGGAGAGTTCAACAATTTGAATGGTTTTGCCGATCTTGGCGGTGGCGTCTACCAGTACCTGGGGACAGTGAGCAATGCGACGAGCATTCTGGCCGGACTCAACTTTCTACCTGACGAGGACTCGTTTTTTCCTAACACCGATAAGTCGACCTTGGTAACGGTCGAGGTGGATGATGGCACCGCGACACCGGTGACCGCTTCACGCACGATTAATGTCACTTCGATCAACGACAATCCGATCCTGTCGCCGGGAGCTGCCATTGCCTTCAATCTAGTTGGTGGTGCGACAAATACCCCGTTTTCCGGGATCACATTGGATGATGATGATTTTGAGGATCTGACACCTCCGGACCCACTTCCACAGCCTCCTCCGGTTCTAGGCTCGGATTTTACCGCGACCATCACCTTGGGCGAGCTGAATGACGGATCGATTTTCTCGTTGAATTATGGATGGGTCCTCAACGCGCCCGGCATCTATTCGTTTACCGGGAAAACCCTCGAGGTGACGCAAGCGATTCAGACAGCGGAGTATTTCGCTCCGAGTTCGGCAGGCGACTTTGTCATCACTCTGGTCGTTGTGGATTCCGACAGTGGAATTTCGAATCCGATCGTGGCAACGGCTACGGTCTCGCAGCCGACACCTGGGCTTTCAGGGCTGGTCGCAGGGCAGCAGCTGCTCGATAGCGGGGTGATCTTTCCATTCGCAGCTGCGATTTTCAACAATTTTGGCCCCAGTAGTCGGCTCATCGAGATTACACTGGATAGTGACGCCAAGGGGAGCTTTGACGTTCTGGGTGGGTTCACCAAATCTGGTGGTTCGGCTCCGTTCGTTTATAGCGTGACCGGCAGCGGCGTCGTCACCACCGACGCGATCCGGAATCTCCGTTTCAAGCCCGCTCCAGACCGAATCACGGGAGCTAGCGAGGCGGTTGTATTCAATATCGAGGTTAAGACGTCTGACGGCTCGCTTGTTCTGCTTGATGCGCCCCCGTTGACGGTGACGGTCATCCCGTTCAACAACGCCCCCATCATCAGCAGCAACAGCCCGCAATTCCTGATTGATGATGATGGTGTGGTGAGTCCGTTTGAGACCATGAGTATGACTGATGTGGATGAGGGAGGGGGACAGGATTTGGTCGTGACTGTCACTTTGATCGGTGAGGATCCGAATACCAATGCTGCGCTTGCGGGAGGAGGAGTGTTGGCACTGGCTGTCGGCGCGCCGCCCGTTGCTGGCGTCACGATTTCGAACACAGGGACTGAACCCGCAATCAGCTACATTTTTTCAGGCCAGCCCGACGCGGTGACGTCATACCTGAACGCCCTCGTGTTCACGCCCACGCCGAATCGAAATGCGGTAGGAGAGGTTGAGACGATCACTTTCACTGTAGCTGTTGAGGATGGGACCGGAGGCGCGGACCAGAGTGGGAGTACCAAAGTGGTCGTTACTTCCGTCAATGGTGCTCCGGTGATCGTCGGCATTCCAGCGCTCAGCGAGCAGCCCTTCCCGATGCCTGCTTCAGGTAATGGCATGACCGTGCCATTTGCCGTGCTGGAGCTGGTGGACGAAGAGGATCTGACTTTCAGCATCATCTTGGACGATGCGGGCAAGGGCACCTTGAGCGGGACGGATTTCGCCACGAGCGACGGTGGAGTCACTTATGTCTATACTGGGGTGGATGAAAGTCCGGCTGCCATTACTCTCGCCTTGCAGGCTCTCACTTACACGTTCACTCCAGGCTTTGGCTTTCCTCCAAATCAGCCGGGTTTGACCACCTTTACTCTCGTCGCGGAGGATTCCACGAATGTGACCTCGGAGCCATTCACCCTGTACGTTCGTGAGCGCAATGTTGCGCACATCGTCAACAGTACAGGCGATACCGGTCCTGGGTCGTTGCGCGAGGCAGTCGGATTTGCGGGGAATGGAGATATGATTGTCTTCGACTTTCCAGTTGCGGATTTTCCGGCGACGATTCTCCTGCAAAGCACTCTGATCATTAGTAAGAATCTCAGCATCGTGGGTTCGGGTGTGGATCAGTTGACGATCAGCGGAGGAGATGCTGCGGGGTTGTTCTCCATCATCAATGCCGCCGAGTTCACGGTTGAGCAGCTTTCCCTGAGAGACGGGAACGCATCATCCTATGGCGGTGCGATCGCGGTGGGGGCCGGCTCAAAGCTGGTGGTGCGGCATTGTGAGTTTCAGGGGAACCACGCGGGTCAGTATGGTGGAGCGATCGACGTTTTCGAGGGAGAGCTCATCGTTGAGCATAGCTTGTTTCATCAGAACAGTGTGATTGGTTCGGAGGCGAAAGGGGGCGGTGCGATTTCCATCTTTTCGACGGGAGACTCCTCTATCACGAATACCAGCTTTGTGGGGAATCAGCAGGAGAATGGTGGGGGCTATGGCGGTGGGGCGCTCTATGCGGAGATCGCGGACCTCGCGTCGTCCTTCGATCTTCATGTCGAGCATTGCACGTTCTCGGACAACATCGATGCTGCGACCAGCGGGAGTGCGATTCTCTCCACCAGTGCAGGTCTAGAGGTCGTGGTGCGGAATAATATTTTTTCAGACTCGGCTGGCCTCAGCGGAGTTGTCCTCGATGTCCTCGGGGGCGGGCGGTTTGACTCCTTGGGAGGCAATATTGCAACAGATTCGACCGACACGACCTACACGCAGTCAGGGTCGCAACTCGTGACTCTGCTGAATCATTTCAGTGACAGGCCTTCCTCCGATCCGATGTTGGATTCCCTCGCGGACAATGAAGGTTCGACCCGGACTTGTGCACTTTTGGCAGGTAGCCCGGCGATTGATACTTCGATTGCGGTTTCCCCGGTTAGCGATGCTCTTGGGACCGATCAACGTGGTGTGTGGCGCGGTGGATCTGTTTCGGATGTCGGTGCGTTTGAGTCGGGCGCCTTCCAGCGCCTGAACATTAACGAGCTTCTTGTGGAATTCGGCGCGAGTGTTGATTTCATCGAGTTCTACAACCCAAGGACGTCGGATGATTTGGACATGGTTGGACTCACCCTTTGGGTTGATGGGGTGATGGAGCACACCTTCACTGGCCCAGCACTCACTCCGGGATCCGGCGTGGCTTGGTTCTCTCCTGTCGATCTGGATCCGGAGAAAGGTTCCATCATCGTCAAGAATGCGAATGAGCAGAAGATTTTGGAGGTCGATTATGTGGCGACCTTTGCAGAGGACGGGCTTGAAGTTGTTACTACTGGTCAATCGATCAACCGGTATCCGCTCTATGAGGGTGGTTTCCTGCCACACCAGCAGGTTGTGGAGAATGTGACCGAGTTACCAAGCGTTCCGGGTACGAATTTGACATCTCCTGGTGACGATGTGAATGGCTCTGCATTGGGTGGCGGAAATGCGCCGCCGATCGCAGTGGCTGACGTGGACGAAAATTTGGACCCGATCTTTGTGATCTTTGCGAATGAGCTGTTCGATCCGGATGTTCTTCTCAATGATATCGAATTTGATCGGACCGACATCATTAAGATCACGGAGGTCATGCCGATGGTAGGCGGTGACGCGGACAGCGCTGAGCTACTCGCCGTTGATGCGGTGGGAGTGATTTCACTTCTTAACCTGCCAACGGGCATTGATACGACCATCGCTCCCTTGGGTGCGACCGTGACGATCGATGGGGATCAATTGGGTCTGAGATATGATCCAACGAATTCTCCGACGATGATCTCGCTCCGGCAGGGGGAGACCGTGACCGATATCTGGGCCTACACGATCCGCGATTTTGATGGCACAGGCGCCGAGCATGATCGCGGGCCAGTGCCTGTTGATGCTCTGAAGGAGGCGGCGAACATTACCAAGGCCACATCCTATTTTACGGTCTCCGTGACTGGAGTCAACGAAGCGCCGACACCCGTCGACGATGCTATTGCGACGTTGGAAAATCAGGCAATCCGGGTCCTGGCTGATTTCACCTTGCTCTCTCCTGCGGTCTTCAACTTTGGCGACCTGGACGTCGACTTCCAGGATTTTGATGCGATGGGGGCCCCGGTCACCCTGAAGCCTGCGCCGCCGACTACCGCGTTGCTGACGAATGACGATGACGTGGACAATGATGATACTTCGGCATCCTTGTTGCTCGTGGCGGTGCACACCACAGCGGCAGCGGGGGATCTTGAGGTAACGACCAGTGAGTTGGGTGCCACCGTGACTCTCGACATTCGGACAAAGCGGGAGGAAACGAGCATTGTCTACGATCCGCGGTCCTCTTCGATTTTGAATAAATTGAGTGCCGGGGAAGTGGCAACCGATTGCTTTTACTACTCGGTTTTCGACAAATACGGTGCTCGAGGAGTGGCCAAAGTCACCGTGACGGTGACGGGTGTGAACGACGTGCCTATGGCGACGGATGACGGTGGCTTTGTCGCAATCGAAGATGAGGAGTTCATGATCTTGGGTGCCGACCTGCTGGCGAATGACACTGACCCTGATCAGGACATGAGTGGCCCGGATGACGCCCCGACCATTCTCACGCCCTTCGATATAAACAGCGCTCTGGGCGCAGACCTTGTGTTTGACGGGACGACCATCACTTATGATCCCAGAACGATCGACGTTTACGAATCGCTGGCTCGTAACGAGACGATTACCGACACGCTCAGCTACACGATCACGGACATGATGGGCGGCACGAGCCAAGCCACGGTGACGATCGTTGTTGAAGGCCGGAACGATGCTCCGGTGGCGACCGATGATCTGCTCGAGATCCTGGAGAATCAGACGACGGTGGTTGCCGCAGCTAATGGATTGCTCTTCAACGATAATGATGTCGACATCAACGGGACGCCTCCTGATGACGATCCTTGGGTGTTGGCACAGCGGGATTTCATCACACCGCTGGGGGCTGGACTCAATATCAATCCGGACGGCAGCTACCGTTATGATGCCAATTCCCCGGCGATCGACAGTCTCATCGAGAATGAATTGGCGGTCGAGGTGTTTCCTTACACCGTCATCGACAACTTCCGCACCACTGCTTCGGATGACGTCTTCAAGGTGCTGGCGAATCGGGCCGGGGTCGTTCTTCCGGTCTTGTTGAATGATGCGGTGGTCGGATCATTGGCCACGGCGGTGGCGGGCTATGCCGAAGATGTTTCCGACCCGGATCGGTTAATCATTCAAAGCGCGAATCATTCCTTGCGGGACGGGTTGTTGATCCGGATTGAAGGTTATAGCGGGCTTGGAACTTACAACGGTGTTTACCCGGTGACCTCAATCGACCGGGATCACTTCAGCTTGCCGGTGCCCTTTGTGGATGACCCAGCGGGCACCCGCGGCACTTGGCTGCCTTGGTTCACCATTTCGGCTGGCACTGAGCCGGACCAGGGGGGCTCCTTGTCCGTGGTTCGCTCTTTGGCCAGTGATGTGATTGGCTATAGCGGAGACCCTGCCGAAGAGGGCAAGTTGATCATTGAGAGTCCCGGTCACGGTTTGCAAGACGGGTTGCTGGTCCTGATCGAAGGATATCAGGGCGCCGGTGCCTACAATGGGATTCATGGGATCACACGGATTGACGACGATACCTTCAGCGTGAACGTTCCCTACGAGGATGACCCGGCCGGCACACGCGGGACATGGCGTCCCGGGTTCGCCGTTACGGCCGACCCAGTGTTGTATCAGGCGCGTTCTCTGTTGATCGGCGAGGAGCGGATCTTGGTCTACACGCCTGCGGTCGGCTTTTATGGTGAGGAGACTTTCACCTACGCCATCGAGGACGGGGTTGGAGGCCAGGATGTCGGAGCGGTGTCACTTGAAGTGATCCTTCCTCCGTTCAATGGATTTGTCAGTGCCAGCGAGGACCGCTTCCGTATTGGGATGGGGGAGTCGGCTGTCGTGGTCGATGTTCTCGCCAATGACAACACCCTGCCATCGGGTGGTTCGGCCTTGACGATCTTCGGTCCGACCGCGGTTGGCGCCGCAACAGGTTTGCTGGAGGTTGTCAACGGAGGCCAGTCCCTGCGGTATACGCCTCCCGGACCAACATTCACTGGAGTGGAGTCCTTCAATTATTCCGTCGAGGGCGGAGGGACTGATGCCGCCACGACGACTGTCACTTTCGATGTCGTGGATCGCACGGATCTCCTGAGTGGGAGCGACGACGACTACGTTGTGGTAACTGGAAGCATTGATAACAGTCTAAATGTTTTGGCCAATGATCCGAGCCTCCCTGACTTCCCGGTGAGTTCGAGTTTGGTGTCGATTGGAACGGCCAGTTCGGGTGGCACGGCCTCCATTGTGGGGGAGACGATCAGTTACACTCCTCCGGGGAGTCCGTTCATTGGAACGGATACCTTTACCTATACCTCCCGTGATGCGAGTGGCGCGACCACGACACAAATGGTCAAGGTGCAGGTGGTTCCAGACGACGTCGATTTCTACGCGAAGTCCGACCACTACGTGGTCGTGGCCGGTTCCGCACCCTTGTTGCTCCCTGTTCTCCTCAATGACGGTGCGGTGCAAAATGAGACCGCCATTTTGAGTGTGGTCAACCTGGGGCTGGATACGGACTCACCACCGGATGTTAGCCGAGTTGCGATCATGGGTGGGAATACAGTCCAATACACTCCCCCGTTGATCGCTGGCACGGAAGACTTCAACTATGAGATCAGCATCGGCACCATCGAGCGTCGGGAAGCGAAGATTACGATCACCGTGGTCAATAGCTTTGAAACTGTGCCGGAGCCTGAGAACGATTTCTTCCGCGTCGCGAAGAATTCCGGGCCGCACAGCCTGGATGTGCTGTTGAATGATGCTCCATATCCGGTGGCCGGATGGGCCTGGACGATTACGGGGAACACTGTGGGCGACCAAGGTGGAACCGTTGCCATCGAGGGTGGTGGCGCGACTTTGTCCTATATTCCTCTGGCAGGATTCTTCGGAACAGAGACCTTCACCTATACCATCAGCGACAGCTTTGGTGACTCGGAGGTGGCGACGGTCTCGATCATGGTTGGGGAGCTGATTACGGCACCTGATTTCTTCGCGGTTCTCGAGAACAGCGTGGCCAATCCGTTGGGGGTTCTTGCCAACGACGACCTGCTCGACACCTTTGCTCCGGACTACACGATTTCCGCTGTCGACCCGACCTCGGCTGGAGGAGGTTTGCTGAGTGTTGAGGGTTTAGGTCCTGACAATTATCTGCTCTACACGCCGGATCCCGGGTTCGTGGGAGAAGACACATTCAGCTACATCGTGGTAGATCAGACTGGAGAAACTCGCGATGAAACGGCGACCGTGCTCGTGCTTCCCACAGGGAGTGATCGGGACGAGGCCGAACTTCGCGTGGAGATCACGGGGGTTAACGATATCCCGATGCTGACCGGAACTTCGAATGGCGCCATTGACGATAAGAATTCGATCAGCCCGTTTGCAGCCGTTTCCATCACCGATTTGGACGCGGGCGGCAATCAGCTGCAGACGATTGTGGTGAGCTTCGATTCGAGTTTTGGATCTGTGGTGGCGCCGGGCATGGCCATGACTTCGTCAGGGGTTTGGCAAATCGTAGGCACGCCGGCGGCGGTGACGGCGGCGCTGAATACGTTTCACTTCACGCCTTATGAAAACTTCATTGATTACATCAACCCGGGGCAGGCGGATGTCGTGTTCACTCTATCGATTGACGATGCCTATATCGCGACTCCCATTATCGATGCGACGACTGTCACGGTGACGCCGATTAATGACGCCCCGATCGTCTTCAATCCGATTCCGGACCAGATCTTGCAGGTGAACGCATTTCCCCGAGGCTTCTATCTGCCTCAGCATTTTTCCGATGTGGACGATGATGTGGAAGGTGGGCAGCTGACGTGGACGGTGACCGGGAATACCAATTCTGTCATCTTCGACAGTGTAACGGTCGATCCCGTCTCAAGGTTCCTCGTGTTGGACTTTGCGACTGATCAGGCCGGAATTTCTGACATCACCGTTAGTGGAACCGACCGAGGCCAACTCACTGTTGAGACGACCTTCCGGGTGACCGTGGAGGGGCATCCGATTGTCGTTCTTGAAGCGGGAGAGACCCAGCCTCCAACGGCGGTCTATGTTCCTGGCTCCGCGTCCGGTTTCCGCCGTGATTACACGCAGTCTTTCCGGATCAGCAATGAGGGCACTCTGCCGGTTGATGCGTTTATTGTTCATGTGTCAGATCTGGATCAACCCGTTGATGGGATCTCGATCGATGCCGCCACGTTCAGCACGAACGAGAACGGGACCCTGACGGACTTCACAGATGATACAACTTCCGCTGCCGGGGTATCGATCCTCGAGGTTTCTACCTACGTCTATGCGGTGAACTACGATGTTCCCATTCCACCTGGAGGATCAGTTGTCGTCCACCTGACTTACCGGGTTTCCTCGGTCGGTCTGATCTCGATTCGTCCGACCATCGAAGTGGAGCTCAGCACAACTGCTCGGACCGGTGCCGCCGGAATCAGCAAGGTTGAGATGGATGCGGACGGGATTATGCATCTTACCCTCAATGTTCTGGCCGGCCGTGCGTATCGCCTGGATTACAGTTCAGACTTGCTCAACTGGAATCCATGGGCGGCGCCGATTCCGGTGAGTCTGTTCGACCGTGAAATCGAAGTCATCGACGATGGGTTGAACACGGGTGTTTCTCCGTCCCGGACCCCCAGCCGTCAATACAGATTAGTCGACGTGACCGATTCTTGATTCAATTTGCGACTCCTGCTATCAACTAGAACCACAAAAAAAGCTAACCAATCAAATCATTATGCAGACCACATTATCATTAGTCTCTTCCGTCTTTCTCTTGGGAACTCTCTCTCTTCAGGGAGTTGAGCTTGAGGATACTGTTATTCAACCCGAGAAGAACAATGGTTCATTCTATGTGTCTCTGCTCGGTGGTGCGGCATTTTTTCCCGATGGAAAGGTGGATGTCGCAAACAATCCCTCCGGTGCAGCCGACTTCGATCTTGAAACAGGTTATACAGTTGGTGCCCGTCTGGGTTATGATTTTGGTCGGATGCGTGTGGAGGGAGAATTGACGCATACTGAGGCCGATATTTCCAAGTTGGACACGGATACCGGTCCTGTTTCGGTTGGTAGTCAGTTTACCTCCGACAGCCTGATGGTGAACGTGCTCTGGGACTTTGATGTTGCGCCCTTCGTTGTGAGCGTTGGTGGTGGAATCGGAGCCTCCAAGGTGACCTATGATCAAATGGCGAACGGCGGCTTCATTGCCGTTGCAAAAAGTGAGGAGACCTTGTTTACCGGGCAATTGATTTTCGGTGCAAGTTACGAGGTCAACGAGAGCACTTCGGTCGGCATCAACTACCGGTATCAGATGATCTCTGATCTCGATGACAACGGCTATGTCGACACCGCTGGGTTGGGCCCCAGTGACATTAATTTCGATGATGTCGAGATCAGCGTGTTCGAGGTGTTTTGTACGATGCGGTTCTAGGGATTCGCTCGCCAGGCCCTGCAGGTAGGCGGCTGAATGGAATGGTCCCCGTTTGAGATCGGTGACAACACCATCAGGTAGAGGGGGGTCGTTCCGCGCCGTCCACGCGGTGTGCTCCCGTAACCCGGCATGCCATCCGATTTGCCTCGTCTCTCACATCTCAGGAGACCTGCAACGGATGGTTCAATCTGGGAGGTTACGGTGCACCGTCCCCCAAGATCTCACCACAGAAAGCCCGAGAACACAGAGGATGGGAGAATGAGGTCTAGATTTCTCAGATTTTGACTCTCGGCCCCATCGATTCGCCCTTCTCTTCTTCCTCTTTGTGACCTGTGTGGTGCAATTCTTCGCTCCGGGGTTGAGGGTTTTCCCCTAGCTTGATCGCCCTGCCTGAGGGGCCGCGCAAATATTTTTCTGTAAAAGTGGCTGGTGACTTTTTCTGAAGGTGTAGGTTTTGGTTTCTTTGGTTTGGTTTCTGTTAGTTGAGAGTGAGGTATGCTTTGCCGGTTTCCCAGGTCTCGGAGATCTCGATGAGGACGCCGGTGACGAGTCGTAGGAGTGACTCTTCGCTCGGGAAGAGGCCGACGACGGGGAGACGTTCACGATTTTCGCCGCCAAGAAGACTTCCAGCCTTGAGACCCAACAGGGGCCTCGCCGAAAAGCAAAATCCTAGCAGCGATTTGTGAAATTCTTCGTCTTGTAATTCTGTTGAACTCGCTAGATTCTCTTCGAATGGAAATTACCAAACAAGGAATTATCGCTGGACTCGCCCTCATTATCCTCGGAGTGGGGAGTTACTTTGCGGGAGGGATGGGAAGCACCACCGCGTTCATTCCAGCTTATTTTGGAACCCTAGTCTTGCTGAGTTCGCTGCTGGCCAGAAACCCAAAATTCTTGAAGCTCGGGATGCACATTGCGGTGACTTTTGGACTACTAGGCTTTTTGGCGACCATGGGGCGGTTGGTACGCAAGTTTGCGGTTGGCGAATTTGAAATGAATCTGGCGAACGGTGCAACAATCGCGATGTCGTTGATCTGTCTCGTCTTTGTTATTCTGTGCGTGAAATCCTTTATCGCTGCACGACGTGCAAAATCTTGAGAATCAACCCCCTTTTCCCCGCCCTCCGGTCCGTCCCGACCGCTGGCTCAGGGGCCTCGCCGAAAAGCAAAATCCTAGCAGCGCAAAATCCTAGCAGCAGTCCTCGGCCTTCCACAGACCTTCCCGTCCATCCGGGGCGACATCCACGGCATAATTCGAAGCCCTCAACGCGCGTGCGACGCTGTCGCGAATGCCGGGGTGATCTTCGATCAGGAGGATTCTCATGGTTTGCGCTTTTGAATGAACCGCAATGGTATGGAAGGGTCGCGAGAGTTTCGGCTCTCCCTCGGGAGTTCGTTTCACCTCACCTAAAACTCATCTTGGTCCTCCCGGTTGCGGTCACGTTCTCTGCACATGCCCGATTTTGCTAGCGGAGATTGCCGGGGCGGGCGAACCATCACCGCCGATACACCCCGCGAGGCAGGGGCAAAGCTGGTGAGCCCGTAGAAACGAGACAACGGCGTTGAGAAAACCATTTCCTGGCAGTATCGGTAAGCTGTGACTGCCCAATGAACGCGCGATTTTTGACTCTCTTCTGC
>Ga0209702_10003074_pt1 | contig 27296 bp, 24 predicted proteins | sample FRY01_FD_187210 | JGI IMG/M metagenome (GOLD analysis project Ga0209702, IMG submission 187210) | Freshwater microbial communities from Lake Fryxell liftoff mats and glacier meltwater in Antarctica - FRY-01 (SPAdes) (version 2) | ecosystem: Environmental > Aquatic > Freshwater > Ice > Glacier... | reverse complement strand
GCTGCTGGACGGGGAGGGGTACGCGTCAGCGCCCGATGAGCCGTCAACTCCCAGCGTGCCGGCGGGGGTCAATCCCCCCAACGGCCCGCCGGAAATCCACCTCTCTTCAGGGGGTGGAAGATGTTAAGAACGCCCTTCATATCAATCAGGCCATTCTGATCAGCCTTTTGAGTCTTGCGGTGGCGACCTGGGTACTTCTCGGGTCTGTCCCGGGCTTGCTCCTGCTCCTGATTGGCCTCGGCGCGCTGCCTGTCCTCCTCGAGATCGGGATGAGGGTCTGCCACTTCCTTCGGGAGAATATCCGCCCCGGCAGGACAGGGGGCAGAGTCCGCCCGGAGGCGAAGTCCCTCCCTAAATCCCGGTCGGAGTCTCCTCCGACGGGCTGAAGTCCACCCGGAGCTTGTGGCATAGGCCTGTTCCGTCAGGTCGATTATCACGATGGCCAGATCGTCCCGGGCGATCCTTTCAAGATGTTTCGAGGTGCGAAAAACTTATGAGGACCATCTTTGTCTTTTCAGATGCTCGTGCATAAATGGCCGGACATCAAAGCCTGGGGGACGCATGTCGGAAGAGGATCTGGTCCGGGCGCGCACCACGCGCACCGGTGAGGCGCGCAAGATCGACGAATGGACCGTCCACCTCCCCGGCGGGGAGCGGGCCCGGTTCGACGTCACCATGCGTTATGAACATGGGGCTTGCGTCTTCGGGGTCAGGTCAGACCATCCCGACTTCAAGGGCGTCCGCCCGCAAGACAGTGACCTCAACCGACTGCGTCTAGAGCTGTCGGAGGAGGCCCGTTTCGTGATTAAAGGTCGGCTTTCGGAAGATTGGACCCCGTCCACCTTGATGGAGATCCGCCACAAGCTGAGGGACCAGCGCGAAAGCAGCAGCGATCTGGACTTCAGCCTCAGCTTGAAGCTGCGCCAAGTTGCGCAGCGCGACACGGATGAGCCGGGAAACTTTCCCGTCGCCATCGTTCGAGACACGTACCGGCAGGAGCGGGTGGTGATCCGGTCTCACACGGATGATTTCGGCCAAATGCGCCCCCGATCAGGGAACCTCACCGACCCGGAGGTGAAGGCCTGGATGTCGAGCCCGGTCTCGCGCGATGAGGAGTCCGGGCTCGGTCGTGTGGTGACCCCCGGAGACGGGGAACCGGAACGGGCCCTGCTGTCCGCGCTCGACCGGTTCGCGGCTGGCCTGTCAGACCGGCTCTCCCCGGGCCGGGTTGCACGCGAGGGCGTTCCTCTCCCGGAGGATCTGATCTCCTTGATGCGGGCGGCAGCCGATCCTGATCAGACCCAGGAGCTGAACCTGTAATGTATGAGAAAAACCAACCTTCTGATCTTTCGGTGATCATACCCCTTTTTCAGAAGGCCCGTCATATCAGGGCCGCACTCGAGGACGCTTACCGTTCCTGCAAGGATGCGGGTCGCCCCTTTGAGATCGTTGTGGTCGATGACGGGTCGACCGACAGCTCGGGGAGTGTTGTGCGAGCTTGGGCATGTCAGGACCCGTCACGCGCAGCCGCGCTCCACCTCATCACCCAAAAAAACCGGGGGGCGGCCGCGGCGCGCAACACGGGCTGGAGAGCGGCGAAGAGTGAGCTGATCCTGTTCCTTGACGCGGATGACCGATGGGAGGCGCATCACGTTACGGAAATCCTCGGACTTGTTCAGGAATTTCCGGACGCTGTCCTCTACGCGGACGCCTGGGCGGAGATCAGTGCGGACGGAGCGACCCGAACGCACGCGTTCGGGATTGGCTCAGACCGGCGCGGCCCTCTCCCCTGCTTCTTCGAGGCGATGATCTCCGGGCCAATGATCGTCTCCTCCAGCACGGCAGCTGCCCGCAAGAATGCCCTCGAAAGGAGCGGCGGGTTCCCGGAAGGGGTTCGGCACGGGGAGGACAAGGTCGGCTGGGGTCGGCTCGCGCTTCTGGGAGACGTTGTCTGGTCTCCACGTGTAGGGGCGGTCTGGGACAAAAGCGCGGACAACCGGTCAGACGGATCAGCGATCCCCACACCCTCCCCCGCTTTCCGGGATTTCCTGCGCGAGGCGGAGGGGGTGGACGTGGTCGCGGAGAGGACCCGGTACAACATCCGCACCGCGATCGCTGTGGAGGAAGCCAGGCTCGCGGGCGAGATCAGGTTCTACGACCACCACACGCCAGCCCGGTACGTCGAACCGGATCCCCAGCCCGCCTGAAAGGACGCCAAATGGCCCACAAAGTGCACATCTACGATACGGTTGCAGGCTTCGACGCGGAGGGCTGGATGCGGCCGGTCCGCACGATTGAGACAGATGATCCTGTTGAGGCAATCCGGCTCGCCTATGAAGCGCTGGACGCTGCCCGCTCGATCAGCGCCGCCAGCGTGAAGCCGGACTGGCGCCTCTGCGCGGATCTCGCCGGCTATTTCCGGCTCACCAACGCGGTTGCGGATTGGTCGGAGGCGAACCCGATCGAGGGGGCATGGGTGGGCCGCCTAGTGGAGGACCCAGCCCACTGGGCCGGCTACGGCGTGCACACGCCAGAAGAGCTGGAGAAGTCCCTGTTGCTCGCGGATTATTCAGACACCCACAAGGAGATCACGGGCTTCCGCCCACGCGATACCGAACTCGGCATGGACACCCCGATTGAGGAGATCGAGGCGGCATATGATCGGCTACGCCCCAAAGCAGCACTGGACCACCCTGAACTGTAAGGGCCGCATAGAGAGGAGAACAGATCATGGTTTGACAGTGTCCTGCAACGGATTAACGAGGCAACCCCAGCCCTCCCGGTCAGGGAATTCTCGGGGGTGGAGCCGGCGGATCAGGACCCGGAACCGGGTCCGTAGGAACCGGCCGTCTTCGGTCTTGGCAGAAGCTGCACCAGCTCGGGCTCCGGCCTGCTGAACACAAGTTGCCGCTGGAACCCGAAGATCCATCCCTTGATCCGTGCGGGCTAGAGGTGTTCCCGTTTCCGGTTTTCGCTCCAAGGGCCTATGTTGACGAGGCATAGTTGGAGACCTCGATGAAGTTCATCCCATTTCCATCGACCCTCGCCCATATCTCCGCAGAGACCGGGCGCCGTCTGCAAGGCTCCAACACGGATGACGCCGGGGGCCGTCGGCCCCGCTCCTCCCTGCCCCACCCCTACACGGCCGATGGCGTCGCCGCCTACCGTTGGCCAGACGGGCGGATCGCGCAGGCCCATGACATGTATGCGCCCCAGCACCCGGAGGGAGCGGAGCCGGGTCTGGCCCGGATCCGCTACGAGGTGCGCCATCATCCGAATGACACGTCTAGCTATGAGCCGAACATCCTCACGTTCCGATCTGTCCCTGACCTGGAGGCAGAGGGGGTGGTCATTAACCGGACCGCGGCCGGTCTCCTCTTGCACGAGCGACGTGCGGCCCTCGTGGTTACCCCCGATGAAGACGCGATGGGCGCCATGTCCCGGTATTTCCCGGAAGGGTCACAGCTGATCCGGTCCCCGATCCGCCACATCGCTCCTGAAGCGGGTCCCATGCAGCACTTCCTGGCCACGAACACACGCGGCGGCGGGTTCGAAGTCATGGGAGCAGCCCGCGAAGAGGATCTTTTTGACGCCGCACGGGATCGGTTCAGCTTCATCCCGCAAGCCCCTGATTATGAAGAGTTCTGCGCAACTTTGCGCAAGCACGGAACGAAGAACGGTTGGGTGGTCGCCGCCACGACGCTTGAAGAAATACCCAGAATTTTGCGGGATTACATGGGGATACAGGGTGAACTTGAATCTGGACATGAAGGGCCGGGGTTCTGATAAGGTGCTGTCGTTCCCAACCGGTCCCGCCGAGATCTCCGACTTGATCGGGCTGCCTTTGGGCAAATGGCCCGGCAACTGCCACGGGGTCGCGGAGCGGATTCTGCGGCAGGTCCCGACGACGGGGATGCGGCTCGTCCGGGGCCATTTCCATGGCTGGACCAGCCCTGTATCCGTCTACCGGGGCGGCCCACACCAGCACTCCTGGCTCCGGCTCGGCGATGGCCGGATCCTGGACCCGACCCGGTGGGCGTTCGACCGGCCGGACCGGCCCTACCTCTATGTGGGGGAGAATGACGCCTATGATGAGGCGGGGCTATGGCTTGCGGCGCGGGCTCGGCCGGTGGTTGGCATGGCCGCCCTTTTCAACCCGGACCGGGACGCGCCGGCGCGCGCGGTGGCGGACCGGATCTCGGACTGCACCGCGGCGCTTCGGGGGCGGATCGCCACCGCCTCACGGATCCCGGACTTGGGCGAAGGGGAGGTCAGGTTGCGGGACGCGGAGCGGCTTCTGGATCTGCTGCGGTCCCCGGTCGAGCATCTGGAGGACCCGGCCCCCCTCTATTCAGCCGCCGCAGACGCGGGGCTCAGGGCCCATATCAAGTTGGACTTGTGGGTCCGAGTCATGGAGCCGGAGCGGGTCACCCGAGACCCACGCGTCAACCTTGTTTATGCGGACCCGCCCGGGGACGGGCTCACCGGGCCTCAGGCCCTCTTCCGGGTGTTGGCCCGCTTCCTGTCGATCGAGGAGCGGGACGGGATTGAGCAGGAGCTCGGGGAGCTCGGCTACCGGCTCGACGAACTCCATGAGGCGATCAATGAAATGGAAAAGGTCCTGAGCTTCGACCCAAACCTCACCTGGATGCCGCGCGACGCAAGCAGTATCCTAGCCGTCGTCACGGCGGATATTTTGGGCGCCGGGTCCGGGATGGAGCTGCTCGTGGAGCGTTTTGCAGATAGTCTGGGGCTGGACCGAACGGGGCTGGACAGGGAGCTGCGAAAATTTGGAACAGCTGCGGGTTATGACCTGTCCTGGCTCCCCACCTTGCCTGAGCAGGCTATTCCCCCCTCACCCTGATCCGGACTGTGAATCCGGATCAGAAAGGTTCTGGCTGGGTTTCCGGACCAACCCGACGGCCGGCTTCAGAGAAGCTGTTCGCGACCATCTTGAGATCCTCAGCGGAGGCGCCACGCGCGCTCAGCACGTCCCGCCAACGCGCCCCGACCATCTCGGAGAGGTCGTTGGCGATCCGTTCCGCCCGTTCAGGGTGCAGGCCGAGTGTGGGTCCCGCGGCAACAGCGTTTTCGAGCGTCGCTACCCGCCCCGCCCCAGCCCGACCGAGATGAAGAAAGAGGTTCCGGGTTCCGAGCGACTGAAGTGACGGGGTCACATCATAGAGCGGGCTCAGTTCGTAGCGGCCCTTCTCCGAAAGAAGGAGCGCCGTGTTACGTGAGTGATCATCAGTGTTGCCACACAAGACGTTCATGACCATCCGGCGAAATACCGAATCTCCATGATCCCCGGCCGCCCCGTGTCGACGCAGCCCGTCGTAAAGGTCCGCGTAACCCGACATACCCCGATCGGACTCATGCGCGCCGAGCAGGGTAAGCGCGGAGATCATGTGACGCCTGCGCACCCCCTCCGCCGCCGCCTCCCGGTCGAACCGGCGCAGGACCAGCGCGTCCCGGTCACCCACCTCGATCACCTGACGCGCGCAGGTCGGGATCCCGGCCATCTCGCACAGATCAAGGCAGCCGGCCTCGACGGCGGCCATGTTGTAGCGGTCCCGCGACAGGCCGAATTTGACCAGGTGCGGAAACCCGTCGATCGTCACGGTCCCCTTGGGGCGGGCCCCACCCATATCCGTGCCAGGCGCGAGGAAATCGATGAACCGGGGCGGGAGCGGCCGGTCCGGCTCAAGCCGATCGACAAGCTCCTGAAACGCCTCAAGGTCTCCCAGATGGGTGAGCCGGTCATCGATCTGAAGGGGCAGCACCGGGCCCACTGCCACCGGCGTCGGCCCGAACCGGAGTGCCCCGATCCGATTTCCGCTCTGCGAGACGAGGAGGAACTCCGCCTCCGACGCGGGCCGGCCTTGGGTACGCAGAGATTCCCTGTCGATCAATTTGCGCCCCCAGGCGTCAGGGGCAGCATCCCGGACCCCATTGAACAGAGCAAACCCGTCGGGCGCTTCCATGACGCCGGCTCCGAGAGGGAGCTGGACAGGATCAATGGCCACCGCGTCCTTTTTTTGGAGATACCGGCGACCGTAAGCGAATTCGCAACGCGAATAACGGCCGTCTTCCGTGATGCTGAGCTGGCCTGCGGGGACCGCTGCACCGGCTATATCGATAAAGACGATCGCGTTTACCTGCATGTCAAACCCTCTCTCAGAAATCCAGATCGGCCGCCGGGTGGCGGACCCGTTGTGGCAAGGCGAGCCGCAGCTCGCGCGCACCCTCACCTTCGGGGTGAAACCCCGAGAGGAATCGCTCCTCGAGGCCCAGCACCCAAGCCGCGGTTGCATAGGCGCCGAAACTTACGGACGGATCCCCCCGTTCCATGCGGATCAGGGTACGGCGCGACACGTTCAGACGCCCCGCCATGTCGTCTTGCGTGATCGCACGCGTCCGCCGCGCGGCTGACAGGTCAGATCCCATCCGTGACAGGAGACCGAGCAAGGGATCGGGGATCGTCATTTTGGTCCGTTTCGCTTTCACTTTGAGCCTCACGAGTCACATTAACTTCCTTATGTTACACGTGAGGCACATTTTCCATAGATCTCTTTCGGCCTGAGACGGGATGTCAGGGCGTAAACCCCTCGTCGGATGCTGTCGCATCAGCCTCATCTATCCGCTTGCGCAGCCGTTGGATGGCCGCCTCGATCTCCTCAGGGGTCATCGCAGGCGCCTCAGCTACCGCCATCACCCCGGGAGACCAGGGCGACGTGTCAGGCTGTGCGCTCGGAGCCCAGAGCCTTCCGTTATAGGAGATGTGCGCGATAAGCTGTCCCGCCTCATCAAATACGTGACCAAAGCCGAACTGGGACGCCCCGTATCCGCTTTCCTCCCGCATCGCGATATAGCCGCGCTGCGCCTCCTCAAGCGAGGGGCAGCTGCGGACCCAGTCGACACGCGGGACGCCGCTCAGGTCCTCGTGGATCTCGACACGTACCTTGAACCGGGTCCGCTCTGTCATGGGATATCCGAGTTGTTCCTCTGCCGCAGCCATCTTCGCCTCTCCTCTTCGCTCTCCCAAAAGTACACGCGCGTGCCGAAAACACCAAAAGAGTATCGACGACCGTTATGGCTTTTCGTCTGCCAACCCCATCATGAGGAATATCCCGAAACGAGAGGCTTTTATGCATAACGACAGGTTTACCGGCACCTTCACCACCGCCCTCGCGGAGCTTGACTGGGCTTGTACGCCAGGAGCGGAGCCGGAAGTGACGGCTGTGCGTCTTCTTGGTCTGGACGGCTGGGAGCCATGTCAGGAGGGGATGATGCCGCTTCTGCGCGAGAACTCCGCCTTCATGGCGGACCTGCGGCTCCTGGTCGGACCGGCCCCGGAACCGGAACCGGAACTGGACCCCTGCCCCTGATCAGCTTTTCCGGACCGTGAGGCCGAAGGCCTCGTTCAGGAGTTCAAATCGTCCCCGCCGGATAAGGTTGCGTTTGGCGAAATCATCCTGTCCTGCAATGGATGCGAAGCGGGCCATAAGCCTGCCGCCGCGCCGTTCTTGATGCAGGACAGCCTGGATAGACTCTGCGACCATGTCCCGCGCCAAATCCTCGCTCATCGCATCCGATGCAAAAGAGATCAGGTTGATGATCGCGCGGACCGGATCGGAGGCGTGGATTGTACTCACAACCATTGGACCGGACAGGGAGATACGCAGAAGTTCCTTCGCGGCCTCGGGAGACTGGACATCCCCCAACAGGACGTAGCGTGGCGCCCAGCGTCGTGCAGCCCTGACACCGGCGGGGAAGTCATGCTCAGGGATCTCAACTTGATAGATTGCCCCCGTCTCTGAGACGTGCCCGAGCGGCACCTCGGGTGGGTCCTCGAGCGTCACACCCACCTCGCGGCTTTCCTTGACCCATGTCAGCAAACAGCTTGAAGCGGTTGTTGTCTTTCCGGACCCAAAAGCGCCAGAAACGAGGATCAAGCCCCTTTCCCGCCCAAGTGAGCGGACCTGGTCAGTGACACTTTTCGGGATACCCATCTGGTCAAGGTCGAAGGCTTCTGCACTCAGCCGCCGCAGGCACCAGGTCCATCCCACCCCTGGATCAGGCCCCGCCGCTCCCGTCCGGATCAGGGCTGCCCGGTAGACGCCACCATTGTGGGAGAGAGAGAACTCATCCGGCCGCCTGCGTCGCTCCCATTCGGACAGAAGGACAAGGCGCAGGCCATTCGCGTCCGCCATGAAGGCCTGAGGAAGGGCGCGGACAGGTCCCTTTATGCCGCCTTGACCTGCCGGGTCCAGATTGCGGATCAAAAAAGGGATCCCCACTTCAGCCGGAACATAGAGGTCATCAAAAGGGACGTCCGAGAGATTGCGCGCGTCACGACCCACCCTGAGCACTCCGGATCAATAGCATCGTGTCATGGACATGACCCGGCCATAATCCGAGCTGACCTCATAGGCGTCCGAGACCCCGTCTGGGTTGCCGAGCGCGGGGTCATTCTCAGGATTTCGCGGGTTCCCGATAACAAGACCGCAAGCGCCAGGAGCGGGGTAAGGGCCCTCACTGAATGTGAACGTGCAAAAGTCCTCTGCCACGTATTGATAAAGCCGGACACGCCACTCTGAGCCTTCATCCTGGGCAAAAGCGCGCATCCCGACGGTGGCCCGACCGGCGGGGTCCGAGTAGGCCGCCGGGAGGACGTAAACGCGTGGTTCCATATCGAAGGACCCATCCGATGTCGTCGCGGGGCATTGTGGTTTTGCAACTGTCGCGCCTGATGCGAGTATCTGGATGTCAAAAATTCCGGTTGAGAGGTCGGTATCACCCATGAGAAACCGGTCCGCAGACACCTGGATTTCGGGGGTGCCTGACAGGGTCACCTCACGTGCCAGCGGGACGACCCCGTCGCTCGTGTCGAGAAGTATCTCCTGGCCGAGTACGGTCCCCTCGACGATCAGGCTCCCGGTGGTCCGGGTCAGTGCGCAGTCGATTGTCAGTTCGGAATCCGACCCGATGCCGGGGGCTACGGACCCGCATCCGATGACCCGAAGGTTCTCGATCGCCGAAATCACGTCAGGGACACCGTCTCCGGTCGTGTCAACCGGTGGGCTCATCGTGATCCGTGTCGGTCCGGTGATGGTCGGGAAAACATTCAGGACACCGTCCCCGGTCGAGTCATGACTGACGAGAACGATGTCACCATAGATCCCGTTTGTGGTGTCACGGCACTCCACATAAAGGGGGCTGTTCTGATCAAGGGCAGGGTCGGCCAAAATACTTGCACAGCGTCGAAACGCGTCCTCGAGATTAAGCTCTGCGAGCGGCGTGGTGCTCATTCCTGACGCGTCCAATACCCCGAAGCCCGCAAGCGCCACGATGGCGGCGAAGCGGCCCTCCGTATCCTCCGGGTACCCGTCGACCCCGGAAAAGCCGCTTACATCAAAGCTGAACACGCCATAGGGGCCACGCGCCTCCGTACCGGTCTCGATGAAACCGGCATTTGAACGTTCGGTCCGTGTTGTGATCGGCGCGCCGCGCTGGATGGGTACTGCTGATCCACCTGCGGAGACCAGGATCGCTTCGATCTGTACCTCGTCATTTTCAGGGTCTCCGTCGATAAGCGCTGCGGCGATCGCCCCCTGACCTCCGGGATCCATGTCAGCAGCGCTCAGGTTCAGGCGTGGGAGGGACCCGTCGGAAACGAGAACAGCACGTGTGAGAAGACGAAAGTCCTGACCGTAGAGCCGGTCCAGCGCCCCGCCGCCTTCCAGAAAAGACTGTGGCAGAAACCCCAGATTGGAAAGGTCCAACAAGGAATAGCGTCGGTTCGCAGTATTTCCCGTGAGAACCGCTTCCTGATAAAGTTCGTCCAGGATCAGGTCGTAGCGTGTGGAGATAAAATTCTGTGCGCCCTGCATCACCATCGCGAATTCTCGCGCGACCAGGATCTCCTCCTGTCGGCGCTGCTCTTGGATAATGAAGCTCGCCGAAAACCCAATGACAGAGCTTGCCAGACCGAGATAAAGGATCCCCTCCAGCATGGAAATGCCTCGCTGACGCCCACTCCCGCTGAGGTTTTTCCTTTTTCTCATGACGTCATCCTTTTAGAAGGCGGAAAAGCAAAACCCCCAACAGGGTCGTCAGAACGATCGGCAATACCGGCGCGGAGCGGCCCGACCCCGTCAGGCCGGCGTCGAGGACCGCCTCGCTCGCAGCCGGGCCGCGCAGTCTTCTGTAAACAGGGTAAGGCGTCTTCAAGAAAACGAGCAGCGGAATGCACATCAAGGCCCAGGTGATCGGAGCATGATAGGTCAAGCCGAACACAAGCACCGGCAAAGCCAGGGCGATCTGATCTGGAGGGGTGAGGACGCGCGGCCCCAGCAGGCATTGCGCCGCCCAGCTGCCTTGGGCCAACAGGAAGAGGGCAAGACCAAGGACCGGCGCCCAAAAAACGCCAACCGGACCTGTACCGAGCAGGGCGCCCGTCAAGAGTCCGCTGATCAGCAGCAGAAGGATGAGCCCGTCGGGCGCCCAGGCGGTCCGATGGTCGACCCAAGCGCAAAGGAGTGCCAAGGCTCCAAAAAGGCTGAGAGACACCGCCTCGGGGCCTGTGTACGGGATGCTACCGAATGCGACAGTTGTGCGGACGGACGCGTAGCCTATTGCTGCCGCAAGGGTTGCGTGAAGCAGGTCTGATCGCTCCAGTCGCGGACCGCCCGCAACGCGGATCATGAAGAGCCCCCAAGCGGCGAGGAGGACGGTGATGAGCGGCAGGAAGAGGAATTCCGTCATCGATATATGGCCGGACTGCCGGCGGAGATCGGACTGATCGTAAAAGGCAGCTCCTTCACGCCAATATGGGGCCCTCCCGCTCCAGGGAACACGATCACACCGACGATCCCGTTTTGTCCGATCTTACGTGGAAGTGCGCTCACAACTGCCCGATAGACCGAAGTTTCGAACCCGTCTGCCCCGTAGTCTTCAGCCCAGGTGAGAACCTTTCGGCTCATCCCCTCTTGCACCACTTCAGAATGCCAAACCGCGAGCGGTTGTAGCGGATAAGGCAGATCTGCCTCAATCACTCCTATCGGAAATCCAGCAGAACGTGCCGCATCATAGTGATGCTGATGATGTCGGAGTATATCGCGCGCGAGCTCTTCAGAAACCGCGGTCTCGTTGGCAGACTGGGCGGCAAGGATCCCGATCGAGAGCAGGATCGTAAGGCCGATCACCGGCGGGACGATGCTGATCATCAGGCCCTACCCTCCTCATTCGGAACCAGGCGTATTTGACGGCCCGGTCTCCCCTGCGGCCTCAGGGGGTTCAAGATCCGGTTCAGGCACCGGGTCCACACGCACCACGTCGCCGAAAATATCGTCTCCTGGTATGCCGGCCAAGGCGGCCGGACCCTTCGGCCCGGTCCAGATCAGGAAGGGGAGTGCAGGCGGAGCAATCCGAGACGCGAGAGAGCCATTCCCTTCGATCGCAGCCACCAGATCTTCGGGCAAGGACATATCCGCCTCGGAGGGCAGGGTTGGCAAGGCGCCTCCGTCCAGACGGGCCAAGAATGAGCGCAGTGGATCTTCAGAAGACAGCAGTGCGGCCATTGCATTTGCAGAGGCAGGGTCGCGCGTAACGACGGGAATGACGCGAAGATAGATAGACCCGTCTGCGATCCGCTCTCGCAGCATCATGAAGGTGGCGATTGCGGCGGGCTTACCGGGGTCGATCCAGGCCCAAACCTCTGGCGCGGAAACCTCCCCCACCCCGAACCAGAACGCTCCCCCCCGGGTTATCTCGAGCGCTTCTGCGATCAACGCTTCACTGGGCTGGGACCAATCAAGAGGAGGATCGGTGACGGCCTGCTCAGCGGTCTGCGGTATGGTGGGTGCGATCGACACGCCAGGGGAGAGCGCCTGGGCCGGACCGCCGGTCATGGCTGCACCGATATCTTGACCGTTTGCTGCAAAAACATGCCCCTGAATGATGCCGCGCCCATCGGGCGCGCGCAACCAGAGGCGATCGGATCCTTCGACACCCCAAGCCTCCAGTCCGGCGACCACGCCAAGATAGGAGAGGCCTGTCCAGCCCTTGATCGCGTCTGGCGCAGTCTGCGCTGAAGCAACCGTCATGCCTGTGGTCAGGGCCAGAAGAACCGAGACGGTGATCTTGAGACTTGATCGCATGAGATCCCCCATCTCGCTTGAGGGGCAACCAGCCCCGAAATTGGAAAGCCGGCCCGGAACGGGCCGGCTTGTCGCGTCAGCGCGCGTAGGTGAAGGTGACTGTCTGCGTCGTCTGGTTGCCGCAACCTGCGGAAGCAGCGGCCAAGCTCACTTCGCCCGCGATCAGATCGTCACCGAACTGGACAGAGGTGATCCCGATACCAGCGACGCCTTGGCCGCGCCCATCGACCGTCGAGATACGCACACAGGCATCCGAGGGTACGTCAGCCAATTCGATCGTGAAGGCCTGCCCTTCGGCGGTCACATTGACCGCTCCGTTCCACGGATGGCGGATCTCGCCATCTTCTTCACCCTGGAAGTTCGACGGGACAGCCCCGGCATTGATCAGGGCGTCGTTCAGCAATGTGCCGCTGTCGCCGAAGCTGCGGGCGTTCTGGTGCAGTGCACGGGTCTCTGACGAGATCGTAACGATCCCTCGGGCCGCCTCAGTGACCCGGTTCGACAACTGCGCGCTTTGGAACAGCACGATACCCCCGATGATCACGCTCAGCGCGAAGACAAGGTAGAGGATGCCTTCGATGAGCGAGACGCCGCGTTGACGCCCCTCACGAAGCTTTAAGGGCGCCCAGGAATGTGTCCGGAGCGCCACGGTTTTCGCTTTCGCGAAAAAAGTGGTGTAGATCATAGGTCTCTCCATTTCAGATCCGTTCTTATGTGGAGCCACGCTCCGGTGCAGGCGGCGGCCCGCTACGGGCACAGGTTAACCTTTACGTTTTTCGCAGATCATTAACAGCAGCACAGCCATGCGCCCGTCCAGTTTTCCACATATTTCTTGCTTAGTATCCCGCATTCATGCTCGAGACGATCTGGTCTTGCAGCGCATACATCCCGCCGACAATGCCGAGCACAACCCCGAACACGAAAAAAAGCGCAAGCGTCCGGATCGTTCCGATAGACCGCTGGATACGCGCCTGCCCCCGATCCATCCAGTCCGCCGATATTCTATGAAGTTGACCACTCAGATCATGGGTCTCTGCATAGATCTTGATCGACAGGTTCATTTTCGGGTCGGGCCATCCCGTTGCACTCGCATGCAGCGCCGCACCCAGATTTAGTCCATTGAGCATATGGGACCTAATGCGATTGAGCCGGTATCTGACATAGGGGCTCGACAAGGGCCTGACCCGTTCAACGGCGTTGATCGGCGAGAGCCCGCCCTGCACCAGAGAGGAAATCGAAATCAAGAAAGAGATCCCCGTATACATCCGGTACAGACCAAAGATCGGAAACCGGTCCGCCACACTGCGCCCGCGACCCGCCCACCTCGGCAAAGCCAAAGCGACGGCGCTGAGCAACAGGACAAAGCCAACCAGGAGGGGGATCGCCACCCTGTCCGAAAATTCACTCAGAAGAAGCAGGAAGCGTGCCGCACCGCTCCACTTTTCGGTCGGCAGGAGACCCTCGATCTTTGGCACCACCTCAGATCCGAAATAAAAGGCGATCCCGTATACAGCCGAGATCAACGCAAGAGGATAAAGCAGCCCACCCACGATGATATTCATGATCTGTCGGCGCTTGCGGATCACGTCGCAGTAGCTTTCGAGGTAACCCGGAAAGTCGTCCGAATTCTCGGTCGCCTCCAGGATCATCGCATCCTCTGGCGGGACCCAGCGCCGCACGGCATCCCCGAAACTGAGCCCGTTGCGCATCCCGTCGCTGATGTCGCGCAAAATGAGCGCAGAGGTCTCTTTCGGCTTTCGCCCCTCGTCGCTTGCCACTTTCCAGGCCATCTGAAGCGCGTCGGTCTTGCTGACCCCCGTCCGCATCAGGGCCGCGATCTCCTGATACAGGGAAAGGCGATCTTCTGTCCAAAAGAAGGCCTTCGCGAATCTGCGTTCAAGTTCGTTCATTCAGCGGCCGCCTCCCGTTGTCCCTCAGCGCTGCAACATCCTGACGGAGTCGCGGCAAGAGATGCGCGTAATCGCGTTCATAGACCGAGAGCAGGTCCACCTCCTCTTCCACCTCATTGATGTCGCATATCCCGGCACCCACCTTTGCCAACGCGTGGTGGAGGACTGGGAGACCCCCCATCCCGCCCTCGATGACCGGGGAGCTCCAGTGACGGCGCATCTCCTCACGTTTTCCGTCGCGCAACAGAAGCAACAGCTCCGCTGTGATCTCGACTGTTTCGGCAACCACTGTACGACCCGTGAGCCCACCACGACATTTCTCGCATCCCTCGCCGCGCAAATGGATGTCCTCGGGCGGGAGCTCAAAAAGACGCAGCACCCCTTTGGCGAGTTCATGCGAGATCTTCTTGTCCTGGAGAGCGCCCGCCAGGTCCCTGCGGCAGTTCCGACACATCACCCCGCAGAGGCGCTGATAAATCAGCCCTCCCTTGAGGTCTGGACGGGTCAGGTCCGCAACCGGCACCTTCAGATCGATAAGTCTGTCCATGATGCCGAGCGCACTGCCCGCATGGATCGTGGACCAGACCGCGTGCCCAGACCCGATCACCTCCATCGCGAGTTCCGCGATCCGCTCGGTACGGATCTCCCCCAGAACGATCACGTTGGGGTCAGACCTTAGCGAAGCCCACATGCCTGCCGAGAACCCGTCGGTTCCGTCCGGCTGTGGTTTCGCGACCACCTGGATTGCGCCGGGAATGTCGAGTTCCTTGGGCTCCTCGATGATGAACATCGAGATTTCCCGGTCCTTCTCGATCAGCATCTTGTTGAGGGTTCGCTGAAGTGTGGTTGATTTTCCGGAGGAGACTTTGCCCGACAACAGATAAATCCCGCTTGTCCGACGCCGCATCACGGCGATGTCTCGAATGTGGTGATCCGCGTAGCCGAGACTGTCGATCTCGATGTCCTTGGGGTCACTCCTGTATTTCAGGCGCATCACGAGAGCAGAGCGGTTCTCGCTGGTAGGGGAGTACTGGAGGCGGATCAGTTCTACCCCCTTGGGCAAGAGGCCTGAACCCGGGGTCAGAGCGCCCTGCTGGAAGGCGAGGTCGGACGAGGCAGACCCTTGGTCAGAGGAGACGGCTATAGCCGCCTTGATCAAAGCGGTCCCGTTCTCCGGGTTCATAAAATCGAGGTCCATCATCCGCCCGAAGACACGCACACGTACCTCCGCAGCGTGACGCAGAACCCGCAGGTGAATATCGGAGGCGCTGAGGGCGGCAGCCTTTGCCAGAATCTTCGCCAGCTCCCTCTGGCGTTCGACACCCTCGGTCAAAACAGCCGTTCCGTTGTTCGTCTCGTCTTGTGCCCGGGCATAAAGGGTGACGATGACCGACGCTTCAACTTCAACGATATCGAGGACCCGATGTCCGGCATTTCGGGCCATGTTCAGGATCGACTTAATCCGGCCAGACCAACGTTCCGGCTTTGAGACGAGGGTGATGCCGTTGGCAAATATGGCAATTATTCGTCGATCTTCGCCGGATACAGGGATCTCGCCCCCCTCTCGGGTCAGGAGATCAGTGATGGGCAGAGAACCGGTCAGTCGTACTGCTTCAAACGGAGAGATATCCGTTCGGGGTCGCAGGGCAGGAAGAGCCGTTCTGCCGGGTTCACTACTCATGCCGTCACCTCAGTTCGGGATTGCGAGGCGGATCTCCTGCCCCCGACGCGTCAGGAGTACCCCATCGGGTTCGATGCTCAGAATCCGAACCTGTCCTGGAAGGGCGTCTCCCGTATGGACACGGACCCGATCAGTTCCGTACTGCAAAATGGCGGAAAGATCGGCGCCTGAGCCAAATATCTCCCGAACGAAAATATGCGGCGCATCTTCACTCTCTGAACCCTCCTCGCCGGTACCGGTGCCGGTGCCAGTGCCTTCCGTCAGCTCGGTGATGCGCCTGTCGATCAGGTCAAGGAGTTCGGAACCGTCACTGCGGGCTGGTTGAGCCGTGGCCGGCACGACTGGAGGCTCTGCCAACTTACGGATCTCTTCCTCAAGACGCAGCATTTCGACCCGGGCGCGCATGCCGGCCGGTGTATCTGCAAACTTGAGGAATTCCCCTGGCGCGACTTCTATCATTGCGTCCGGTCCGAGGAGCCGGACCAGTTTCTCGACTGTTTCCGCATGACGAAGCTGCCGCTCAAGGATCAAGACCCCCTCACCCAGTCTGGACTGGCGCGCGATCAAACCACTCTCATCCAGAAGTTCCGCAGCTGTGGTCGTCACTGGGTCTTGTGCCTGCGCATATACCTGGGCGGGGGCATGGATCAAAAGTGGCAGGAGAAGAGCCGGAAGAAAGAAGGCCCGAAATGGGTCGCGTTTTGCTTTATGGGTCATGATGTTCAGCCTCATTCTTTGCTGTCTTCGGCTCACGACGGGGGGAGCGGTAGAATTGGGGGGTGATGGATCTTTGCGGTCAGCGTCCAGGTACCGCCCTCGACCGAGTAGATGAGCGCCTCCGGAACCAGCGCGGGTATGTCCGACAACAGGCGCGCATATTCACTGATTGCGACGGATGTCTCGAGCGAGAGATCATGCCGGTTATAGACAGGTGAACGAAGGCCTTGCCGCTGGGTCGTGGTAAGGCTGCGAACCCGAGACCGCAGGTTGATGGGCAAACCGAGGCTTTGAAAACGGGTCTGTATGATGTCGGCCACCTCAGCTTCCGTCCAAGGGGTAGAGACGTCAAGCGAGTCTGTGTCTGGCAGAGACACCAGCCTTTCCAGGCGCGCCTTTACCCCACCCTCCAAAAGTACAACCTTTTCAGGTAAGTCGGCAGTTGCCGCGCGAAGCCAGGAGATGCGCCCGCCACTTCGCGACCAATTTGTCGTCACCTGTCCTTGTGATCCGTCCGCAATGCAAACGATGGGTTCGTTTGACCATCCTGTCACAACAAACAAGCTTCTTTCGATCTCCAGACGGCAGGTTTCAACAAACGGTATGATCTGGACTGCGGTCGCCCAAGGATAACTTCGCGGGTCCACGCGGACCATCACGTCCCGCGCCCGTCGCATTTCCTCCGCCAGTTCAGCCTCCTGTCGCTGCATGTCGGCCCAGTAGAGATACATGCCACCGGATACTGCACCAATGAGGCTGAGAATAACGGCTCTTTGGATCATTTCCCGGCGTCCGTCGACCGGACGCAGGAACGCACCGGACTTCAGGTCGAAAACCTGCTCGATCCTTGCCTCGACCGCACCGGATACCTGCCAGTCAGTTGGGGCGATGATCCGCGTCCAGTCTGGGGCGTCAAGCGCGTCCATCAAAAGGGTGCGTGCGCTCGCCTCATCAGCAAGGATCGCATCCTCATAGACTTCGCCGTCACGGGTGGCAGAGACCCACCAAAACCGGTCTGCCTCGTTGACACGGAAGGCACCGATCCATCGCGGTCCGAGCAATCCAGACCGCGCTGCTGATATCAGTGCCATAGTCCCGCGTCGATGTTGTCGATCCGTTGAGGCAAACCCGGCCTGACCACCGACCCGCGCATGGAGCGTGCGACGATATCCGGACCTCTGCACCCTGTCTGCTTGGCTCTTTATGGTCTCCCCGGGACGGATTGGTTCCCACTCGAGACCCACTGCATAACGCTTGCGACCGACCAGCAGATTTCCGATGCCGTCATACTGGATGTCGGCCACAGGACAGGTGGGGATGATGCCGTTTCCGTCTTCGTCTCCGACCGTGGTTTCGGATGTCAGGTCTGGTTGTCTTTTTTTAAGCAGATCCGAAAGCCTCCCCATCGCCTCACTCCGACCGGATCGGGATGCGACGGTCGAGGATGCGCGGTGTGATCATAAGCACCGTCGCTACTTTTTCGCGGGTCGCATTTCGACCGCCACCAAAGAGTGGCAGGTTCGCGTTCCCGGAGCCGGAGCGAGACACCTGCGTCCGCTCACGCTCGAAACCGGCCAGGATCAAGGTCTGTCCGTTCTGAATTACCGCTTGCTGTTCGAAGGATGTTTCGGAAATCTGGGGGAGCTGGATCGTATCCACGCCCGTTCCGAAACTCTGCATCCCGCGAAGCTCTGACAGGTTGACAGTGTATTGAACCATCACCTCCCGATTGTTCAGAATGCGGGGGAAGATCTGGAGCTGGAAGCCGGTTTCGACCTCATCGGTTTGTATCGACCGGCTCTGGTTCCCGTTGCTGTCCGTATCAACCTGCTGGGTCTTGATATAGGCCAGAGTGTCCGTCACCTTGATCGGAACGACCCTATTGTTCGAAGTGGTGGCGCCCGCCCGGGTGTCCACTGAGACCCGGCCCTGGCGCGACAGGGCTTGAACGACGGCGCTCAGGTTGAGATCGCCAGTAATCACGCCGATGTTGACGGAGCCAATCTGACCGGGCAAGGACTCCTCACCGATCACACTGAAGGACCGGTTCGAGCCCTCAAGAAGGCTCGACAGGTTCACCCCGTATCCCTCTGCGTCATTGATCGAGACTGTGAGAACATTGACGTCGAAGGATATCTGTTGGCTTACTGCTTCGTTGAGGTCATTAAAATAGCTCGAGACCCTGTCATGGTCGCCCAGCATTGCGGTCACGGTGACAAGCCCGGTCCCTGACCCCAATGAAATGCTCGAACCGTTGGACACGATCCCCTTGAGTGAGGCTTCGATCTCGCCCCAGACATCGGTGGCAAGCGTGGTGCTTGACTGCATCGTCCCAGCCCCGATCGAAGAGTTGACCGTCGAGCGGTTTGGCAGGGCAGATACCTGATATTGACGGGTAACATAGTCCCTGAACACGATCCGGTCGTCTCGGTAGGTCCATTCGACTGAGAAGGCGGCTGATATCTCGTCCAGGACCTTCGATAACGGGCCCCGAAGGGACGGTCGGATCCGGATCCGGTCGGCCTCGGATGTCGCCACGGGGGTTGAGACGGAGAGTGCACGATCTGCTGCTTCTGCAATCCCGGTCAAAACGGCGAGGTCGGCACTGTCTACAACGCCGGTTGTTGGTGCGGCAGAGATCATTCCGGCCGGACCAAGGGCGGTCATGTGGGGCACCCCGGTGATCTCACTCAATCTCTGGGCGATCTGGGCGAGGCTCATCGGGTCGCGCGATTGCAAAGCGACGGCATTTGGGGCCTGAAGGTGGGATGGCAGGCGGGTCGCTGCCGAGGAACGCTCCGGGGTGGCGCCGAGGAAAATCCCCTCGGAGACTTGCGCTCCGCCGGCACGGATCGTGGAGCGTCCTTGAAATCCGGCCACCCCCTCGTCCACGCGGCGCATGTCGCGTCCCAGCTCACGGCTTGAACTGTCGATGATCCCGCCGCACCCGGCCAAGGTCACTATCAGAACGGCAAGGGCCGGCTTGAGAGGTTTCACATACATGTTCAGAAGATCCATCAGTTGTTCATCGGGCAATCCACAAGACGTGCCATCAGTTGTTGATCGGGTTGGCGTCCAGGACGTGAATGACCTGGTTGCCCAGATAGAGGGTGACGGTGAGATCAGGACTTGTCTGGTTGACGGCATCAGCAAGCGCTTTCACCGCAGACTGGAAATCAGGCCCAAGCCGTGCCGAGGCCCGGATCCGGTAGTCTTGCGGTGCGTCCCACACAAGTTCCCAGCCCTCCCGCACGGCCCAAGCGTGCAATGTTGTCTGGAGCGTTGATCCCGCCTTGACAGACCAAGGTCCAGCCAGCGTCGCATGTCCGGGTTTTCCTTCACCTGAAGTGCCGTCTGCCATGGCGGAAGGGGCGATGATCACGAGTGACGCTCCGAAAGCCAAAGCCATGCAAACTCGGAAGAAGTCCATCTTTCGCAAGTTCTCTATCCTTTTTCGCACTCCCAAAAGTGCAAGTGGGTTCCTGGACACCATACCGTGTGAAGCCTCGCTTGAAAGAGAGAAAGGGCCGAGGGTTGAGACGTCCGGTCAGATTCTTGTGGATTACCTCGCGAGTTGTGAAACGCTCTGAAGTTAACCATGGGCAACTTCCCGCGGCAGCCGGAAGCCAGGTTCGAGTCTCCAACGCGCATTGATTTTTCGCAAAGGTTCTGATTAGATGACCTAACCCTCGCATTAAGGCCGTTCCAGCCATGATCAGACATCTGAGTTACCGTTCCCTGCTTCTTGCGAGTACCGTGATCGCGTTGATCTGCGGACCCTCTGGCGCCCAGGTCCTTGGCGAGACCCTTGACAGTGGACAGTCGCGACTGACGCAACCCCGCCAAGTGACGAGCTCTGTTGATCAGAGCCTACAAGACCCTGGCGCGGCGGTTCCGAGCGATTATTCCACGGTCGGAGACAACCTCGGGAATCATATTGCCATCAAGGACATGAACCTGTCCGGGAATGACCTCATCATGCAGGGGGGAAACATCCAGGCTGAAGGGGGGCGCGTGCTTGGAATCCAGGAGGTTCCGACTGAGACAGATGAGGCCAGCTCGAAATTCTATGTGGACAGCCTGAACACGGATCTTTCGGATGCGATCACCATTATAGAGGGTGATGTCGAGACCTTGTTCAACCGTCGCATCAACACGCCTGCCAATCAGGGGCTCCAGGGCGGAGGTCCGTTGACATCCGACCTGACGCTGATTGTCGACGGCACGGTCGTGCGGACCAGTGGTGACCAGGTGGTCTCAGGCGTAAAATCCTTTGTCGGTTCGGTTGATCTGCGCGGGAATCGACTCCTTGGCGTCGGCACCCCGAGCGCTCTGACGGATGGTGTCAACAAAGGCTATGTTGACGGGGCCACCAATGCCCTCGGCGAGGAGATCGATACGCTCACCGAGACGTTTTTCTCGCGACGGATAGACACAGGCACCGGTCTCCTCGGGGGCGGAGATCTGAGCATAAACCGGGTGCTCACGTTTGACACCTCCTGGGGTGACGGCCGCTACGTGGTCCGAAGCCGGACATTGACCGCGGGGGATGGTCTGACGGGGGGCGGGGACCTTTCGGCGAACCGGACGTTCGCCCTGGACGCAACGGTCGTGCGTACGTCCGGTAACCAGACAGTTGCCGGAAACAAGACCTTCACCGGTCTTCTTGCCTTTTCCAACGGCCGCCTCACCTCGGTGGGAGCGCCTATTGTCGCCTCGGATGCCGCTACGAAAGGCTATGTGGATGGGGTGAGGGCGGATCTTGAATCCGGCCTGATAGAGCTCACAAACCGACGCATCGACACGGGCACGGGCTTGCTTGGTGGCGGGGATCTCAGTCAGAACCGCCTTCTTACTTTTGACACCACCTGGGGAGACACGCGCTATGCGATCCGGGATCGTATCCTGAGTGCAGGCGACGGGATCTCGGGGGGCGGAAACCTCGCTGCCGATCGCTCTTTCTCGGTGGACGCGACGGTGGTACGCACCTCAGGTACACAGATGATCGCTGGCGAAAAATCTTTCCGCCAAGGAACGGGAACCCGCTTTGATCGCGGCCTCGCTCTGGACAGTATCGTGATGAGAGGCGGCGCGACGGGGACGTCCGGTTATGCTGTCACCATCACGCCTGGCTCGCTCACCGCCAACCGGGTCCTGACGCTTGCGGATGGCGCCACCACGCTCGTCGCAGGCACCATGGTCCCCACGACACGGTCGCTTTCTGCTGGAGACGGCCTGACAGGAGGAGGAGATTTCTCGGTCAACAGGGCACTGGCCGTTGACGGCTCGGTGGTGCGCACTTCGGGTGACCAAACGGTCGCCGGTGCAAAGACTTTCACCGGTATTCTGGCTTTCTCGAACAACCGTCTGACCTTGGTGGGAACACCCACCGCAGTTTCTGACGCGGCGACAAAAGGTTATGTGGACGGGCTCTCAGCTTCGCTTCAGGCGGACATTTCGGCCTTGTTTGCGCGCAAGATCGACACCGGCACGGGTCTCCTGGGCGGAGGTGATCTTTCTGCTGACCGAATTATCTCCTTCGACACCACATGGGGGGACATTCGTTACGCGCTTCGGGACCGCACAATCTCAGCCGGTGATGGCCTCGTGGGTGGCGGCTCTCTCGCTGCCAACCGTAGCTTTGCTGTAGATGGGACAGTTGTCCGCACTGCGCGTAGCCTCACCACGGGGACCGGTTTGACCGGCGGTGGCGATCTTTCGGTGAACCGCAGCTTCGCTTTCGACACCGCCTGGGGGGACGCGCGTTACGCGACGCTCGCCACCGCGCAAACCATCTCCGGCGCCAAGACCTTTTCCGCCTCGGCGAATTTCTCGAACCTGCGCGTGCTCGGGGTTGCCACCCCGACCCTCGGAACCGACGCGGCCAACAAGGCCTATGTCGACGCGGCGGCGGGGGCTGCGGTGGGCACCACCTATACCGCCGGAACCGGGCTCACCCTGACCGGAACCACCTTCTCGCTGACAGATCTCGCATCTGGCAGCGCAGACATCGGGGCTGTGCGTTACAACGGCACGACCGCGGCCCCCGGCCGCTTCTTCGGGGGCGTGACTGCGCCCACCAACACGACCCGTCTCAACTATGACGGGGCGCTTTATGCCACGCAGCTCTTTGACGCGGGCGCAAGGGTGGTCGGACAGACACGAACGTTGACTGCGGGCGATGGCCTCTCCGGCGGCGGCGATCTCTCTGCCAACCGCAGTTTCGCGGTGGACACCACTGTTGTGCGCACGACCAGAACCCTTACTGCCGGTGCCGGTCTGACCGGCGGTGGCGATCTCTCCGCCAACCGTACTGTTGCCTTTGATGCGGTCTGGGGGGATGCGCGTTACGCGACGCTTGCCACCGCGCAGACCATCTCCGGCGCCAAGACCTTTTCCGCCTCGGCGAATTTCTCGAACCTGCGCGTGCTCGGGGTTGCCACCCCGACCCTCGGGACCGACGCGGCCAACAAGGCCTATGTCGACGCGGCGGCGGGGGCTGCGGTGGGCACCACCTATACCGCCGGAACCGGGCTCACCCTGACCGGGTCCACCTTCTCGCTGACAGATCTTGCATCTGGCAGCGCAGACATCGGGGCTGTGCGTTACAACGGCACGACCGCGGCCGCCGGCCGCTTCTTCGGGGGCGTGACTGCGCCCACCAACACGACCCGTCTCAACTATGACGGGGCGCTTTATGCCACGCAGCTCTTTGACGCGGGCGCAAGGGTGGTCGGACAGACACGAACGTTGACTGCGGGCGATGGCCTCTCCGGCGGCGGCGATCTCTCTGCCAACCGCAGTTTCGCGGTGGACACCACTGTTGTGCGCACGACCAGAACCCTTACTGCCGGTGCCGGTCTGACCGGCGGTGGCGATCTCTCCGCCAACCGTACTGTTGCCTTTGATGCGGTCTGGGGGGACGCGCGTTACGCGACGCTCGCCACCGCGCAAACCATCTCCGGCGCCAAGACCTTTTCCGCCTCGGCGAATTTCTCGAACCTGCGCGTGCTCGGGGTTGCCACCCCGACCCTCGGGACTGACGCGGCCAACAAGGCCTATGTTGATGCGGCGGCGGGGGCTGCGGTGGGCACCACCTATACGGCCGGAACCGGGCTCACCCTGACGGGGTCCACCTTCTCTTTGACAGATATCGCATCTGGCAGCGCCGCGATCGGGGCTGTGCGTTACAACGGCACGACCGCAGCCGCCGGCCGCTTCTTCGGGGGCGTGACTGCGCCCACCAACACGACCCGTCTCAACTACGACGGGGCGCTTTATGCCACGCAGCTCTTTGATGCGGGCGTGAGGGTGGTCGGACAGACCCGAACGTTGACTGCTGGCGATGGCCTCACCGGCGGCGGCGATCTCTCTGCCAACCGCAGTTTCGCGGTGGACACCACTGTTGTGCGCACGACCAGAACCCTTACTGCCGGCGCCGGTCTGACCGGCGGTGGCGACCTCTCCGCCAACCGAACTGTTGCCTTCGACGCCGTCTGGGGGGATGCGCGTTATGCAACGCTCGCCACCGCGCAGACCATCTCCGGCGCCAAGACCTTTTCCGCCTCGGCCAATTTCTCGAACCTGCGCGTGCTCGGGGTTGCCACCCCGACCCTCGGGACCGACGCGGCCAACAAGGCCTATGTCGACGCGGCGGCGGGGGCAGCGGTGGGCACCACCTATACGGCCGGAACCGGGCTCACCCTGACCGGAACCACTTTCGCGCTCGCGGACAACCAGATCCGTAGAGGCGCGATGGGCACGCTCACAGGCGTGGTCGCCTTTAACGGTGATACTCCCGCCGACGCACAGTTCTACGGGGGGTCCACAAACCCGACCAGCACCAATAACTTGCACCGGGTGAACTTCCAGGGGTCGATCTACGCGACCCGCTTTTACGCAACCCAGTACTTCTACTTCTCCGACGAGACCCTGAAGGAGAACGTGAACCGGATCGGGGGGGCGGAGGGGATGGAGCTGATCCGCGAGATCCGTCCGGTCCGCTACGACTGGAAGGAGACCGGCCGGGAGGCTCTCGGCGTGATCGCACAGGAGACGGCCCGGGTTTTGCCGAATCTGGTAGACACGGACCCGAACGGCATCATGTCCGTCGATTACATCCAGCTGATTGCGCCGCTGATCGCGGCCGTCCAAGAGCTGGATGCCCGTGTGACGGTTTTAGAGGCGGCCAAGGCTGAGCGCTCTTCACCCTAAAATCGGGTCTGGAACATCACGTCTCATCTCGATCTGCCAGAGTGTTTGGACTATGCGAAAACCAAAAACGTAGGGGTTTAAGAATTGGCGATCACAGGACATCACCGCGTAAGTGTCCATGCTGGACTTTTGAGGGCCTGGGCCGTCCTTACCCTCTTGCTGGCGCTCGGTGTTGCGGCACCTGCGCCTGCCATGGCGCAGGATATGTCGAGCATCACCTCGGGTGCACGGGTTGAGATCAACGCTCACGGGGTCTGTCGGCGCGTTCATAACGGAACATCCAGTGGCGTCATGGTCCCCCTGAAGTCTTCTCTGGAATGGTCTGTCGGGTCATCTGCATTCCTTCAAAACGTTCCGAGCGGCATGACGGCCTACGCCTGCGTCACGCCGGAAGTGGCTCTGAGGCGCTGGTCGCGGCCTGGCCCTCCTGACAATATCGGTCAACCTATCACCGTGAACGGCTCAGACCACAGTTTGACATTCACCTCGGTTGGCACGTCAACAGATGGTGTGGTGCCCACCTTGGTGGGCAACCAGATCCGATACACACCAAAATCATCGCGGTGGCTTCTCGGTTATCTTCAGACCTACCTCGACACAGTACCTTTTGAGGCGATCGACTTGGACGGTGTTGCTGTCGCAGGCACCCTGAAAGTGACCCTGGTCGGATATCAGGAAGGATATGGGTCGTTCCTTTTTAGATATAATCCGCCCGACCAGAGTCCCGAATTGGAATACGGCTCAACAAGTCAGATATCGGGCACCTCCAAGCCTGGCGTGCTGGTGAACATGATCTTTCGAGTCTCCAATACAATTTTCAACGGGGAATTGGCGACATACGGACTGTTCAGTCTGGGCTTCCAACTCGGTAATTTTCTGGTGATCGACAACAGCCCATCCTCGATGGCGACCTATTCAGGCCCGCTCGTTGGGGATGTAAATGGAGACGGCACGTCAAACACGATTCTCGATGCGCAGATCAAGGCCGGGCTGGATTTTGTGGACCTGATGATAGCAAATCGTCAAAGTGAGGTTGGCACATACCGGCTTTCAGGTCTGAATGACCCTGAGTCTTATGTCCAGATATCGACCTACGGGATCGGTAACCCAAGTCCTTCGGGTACGACTACCGGCTCATCTACTGAAATGCTCTGGATATTCACAGCAAGTGACAGGTTGACCTTCAAGGGACAGTCAGATCCGACCAGCTATACGAGCTACCGAACCACCGCACGAGCAGCACTTCTGGGGATCAGAGCCTCAGGGGTCGCTCTGCAAGCCGCGCGTGTGTTTTCTGACCTTGATACCGAGGTGGCCAGGCTGGTCCCATCTTATTTCGCAGGAGTTGTTCATTTCCTCTCTCCAGGAGCGAATACTGGGGTAGCTCCGAATGTGACCCGGTTCAACCAGACCGGAACCGGGCAGCTCGGGACGCCGATCTTCTCCTATTTTACCGGTTCGAATACGGGATCAACCCAAGCTACGTTCATCTCGAGTCTGGACCATGCGGGATCTCGGCGGCATTTGAGTTCGCCTTCCGTCTTCGGATCTGCGTCCCCTCCTGTTCCGGTCGTACCGGAAATTCGACTGAGCCGGGCAGACAACGGATCATATTTATATGTGCGTGACCAGAACGGTGACCTCTTTCTTCCGCAGATCACCGCAACTTCAATGAGAAATATGTTTGCTTATTCGGCCCGTTTGCTGCCGACAGCAAGTTCTACTTGCTACATGTTACATTGTCAGCCGGCAGGTGTGGCCAGCAATAGAGTCAATAACTATACGGGCTTCCGGACCGCGAAAGGGACTGCAAATAACGAGGTCGCGCTTCATGTGGTCATGCTGAAAGTATCAATTTATCGGGTTCATCGGGATCGGTACGCGTCCTTGTTCAATTCGGGCGGCATTATGTGGACACGGGGTGTCTACATTCCCCCAGACCATACCTCCCTGCCTCCGAATTAAAGAAGGCCCTGGGCGGTTTTTCGCGCAAATCCGCCTACGACCTGACATCGAAGTGACAGGTGTTTGCGAAAAACGATAACAGGTGCGCAGTGAAACTGTTCGGACCTGTCTTATGCGCCTTAAATTTCCCCTGTTGCCCCTCCTCTCCATGCTCGCCGGCTGTGGCCTCTCCTTTAACCCTGGAGTTTTGCCAGCACTGGCGGAAACGAGGCCGGCCGCTATTCCGGAGATGATGATGGGGGCGTTGCAGGAGGATCTCGATCTCAGCGCAGTTCAGGCGGCAGCGATCTTGGGTAACCTTGCTCAAGAGACCTCGAACTTCACGACACTGAAGCAGATCAACGGGCCGGCGATCGGATATTCACAATGGATGGGGGCCCGAAAGCTGGCATTCCTGGCCTTCGCTGACGACAATGGCGGGGCTTACAGTCACGAGGCGAATTACGGGTTCCTGCTTGACGAGCTTCAGTCCCAATATGGGGACACACTCGATCGGATCCGGTCTACCGAGCAGGTTGATGGTAAGCGGCGTCTGCGCCCCATTGATTCTCCGGTTGCCTATGTCGGCTTTGGGCGGATGAGCACGTCCGGGAGTCCCTGACGAGGTCATTTTAATGTGGCGGCCTTTGTGACGTAGGTCCAGGGCAT
>Ga0209702_10003073_pt1 | contig 27299 bp, 22 predicted proteins | sample FRY01_FD_187210 | JGI IMG/M metagenome (GOLD analysis project Ga0209702, IMG submission 187210) | Freshwater microbial communities from Lake Fryxell liftoff mats and glacier meltwater in Antarctica - FRY-01 (SPAdes) (version 2) | ecosystem: Environmental > Aquatic > Freshwater > Ice > Glacier... | reverse complement strand
TCTTGGTATTCCTACTTATAAGAAGCATATTTCCAGACCAAATAGGTGTCGCCTTAGGTACAGCTTTACTCTTTACCGTTCACCCGATACACACCGAGGTAGTTGCCAGCATCAAGAACAGGGATGAGATGCTCTCGCTGCTGTTCATGCTAGGAGCCATGAAATTATTCGCAATGACAAGGGATAAGGACAAATGGATTCACGGAATATGGCTTGCCTTCTTAGGAATTTGTTTTGTCGGTCTTTCTCTTTCATCAAAATTATCAGCAGCTGTGTTGATATTGTTAATTCCATTCGTGATATCTGAATCACTCAAACCTATTATAAGGATAGGGGTCTACTCTTTAATCAACCTCATACTGGTTAAGATTTTTCACGCGCGTAGCGGCTTTTACCCTTGGTATTTTTTCACTCCATTTCTGACGATGGCAATTATTGATGTTTGGAAATCCGTCTCGTGGCGGAAACGAGGATTAAAGGCGAATGTTTTTTTTACTACGTGTCTACAACTCGTTCGCAAGCTTCGTGAAAGATTTTCAAATTGGGCCTTATCAAGTCTACGTCAACTGAAACAAAAAATCAGTGTTACTATTCGTAATTCAGTTTCATTTTTCAAGACTTCATTCCGTTATCTAGTAGAAATCGAGAATCTGAGAAAAGCCCTATCGATAGTTTACAATTGGGCAGATGCTGCTACTGATTCAGTTAAAACTCCTCTAGCACTTTCATTTGTCTTTTTACTTGGTGAAGAGCAATTCATTAGTATGACCTTACTCGTTTTGTTTTTCCTAACGGCAAACCGTATTCCGACTAGGTACCGAACCTTGCTAACTCATTTCGTTATTCTAACGACTATGGCCACTTCCGGAATTGATGTTATTGCACCTATCATCTTTCCATTTCTGTTTTTTAGAAAGTACTTCTCGAAAGACAAACCGCAGTCTACGATAGTAATCGACATTATTTATTTGATAACGGGACTTGCCTTAATTTTTACTGATCTTTTCATAATAAATCCGGCAAGCGACCCACTTTACATGACCACTATAATGTTCTCGTGCTATTCCTTGTCGGTAGTTACGAGCTGGTTTTTTGTAAGACTAGCAAACCTTAGTGGTATTCGCTTTCTAGTTGCTCAAGCAATTGTTGTAGTAATCTCCTCTGCCGCAATACTGACGATGTTCAATATTATTTCTGATGATGTGCTTGTTTCTCATTCCTTTAGCTTCCTTATTCTGATTCAGATTTTTATCAAGTTCGTAATTAGGAAATATGTTTACAAGTCAATTAGAGTGGGCAACTATGTGTTTTCCTCAGTTAGCTTCTTTGTTGCTTTATTCTTACTAGCGGCCCTATTGTTTAATTCGATGAGTTACACGATTCGGAACCAAAATGTATTTGTTAGAGTAGTAAAAGAGAAATCTAATCTGCTCGAAAATGAAAAGCTGAAGTTGATTGATTGGTTTGAAATCAAAAGTCAGGATTATTCTTCCGTTTATGAATCTGAGCGAGTCATATTGTCGAAATCAGCGCAAGCGTTCAAAACAAATACGCTTATTCCGTTATCTAACTCTTCTATTCCTTTCAAATTCGATTCAGCTTACGTATTTCAGGCTATTCAACTTATTTCAGAGCAACAACAAAAGTCTGACTACGGAAGACCCCTCGACTTCATAGAAAATCCCATACCAGTATCGTCAAATCAATTTTTGAGGTACGGTTTTTATCTTTCAACTGTCTCAAGATATCTTGTCAATTTCTGCATCCCAATAGACTTAGCCTATTACTATGGCTTTAATGAAGTTTGGGTGTCAAACTTTTTAGAACCGACCTCCATTTTTGTGATGTTGGCACTTATACTATTGGGAATTTCTGCAATTGTATTAGTGAATTTTGGAGAGTTTTTGATAGGCTTTTCGTTGATTATTACCGTATTATGCATACTCCCATTTTCTGGTGCACTCGAACCCTTACCGGGCACCTACTCACCAAGATTCGCCTTTGTTTCTTCATTGTTCTACTGCAGTTTTGTAGTAGGGATTGCATTCAAGTTATTTTTTGAATTAAAGCAAAAACCACGGGTTATCACAGGGCTGCTCCTCAGTGCTGTAATACTTGTCTTGTGCTCTGCCCATTCAATCAGACGAAATACTCAGTGGAAGGATAAGCTCACTCTCATGCGGCACGACATTAAGAATATTCCAAACTCCGCCCAAGCACACAATCTTTTGGCTCACGCAATAATGGAAGACGTATTCAAAGACGGAGAAGCTTCGGAAAATGAATTAAAAGGTCGGGTCGTAGAGGCATCGAAGCACTTTCATAATGCTACGGAAATCTACCCAAGGTTCTTCAATGCCTGGGTGGATCTTGGAAAAGTGAATAGGTTATTAAACAATAATTTGGGTTCTGTAGAAGCTTGGCAGATGGCTTTAACAATTGACTCAACGTATTCACCCGTTATACTTCAATTAGCACAAGCTTTTGAAAGTCTTGGTGACTACGAAAAAGCTGTTAATTATTACAGAAACTATCTAAGAACCGAACCAAACGCTTTAGAAGCGTACGATAACCTTGCTAGAATACTTTACCAACTTGGGCGATATGAAGAATCCATTGAGATTTGTCAAGCCTACCTCAAAATCAATCCAAACCAACCTGAGTTTTTGAAAAACATTGAGCGTATGCAGACCGAATTAGAGGCTCAGAAGGATTCTAAAGCGAAACCATCGTAGTTCAATTAATTTCCTCGCGCTTTGATCAAAAACTCCCTCATCGGTTCGCTTGCCTCAAAATATTCCATCACCAAATCGATAATGTCGTCTCTAAGAATGATTTCTGGAGGCATGGAAGCAAAGAAATAGAACTGCTTATTGAAAAGAAAAGACTGATTCTCAGCAGCTTGTTTGAATTCCTTGGGTAAAATTTTGTTCTTCTCCCCTCTCAATTCACCGAATCGTTTTACAAAATCTTTCTCAGAAGTCAACTTATTCAGTTCGTCAGAATGTTTTAGAATGTATTCTCGAACCTTTTGAAGCACATCTTTCTCTGGCTGATAAAGTCCGCTGTAAAACCGAAAATGCTCTGGACCTGCTTCAAGATACATTCCTGGTATTCCCATACCTTCTTTCTTCCCACCAGGTACTATTAGAGCGCTACTGGTCATTTTGTAAGGCGTTTTGTCTTTACCGAAACGAACGTCTCGATAAATTCTGAAAATGGCCTGTTTGGCATCCGCCTCAAACCCGTTGTCAATTTTTGCGGTACGGTCAATTATTTCCTGTATAAAAACTAGGAATGGTTCCTTTACCGAGAGTTCATATCGCTTCTTATTGGCATGAAACCAATCCTTGTTGTTATTGGCCGCCAGCTCTTTGAAAAAATCGAGATAATCCTTAGTAAAGTATGTCATGCAGTGATAATAATTCGGCTGTTACTTAAACTCTTTTTTAATATCCTTCATTACACGACTCTTTGTGTATTTAGTCCAGTTATGAATGGCACCAGCCCAATAATTTCTGAATCCAAATCCTCCTGCCTCTCCAATAAGTTTATGGTTGTAAAGCACTTTCTTAGTTGAAATATCAAAGAAAGTAATGTAACCGAAGGCTTGCTCCTTCATTTTATCGAGCGACTCAACTACAACCGATATTCCAATTCCCTGTTTGTAATCGTCAATCTTGTATGCTCTAACGGCAGCTGAAATATCATCGTCCGAAATACTGTAAGATTTATTAATGACAAGAGACTTCACTTTTACTTCGTCATTCACCACATCAACCACCTCATAATCGTACTTCAAATCGGAAACCAAAAGAGCCTTTCCCCAATCATATTTATCTCCTTCCGAAATCATCAAATGATTCCACTTTCTGAAATAATCTTCCTTAATAGCAACAGGATCATTAAATCCATCCTCGCCTATCAATCTAGCTTTTGAAAAATCAAGACCGAACCAAACAACATCACAGTTTTCTCCTAGAAAATCGGTCATGGTTTTTTGACCGAACGAAAGCAATGGTGCAATTAACAAACTCAGAACAATCAATTTTTTCATCTTCATTTTATTTGATTCTTGCCGTTCAAATTTACAACTATCAACTACTACAGTTGTAAGCCTTGTGTAGCGTTTTCAATTCGGATATCCTTGCATTTACTTTGACCAAAGGGGTGCGCATCAATTTAAACCATCCCATTAGCCGTAGGTCACCTGGACTAAACGGTTCGTTTGAGTTGAATGCCGGCTATCCTCACAACTATGGTGGTTCGGCAAACATCAATTTCCGAAAAGGAAAGGTCAATTTTTTCACCGGGATTGGAGTGCAATACAGTCAAAGGCCCGGAATAGGAAAATCCTTCCAGCAATTCTTTCTCGAAGACACTACGTTTGCGTACGAGCGGACTCGAAAAGAAACACGTGGCGGTCTCTCTGGTAATGGAAGGTTTGGGGTTGATTATTTGATTAACGATAAAAAAACGCGGAGGCCGAGTCGAGGGTGCCTCGGAGGGCGCTGGTGGAGACGATTTTTGAGATTAATATTCCACAATACTAAGTAACACAAGCGTACATGCTTCTTCAAAACCAATACTGTTATCAGTAAGCATTTTCTGAAACTCAGGGTTTTCCGTGCCGGGATTAAAAATGACTCGTTTTGGCTTCAAAGCAATTATCCGTTCGTAATATTCTTGTTGTCTTTTCGGGTTGAGATACAGCGTAACGGTATCAAATTCTTCCGTTGGCCATTCTGACGATATTTCAATATCACCAATCATTCCTGTGTGAATTCCATAAGCATAAACAGGATGACCGTATTGAACCAACCGTTCAACGGCCTTGTATCCGTATCTATCTGGCTTCGGACTCGCCCCTACTACAAGTGTTTTCTTTTTCATGGAATTAGAACAAAAAAAATAGCCCATGGTTTAAACCATGGGCTATATGTGGCGGAGAGTGAGAGATTCGAACTCTCGGTACCTCGCGGTACGGTAGTTTTCAAGACTACTGCAATCGACCACTCTGCCAACTCTCCGAGCGCAAAAGTAAAAGAATTTTCTTCCCGTAGAAACGTAATTTATTAGCTCATTTTGTCAATCACATTATCATGGTTCAACCTTGGTTTAATAACTTTACAGTATGAAAACACGGATGATATTGATTTTGCTTGGCATTCTTGCTTCTTTTAGTTCGAATGGACAGAAGTTGAGAGCAGAGTTTGCCACAACTGAATTCGATTCGCCAAGTGAAGGCCCGTATTTAGAAACCTACCTAAAATTGAAGGGAAATACGCTGGTTCCGATTGAAACAGAATCTGGCTATTATTCTGAAGTGCTAATCACATATCATATTTCTAAAGGGGTTTGGGTGCCATTTAAGGATACATACAAAGTTTCTGGCCCTGTAAACTCAACAGGAAACGAACCACTTGATTTCATTGATCAAAGACGAATTCCGTTGAAACCAGGAACGTATGACATGGAAGTGACCATACGCGACATGAAGGATTCCTTGGCAATTGCTGCCGTTGTTAACCAACAACTAGTTATTGAGAACAATCGCACGGCAGTGCTGGAAGTTGATGCGTCTAGCTCAACCGAGGATAGTAAAACGCAACAGAATTACAAATCGCTTTTTTCCATTTCAGGAATTCAGATGGTTGACAATTATGAGAAAACCGAAGTAGTAAACATTTTAAGTAAGGGTGGGTTTGACCTGACGCCATACACGTCTAACTTTTATCCTGAATCAAAGAATAACATCACGTTTTATGCAGAAATTTACAGCACCCATAAACGTGTAATAGACTCTAATACCAAGTTTTTGGCAAACATGTATATTGAAAACGCTGATGATGGGTCGGTTGTCCAAAACCTACGGACATTTTCAAAGCACTACGATGCTGAGGTAACTCCCTTGATGCAGTCGTTTCCCTTGAAAGATGTTCCGACAGGAAATTTCAATCTTGTGATTGAAGTACGCGATAATCAGAATAGGATTATGGATAGGAAATTCGCCTTTTTTCAAAGGGTAAATTCCATTGGAACTGCATCAATTAACGATGAATACGTACCGCAAGGAGAAACGAATGATCTTTACGGGACTTTCGTTACCAAGTATCAAAATGTTGACGACCTTAAAGAGTATCTCCGTTGCCTCCACCCTATTTCAACTCAAGAAGAAATTTCCTCTGTCAACACACGAATGAACTTCAGAGATAGAAACATGATGTGGCGATTCATGTACAATTTTTGGCAACAACGAAATCCCGAGAATCCCGAACAAGCGTGGTTGACCTACTGGAAAGAAGTGGAAAAAGTAAATGCCACTTATACAAACAATCTTAGAAAGGGATATGATACCGATAGGGGTCGGGTTTACCTTCAGTATGGTGCACCAAATACCATTTCGCCCAACTATTTTGAACCGAACACTTATCCGTACGAGATTTGGCACTACTACAAGCTTGAAGACCATTTAAACGCAGAGCAGAGCAACAAGAAATTCGTTTTCGCAAACATCGAACGGGGATCAAGTGAATTTAAAATCCTCCATTCGGATGCCAAGAACGAGATTACCAACGTGCGTTGGAACTATGATTTGCAAATCAGGAGTAGTGCTACCATTGATTTAGACCAAGAGGATGGTGGCGCGAGTTTTGGCAATCGTTCAAGAGATTTTTTTCAAAATCCTTACTGATTTTTAACTGTTGTTACAAAGGATAATTTCGAGGTCAAAAAATGGCACGAGAGACAACGGACAAGGGACGTTTTGGACACTCGTAGCCCATCCCTCTACTCAACACACGGAGTTATGAAAGGGTCTGAAGATATTTTGGTTAAAAATCTCAATTGGAGTGCGTAAGTCTAGTACTTCGGATAGGTTTCTGCACCTTCGCAAGCCATGCGTGTAGCGGTTGTCATTCTTAATTGGAACGGGAAATCCTTTTTGGAGCAATTCCTTCCTTCGGTGATTTTAAACTCACCCAATGCAACCGTTTATGTTGCCGATAACGCCAGTTCAGACGGTTCGCTTGCTTATTTGAAAGAGAATTTTCCAACTATTAAGCTAATTAAAAACAAGGAAAACCTAGGATTTGCTGGCGGTTACAACAAGGCATTGAAAAAGTTGGAAGAAGAGTTTTTCGTCCTGTTAAATTCTGATGTCGAAGTCACGCAAAATTGGCTTGAACCCATCGTTGATTTGTTTGATTCGAATTCAACCATTGCTGCTTGTCAGCCAAAGATTCTGAATTACCACGATAAAACCAGTTTTGAATATGCAGGAGCTGCGGGTGGGTTTATCGATAAAAATGGCTATCCATTTTGCCGAGGGAGAATCTTTGATTCGCTTGAACAGGATAACGGACAATACGATTCGGTTGAAGAGATTTTTTGGGCAACAGGCGCGTGTCTATTTATTAGGAGCAAGGTTTACAATGAACTTGGTGGTTTGGATGCGGATTTTTTTGCGCACATGGAAGAAATTGATCTTTGCTGGAGAATAAAACGTGCTGGATATAGTATCAAAGTTCAGCCAGCTTCGGTAGTCTATCATGTTGGTGGAGGAACACTTTCAAAGTCAAATCCGTTTAAAACCTTCCTTAATTTCAGAAACGGCCTTCAATTGCTAACCAAAAACCTTCCAAAGAATCAGCTTTTACCAAAGCTTTTTATTAGGATGATTTTGGATGGTGTGGCGGCCTATAAGTTTCTGTTTTCTGGTGATGGAAAAGATTGTCTGGCCGTTATTCATGCCCACTTTTCCTTTTACGTAAGGCTGAGAAAAACCTTAAAAAAGAGATCAGGAAACTATGATAGATTGGTCGGTCAATACCACGGGAATATTGTATTTGACTACTTCCTAAAGGGTCTAAAAAAATTCAGCGAACTGCCTGCAAATAGGTTCTAAGAGCATCAATACCAAGCGTATAGGAATGCGCTCCAAATCCTGCAATGCTTCCAACGCAGACAGCTGCAATTAACGAGTTGTGCCTGAACTCCTCTCTGGCAGCGATATTGGACATGTGAACCTCCACCACGGGTACGTTGATACTAGAAATGGCATCTCGAATAGCCACTGAAGTATGGGTATATCCGCCAGCATTCAGCACTACTCCATCGTATTTACCAACCGATTGTTGAAGAGCGTTTATCAACTCGCCTTCAATATTGCTTTGAAAATCATTGATTTCAATGTCCGAAAAAGATGTTTTTAATCCATTCACCAAACCATCAAGAGTCTGCGAACCGTAAACTTCGGGCTGGCGCGTTCCCAATAGATTCAAATTTGGGCCGTTAATAACTAGGATTCTCACTGGCTTTGTAACTAGGCAGCAAGATATAACTTCGGACATGCACTGGCAACGGGCAATTCTTGGATTCAAATCTTACCTCCAATTGGAAAGGTCGCTTTCGGGCAACACTGTTGAGGCATACTTGCGCGACATCGGTCAGCTCCGTTCGTTCATAGAATCCACTTCTGGAGAAGAATCGCCCATCGGACTAAAAACGGTGCAACTAAAGGACTTCGTTCGGCAAATTGCCGAATTAGGACTAAGCGCCAACACGCAAAGCCGCATGGTAAGCGGCATCCGTTCGTTTTATAAATATCTATTGCTGGAAGATAAAATTGAGGTGGATCCAAGTGCTTTGCTCGAAACTCCGAAGATTGGAAGGAAGCTACCTGACACACTTTCCAATGAAGAGGTGGTGGCAATGATTGATAGCATTGACCTCAGTAAGGCTGAAGGAGAACGTAACCGTGCCATTTTGGAAACACTTTACGGTTCTGGATTGAGGGTTTCCGAACTCACCAATTTGAAGATTAGCAATATCTACTTCAATGATGGTATCATGCGAATCCTTGGAAAAGGTAGCAAAGAAAGGCTGGTCCCGTTAGGTGGAATGGCAGCCAAACGCATTTTATCCTACATAAAGGAAATCCGTGTTCATAATCGAATTCAAAAAGGCTCAGAAGATTTCGTGTTCCTCAACAATCGTGGAAATCCGCTTTCAAGGATTATGATTTTCAATATTGTGAAGAAAGCGGCTTACAATGCAGGCATTAAGAAAAGCATAAGTCCGCACACGCTGCGGCACAGTTTTGCAACTGAATTGATTCAACGTGGAGCGGATTTACGATCCGTGCAGGATATGCTCGGACACGAATCCATCACTACAACAGAAATTTACACGCATTTAGACCGCGATTTTCTGCGGTCGAACATCATTCAGTTTCACCCAAGGGCCTGAAAGGATTCCATTCCATCCGTAAGGTCTTCTGGAGAAACGCTCAATACCGGAATTTTTGAATGATTAACAATCTGCTGCGCGTAAGGCCCCATCAGAAATCCTGTAAGATTTGATTCCTGCTCCGTCATCATGATAATGAGGTTCCCTCCTTTAGATTCAGAGAAATTCATGGTCATTGTGGCCAAATTGCTACCCACAAGGGTTGTACAGGTATGTGCAATTTCCTCACGGTCAAAGAAATCGGTGATTTGCTTCACTTTGGTGTTGAATTCGTACCGGATGGTAGGTTCATCTTCGGTAAGCAAACAGGCAATATGGACTGTGGCTCCGAAATTTTTCGCGAACCCAGCGGCCTGCTTAACTTTTTGCCTTGACTGCGGTGTAGCGTCAATAGGAAGAATAATATTTTTCAATTCCGTTGAAGACGCTTTATGTTGAATTGTCAATACGGGACATGGAGATTGCGTAACCACTTTGAAGGCGTTACTTCCTACGAAGAATTCCTCCCAGCCAGAAACTCCGTGCGTTCCCATCACGATTAAATCAGCTTCAACTTCACCAGAAACCGTTACGATTTGCTCATGTATGCGTCCACTGACCACATATTGCGAAACATTCAGCGCGGTTTTTCTTTTCAGTTGATGAGCAAAATTCTGCAGGTGCTGCTGTGCCTGTTCCTTCTCATCATACTCCGTCTTCTTACTGGGTGCAAATATTCCTTGATAAGCTCCGCTTTCCAAAACGTGAATAAGGATTATTTCTGCACCAAATCGTTTGGCGATATCCACAGCATGATCAACTGCTAGATTGGCTGTTTCTGAAAAATCAGTTGGTACTGCAATACGGTTAATTTTAAATTCACTAAACATGAGGCTAAATTTTATTCTTGAATGAAACGAAAATCAATAGGGTTTAAAGGACGTAGTGTCTTTTTTTAATGTTGGAATAATGCTAAGTACTGGAATCTCAGACAGATTAATGATTTCCTGAGCTGAAGAACCGATAAAATAATCAGTAAAATCTTGTTCTTGTTGTGTCATAATCATGATAAGATCGCCTTTGGATTTGGTTGCGTAGTCGATAATACTTTCTGCTAGTGACTGACTGCCCTTTGTATCTCGGACAATTTCGGCAGCACAATCAACTCCTTGCTCAGTAATATACTTTTTTACCTGATCCAATTGGCGCGTCAACCGATTAACAATAAACTCATCGTTTGTCATGAGTACCGAAACTACTCTAATGATTGACCCGAAACGCTTGGCAAATTCTACAGCTTTTGCAACTTTCTCCTTCGTTTCTTTTGTAAGATCCAAAGGCAAAACAATATTCTGACACCCTTTACGGTGGTGTTTTCCTTTAATCGTAATTACAGCTTTATGTGATTCTCTAACCACACGAAGTGCATTAGATCCAATAAAGCGTTTTTTTAAGGTGGTGCTTCCCGCAGTTCCCATCACAATAAACTCAGCATTTATGACGTCAGCCGTATTGACGATTTGATCGTAAACTTTGCCATGAACCTGAATCGGATGAAGTTCTACCCCAAACTCTGCGGTCTTTTCTTCAATGAATTTCTCCAATTTGGCCTTTGCACGCTTCTCAAACTCAACCTTATCAACCTCATCAAATAGCTTGCTAAGAGTAAACTCATCGCTAACCACATTCAATATATGAATCTCGCTGTTAAAAACTTTAGATAGACTTACGGCCTGCTCCAACGCTACAATAGATTGGTCGGAATAGTCTATGGGCACTAAAATTGCCCCAGGTTTGTCTTGTTTATTCATAGTTTTGATTTTGCGGATGCAAAGTTAAGAATTTGAGCATGGAAAGAATAGCAGAATCAGAACTCGTTCTGAATAGTGATGGAAGCATTTACCATCTTGATCTTCATCCAGAAAATATTGCCGATACAATCATCTTGGTAGGCGACCAAGATCGTGTCGGAAAAATTTCAAAACACTTCGATAGTGTTGAATTTCGAGGTCAAAAGCGGGAGTTTGTCACGCATACCGGGCGAATTGGTTCTAAGCGACTGACCGTGCTTTCTACAGGAATCGGAACTGATAACATTGACATCGTAGTAAATGAACTAGATGCCTTGGTCAATATTGATCTGAAAACAAGAACGGTGAATCAGGAAACAAAAAGCCTGAACTTGATACGGTTGGGAACCAGCGGTTCGTTGCAGGAAGATTTACCGGTAGATAGCTTCCTGCTTTCAACGCACGGAATTGGTTTTGATGGCGTTTTCAATTATTACGAAAAGGCTGCCGAAATTGAGGATACGGAACTAACGGACGCTTTTATGGCACAAACCGAATGGAAATCCATCTTTCCTCGGCCATATATTGTGAAGGTGTCGGAAACGCTTTTCAACTTATTGAAAGACGGAACTGAACATGGAATGACTGCAACTGCCAATGGTTTCTACGGTCCGCAAGGCCGACAATTACGGTTAAAACCAACGATTCCAGATTTGAATGAACGCTTGAGTAAATTCAGTTTTCAAGGACAGCGTATTACCAATTTTGAGATGGAAACTTCTGCCCTTTTCGGTCTGGGAAAAGCGCTTGGGCATGAGTGTGCCACAGTCTGCGCCATTATCGCCAATCGATTCAGAAAAGAATACAGCAAGAATCACGATCGGACAGTTGAACAACTCATTTCATTCGTGGTTGATAGAGTAGTGTAGCCATGAGAATAGGAATTGTTTGTTATCCCACCTTTGGTGGTAGTGGTGTTGTAGCCACTGAGCTTGGAAAAGAACTAGCGATGAAAGGGCATGATGTCCATTTTATCACTTACGATTTGCCTGTAAGATTCGATAAGTTTCTCACAAATCTTCATTATCACGAAGTTCGGGTAAGCGATTATCCGCTGTTTGATTTTCAGCCGTATGAACTTGTTTTAGCAAGCCGAATTGTGGATGTGGTGAAGCACGAAGGGTTGGATATTCTGCATGTGCATTATGCCATTCCGCACGCCTCAGCAGCTTACATGGCGCAGCAGATTCTAAAAACGGAGGGAATCTATATGCCGTTTGTGACCACACTGCACGGGACCGACATAACACTTGTTGGTAAGGATGAATCGTTTGAACCCGTCATCACGTTTGCCATCAATCAATCAGATGCCGTAACCGCTGTTTCAGAAAGCTTGAAGGCTGATACCTATAAGCATTTCAACGTAAAACGTGATATTGAGGTGATTCCCAACTTCATTGACCTGAAGCGCTACGAAGGGTGTTCCACCGAAGGCGTTCTGAAAGCTTTTGCACCAAAAGGTGAGCGGTTGCTGCTTCACACTTCCAATTTTCGCCCTGTGAAACGTGTGGAAGATGTGGTTGAAGTGTTTTCAAAGGTGAGAAAGGAAATTCCGAGCAAATTGCTGCTTGCTGGCGATGGCCCCGATAGACCTAAAATTGAAGCTTTGTGCCGTAAGTTGGGCACCTGCGATGATGTTCACTTCCTTGGAAAACTCAAGAATATTGAAGAGGTTTATTCGGTTGCCGACTTGTTCCTTCTACCTTCAGAAACAGAGAGTTTTGGATTGGCAGCGTTAGAGGCCATGGCATCACGCGTTCCTGTAATTTCGTCCAACACAGGTGGAATTCCTGAGATAAATGAAGATGGAGTTACTGGTTTCCTGAGTAATGTTGGAGACACGGACGAAATGGCAGCAAACGCGCTGAAACTGTTGAAGGATGATGTCCTTTTTGCCAAATTTAAGGAAGCCGCACATCAGAAGGCAATGCAATTCAGCGATATTTCTGTGATTCCGATTTACGAACAATTGTACGAACGGGTTCTTGCTAGCGTAGCCAAGTAGAACCAATCATTCTGGGTGATAGATCCGCTCCGCGTTATTGTAAATTTCTTGCTTATTCAGTGTCATTGGCTTGGTCTTTTGCTGTGTCCAAAGTTCCATCTGATCATCGTAATGCGGACTATCTGGATGAGTTGAAGTACCATAGGCATTGATGGTCTCAATCCTTGGCAATCCATCCGTATCAAAATCAACAAGAATGATGTAAGAATCCCCTACAAAAGTTCTGAGCAGACCTTTCTTGTACGGTTTGGTCATATTTGCCGCCAACACATCAGGCGCTCCACCTACTCCAATCTCCTTATTGCCACGAACGTGCTTTTGCACATCAGCCAATCGAACACGCAGGGTGCCAAAATGCTTTTTCATGTGTTTAGTGGCGTTTCTCACCGCATCAACATATTGCTTCTCAGAATAAGTATTGGCATCATAGGTTAATCCTTTAGACATTATCTCTTGCATCAGATTGTTGAATGTAAAAACCAGCAATGCGGCATTCATATCCTCTTCATCTGCCACATGATCCCATGCACGGATTACCTCGAACGATTCGGTTAAGTCGGGATACTTATTAGCATCAATACTGTCCAACATCCACATATTATTGATGTTGTATCCACGCATTTCCTCGTTGTATTTCCTGTCGTATTTCATGGTTTTAAAATCTTCCCAAGTCATTTTGTCGAAACCAGAAATGAGTTCGTGCGTCCGAATTGTTCGGTTGTTGATTTTGGTTTCATCCTGATAGCCAAATGTTGGATTGAAATCTACCGAGCGGAGATTTACATCTTCAGCAGTAGCAAAAAAAGGAGTTCCATTCGTGTTAAATAGATATCCAGCTTTTGGATTTACATAGCGTGGAAGTTCTGAGAAAGGGTGAAAATTCTCCTCCCAAAGCGTTTTTGAGGTATTTCCGGGAAGCACATCCTGCCAGTTGTAATTTGAATCGCGATACGCAAACTGCCCTAAGCTTACAAACTGAATGTTGCCTTCTCCATCAGCATAAATGTTGTTTGTGCCTGCAAAATGATTTTCGGCCAGCACCTCATTGTATTGTTTGAGGTTGGTGGCCTTGTTCATGTGATACAACTGTTCGGTGCCTGCAATATCCATGTTGGCCGGAAAGCGAAGGGCATAGTACCCGTCCTTATTTTTGATAACAGTGCCGTGTTTGCTGATATAGAACTTTTTGGTGATAGGAAGACGGATTGGTCCCAGCTTCACTTTCACCTTGACCTTGTAAGGTTTCAACTCCTCATATCCCTCATCAAACTTGTAAAGCAGTTTCTTCTTGGGGTGCATTTCTAACTTATAAACATCACAGAGATCAGGATGATTGAGCGTGGCAGCCCAAGCTAAATGCTCATTCACACCATGAAAAATATTGGCACCTCCAGGAAACGTTCCGCCCAGGATATTCAAGCCTTCTTCGCTTACCAAATGCGCCTCGTACCAAGAAAAAAGTCCTTCTAACGGCTGGTGCGAATTGATGGCCAAAAAGGTGTGGCCATTTGCCGTTTTGTTCTTGTTAATTGCAAAGGCATTAGAACCATCTGGCAAATTGCCTTTGTACGTGATATTTCGTTCGTGTAATAGGATTGACCGCGTAAAAATCTGCTGTATTTCTATATAAACACTCGTAAGAAACACCAATGTAAGCGTGTTGCATTTCACAACATCTTTTGCTGAAATAGGAAACAATCCCTTTCTAAGAATTTGGTCTGAGTGTCTCTCGGCAAAACGGTTCACACCTTGTGCATACGCATCCAAATAGTTGACATAATCAGCTGAAAACGCATTATCAAAACGCTTTTCAACCTCATCTGAAACACGTGTAATCTTTCCCATAAAATCAAGCAGCGCACCGTTCTTGCCTGTCACTTCCCCTAACCTACCGTTTGCAGCCAGCAACAATTGCTGAACTGTATTGAAGTCATCTTCGCATGTTGCCCATGCTAGCCCGTAGGCCACATCTGCATCCGTTTTCCCAAAAATGTGAGGCACGCCCCACGCATCGCGGACAATTTCTACGTTATCTACACTGATTTGTGCATTGGATGCAACATTGCAAAGCAACATGAGCCCCAGTAGGAGACCCGAAATACTGAATTTCATCTATGTAAGCATTAGGAGATAGTTTGCTGTAACAGCGATATTGCTAAAATAGTATGCTTGCATCCTATTTTTGAAAGAAAACAAATTGAAATTAATGTTTTGGAAACATAGTTGACAACCGTGCGATTATCAGCTAGGGCAAATGGTGCTTTTGCCAAACAGATTGAAAAACATATTTTTTAGCCACAGATGCACAGCAGGTCATCAAAAGCCTAAATCTCCAAGCAAAAGCTAACTCCCTTACTTTCCGCGCCAAATGGCGATTCTTTCTCCTAGACCACCGATGAATGAGAGCAATTTGGTTAGTGCATCAAAATAAAGTGTGAACATTAAAAATATGGACATGAACCAAATAACCATGAGATTGGCCCAATACGTATCGACATACTGACCAAAAACTGGTTTACGCGGAGCAAAGAAATGTGAGCGGAACATGGCGCGTCCCATTGGATCTTGATAGATAGGATGTAGTCTTTGAATCAGCTTTCCATCACGTTCTATGATGCGATAAAAGTCAGAGCTATTCTGTACCAAATCTCCCAAGTTCTCATTGTAGTAATCATCGCGAAGCTGGTTAAAGAGTTCACGATCTTCAGGGGTCTGAACCTTTGATGCAATCAACTTATCCTTGGCCGAATCTGTTGCATTACGCTTCTTCACGTAATTACGAGACAGTTTCTCAAGATAAATTTTGACTGTTTCCAGCACCTCAACGGAAACATTTTCGCTTGTCAATTTGTCCATTTGATCAAATTGAACATCAGAATTAAAAAGATTTTCCTTGGCCAGCTCGTTTCTTATCAGTGCCAAATCATGTTCCTTTTTCTTTGCATCTATCACTTCTTCAGATAAAAGGAAACCAAGATTGATGACGCGCTTCTTCATTTCTGGAATCCAATAATCCTTTCTGAATGTAGCTTGGCTTATTTCCTTCTCGTACTCAAAAATACCTTTCTGATAGGCGTTGTTTTTGAACTGATGAACCGCTAGTGCTTCATACGCCCATTTTGAAGCCATAATCTCTCCCGTGATTGGCACATATTCATCCGAAGAAAAACCGGGGTTCAGTTTGTCAAACTTCACAATTACACCGCTCAAAAGAAGCTGAGGAATGATGAGGAATGGAATGAGAATGTAGATGGTAACGGCATTTCTGAAGCTGGCCGAAATATTAAGCCCCAACATATTGGCAAAACATGCCGTGGAGAAAAGGACTAAGAAATACGCCATGTTCATTCCATGAATTTCAAGAATGGCATTGCCTATGAGAACAAACGTGAGCGTTTGCACCAACGAAATGAAGAACATGATTAAGATCTTGGAAACCAAATAACTTGACCTGCTCAGATTCAGGAACTTCTCTCTTTTAAGAATCTTTCTGTCCTTGATAATCTCTTCAGCGCTAACCGTCAAACCAAAAAAGAGTGCCACCACCACACACATAAACATGTACGCTGGAATATTATCGTTTTCACGGAAAATGTATCCAGCCTCATCATTTGCATAGTACCGAATGAGAGAAGCTAGAATAACCGCCAAGACAGGTGTTTCCAAGAAGTTGATGAGCATGTACTGCACATCTGCAAGTTTGGAGCGTACATCCCGCGTGATAAATACCGAAAACTGTACTAAACGCGAAGGAATACCAGAACCCTTTGGAAGAGAATCGCTCTTTGCTTCTATATCCGACAGTTCCGCCTCCATCTTTCCAGAGGTGCGGAACTTCTCGTTCCATTCTGTCGGACGAACTTTTCGCTTCTGGGTTAGCTGGCCGTATTCATCCAACACCTTTCCTTCAATAATGTTGAATACCTGCTCGGGATTCACATTACCACAATTGTAGCATTCGACATCTTCACTGGTCACATCATTAATCTGCGATTTGAAATAACCAATTGCCTCAATTGGGTTTCCATAATAAACCGGAAAACCGCCCGTATCGAGAATCATCAGCTTATCAAACATCTTATAGATATCTGACGATGGCTGGTGAATAACCACATAAACCAACTTACCCTTCAAAGCCAACTCCTTCAAAAGATCCATGATATTTTCGCTATCGCGAGAAGAAAGACCTGAAGTGGGCTCATCTACAAACAATATGGAAGGCTCACGAATGAGTTCAAGCGCAATATTCAGCCGTTTACGCTGACCACCGCTAATCTTCTTATTGAGTGGACTACCCACCTTGAGATTCCGAATTTCATAAAGTCCAAGACTTTTTAGGGTCGACATCACCGCTTTGGTAATCTGGTATTTGGTTAATCCGTCAAAACAGAGTTTGGCGTTGTAAAACAGATTCTCAAATACGGTTAGATCTTCAATGAGAAGGTCATCTTGAGAAATATATCCTATGAGTCCTTTTACGCGGTCTGGCTCCTTGTAAATATCAATGCCATTGATGCGAACAGCTCCAACTGAAGGTGCCGTAGTACCGTTAAGAATGTTGAGCAAAGTGGATTTTCCAGCACCGCTGGCTCCCATTACGCCAAGCAACTGTCCAGATTCCTCACGTGTTGAGAGCCGATGTAAGCCTTGCTTTCCTCCAAGAAAATAAAACTCAATGTCTTTTACCTCAAACACCAAACTGTGATCCACACTATCGCGCATGAACCGCCCCACGATGTCGCTGTAGTAGATTGGTGCAATACCTGAAGTTCTTATAGAGGATCCAGGAGAAAGTATATTTGTACGATTGGCTCGAACAGGCTGACCGTTGATGAAAAGCGTTTCACTGCCAAAATATCGGAACACGTAAAGCCCAACACTACCAACGTTGAGGACACGTATTTCGCCATGAAAAGCTTCCGAATAAAGATGGAAAGCCCGTTTCATATCCGATACCTTATGGCTATTCACCACCAAGATATTCTCTGAATCCTGCTCATCTTCAGCGTTAGCCTTTACAAAATGAAGACAACGAAGAAACTCCTTCTCATCAATATTGAAGGAATCGGAAACGGTGTTTACGAAATCGAGTTCTTGTCCGTCTATGGAACCTTCCGAATTGACGAACTCTAGAAGGCGGAACAATACAATGACCTTCTGCTTCTGCGTAAGCTCGGAATTGATGGCCATGCAGATTTTAAGAATCTTGACCGAACTTCTAGAAATTCTCTTTTTCTTCTTATCGTCCTGCTCTTCGGGCCTACCGTGGTACTCAACAAAATAATTATCGAATACTTGTAGATACTGTTCAACCAGTTCCTTATTAAGCTGAAGTTCAAGAAAAACCTTTACCACCTTTCTCCCGTTCTCCGAGAAGCTATCGTCCTTGGCGACCAAGGCGAAAAGTTGCATTAAGGCTCTTAATATTCGTTCACTCATATACTCTAAAAAGAAAAGGCATCCCTACAACGCTGTAGGAATGCCTTTGGTTACGCATTTTGCGTAAAAACTATTGCTTAAAACCAATTATCAGGGTAGCGCATCCAGACATCGAATTTGCTGAGTTCAGTTTTGCTTCAATGGTACAATCAACAGTTGAACCGAATTGAAAATCCCAATAAGGAGTGTTTTTGTATTCGCTGCTTGCGAACAATTGGTTGTGGTCTTCATCGTAAATCTCGAAAATCAGATTTCCATCCGTGAAGCCGCTGCAACCTGCAATTCTGTATGTACTTCCACCATAGAAAGTTGCTCTGAATTCTGCAACCTGATCGCCATTGAGAAGCGCACGGTAAGACTGCCCGTCAGAAATATAATTTGCGGTTACATTCTCCGAACAAATCTTTGCAATGGAATCGCACTGTGCAGAAGCATTTCCAACATGGGCCAATCCCATTATAAGGGCAGCCGAAAGTATTTTTAGTGTCTTCGTTTTCATTGTTGGCCAACTATTTTGTTTCTAATTTTTGCCACTTTATCGGCAATTGCCTTTAGGTGTTCTGGTGTTATAACAACAACCGTTTTACTATTAATCTTGGTCGTCTTTTTCGCAATATCCACCGTAGATTTTTCATATGTATACTGAATATCAATGGCATCAAAGTCATAGGCCAATTCAATCAAATCATCCACCAACACATCGTATTCAGGTTGGTTGTAATACTGAGTTAGCATTTTAACGATATTGTTAAGCGTATACTTCTGCTCACCAATACGATTGATAACGTCTTGGTTTTTGTTTTTTACCGCAATCTGAGTCGAGAAATACAATGTCTCAATCCAACCACCGGCTAGAATAAGAGCACCCACATTCATTCTATCGTTGTCTTTCAAAAACGCATCTGAGTTTCTGTATGCAACGGCAACGAGGTTAAGCATAGAGTCTCGCTTACCAAAGTTGTTTTCAAATCGTTTGATGGTATTCTCATCAAACGCGCCTGTAATACCCAACTCGTCAGAAAGTTTATTGATTACGCTCAAGTATTTGATTGCATCTTGGCTTTGATCGTAAATGGTTACATACCCTACATCTGCTCCGTATACTCCAAGGTTTAGTGCCTTCTGGTAGTTTGTAGCATATGTGGTTACCTTTTTTGCATCATTTAAAAACGACTTATTGTAATCAGCTCCTGATTTTTCAATCAGCATGGCTGTTTGAATAGGCGAAGGAATACTAAACATATTGCCTCCGATGGTCATCAATTTGGTGGCGGAAGAATCCACTTCAGCAACCCCTTCTCCTGCATCGTCCTTCTTTACATCGGAGACGCAACCTACCATGAAAATGGCAGCAAATGCCAACGCACCGCTGTAGCCCATCCATTTGTTTACATATTTACTTTTTATCATGACCTACTTCTGGTTAATATTGTTCGCAAGTAACGAAAATTAGAACGAACGAACAACGAATTCCAATAGCTCAAAACCTTCAGTTTTAAAGGTATTATCGACAAGAGACTCGTATGCGCTGGATTGATTTTCTATTCTCATTGATGCCCTCTTACTCGAATTAGGGGCAATTGGTTACAAAAAAAGCCTCCTGATTCCCCGAAGCGAGACTTTGAGTGATTCTGTGTGAAAAATATCTGCGTGCCTTAATATTACGGTAAAGGCGTAGCGCATGGAGAACGAAACAGTGGTTTTGTGGAGTATTTCCATACGCCCCTACAATTTGGAAATCATTTCGCTCACATCGATAGCATGTGCACACTTGAAATGACCTTTCGGACAGGCAGATCTTCCATGCATTCCGCATGGACGACAATCCAGTGTTTCTTTTGTTTGAATTATGGATGATTTCTCTGAGAGTGGCGTAAATCCAAACTCAGGAACCGTGGAACAATACACTTCGCACATTGGCGCATTCACAGTTGAAGCCAGATGAACAGGTGCCGAATCGTTGGCATAGTTCATAGCTGCATTTTTAATCAGTGCGGCTGTTTCTAGTAATTTCAGCTTACCAGTGAGGTCGGTTATTTCGCGCTGTGTAGCTTTCTGAATCTCTTCTGCAATTGACCCATCAGATTTCGCTCCTATGAGGTAAATATTGATTTCACTCGGAATCTGATTAATCAACTCAACCCATTTCTGGGTTGGCAATTGTTTTGTGAACCAAACGGAGGCTGGCGCAATCGTTATATATGACTGAGTCTTAAACTCAGAAACAGCAGCATCATCTTTTTCAGAAGGATAAAGCTTAGGATTGGTTCGTTCTGAATTTTCCGAAACCAAATCGAGTACGCGGTCAACTTCATGAACTTGTTCAAATCCTTTTCCAAACCGATGATAAACTGATTTTGAGAACAAAAACGACAACGGATTATTCTTGTAGCCAATTGTTTGCTTTGCTCCCGAAAAGGCTGCTAGAATTCCGCTGGCTGCGTATCGCTGAATGTTGTAAACAGCATCATACTTTCTATTTCTAACCTCGCGAAGCATCTGCCACAACTCGGCATATTTCGAATCCTGCTTGTTCCAAACTAGCACTTCATTTAGGAACGGATGTTCGTTGAACAACGACTGATTTCCATTACGAACGAGGTAATCTATCTTGGCATTCGGGTAATCTTGATGAAGCCTTTCGAGAAGTGTAGTTCCCAAAATAGCATCACCGATAAAGGCGGTTTGAATGACGAGAATTTTACGCATCCATCCCGATTAGAAAAATGCTCAAGTCAACAGATACGTCATGCTGAACTTGTTTCAGCATCTTTTCAGACCATGAAACAAGTTCAGGGTGACGCGCTAAGTGGTCATTATTTGGTTCGAGAACGGTCATTCTTCGTTTTTACACCGCAACGTTGTATTCACGAAGTGAATCGTTGAGCGAGGTTTTCCTATCCGTGCTTTCCTTTCGTTGTCCGATAATCAATGCACAAGGAACATTATATATGCCAGCAGGAAATTCCTTTGGATACGTTCCTGGAATAACTACAGAACGAGGTGGCACATAGCCTTTCGTTTCCTTCGGTTCTGAGCCAGTCACATCAATAATTCGCGTGCTCATGGTAAGAACCACATTCGCCCCAAGAACGGCCTCCTTCCCTATTCTTACTCCCTCAACCACAATGCTTCTTGAACCAAGAAAAGCATCATCTTCAATGATTACTGGAGCAGCCTGAATCGGCTCCAAAACGCCTCCAATTCCTACGCCACCACTCAAGTGAACATTCTTACCAATTTGGGCACATGAACCAACCGTGGCCCACGTATCGACCATCGTTCCGCTGCCGACATACGCGCCAATATTCACGTAGGAAGGCATCATAATCACCCCACTTTCTAAGAACGAGCCGTAGCGTGCAATGGCGTGCGGCACAACCCTAACTCCTGCTTCTTTGTGTCCTTTCTTCAGCGCAATTTTATCATGAAACTCAAACGGACCTACTTCAATCGTTTCCATCTTCTGAATTGGGAAATAGAGAATAACAGCTTTTTTTACCCATTCATTCACCTGCCATTCAGCACCTTTAGGTTCTGCAACGCGTAATTTTCCGCTATCTAAAAGAGCAACAACTTCTCTGATTGCTTTTACGCTTTTCTCCGAACTCAGCAACTCACGGTTTTCCCACGTTTGCTCCACTATTTGTCGTAATTCATCTATCTGCATGCGGCAAAGATAATCCTTAACTTTGCCGCGCCTTAAAAACAGGTAAAATGGGTAGGATTCTTGCCATCGATTACGGAACAAAACGCGTTGGCATTGCCACCACGGACCCTTCGCGAATTATCGCAACGGGATTAGCGACCGTACATCCGAACGAGCTGATTGCCTTCCTGAAAGAATACATAAAAACTGAAACGGTTGATTGCATTGTGGTTGGAGAACCAAAGCGTTTGAACAACGAACCAGCTCAGGCTGGCCCAGGTGCCGACCTGTTGGCAGCCACCATCCGAAAACAATTTCCTGATGTTCAGGTTGACAGAATGGATGAGCGTTTCACTTCAAAAATGGCTTTTAGCGCCATGATTGAGGGCGGTTTGACAAAGAAACAACGGGGCGATAAAGCCCTAGTAGATAAAATGAGTGCTACGATTATTCTCCAATCGTACATGGAACAACAGAATAGTCTTAATAGATGAGTAAGACCAAAATTTTGCCGATTGTAGCGTATGGCGACCCAATTTTGAAGAAGGTTGCAGACGAAATTGAACCTGACTATCCAGAATTGGGGCAGTTGGTTGACAATATGTTTGAGACCATGTATAAGGCTTCGGGCGTTGGATTGGCAGCGCCTCAGGTCGGTCTCAGCATTCGCCTTTTTATTGTGGACGCAACGCCTTTCTGCGAGGATCATCCTGAATTGGATGGCTTTGTAAAAGTGTTCATCAACCCAATTATTCTGGAAGAAACAGGTAAGAGATGGCTGTTCAACGAAGGTTGTCTGAGCATTCCTGCCATCCGCGAGGATGTATCACGCAAGCCGAAGATTCTCATCGAATATTATGATGAGAATTGGGAACTTCAAGAGCAAGAATTTGATGGCATGGCAGCCCGTGTGATTCAGCACGAATACGACCACATTGAAGGAATCCTTTTCACCGACCATCTTCCAGCCTTGAAACGAAGAATGCTGAAAGGAAAACTGAATGATATCACAAACGGTATTGTTGATGCCGAATACAAAATGAGATTCCCAAAATGAGAACTATAATTACGATTATTTCATTGATGTCGATTGGTCTGTTTGCCTGCAAAGATGTTGTGAAACCGCTGACTGAGTCTGAGCAGACCTTAGCAAAGATTGATAGTCTGGAGGCAATTCTGTTTGCTGACTCCGAAGCCGATGTTGACCAAAATGCTGGAATGACGTTGGTTCGGTCATACGCCAAATTCTATCAATTGAGCGATAAGGATAGCCTTGCTGTTGATATGCTTTTCAAAGCAGGCGAAGTAAGCATGGGAATTGGTCAGGGCAATTTGGCGGTGAAGTATTTCAGAACGATTACCGAAGATCACTCAGACTTTTACAAAGCACCAGAAGCGCTTTTTCTAAGCGGTTTCTCCGAAGAGAACTTGAACAAGGATACTGCCCAAGCCCGTTATTTCTATGAGACGTTTATCGCAGGTTTTCCAAACCATAAACTGGCGGAAGATGCGCAATTCTCTATTCAAAATATGGGCAAATCGGATGAAGATTTGATTCGGATGTTTGAGGAGAATATGAAGAAGTAGCAATAAAAAAGGTCGCTAATCTAATCTGACTAACGACCTTTTATTAACCAATTGACTGGAGTTATTCTCCTACAATACCTTTCAATTTCTCGAAATCAATCAAGTTCAGCAATTTCTCTGCCTGACCTGATTCTTTCATTCCACGAGCTTCAACCGAAATAAAAGCACCACCAACAATGGCTTGAGCCGTTTCGTTCTTAGATTCTGAACTCCCAGAAGTTGCGGGCATTCCCATGCCATCGGAGGTTCTAATAATCGCTCGGTATCCTTTGATTCGTATCGGTCTGACATTATTTGAACCTGCCATTGGCATACCTTCTTCACTCGTGGCATGTGCGTTCATCACTTCATTTGCCATCATCATGTTGGTTGTAATCTGAACAGAAATCTGTTCTTGTTGCCCCATCATCATCGGATCCGTCATCATTGGATTCATCGTCTCCGCATTGCCTTCCATTTCTCCTGCCTTCGCTTCTGGCTTTGCTGGAGCTGGTTTTTTGTATGTCTTGTTCACTCCTACACCACCCATTCCCATACCACCTCCATAGGGGTTATCCTGCATCTCGAACGCACCGAATTTCGCTGGAAGAACACTTGCCAGATTATCGGAAATAAGTTTTGTTACAGCAGTTTTTGCCTTGGTCAGATCATCGATGGCTGCGATGTAATCCTTCTTATCAAGATTGGCTTGGGCCGATTTCAACTCTGCCTGTTGGGCTAACATCGAGATGGATATCCCTAGAATTGCAAAAGTGGATAGAACTATCTTTTTCATGTTTTTCGATTTGATTAAGTCTCAAAAATAGGCTTTCATTCTAAGATCATCGAGTTCATTGGCAATTGTACTTTTGCGGCAAATAGAGGCAAATGGATACTACCGTTCTTGAAAAAGCAAAACAATGGACTTCTGACGCATTTGACGCGGAAACGCGCGAAGAAGTTCAAAACCTTATTGATACCAACGAAACTGAACTGACTGAGAGTTTCTACAAAGATCTTGAGTTCGGAACGGGCGGTCTGCGCGGACTGATGGGCGTTGGCACCAACCGTATCAACATCTACACCGTTGGAATGGCCACGCAAGGCCTGGCCAATTACCTTAAGAATTCGTTTGAAGGTGAGATTAGCGTGGCAATTGCCCACGATTCGAGGAATAACTCTCCCCTATTTGCTCGTAAAACCGCTGAGGTTTTTGCCGCCAATGGCATCAAAGCATATTTGTTTAGTGAGCTACGCCCTACTCCGCAGCTTTCGTTTGCCATCAGGCATTATGGTTGTAAGAGTGGTGTTGTTATCACGGCATCGCACAATCCGAAGGAATACAACGGCTACAAAGCATATTGGGAAGATGGTGGACAACTTGTTGCCCCGCACGATAAGAACGTAATTACCGAGGTGCAGAAAATTGCAGGGCCACAGGAAGTGAAATGGAATGCAAACGAATCGCTGATTGAAATGGTGAGCGATGACATCGACAAGGCTTACATCGCAGGGTTGAAATCATTGTGTCTTTCGCCAGAGGCTATAAAGAATCAATCTGATTTGAATATTGTGTTCACCTCTCTTCACGGAACGGGCGGAACGATGGTACCTAGAACGCTGAAAGAATTAGGTTTTACAAATGTGAGTACGGTTGCCGAGCAAGACAAACCTGACGGGAATTTTCCAACAGTTGTTTCTCCAAATCCGGAAGAGGCGGCCGCTTTAAAACTGGCTTTAGAACAAGCTGAGAAAGTTGGCGCTGACTTAGTAATGGGAACCGACCCGGATGCTGACAGAGTTGGTATTGCTGTTCGTAATACGAATGGAGAGCTTGAGTTATTGAACGGCAACATGACGGGTTCTTTGCTTGTCTATTACCTCATTCAGCGATGGAAGGAACTCGGTAAACTGAACGGAAAGCAGTTTACTGCCAAGACAATTGTGACTTCAGATTTGATTAAGAAGATTTCTGAATCGCAGAACGTTCCGTGCTACGATGTGCTTACAGGTTTTAAATACATCGCGGAGCTGATTCTAAAACTAGAAGGAAAAGAGCAGTTTATTGGCGGTGGCGAAGAAAGCTACGGCTACCTCTCTGGTGATTTGGTTCGTGATAAAGATGCGGTGCTTAGCTGCGTGCTTATTGCTGAAATGTGTGCGTGGGCCAAAGATCAAGGAAAGAGTCTTTACGATGTGTTACAAGACATTCACGTTGAGTTCGGGTTCTACGTAGAAGACCTCATCAGCATTACCAAAAAGGGAATGTCTGGTGCGGAAGAAATTGCCAAAATGATGGAAGACCTCCGTAGCAATCCTCCAAAGAAATTGGCTGGTTCGGAAGTGCTAACGCTTCGCGATTATAAACTCGGAAAGGTGACGAACTTGGCTAACGGAAGCCAAACAGAAACAGGACTTCCAGCTTCTAACGTACTTCAGTTTGAAACGGCTGACGGAACGGTTGTCACGGCTCGCCCATCTGGAACAGAGCCTAAGATTAAGTTCTATTTCTCTGTGAATGGTGCGTTGAACGATAAAGCGGAGTATGATACGGTTCGCGATGCTTTGAAAGGAAAGATTACAACTATTCAGTCTGATCTCAACTTGATTTGAATGACATGTTCTTAGCCACAGATTCACTGATTTCCACGGATTATCATAGATTTTTCTTTTCATCAAAGAAATCTGAGGACATCAGTGAATCTGCGGCCTTACTATGTTTCATCGTTTTTTTATTTAGAGACCCTTCCTTCGTCAGGGTGACAAACGGGGAAGGTTGCTAACAGCTGGTCACTAGTCGCTATTCACTAATCGCTTCAAAAAATGTGTTTGTGTCTCTTTGCCATCAACGAATCTGATGAATTCCCCTTCATCCTGCTAGCCAATAGAGATGAGTACCGCAGACGCCCTGCCGCCAAGGCTGATTTTTGGGAAGATGAGCCGAATGTCCTAGCTGGCCGCGATCTGGAAGGAATGGGCACGTGGCTTGGCACCAACAAAACTGGGAAGATTGCCTTCCTCACCAATTACCGTCATCCCGATTTCTTTGGGCGTAAAGGTCCAACACGCGGTAAACTGGTTTCCAATTTCCTTACTTCGGATGTGGATGGGGAAAGCTATCTCAAGTCGATTGAAAACCCTGAAGCTTACAACGGTTTCAACTTGGTAGTTGGAACGGCAAAGAAGCTGTTCTTCTACTCCAATGTTGAGAACAAAATAAAGGCCACCACATCAGGTATTCACGGTCTGAGCAATGCATTTCTCGATACATCTTGGCCCAAGGTGGATGATGGAAAAGCGAAGCTAAAAGCCGCCATTGACGCGAATGCGCTGGATTCAGATAACCTCTTCTCCATCCTTCAAGACAGCAGTTTTGCCAAGGAAGAAGACTTACCCCAAACAGGCGTTGGCCCCGAGTTTGAAAAGCTACTGTCTGCCAAATTCATCAATACACCCGACTATGGAACGGTTTGTTCTACGGTAATAAAAGTTGACCGCAACGGAACTTGCTTTTTTAATGAGCGGACGTTTGATAGTGAGGGGAAGGAAGTTGGGAGCGTGG
>Ga0209702_10003072_pt1 | contig 27300 bp, 24 predicted proteins | sample FRY01_FD_187210 | JGI IMG/M metagenome (GOLD analysis project Ga0209702, IMG submission 187210) | Freshwater microbial communities from Lake Fryxell liftoff mats and glacier meltwater in Antarctica - FRY-01 (SPAdes) (version 2) | ecosystem: Environmental > Aquatic > Freshwater > Ice > Glacier... | reverse complement strand
AAGCTCAAGAGTCAGACTTAGTTGAACAATTGGCAAAGCAAGCCGATGCAATCATTTCAAAAAGAAGTAGTCAGCCTAAGTTGCTCCAGCAACTATCGACCCTTCAAGGAAAGAAGGATATCTACTCAAAAAATCAAATTGAGTTGCTAAAGAAAAAGCCAGTTTTGGAAAAAGCTTGGGAGCAATTAAATCCAAAGGACTTTGAGACAAAACCAGTTTCATCAAGAATCTGGGAAAGGCTGGAGAGTGGCGAATTTGAGTCTGATAAAGAATTTCTAGCCAGGAAAGAAAGCGTTAAAGCAAAAGCAATGAAGGAGTTTGACCGTATTTACGGAGAGTGGAGTTCAAAGAAGGAAACCGACAAACGCAAAGCAGAGTTTGAAAAGAGAAAAAATGATCTTAAGACTAAAAACACAAAAGAATATGAGGAAGCATTCGCAGTTTGGGAGGCTAAAGTTGGGCTTGAGAAAAAACAATTAGAGGACTTATACAGTGCAATTAAGGTCGTGGAAGCAAGCCTTGCCGTTGAAAATAAGAAAATAACTGATTTTGGAGATGACGCAAAATTCCTATTAAAGTTTGGCAATAAAGATGTGATGTTGCCTAAGTTTAACAAGGACAAGATGGCTTTTGAAATTGTGATTACCGCAGTATTTAGTGAAGACTCTTATGGAATGATAAAGAGTCAAAAGGCGAAAGATCTATACGCAAAAGTAGGAGGTTTAAAAGATATAAGGCAAATTAAATACGACTTAAGTTTTGAAACTTTAGATGAAGCTAAGACTTTCAAAGAGTCCTTTGAAGAGGGCAAGTTATTTATCGAACACAGGATGTCTTTAAAGCTGGCACAAATCCCGATGAGTACACCAGCCTATTTTAAACCTGGGGTGTATAAATCAGCGAGTTCATATACAAGGGAGGTAAATCGCCCGCCAACAGTTGGCGAAAACATTACAGAACTTGCGGCAGTTGCAGGATTTATTTTTATTTTTGGCTTTAAGGGAGATCCCAACGCCCTTGAATATGGTTTGAACGAAAGGCGGAATAGAACAATAAAAACTACCGAAAATGTAGTGGTACCTGCAGTAAACATCCCCGAAGTTAAAGTTAGTGGGACTTGCTATAATTTCAATTTTGACAAAATTGATATTTCAGTTTCCTCACCAACAGAAGAAAAGGTTATTAAAGCAAAAGTGCGAAACCTGCGTGTCAGCGCAAATTCAAGCAGTTCTAGTGATAAGGGTAAAGATATTGAGGTAAACCCCAATAATTATACCGAAGAAGCAATCGCTTTAATACAAAAAGGTATGGTATTAATTCCGTCGGGTAAATTTATGATGGGTTCGCCCGAAGGAGAAAAGGGCCGATATGATGATGAAGTTCAGCACGAGGTAACAATTTCCAAGCCATTTTATATGGGCAAGTATGAGGTGACGCAGGAGGAATGGAAAAGTGTGATGGTTGTAAACCGGAGTGACAAAAAGGGGGCAAAGTTACCAGTAACTCAAATATCGTGGAATGATTGTCAGGAATTTATCAAGAAGTTGAATGAGAAGACTAAAGGTGGATATAGGTTACCAACAGAAGCAGAGTGGGAATATTCTTGTAGGGCAGGAACCACCACGGAATATTCATTTGGAGATAGTATCACCCCTAAGGATGCGAATTATAATCATAATTTTATTAGTTTTGCAGGGTTAGGAAACCAATTACAACAGGGTAAGATTAAGCTAGTAGCAGTAGGAAGTTATAAGTCAAATGAATTTGGGTTGTATGATATGCACGGAAATGTATGGGAGTGGTGTGAGGATTGGAAAGGGGAGTATCTAAAAGGGCCTGTAACTGACCCTAAAGGCCCAGATTCTGGAAAACGCCGCGTGTTGCGTGGCGGGTCTTTCGACATTAATGCTTGGGGTACTCGCTCGGCCGTCCGCAGTTTCATCACGCCTGATGACCGGGACCACAATGTTGGGTTCCGTCTTGCGAGGACTCCGTAATTACTGCTTAAACTGCACCATGACAGGAAGGCCGAATGTCCATAGTAGCCTTGTCTGGGAGGCGCGTACAAAAAAAGCCATGTGGCATGTTTAACTGAATTACAGGGGCTGAACCAAGCCGGTGATCAGAAATTATCCCAAGTCAAACGAGCGGCGCAAAATAGCCCGTAGCTTGGGAAGGGCTTGTAGTTGAACCTGGCGAACACGCTCTTTGGACAGACCCAGTTGCTTGCCGACCTGCTCCAGGGTACTAGCAGCGGGCTGTTTGTCCGTGAGGCCGAAACGATGGATGAGGACCAGCTTTTCCCTGGGGGAAAGCAAAATGGATGAATCGCCGAAAAGCTCATCTAGGGGAAGGCTTAAGGATGAGATCAAGTCCGAGCTGGAGGGATCCAGATCAGTACCTGCAAGCATTTCAAGGGGCACGCTACGAGATAATTTGTCAGCCTGCAACTTGCGAGACATTCGAGATAATGCCCGAATTAGGCAGGTGAAGGCATAAGTGCTGAAACGGATGCCTAACCAGGGGTTGTAGGTAGACACTGCCTGAATAAGCACAATGTGGCAATCACTGGTCATATCTTCGACCTGATTGGCCGGGGGCTTCCAGCGCCTGATGGCCCTGAAAATTAATTTCCGATTTCCCAAAACAATCATATCGCGCATCCGCAGGTACTGGTTTTTCCAGCCATTGCGGGTTTCATCGTATTTACAACGACTCATGCGCCAAGCGGCGTAATGCATGCGGCTGGAGCATTCACGGGTGATGTCGTCAGGCATATGCCCGCCCGAGAAGGAAGGCACAACAGCGCCCAAACCAAATATTTTATTGGCGGTGGATTTATTAAAAACCGGGTGAATGACGAAGTAAATGCCTTGAGCTATTTCGCGTTGCCCGGCAGTTGGCTTTGTGGTGACCTGCTGAACCATGATACCGACTCCTCAACACGATTCGACTAACTAATAAAACAGTACAAATTTAGTACTGTTATAAATATAATAGTACTAAATTTGTACTGTTTCAAGGGATACCATAGAAACAGGAACGAGGTGTTGCTATTTAAGTCATTTGAATGCCATAGTTTAATAAAATATTGGTTACTTTTTGTTTTTCGATTATTTTAGGACTTACGCCGTTTGTCTAAATCGGGTTTGTCTAAATCGGGTTTGTCTAAACCTTACAGACTTAGGAGTTCTAACAAAACTTTTCAGGCGACTCCAGCAAAACATGATGCACCCGATGGTGGGAAACGCCTGATGAATGTCATCGCGTTTTTTATATTGGACTCTCCGTCACCTTTGCTGGAATTTGGTGCCCGTTCGATGAAGTACAGGTGCCCAAATAGCCAATCCAATCAGGTTTTCAATTACTTGATTGGCAAAAGTGTGAGGAACTGATGAGCAGGTGTAGTGGATAACTTAGTCAGCGTAACCTTCCGCTAGGGTTGTTCTGTTTTGGAGTTTCCTTTTAATCAGCATTGCTTGTTCTCCCTCGAGGTATTGAATTGATATGCCTCTAAAGAAGAGGTTTTACCTAACAGACACCAAAGAACCGGCCTTAAAGTTTGGCCGAAGTTGTTTGCAAATATGAGGAGCAGTCGGCAGACTGAGCTTTCTAGGGTTGGGTTGCCAACCCATTTGTCTTCAGCTTACTTTGAGAATAGTGCAAACATTGCAAAAGATCATTACCTTCAGATAGACGATACCGATTATGCGAATGCTAATAAATGGTTTGATAATGCATCAGAAAAAAGCGGTGCAAAAAGCAGTGCAATAAAAGTGCAAAATGCGGTTCTGCAGGTAGTTGTCGAGAGTTGCCGGGAGCAGCAAGATTTGACTAAAGTTATTGCTACTAGCGACTTAAAGCCAATCCCTGCAACTATTTGCAAACCAACTGAATGGGCGCTGAGGGACTCGAACCCCCGACCCGCACGGTGTAAGCATGCCGCTCTACCAACTGAGCTAAGCGCCCTAATTGTCAATCTCTGCCAGTATGTTTTGAAAGTACTTACTTGAATTAAGGCAAAGCCTAATTTCGTTTAGTAAGTTCTCTCTATCCACCTGAATTGAACATTTTAGTTGTTCAAAAAGAATTAACAATCTATCTTCGAAATAAATTAGCCTAGAAGTTAAATTATTTTTAAGATTTGGAGGAATAAAGTGATTATTTTGCTGAGATTCTAAATCAAAGCGAATTTCCATTACTTCATCAAGAATTTCTGGAGGAACTATTCTGTTTTGTTCAGAAGTTTTGCCCCCCTCTAAGAGAAGAAGGTATTCAGCCCGCAAGAAAGGGTGTTTTAGCGTGTTATAAGCGAGATTGACCAATGCACTGTTTTTGAGCATTTCTAGGTCAAATGGGGAAGAAGTGTTGAAATCTGGGTGGGAGTTCTTGCTGGTTTCTAAATACTTGGCCTCAAGCTCGGCTAGGTTCAGCCGAAATGACTTTTCTAAAGAGAATAATTCAAAGTAATCCATAATTATAAAAAAGGAAGCCCCTGCTTTCCAGAAGGCTTCCCCTTTACTGTAAAACTTAAATTACATCGAGAATGAACTGCCACAACCACAGGTGGTCTTGGCGGTTGGGTTTGAAATACTGAACCCTCGTTTGTTGAGGTCATCGTGAAAATCAACATTGGCGTCAGAAAGGTACATCAAGCTGCGCTTATCAACGACAATAGGAACGCCATCAATATCAAAAACTTCGTCAAGTTTTTCATTCATATTTTCGTCGAGGTCGAGTTTGTGTTGGAAGCCCGAGCAGCCACCACCAACGACTCGAAGTCGGAGATAAACTTTTTCGGGAAAATCGCCAGTTTGGCGTTGGTCGGTAACGATGCGTTTAACTTCGCTAGAAGCTTTAGGGGACAAAGTAATCGGCATATGAAAAACTCCTGTGATATAAAAAAGAAAAACCAGTGAACTACGAGTTAACAGTCTGAGAAACGGTGGCTTGTTTATCTTGAAGATTTTTAATTGCAGCCTTGATTGCATCTTCTGCAAGTACAGAGCAATGAACCTTCACGGGTGGAAGAGCCAACTCTTCCACTATTTCAGTATTGCGGATTCCAAGAGCTTCGTCAATGGATTTTCCTTTGACCCACTCGGTAGCGAGGCTGCTGGAAGCAATAGCGCTGCCACACCCGAAAGTTTTAAACTTGGCATCTTCGATTAATCCAGTAAGTGGATTAACCTTAATTTGCAGTTTCATAACATCGCCACACTCTGGAGCGCCAACAATGCCAGTACCAACCGAAGGGTCGTCTCGGTCGAAACTACCAACATTGCGTGGATTATTAAAGTGATCAAGAACTTTATTGCTATATGCCATTATGAAATCCTCCTGAGAATAAAATTATAGTAAAGCAAACTTAAGAAACTAATGTGCAGCCCATTGCACGGTTTTGAGGTCGATGCCTTGGCGGTGCATTTCGTAAAGAGGGCTCATATCGCGAAGGTGATTAACCGCCCGAACGACATCATTCATTACGAAATCAACTTCTTCTTCGGTATTAAAGCGGCCTAAACCAAAGCGAATACTGCTATGGGCAAGCTCATCGCCTAGGCCAAGGGCCTTAAGCACATAGCTAGGTTCAAGGCTTGCGGAAGTGCAAGCAGAACCCGAGCTAACCGCAACATCTTTAATCCCCATCATAAGCCCTTCGCCTTCAACAAAAGCAAAGCTGATGTTAAGGTTGCCTGGAAGTCGGTGAACAGGATGTCCGTTAAGGTAGGCATCTTCAAGTTTATCGGTGATACCCTTATGAAGCCTGTTTCGAAGTTTAAGAAGTCGTTCAGATTCGGTGTGCATTTCCTTACGGCAAATTTCAGCAGCCATACCCATGCCTACAATACCCGTAACATTTAGGGTTCCGCTGCGCATACCACGTTCATGGCCACCGCCATCAACCATAGCATCGAGTCGAACACGCGGGTCTTTCCTTCGAACATAAAGGGCGCCAATGCCTTTAGGGCCATACATTTTATGGGCGGTCATACTAAGAAGATCAATACCCATTTCTTCAACATCCATGGGGATTTTACCCACAGTTTGTGTAGCATCGGTATGAAAAAGAACGCCTTTAGCTTTGCAGATGGCGCCAATTTCCTTCATAGGATGAATCGTGCCGATCTCATTATTTGCAGCCATTATGCTTACAAGAATGGTTTTGTCGGTGATTGCATCCGCAACTTGTTGTGGGGAAACGAGGCCGAATTTATCTACGGGAAGAAAGGTAACTTTGCATCCATCGCGTTCAAGGCGCATGCAAGTGTCAATAACTGCCTTGTGCTCGGTTACTGCGGAAATAATATGGTTGCCTTTTTTCTTGTACATTGAAGCAACACCCTTGATTGCAAGATTGTTGCTTTCGGTGGCACCACTAGTAAAGATGATTTCTTTAGAGGATGAATTAATGAGGCTACCAACTTGTTCGCGCGCAAGATCAACTCCTTCCTCGGATTCCCAACCATAAGCATGATTACGGCTTGCGGAGTTTCCGAATTTTTCGGTGAAATAAGGCATCATTGCTTCAAGAACGCGAGGATCGGTTCGAGTAGTCGAATTATTATCCATATAAACCGGTAGCTTAAACATATATAAAAGTTCTCCAAATTATAAAATTATTTAACAGTTCCAAGAGCAACAAGATCGAGACCAAATTGAGTCGAATTATCAGGGCGAACGGGATCAAGAATATCAGCTAAAGTAACATCACTGAGAATAAAACGGATACGATTATGCACGCTGCTCATTCCAGTTCGAATGGGGCAGAAAGTTCGAGCAGAACAAGTCTGTTTTTCGGCATCTTTACTACAGTCAGTAAGATGAAAAGTTTCATCAAGCGAATTCATAATATCAGAAAGCGAAATTTCGTTAGGTTTACGAATAAGAACATATCCACCATGTACGCCACGGCTACTACTTAGGTAACCGTGGTGACATAGAGTTTTCATTATGTTAGCAAGGAAAGGTCTGCTGATACCAAACTTGGAAGAAATTTCCCTAGCAGAAGCCCCATCTTTTTGATTATGCAGGTGGGAAAGCACAAGGAGTGCGTAATCCATTTTTCGGCTGAAGAAAGACATAAAAGCCTGCTAAGAAATAAAGAAGAAAGATACATTATTATAATAGAACTGAAAAAGTACTATTTCAATGGGAAAGGGAAGAAAAGAGAACATTTTGGAAATAAAGGTATAAATAAGAAAATTTGATGACACTGAATCTTAATAATAGGCGTTCATTCAATATTTTAAAACAGTATAAAAATGAAATGCCTTCAAATTTCTGCTGCGCAACCTCTTGCTTGAATTTAAAGGACTGACTCTTTTTCTGGACTTCGACATTAAACAGAAGCAAGCAGTGTTTGTAAACTTAGACCCATTTATTTTCGCAACTAAGGTTAAATTTGAATTGCTAGGAAACATTGGTTTTCATTTCGAATGACATATTAACAAGCGATTTCTGTGACTTCTTTAAGAAAAAAGATACGATTGATAAGTTTTACGGCATGTCTCATTTACCTATCGATTTTTCATAATACTTTGCAGCAAGCAAACTAAAGCCCTGATTTCGGGACATTTTTGGATTATACATAGGTTCAGACGATTGATGTAATTCCAATGGAAATGGTTTTATTAAGCCATTCGACAACTTTGTAGTTGCCTTTCATAATAAGGATGTGAAAAGAAAAATGGTTGGATATAAAGTTTAGGATTTAAAAAAAATGATACAAATAGTATAAAGATAAAAATATCAAAAATTTAAATAAAATTAGTTGCAGTGATTATTCATAATGCTATCGTATAAGTCTGGCATAGAAAAGTTTTATGCCTATATTCCAAGAGTTGGAGGAATTTTTTGGAGGACGCCCACATGCGTTTTTATTCGATGAAGATGCTATCCTTGTGTTTGTTTTTGTCAATGGTTTGCCTTTTAGGCGCAGCCGATGAAAAAGCCAAGGGTCAACTTCCCGCCCAGTTTAAGAAGCTTGGCCTCCGTGATGATCAAGTTCAGAAGATTTACAAGATCCAAACGGACTACCGCACCAAAGGTGCCGACTTTGAAAAACAGCTTAAAGAGCTGAAAACCAAAGAGAAGTCAGAAGTGGAAGCGGTGTTAACCGAAGAACAGAAAACTAGACTTAAGGAAATTCGAACCGGTGAAACCACTGATCCGAAAAAAACCACAAAGTAAAAGTTGATTGTTTTTAGCAACCCAGGCTTAAATCCTGGGTTGTTTTCATTTCTATGCCGTATTCTTTTAGAAACTTTTCAAAAATCAAATAAAATAAGATAAGATCGTTTTATCATTATTATTTAAAGAGATTTCTATGGTAAATGCAGTTGAAGTTTTATTTAAAACCGTTGTTGGGTTAGAAGTCCATGTTCAACTTTTAACTAAAACCAAATTATTTTGTGGTTGCAGCACAAAGTTCGGTCTACCCCCAAATTCATCAACCTGCCCTGTTTGTATTGGGATGCCAGGGGTTTTACCTGTAATGAATAAGAGGGCATTCGACTTAGCATTGAAAGCTGCACTAGCCCTTAACTGTAGCATTGCAGAATTTACAAAATGGGATCGAAAGAATTATTATTACCCAGACCTACCCAAAAATTATCAGATTAGTCAGTATGATCTTCCTTTTTCTAGCAATGGTTATCTGGAAATAGATACGCCTCAAGGGGTAAAAAGAGTTGGCATTATTCGTGCCCACCTTGAAGAAGATGCTGGTAAGTCTATGCACGATGATACTGGAAAAGGTGCTGATTCTAAGGTTGACCTTAACCGTACGGGTACCCCTTTGGTTGAAATTGTAAGCCAGCCCGACCTATCGACAGGCGAAGAGGCTCGGTCTTATCTTGAAGAACTTAGGTTGCTATTAAAGGAACTTGAAATTTCTGACTGTGAGATGCAAGAAGGAAGTTTAAGATGCGATGCGAATGTAAATGTTCATATAGTGCTGCCCGATGGCACAATAGCAGCAACCCCAATTGTTGAAGTTAAAAATTTAAATAGTTTTAGGGCAGTTGAAAGAGCAATTAAATACGAAGCGCAGCGCCAGTATGAACAGTTTCAGAAAGATGGTAAACGCTTTGGCGAAATACCAAAGACAACTGCAGGGTGGGATGACCCTAAGGGAGTTACTGTTATTCAACGCAGAAAAGAAGAAGCATCAGACTATCGTTATTTTCCCGAACCTGATTTGGTTTTCGTGAAAGTAAGCAGGCAAGTTGTTGCTGAAGTTCTTGCTGGTATGAGCGAATTACCCGCGGCGTGTAGAATTCGCCTTGCCAGCAGTTATGGTTTAAGCGAATACGATGCTTCGGTTTTAGTTCGACAAGGGAAAAAGTTTGTATCATTTTTTGAAGAAACCGCGAAAAAGTGTGGCGATGCCAAAGCTGCTTGCAATTGGATCACCAACCAAGTTTTTAATACCTTAAATGATCAGAAAATAGAAATCCAAGACTTTGTTCTTTCAACGGATAAGCTTGCTAGTCTTATTAAAGAGGTGCAGCTTATTGGCCTAAATATGCAAAGGGCAAGGGAAGTTTATGCTCGAATGCTTGTAACGGGGGAAGACCCCAAGGTTGCTATTGATGCCCTTGGGTTTAAAGTGGTTGGAGATGTGGTGCAGATTACCGACATCATTCGTAGGGCAATTGCATCAAACCCAAAAGCTGTTATCGATTTCAAAAAAGGTAAAGTAAAAGCTGCTGATGCAATCAAGGGTATGGTGATGAAAGAAACCAAAGGTATGGCCAAGATGGAAACGGTGCAGGAAATCGTTTTAAAGGAACTAGCAGAAGCGAAAGATCCTGTTGAATAAAGTTGAAAAAGGTTTATAGAAATTGTTGGTAGAAGTAAAAAAAGGTTTACAGGAAAAGAGCAGCTTCAACTGCAAGCCCAGGCCCAAACCCAAGTGCTACGCAAGGCCTTTTTGCGTTAGACTCTGCCATTTTTTTCAAAATGAATAGTAGGGTTGCGCTTGACATATTTCCATAAGCTGCAAGAATTTTTCTTGAGAAAGCCGAGGCTTCTGGGGGAAGTTCGAGAGCTTCTTCGATAGCGCTTAAAATTCTTGGGCCACCTGGGTGAAGAGCCCAAGAATTTATTTCTTTGCATTTCAAACCACTTTGATTTAACCACGATTCTAACCAAGGTTTTAAATATTTCTGTATCAGGCCAGGAACTTGTTTTGCAAGGGTCATATCAAAGCCAAAGTCACCAATTTCCCAAGTCATTGCGTTTGAAGAATCGGGTAGAATAAAAGATCCAGAAGAGGCAAGATTCCAAGTTTTTTTGCAATAAGGGTCGGGGGCACCTAGAACCACAGAAGCGGCACCATCTGCAAATAAAGAGTTAGCGACGATTTTTTGAGGATCCCAGCCGTAATGATAATGCAAACTACAAAGCTCTAAAGATGAAAGAATAACTTTTGCACTTGGTTGGCTTTTGACAAAAGCGTGCGCAACGCGCAAGCCATTAAGAGACCCGTGGCACCCCATAAAACCGATTTGCGTTCGAGAAATGCCAAGATTAAGGTTCAGATTTTTGATTAAGTGGTAATCGAAACCGGGGGCAAAAAAGCCTGTACAAGTGACCGTGATAAGGTGTGTACATTCTTCACCTTCTACCTTTGCATCATCGATTGCTCGTTTTGAAGCTTCGATTGCAAGTGGCGTTCCTAATCGTTGGTAATGTTCCATCCGCTGGGCCGTGGTTGGCCCACGGTCGTTGAGGTTTCCAGTTGGAAGGAAGGGTGATTGGGAGGTGTTTTTTTTCTGGAATATATCTTCGATGATATTTCTATCAAGAACAATTCTTCGAGTCTTAATTCCGGTGTGGTTGTAAAGGTTGGGTAGCCAAGTTAATTGCTCTTCGGTTTGGGCGCAAAGCAAACAAGCAAGGTTGAGGGCTTCTTCCTGCAAAAGAATACAATCAGGAACAGCAGTTCCCCATCCCAGAAATCCTAGAGTCATAAAAAATCCTTAGCTACTTAGTGTGGCCTTGCTTGGCTTATCAAGCATTCTAATGAAAGGTAAGGAAAGAGAAGGGAAAATTTTTAGGATGATGATTACTAATTTAACGAGTAAGGGCCAGCGTAAGAGAATTGCAGCAGCTTTACAGATAAACTGTCGATTTTTAATATGTTCAGCGTGATTATTTTGCCATGCGTTAATAAGTTCGGGTTGCCAGGATTCTACTGCCTTGGCAACAAGAGGGGCAACAAATTTAGCTCCAGAAAAAGCCCAAGCCATTCCTTCGCCCGTAAACGGTTCGATATATCCAGCGGAATCGCCAATAACAAAAAGTCGGTCTGTTGCAATTTTTTGTGTATTGCCCGTAAGAGAGGGTGTCCCACGCCAAGGTGCAAATTCAAGATTTATAGGAACGGGCCAACCCATTTCTAAAAGTAGAAATTTAGCGAATTTACTAACAGATCCATGCTTTTTAATAGAGGCTGGGTCAAAAGCTGCTGCAAGATCAAGTCGTCCATCTTCTAGCTTAACGATTCCCAAATAGCCACCTTTACTGCATCCCATAAATAATTTGCCTGTGGTGTAAAATTCGGGTGGTGAATCGATGGTAGTTCCAGCACCTATTCTTGTATTACTGGAAGTAAGGTGGCTAGAAATATTCTTACGGACAACCAGTCTGCTACCCAAGCCATCAGCAGCGACAACAATTTTTGTTTTCGCAACGATGGAAATATTATCTTTTTTTAAAATTACCTCTCGGAAATTTTCGTGAAGTTCGCCTAGTTCGGCATTAGTGTTATCTAAAAAACTTGCCCCCATATTTTGGCTTTCTTCAATGAGGCTTGCATCTAGGCATTCTCTAGAAATAACCAATTGTTTAAGCAGGGAAAAAGAATGGTTGATTTTGCCACTTCCTAAACAGATTTGTTCCAGAGGAATAGCATTATTATTGGTTAAAATATGTAATAAATTTAAATCTTTTAAAGTAGCAATGGCATTTCCATTTAAACAGCAACCACAAACCTTGGCACGGGGAAATGTTTGTCGGTCAACCAAAAGAACCTTGAGATTTTTTCGAGAAAGTAAAATCGAAGCAAGCCCTCCAGCGGGGCCGGCTCCTACGACTATAACATCCCAAATCTGATTGGCAGATTCTTGAAGGGTGAGGTTAGATTTAATCATAATTTGACCCAAGAAAGAAGGAATCTGCAAGGGAAACACGATTGTACTTCTGCTTCTTTAAGCCCAGCATCTGATGCAAGTTTTAAAGCTTCTTTCGCTGTAAATGCACCCGCAACCGACCTTGGGCCATCCATATGAACAACAGGCGAACGAGTAAGCAAATGGGAAGAAACCCAGACCATATTCCAGTTTAGCCAGCTTCTTTCGAGGTCGTTTATAAAGATCGCAATCCTTGCGGATTGGGCCATCCTTTGCATTAACTTTATAGCTTCGCCGTTATCGAGGTGATGTAAAAAAAGTGAACAAATAATGATATCGTGTTCAGGGAATGCGGGGCCATCAAGAACATCCATCTCAAGGCATTCCATTTTTATATTAGAGGTTTTACATTTACTTTGGACAAGTTTAATGGCAAAGGGGGATTTATCAACCACACTAAAATCAATGTTTATATTTGAACGAAATGCTTTTTCAGAAAGTGCGATTGGAATATCTCCACTTCCTGTAGCAACATCAAGCATCGATAAATTGGTTAAATTTCTTTTGTTTGCGAGATTAAAAATGGGTTTCCATAGAACACCTGCACCGTTACTAAAATAATTTAATCTTGCTAAACCTTTGAGGGCATGGTGGTGTAAAGCAGGATCTATATCGGGTTGGTCCATCCACTCAGGTAAACGATTTCTTTTCGAGAGATTTGGCATAAGAATAAATATTTCGGTAAAATTTTAACTCTAAAATAATTATATGAACAAAAGAGTAGAGCTTTTCAATAGTAAGTTAAGGAAGGAACAAATTAGGAGTTTTCTTCTTTGCTAATTTCTCGAAGTGCCAAGGTTGAAATTTTTCCTATGTAATAAATAAGAATAAATAAAGCCAAAACTCCGACCCCCATAATAGCGAAATACCAAAGCCTAAAAGTTTGATCCCCCGAATGGGCATAGTCCGATGGTTTAAAACTGATAGCTAAAAGGTCAGAAAAATTTTCGATGGAGTTGCCTATTAAGACATAAAGAATAGAGCCAGGTAACATCCCTAACATAGAGCTAAGAACAAAAGTACCAAGTCGAATTTTGGTAGCACTGAAAGCATAATTGAGCAAACCATAAGGCATAAAAATTGCAAGTCTTGCAAGAATAACAATTTTGAAGCCCCGCTTTTCCACCAGTCGATCAAAGTTTTTAAGAAACCCAGACTTTGCGACTTGTTTTTCGACATAATCGCGGAATAAAAATCTACCAAAAAGAAACATACCAGCAGCACCAAGGGTGCTGCCTAGATTTGCAATAATGATTCCCGGAAGAAAACCAAACAGGAATCCCGCTGAGATAGTGATTAAAGAAGCAGGGAGCGAAAAAATGCCAAGGAGGAAATAAAGGCTTCCATAAAGGAACATTCCTTTCCAGCCAAGGTCTTTGATCCGTTGTGCGCCAAGGATGGTAAACTCACGAAAGTCACTTCGAGTAAAAATAAAAAGGGCAGTAAGAATCAAAATCGCAAGGATGAAAATTCTGAGAGATCGAAGAAGCCATTTTTTTTGCGTGTCAGATAGAGGCATAGTTTCATTCTAAGCTTGAATGGATTTCCCATCGTGAAGTAATGGGAAAAATTGACCTTCTAATTTACAGTTTATAGGTACAACCCCTATTCCTTTAAGTAATGGATCGTTACTAACCGAATAGGTGCCATCAAGGAATACATTAATGACCGCGGCTCTTCGAGGGTTGGGCGAGCGATTTTCGAAGGAACCGTGAATGGTGAGGGGGTGATGAAAAGTGGCTTCACCTTTTTTTAATGGAACCGGAAAAGGTATAAATTTTTTAAACTGGTCGGGATTTAAAACCGATTTGACGGAATCCATATCGCCTGCCAGTCCTGTAATGGGAAGAAGATCCCACTGGTGGCTTTGAGGAATGTAATGAAGGCAGCCATTTTCTTCAGTTGCATCATCAAGTGCAATCCAGCAAGTGAGATGCTGCATAGGATGAGTTCGAGTCCAGTAGGAATAATCTTGGTGCCAAGCAACAACGCCGCCATGTTTTGCAGGTTTGCAAAAAAGTTGATCGTGCCAGAAGCGGACAGCACCTCCAAGAATTTGTGAAGCGGGAATGAGAAAGCCGGGTGCCCAGAGTATATCGTGAAAAGAAGGTTTAATCCGCCAAGCACCTAAAGCGTGAAAAAGGATTTTATTAGGATCGGTAGATTCGTTGGAATGGTATTCGTGAAAGAGTTCATTTCCTGGGGAATTAGGTGTAGTTAAATCGGAAAGTTCCTCACGAAGTTTGTCCACTTGAAGGTCGTCAAGAACTTTAATGCCTGGGAGGAATCCATGCGTTTTGAAGAAGTCAAGTTGCTGGCTTGAAATTTGGAAGGAAGCAGGTTTTTTTTTAAGGTCGGCGCTAAATAACGAAGACACTGGTTTGTTGAAAAGGGAAAGATCCTGAGACATATAAAAACCTTTACTTAGGGTGCCTGATTTTAAAATCTAAATCACTAAGAGACACACTTAGAGTTTATTCGGTTTAATCCCAACTGCGCTATGTGAAAAGGGAAGAAAAAAGGTTGGAATTTTTCACAATGAACTTGAGTATGAAATATATTTAAGTGCAATATGAGGTGTTAGAAGCAAAGTTTTCTAGAAAAGAATGAATATGAAGCAAAGAATTTTGGTTCTTTTTGCTGGTTTTATTAGCTTAGCATTAACTTTGGCGTTGGTTTTACCCCAAGCTATTGCGGGACCAGGATATTATGGCGGTGGCGATTACACTGCCAACTATGCCTACGGTTGGGTTGGGCAAGGTTTAGGAGGGTACCCTGGGCCGTTCCCTGGAAAAATTCCCAAAGATCCAGATCGCGATTGGACTTTTTCAAAATCACAAAGGCGCTTTTCCCGACAAACGGTTAAAACTTCTAACCCTACTGAAATCATACAGATTTCTAAGGTCCCCATAAAATCTGACGGGGCCACTTTTATCGTTGTACTTCCCGAACAAGCTGATTTTTGGATTGATGGAAAAAAATCAGATCGTACCGGAAATAAAAGAGTGGTCCACAGCCCAACCTTAAAGCCAGGCAGAGTTTATTCTTATACTTTTAAAGCTTCTTGGAAAGAAATGGATATTCCAAAAGAAGAAATACGCGAAGTTTTTTTTCTTATCGGGGAAGAAGTTAATGTTCAATTCGGCAACCAAAAATAAGTTATAATAAATTTAGATTAACTGTTACATAAACACAGTATTTTTATATTCGGTGTTATTGTCATTTTGTTTTGACTTTGTTTTTTTGAAGGTTTAGAGGCTTAATATGTCTTTTACTAGGGATGATGTTTGTAACTATTTCCTTTCTCTTCAAGATACTATCGTTGCGGCTTTGGAAAAAGAAGATGGGGGTACTTTTCTTGAAGATCAATGGGCGAGGCCAGAGGGTGGTGGTGGCCGTACGCGTGTGCTGTTAGATAGTCAGGTTTTAGAAAAAGCGGGAGTAAACTTTTCGGATGTAACGGGTGAATTTTCAGAAGAATTTGCAAAGCAAATCCCCGGGGATGGTCGGAACTTTACCGCTTGTGGTATTTCTTTAGTGATTCATCCTAAAAATCCATTCGTGCCCACGGTTCACGCAAATTTTCGGTATCTAACGCGTGGTAAAAGAGCTTGGTTTGGTGGAGGAGCCGACCTGACCCCTTATTATCCTTTTCGTGAAGATGTGATTGGGTTTCATAAAACTTGGAAACAAGCCTGCGATAAACATTCCGAAATTGCGGACTATGATAAATTGAAAAAGTGGTGTGATGATTATTTTCATTTGCCTCATAGAAATGAACCGCGCGGAGTAGGTGGAATCTTTTTTGATTATTTAGATAATGATTTGGATAAAGTTTGGAGTTTTGTGCAGGAGTGTGGCAACTCATTTCTAGCGGCATATTTGCCCGCTATTCAGAAAAGGAAAGCAACACCTTTTTCCGCTGAGCATAAGGATTTTCAGGAATATAGGCGGGGTAGGTATGTGGAATTTAATTTGCTTTACGACCGGGGTACAATATTTGGCCTGAAAACGGGTGGACGAATTGAATCAATTTTGATGTCTTTGCCAATGAAAGTAAGATGGTTGTACGATTACAAGCCTGTTGAGGGTACAAAAGAAGCTGAATTATATGAGGTTTATTTGAAGCCCAGAGATTGGGCAAGAGAGAAATAGCCTAGTCAAATAGTAATAAAAGCTCGGTTGATAACCGAGCTTTATAGGTTTTAAGATAAAAAAAACTGCTAAATCTTACTTTCTATGTCTGATTTTAGCGCGCATTCTTCGTTTCTTCCTGCCAACTTTTCTTCTTCCTTTGCCGGCCATAAGATTCCTCATTAAAATTTACTAATAATCCTTAAGCTAGTATTGTAAAAAAGACTCCAAGGAAAGCAAGGTTTTGTATTCATAACCTCCTATAATAATTTAAATTCGATTGATTTATATAGGGAATTAAATGGAACCCGTTGTTGCCCCTGATTTTGATTTTGTTGCATTAATGTTAGCGGTTATGGCGGTTCCCGTACTTGTTTTTATAAATGGGTTCTTTGTTGCAGCGGAATTTGCCCTAATTGCTATTCGTAAGACAAGAATCGAAGAAATGGTAAATGCTGGGGTTCTTGGTGCTTCTAAAGTTCAAAAAATAATCATTAATATCGACCAGACCATTGCTGCTACCCAGTTGGGTATTACGGTTGCTAGTATTGGTTTAGGTTTTGTTGGAGAACCAGCAGCAGCAAGAATCCTACAACCGATGTTTCAATGGGTTATTCCTTCTTTAAAAGATGTTACAATTCACGGAATTGCTACCATTATTGCATTTCTGGGGGTTACCTTTATTCATGTTGTTTTCGGTGAATTAATACCTAAAACTTTGGCCTTGCGTTCCCCGGAAAAAGCTTCTCTTGCTGTTGCTTCTACCATAATCTTTTTTAATTTAATTACTTTGCCAATCATTAAATTAATGAACGGCACAGCTTTGCTGGTGATTAGACTTCTTGGTTTTTCGGCATTAGAAATACCATCGGTCGTGCATTCGGTAGAAGAGCTTAAGCTTTTAATTGAAGATACTGAAGAGGCTGGGATCATTGAGGCTGAACAAGCAACCTTTCTACAAAATGTTTTTCAACTTTCCTCTAAGACGGTTTTTCAATGTATGATTCCAAAGTCAAAAATGGCTATGATCGAATTAAATATGCCTTTTGATGAAGTTATGGATTTGGTTAGGGTTGGTGGGCATACTCGAATGCCTGTTTATGATAAAGATGTTGATAACATTGTTGGAATTGTGAACACTAAAGATTTGTTTTACCTGATAACTGCCAAGGGGGTAGTGGTACTGGAAGATGCACTTTACCCCGTGATTTTTATGAAGCCAAATATGACTATTGCTACGGCATTAAAAATTTTTAAGTCTAGCCATAGGCATATGGGGGTGATAAGAGACGAAGAGGGGCATATTCATGGTTTAATTACATTCGAAGATATACTTGAAGAAATTGTAGGGGAAATTGAAGATGAGCAAGATAGACCCGAAGGAAGTTCTCGGATTATCAGAGCCACTATACGCAAGAGAAATAGCTAAATAATTAAGACCTAACCGTTCTCCAGCATAAGAAAATTCCAACGCTTAGAATAAGTACATCGGCTGCCCAAACCAGAGGTACGGGGTCAATTCTTCCCTCTTTTGCCATACCTGTACCACAAAGCATAAGTGGGTAATAAACCAAAATAATTGGAATAAAGCAGGTTATAAATGAGCTTAGGAAGTCGCTTTTGCTAAGCCAAATTCCAACTGGGCAACCAACAAGAATGAAACAAAAACAGCCAAGGCTTAACGCAGGTCGCATTAAAAGTTCCACATTTAGAAATAATTGTTGTTGGTTGGAATGCTTGAGTTTGCCTTTAAGGTTATCAATATGCTTTGCAAGGTCTGGAAGAGTGTTTGGTGTGCCTAATGTTGCGGATGCCGTTTCAATTTCGTTAGTGACCGCCAAAATTTCTTCTTGATACTCGGTTCGTTTATCCATAATTTCTTGCCAAGTCATATCTCTTGCTCTGCGGTTTGCTTCTCCGCCCATCATATTAGGAAGTGGCACTTCCCAAATACGGTCTTCGAAATAACCTTTGCTGCCATCTTCGAATGTTGCGATACCGTGTCGCATATGAACGAGCAGTAATTTTCGTTCGCGGTCAACCGTAAGGTTAGCTTCTCTGGCTTGGGCAACGACATCGATATTTCCCTTTGCGTCGCGTCTTTTAAAAGTTGGGTTAATCAGTTTTTTTCCTTGAACGCCTTTGACAAACATCGAGTAAGGAATGTTAGAATGGTTGATCATGCCATTTTTTTTAAGCATCGAGTAAAGCAATTCTTCTGCATCATTAAAAACCATTGCGCGCAAAAGATGGTGTGTGAAGGGTATAATTTGGTAATAAAGAGTCATCGTTACGAGACTCATAACACACCCAAGAAATAAACCTGGAATAACGATTTGCCAAAGATTGATACCAGCTGCACGAATGGCTAAAACTTCATTATCGTGCGATAACCTGCCATACACTACACAGGTTGCAAATAGCGTGGTAGCTGGGATGGTGTAAGGCAAAGTACTTGGAATTAATAAGGGAATAGCCGCAAGAATTTGAGAAGGGCCCAACCCCTGTTGGGTTGCTTCTGCAACGATGCCGGCCATTAAGAGAATCCCTGTGATGCCAACCAAGGCTAAAAAGAAAACCTTGAAAAGTTCCCAGAAAACCATTCTTTGAAGAATTCCAAACACCAGAGTAATCTCCAGAGAAATCATTAAAACAAAGCTTTACCAAATAAGCAGATACAAGTTTTGTAAATTTAAGTCAATACCCTGATTAGGCTTCGGCTTTAAAGGAAAACTTGAACGAAAGATAGGATAAATAGGGGCCTAAATGATGGGATAAATTTTTTGTAATCCCCCGATCTTTATTTCTTGATATAACCATTAATATCTATTTTATTTATGGAGGTGGTTTCGTGCATATCCCAGCAGTAACTTTGATTAAGCAAATTGCTCCTCAACCTGAGGTAACCGATATCTCGGCTGAAACAATATCTCAGTGGGAGAGTTCTGGCTTGCATCAAAAAATTAAACCGGGAGATAATGTCGCTGTTGGGGTTGGAAGTCGGGGCATTGCCAATCTATCTACAATCGTAAAAGCCACTCTTGCTTATTTTAAAAAATTGGGAGCAAAGCCTTTTATTGTTTCTGCAATGGGAAGCCACGGTGGGGCCAATGCTATTGGCCAGCGAGAGTTACTGGCCGAGTATGGTATCTCTGAAGAAAACTTGGGTGTGACTGTAAAGTCAGATATGGATTCAGTCGTTCTAGGAAATAATTCGTGGAATGAACCTGTTTATTGGGATAAGAACGCCTTTAATGCAGATGCGGTTGTTACGATTTCTCGCATTAAACCCCATACCGATTTTCGAGGTAAATTTGAAAGCGGCATCGCCAAAATGATTGTTATTGGGCTTGGAAAGCGCGAAGGTGCTTCTCAGCACCATCGCTGGGGTTTTAAAGGTCTTCGGGATATGCTCCCCGAAACTGCCAAGGTTATTCTCGAAAAAACCAAGTTCTTGGGTGGCTTAGCTGTACTCGAAAATGCTCACGAGCGTACTGCAAAGCTTCAATTTGTTGCCTCCAACAATTTAATGAAAGTTGAGCCGGTTCTTCTTGACCAAGCTAGGGAATTAATGGGCAAGCTTCCTTTTCACGATATCGACCTGCTTGTTGTTGGAGAAATTGGCAAGAATTATAGTGGTTCGGGTATCGATCCTAATGTGGTTGGTAGGCTCCTAATTGAAGGGCAGAACGATTTTGAATCTCCAAAAATCATTCGTATGTGCGCCCTTGATCTTTCTCCCGAAAGCCACGGTAATGGCACAGGGGTAGGTATCGCTGACCTAACGACCGATAAACTGCTTGCGTCGATTGATCAGGTTCCATTTCGTATGAACAACTTAACCGCTTGTTTTTTATTGCGATCAAAGTTGCCTTTGGCTTTCCCCAATGACCTCGAGTGTATAAAAACAGGGATTGAAACCTGTTGGCAGCCTAATTTCGATGCCATTCGTATGGTGGTGATACCAAATACCCTCGAGCTTGCTGAGCTTTATGTTTCTGCTCCAATGCTAAACGATGTTATAGCCAACAAAAATCTTGAAATTGCGGGCAAATCGTGTGAACTCCCTTTTGATAAAGCGTCCAATTTAAATCAAAAACAGCTTTTTCCTCAGAGTGTCCAAGGTAGAAGGACTTTTCTTCCACATTAGTTAGGCTAGATAAGTGATTCGGGATATAGCAGAAAGACAGGAGTTGCTTAATGCTCCTGTCTTTCTGCTTTTGACGACACATTTCCTGTTTTCAATTCTATTTTGTAAAAATCTATTCAAGAATCACCTTGACCAACTCTTACTAGGGGGTAAGAGTCATTCAGTAGGTTTGGGGATAGTCTTTTTATTTTAAAAAAAGACTTTAGAGGTTTCAAACAATATAGGTTGGATAGTTTCCCACACGCTGGCACGGATGCAAAACGCTCGAGGTAGGGCGCATCGTAAGGGAAGAGGTGCCCGTCTGTGTTTCGATATACCATTGCTTCTTTATTGCTGGTTTTCTGCCTCAGTGGTTGTAATTCCACGGGGAATAAATCAGATTTAAAGGATTCATCTTCGGGGAATTCCCCCTTTGGTTTCTTTCAAAAAAAGCCCGATCCTAAAAATGACTTTTCAAATAATTCAGCGGCTTCTAACAAAAATATTTCTTCAAATGCTCCGACCGGTAATCCAAGTGGAATTCTTGCGGGACAAGTTATGGATCGTAATAATCGCAGGCCTAGTGGTGTGATTATTCAGGTTGTTGATTTGCAGAAAACCAATCCCGATTCCAAGTTTGATGTTGTTGCCGATTCCCAAGGTTACTTCACCATTAGGGGTCTTCAACCCGGTCGTAACTATCAGCTTGTTGCAAGGGTTAAGGATGGAGAAAAGTTCTATACAGGTACCATTCTTGCCACCCCTCCAAATCCAAGGGTTTCGATTTTTGTAAAAGAAGAGGTGGGAGCTTTTCCTGCTGCGCAAGATGGGCAAAACAAAAACGACCCTTCTGCCCCAGCTACTATTGATAAGCCTAAAACTGCTGAGGCAACTTCTGAAAATAATAATGCACCTGCCAGTACTACTTCTTTGCCTAATGCAGATCGTATAGCAAAAGATGGTTTTGCCAGTGCTTCGTTCCCCGGGGCCATCCTTTCTATTCCTCCTCGTACAAATGAACAAGGCGGCTTTTCTATACCTGTGCCACCTTCCTTACCTCAAATTGGTGGTGTAATTTCAATTAATCCTTCAAACAATGCTAATCAGTTGGGTGGTTATGGAGCGAATAATTTCCCATCGCTTGCATCGCCCGTTCCCGCTTGTGTATTGGTCGGTCAAAAGCTCGAAAACTTTGCACTTTATGACATGAATGGTCAGGTTTGGGATTACAAGAAAAACAAGTCAGGCAGAATGGTCTTACTCGATTTTTGGTTTAGTTCCTGTGGCCCTTGTCTTCAAGCAATTCCACATATTGTAGAACTTCAGAGAAGGTATAAAACTTACGGCCTTGAAGTCGTTGGGATTGCTTACGAAAAAGGGACCCCTGAAGAGCAAGTAAATAAAGTAAGGCCCATTCGTGCTAGGTACCATATGAATTATAACTCTTTGTTTGGCGGTTCTGGTCCAGAACCTTGCCCCGTTCGCACCCAATTTGATGTCACGAGTTTTCCTACTTTGGTTCTGCTTGATGAAGAAGGAAATATCGTCTGGAGAAACCAAAAAGATGAAGGTGTCGACCCAAGGCAGTTGAAAGAACTAGAGATAGAAATCCGCAAAGGCTTGGGAATCCCCTCGAAATAAAGACTTCTTTCAAATATTATGTCACTCAGGCTTAGCTATTACCCCTATCTTTAGGTTGCTGGCTTAGTCTAGATTTATTCTTGCCATTTCTGCTACTCTTCCCCCAGAATTATAGTCTCATCGTGGGGGTAAATTATGTGTGGAATTTTTGGTTATACAGGTAGCAAAATTGCTGAACTTGTTTTAATTCCAGCCCTTCAAAGGCTGGAATATCGTGGTTACGATAGTGCTGGGCTTGCAACCTCGCACTTAGGTTTGCTTCATATTCGTAAAAAAGCGGGAAAGATTAATAATCTTGCTCAGGTAATTAAAGATAACCCCGCACCAGGAAATACTGGTATTTCTCATACGCGTTGGGCTACTCACGGCCCAGCCACCGATGCAAATGCACATCCCCATATAGGGGGAAATTCCACCCTAGCTCTGGTACACAATGGGGTGATCGAAAACTATTCCTCCCTGAAGGTTTTTTTGGAAGATCAAGGCTTTTCCTTTGCTAGCGATACTGATACCGAAGTGCTAGCCCATTTGATTACACATCATTTTGAAAAACACTCTGGAAATAATCCGACAGTAAACCAACTTGTCGATGCTGTAATTGCTGCTCTAACTATGGTTAAAGGCACTTATGGGATTGCCTTAATTTGTCCGCTTTTTCCCGGAGTAGTGATAGGTTCAAGGTTAGGAAGTCCCTTGGTTTTAGGTTTGGCCGAAGGGGAGCATTTTCTTGCAAGCGATCCAAGTGCTTTGGTTGGTTTTTCTAACCGTGCTATTTATCTTGATGACCGACAACTTTGTGTGCTCACTCCAGATTCTTGGACCATCGTTGATATGGATCAGGTAAATATTAAGCCGATTATCGAACCCCTCTTTCACGATTCTTATTCTTGCGATAAAGCCGGCTATAGCCATTTTATGCTCAAGGAAATTTATGAACAACCCGAGGCCCTAGAAAATGCCCTTAGAGGTAGGCTAGATGAAGATGAATGGACCTCTCATTTTGGTGGCCTTAACCTCGATCGTAAACAACTCCGAAATGTCGAACGGATTATCCTTACCGGGTGTGGTACAAGTTATCATGCTGCTTTAGTAGGTGAATATCTCATTGAAGAATTGGCCCGTATACCAGTTGAAGTCGAATACGCATCCGAGTTTCGTTACCGTAATTCACCTCTTGGTCGTAACACAATAGTCATCGGCATTACGCAATCAGGGGAAACCGCAGATACACTTGCAGCAATTCGGGAGTCAAAGCTTAAGGGAATACCATCACTTGCTGTCTGTAATGTAGTTGGTAGCACGATTGCTCGGGAAGCAGATGGCGGTGTTTATCTGCACGCAGGACAAGAAATTGGTGTTGCCAGCACTAAGGCCTTTTCAAATCAGGTTGCTGTGCTTGCTATGCTTGCGCTTCATTTGGGAAGAATGAGGCATCTTTCTGCTATGCAAGGGGCACAGGTCGTTGAATCACTTAAGGAACTTCCTCAAGCAGTAAAAAATGTTCTTGCAAGTGAATCACAGATGCGAGAACTTGCATCACGCTTTTATAATTCGCCACAAGTTATTTTTATGGGTAGGCAATATCTTTATCCTGTTGCACTTGAAGCCGCTTTAAAAATGAAAGAAATTAGTTATATTCATGCTGAAGGATACCCCGCCGCTGAAATGAAACACGGGCCTATTGCTCTGGTGGATCGTGATACCCCTTGTGTCTTTTTAGTTTCGCGCGGGCCTATGTTCAACAAAGTAATGAGTAACCTTGAAGAAGTAAAAGCTAGGGGGGGTATCATTATAGCGGTCGCTTCCGAAAGAATCTCAGAGCTTTCAAAAAGAGCTGATGAAGTTATCGTTGTTCCTAAAGTTGCCGAATTCCTTCAACCAATTGTTAGCAATATCCCTATGCAACTTTTTGCTTACCATATGGCATTACTTCGAGGTTGCGATGTTGATAAGCCAAGAAACCTTGCTAAAAGCGTTACGGTAGAATAAATTTTAAATGTTAGAAAAATCTGCAAATGAATAATGAACATTGTTGCTAGAAGGTTTATTTCCTGGCCTAACTACTAATCCTGTTTGCATTTTTGCAGCTTTAGCTGCATCTAACTCTTCGCTGATATCCGAAAGAAAAAGAATTTCACTAGCATTAAGTTTTAAGGCGTCGGTTATGTTTTGGTAACTTAATGGCTCTCGCTTTGGCCCAGAGGTGGTGTCAAAATAATGGCAAATATATTGACCAAGGTTTCCGTGCGTGGTATTTGCAAAATAAATTTTTTGAGCTAAAATGCTGCCCGAAGAATAAATTGCAATGATCTTATTTAAGCTTTTCCAACGCTTAAAAGCTATCGGCACATCCTCGTAGATATGACCTTTTAGTTCTCTACTCTCAAACCCTTTTTTCCATACCATTCCTTGAAGCGCCTTTAAACCAGTTGCTTTGCTATCTTCAAGCATTCGTTGGGTAGCGATTGTAACCACGCGGGTAATTTTCTCATCTCGGGTTAAAAAACCATCAAGAAAATGATTAAGGGAATTATATTCTTCGTTGATAGCCAATAATTGAATAGCAGAAGTAGTTTCTTGTTCTTCGAAGGTGGCTTCCAAAAATTCTTGCAAATGATCGCGTGCGTACTTAAACATTGTGCTATGCACAAAATCAATTGCAGAAGTTGTTCCTTCGATGTCTAGCAGTATTACTTGAATCGATTCTAAATTCATAAAGATAACTAAGGTTCCATTTCCCCCGAACCAGTTAGGTAGGTGGGGCCCCAGCATAATGGAGCATAATTGCTATGAACTCCTCCTTCGATGTAATGAGGCGTCCAACCTGCTTTATCTTGAAATAATCTAATCGCTCGAATCATTCGGTCTTCACATAATCCAAACCAATGCTTGGTCCCCATAGGTACATTGATAAGATCCCCAGCTTCAACTTGAATTGCAAAAACTGGGCCAGTTTTTGGATGAATATGAAAAAGGCCTTTCCCTTTTAAAATAAATCTAACTTCATCTTCAGAATGAGTGTGCTCGCTTTTGAACTTCGCCATCAATTCGTCAAGGTTTGGCGTATCGGGTGTTACATTCATAACATCTGCAACAACATAGCCTCCTTTTTTCTTAAGCACTTCGATTTCTGGTTCGTAAGCTTTTAGAATGGTATCGGGGTCTGCATCTGGGTTAACCCGTTCTCCAAGAGGCCATTTTTCGTAAAAGATTCCATGGGGATTAATGAAATCTTGTATTTCTTTCTCGGTTTTTAAAGCCCTGTTTTCATCTGGTATTAATACAACTGCCATTTTATTCTCCTTTTAAATTATTCGTTATACTTTTACTATTAGTCTTGAAGCAATAAACTTCGCCCTGTAACCTCAAAAAGAAATTCTAAGGTTTCTGTATGCCGTTGCGCTTCTTCTAAACTGGAACCCCAAGCGTATAGCCCGTGTTTCCGAATTAAGAAACCAAAGGGAACATAATCTTTATGAGCAAAAGTTTTTTCATTAACTTTTTTAGCAAGAGTGTTAATGTCTTGGCTGTTTGGGTAAATATCGATCCAAATTCTGCTTTCGTGGCTTTTTATACCTGATAAGCCTTTTAACATTTCGTACCCTTCCAGCCAGAAACCGCCCGTGGCACTAAACTTTTCTGATAATAGCGTTCCCCACACCGAATGAACATGAAGTACCGAATTTATATTTTCTTTAGAAGTAAGCATTAAGTGGAGGGCTGTTTCGGCAGAGGGTTTTTCTTCTGTTTCATCGATTGAGTTTCCTTTTTCGTTTATAAGAAGGAAATCGCTATTGCCGAGTCCTCCTTTATGCTTGCCACTTGCGGTGATTAATAGTTGGTAGGGTTTTCTAGAAATAAGCGCACTGTAATTACTACTGGTAGCTAGCGACCACCCTCTGCGGTGGAATTGTTTGCCTAAAGAAATGATTTTGGCTTTAGCCTTTTTGCAATCTTTTCCAGTATTTTCTTTAGAAAGAGGAATGATTTTCTTCTTTTTTTCTGATGTTTCTTTAATAACTTTTTTCATAAGTATTCAGCCTTCAATTAAATAAAATTAACAATATTATTTTATGGATATTTAATTTAAAAATCAAAAGAAATGACAATGAAATATAAATGGTTTTGTTGATTATGAAGAAAAGCTGTTTTGTTGGTTTTATATTTGATAAATCTTTTAAATTAATTCGTTTATGGTTCAAACTGCACCTTGCCTAAAAACTTAATTTTATGTGTTTATAAATCATCTAAAATAACCTTAATGTTATATTGTCTTTACAAGGTCAAGTTACTGGTTTAATCTAAATTCTGGGTTTTATATTAATCTTAAATTAAATAGGTGCAAAATGGTTGCCAGAGTTTTCAGCTTTGGAGTTTTGTTTTGCTTATTTGTTTTCTCATCTAGTTCTAACGGGCAGGATGCTAAAGCAGATGCAGATAAATCATATAAACTTGGATTAGAATCTGTAGTTAAAAAAGATTTTCCCGGTGCATTAGTTCATTTGGCTAAGGCAATTATGCTTAACCCTAAGTTTGCAGAACCTCATTATACCCGGGGCATTATTAACGCAACAGGTCTTAATAAATTGCCCGAGGCACTTGCCGATTTTAATAAAGCGATTGAACTTAATCCTAAGTATGCAGAAGCTTACCTTGGTCGTGGAAATGTGCAGGTTTCTACTAATAAATATGCGGAAGCAATAATCGACTTCACCAAGGCAATAGAAATCAATCCAAAGCTTGCAGATGCTTTTGGAGGCAGGGGAAATGCTCAGACTAAAATAGCAAATAAAATGCCAGAAGCTTTGGCTGATTTTAATAAAGCGATTGAAATAAACCCTAAGTATGCAGAAGCTTACCTTGGGCGTGGAAATGTACAGGTTTCTACTAATAAATATGCGGAAGCGATAGTCGACTTTACTAAGGCACTTGAGCAAGATGCGAAGGAACCTAGAGCATTTTTAGGCCGGGGTATTGCTAATACGGGTACTATGAAATATGCAGAAGCAATAGTCGACTTCACCAAAGCAATCGAACTTAGTCCTAAAAGCGCTGAGTCCTACAGCGGTAGGGGAAATGCTCAGACTAAAATAGCAAATAAAATGCCAGAAGCTTTGGCTGATTTTAATAAAGCGATTGAAATAAACCCTAAGTATGCAGAAGCTTACCTTGGGCGTGGAAATGTACAGGTTTCTA
>Ga0209702_10003071_pt1 | contig 27306 bp, 29 predicted proteins | sample FRY01_FD_187210 | JGI IMG/M metagenome (GOLD analysis project Ga0209702, IMG submission 187210) | Freshwater microbial communities from Lake Fryxell liftoff mats and glacier meltwater in Antarctica - FRY-01 (SPAdes) (version 2) | ecosystem: Environmental > Aquatic > Freshwater > Ice > Glacier... | reverse complement strand
CAGGAAAAAACGATTGCTAAACACGAAATGGACAACCAAGTTCACGAGAAAGGATACAGAAATAGTCCTTTAACTGACGAGCAAAAAGCAAAAAATACAGAAAAATCGAGAACTAGAGCAAGAGTAGAACACGTCTTTGGCTTTATGGAACAAAGCATGAATGGATTATGTTTGAAATCAGTAGGTATAAAAAGAGCAACAGGAATAATTGGTTTAATCAACTTAACTTACACCTTATTTAGATATGAGCAAGTAGTTAGATGTTAATCACAAAACACTGTTAGTTAGTTAGTTAGTTAGTTAGTTAGTTAGTTAGTTAGTTAGTTAGTTAGTTAGTTAGTTAGTTAGTAAAAATATTCAAAAAAATTAGGTGAAATGTAAAATTAATTTATAAATTAGCAAAATAAAAGTTCAAAAAGCATTTAAAAGGAGTTCGTGCTTATTAGATTTTTCTGTAAAAAATGAATTTTTAGAACTCCCCTATAAAAAAAAAGGTAGTTCATTTAAGAACTACCTTTAAGTATTTATTAACTATTTAATAACAATTAATTATGCTTCTGCAATAATTTCGTAAGATAAATCTACTATTACGTCTCTATGTAAACGAATTATAGCTGAATACTTACCTATTCTTTTAACAACTCCAGAAGTAATGAATTTTCTGTCTATAGTCTGACCTGCGTTTGAAATTGCAAGTGCAATATCTATGTTTGATACAGAACCAAATAATTTTTCGCCACCTGCTTTTGCAGTAATTTTAATGTCTAAAGCTTTTAAAGCTTCTGCAATTACTTTAGCGTCGTTTACAACTTTTGCTTCTTTATGAGCTCTTTGTTTTAGATTTTCTGCTAATACTTTCTTTGCAGATGATGTAGCTAAAATTGCAAAGCCTTGTGGGATTAAGAAGTTTCTTCCGTATCCTGGTTTTACAATAACAGTATCGTCTTTAAAACCTAAATTTTGTACGTCTTGTTTTAATATAATTTCCATTGTTTTGCTTCTTTATTATTTTAGTAAATCGGCCACATATGGCATTAGTGCTAAGTGACGGGCTCTTTTAACTGCTACCGATACTTTTCTTTGGTATTTTAATGAAGTTCCTGTTAAACGTCTTGGCAAAATTTTACCTTGCTCGTTAACAAACTTTAATAAGAAATCTGCATCTTTATAATCGATATATTTGATTCCAGATTTTTTAAAACGACAATACTTTTTAGCTTTGTTCGTATCAATATTTAAAGGGGTTAGATATCTTATATCTCCCTCTTTTTTTCCTTTTGCTGATTGCTCTATTCTTCCCATACTGGTTACGCTTTAACTTTTAGTTTTTCTCTTCTTCTTTCTGCCCAAGAAATTGCGTGTTTATCTAAACTTACAGTTAAGAAACGCATAATTCTTTCATCACGTCTAAATTCAGTTTCAAAACCAATTAAAACCTCAGCAGGTGCATTATATTCGAATAAATGGTAAAAACCACTTTTCTTGTGTTGAATTGCGTAAGCTAATTTTTTTAAGCCCCAATCTTCTTTTGATACCATCGTTGATCCTTTAGAAGTAAGATATTCTTCAAACTTACTTACTGTTTCCTTTATCTGCTGTTCAGATAAAACGGGATTCAAGATGAAAACAGTTTCATAATGATTCATAATAATTTTATTAAAATTGTTAAATTGGATGCAAAAGTACTATTTTATTTATAAAACACAAGCTAACTATAGAAAAAAATCGATGAAATGCATTATCTTTGAAATACCAAATCTATTAATCGTCAGATATATGAAACTAAATTGTATTATTGTAGATAGTTCTATACAAAGAATGATCGTTGCAAAACTAGTAAACAACCACCAAAATTTAAAATTACTTGGTGATTTTTCTAACGCTATTGAAGTTAAGGGCTTTATGTCAATACACTCTGTTGACCTAATTTTTCTTGATATTGAGATGCCTATTGTTAATGGCTTCGATTTTCTTGATGGATTAAAGAGCAAACCCAAAGTTATATTTATTACCTCTAAGGCAGATTATGCTGTAAGAGCTTTTGATTATGATGCTACAGATTATCTACAAAAACCAATTACTGTCGAAAGATTTAATATTAGTGTAAAAAGAGCTTTAGACATACATGGTTTAAGAAGTAACATTGATGATGAAGGTGATTTTATTTTTATAAAAAGCAACTTAAAAAAATTAAAAGTTTACACTTCTAAAATTAAATGGATTGAGGCTTTTGGTGATTATATAAAAATTGTTACCGAAGAAGATACTAACTTAGTGCTTTCTACTATGAAGTCTTTTGAAAAAAACCTAGATCATAATCGTTTTTTAAGAATTCATAAATCTTATATTGTAAATATCGAGAAGATTGAACGTTTTAATAGTAAATATGCCGAAATTGGAGTTACTAAAATTCCGTTAAGCAGAAATAGAAAAGACGATTTAAGAAAAGCTTTAGCTATTGCTTAAGGTGGGTTAATAAACATCTACAGTTGTAGTTACTTTAACTGCTCTAAACTGTGAAATAATAAAAAAACTATTTAGTATTTTCTGAATAGTTTTTTTTATGCCTATAATCAAAATGTTATTTGGCACTTTTATAATTATCACTCTTATATATTCGTTTCTAATTCTTGAAACACTTGGTTCTTCTGGACCTAAAACCGTTAGATTTAATTGCTGATTTAAAACTTGAAACAGCCAAAAAGATGCAGTTTTTAGTTTTTCGAAATCTTTATGTTTTAAAGTAATCTTTATTAATTTATGATATGGCGGATATTTAAATACATTTCTTTCGTTTAACTGCTCTAAATACATGCCTATATAATCGTTGTTTTTAACTTGTTTTATTATAGCATGATTAGGGTTGTAGGTTTGAATGATAACTTTTCCGGTTTTTTCGAACCTTCCTGCTCTTCCAGAAACTTGAGTAATCATTTGAAAACTTCTTTCAAAAGCTCTAAAATCTGGAAAATACATCATGTTATCTGCATTTAAAACTCCTACTAAGCTTACTCTTTCAAAATCTAATCCTTTTGCAAGCATTTGAGTTCCTACCAATATATCTATATCTCCGTTTTGAAACTTATCTATTATTTTTTCGAATCCAAACTTACCTTTGGTTGTGTCTTGATCCATTCTTAGAATATTTTTATCTGGAAACAAGGTATTAAGTTCTATTTCTATTTGTTCTGTTCCGAAACCTTTTGTTGTAATGTCTACACTTTTGCAAGTATGACAATTATTTGGTTTTGCAATTGAATGTCCGCAATAATGACATCTTAATTGATTTTTATGTTTATGATATGTTAAACTAACATCGCATTGCGGACATTGAGGCACATGACCACATGTTAAACATTCTAATAAAGGCGAATATCCTCTGCGGTTTTGAAACAATATTACTTGCTCGTTTAAAGCTAAAGCATTAGAAATCTCTTCGATTAGAGTATCACTAAAGTGACCTTTCATTTTTTTTCTAAAATACTTATCTTTTAAATCAACCAATTCTATAATAGGTAGCGGAATATTATTATATCGTTCTAATAATTCTACAAATCCGTATTTATTATTTTGTGCATTATAAAAAGTTTCTATGCTTGGTGTTGCAGAACCTAATACTACTTTTGCGTTTTGATAATTTGCTAATACAGTTACTGCATCTCTTGCGTGATATCTTGGTGCTGGATCTACTTGTTTAAAATTTTGCTCGTGTTCTTCATCTACAATTACTAGTCCTAAATTATTAAAGGGTAAAAACATTGCAGACCTTGCTCCTATTACAATCCTCGCTTTTGGAGAATTATTTAAAACTTGATTCCAAACCTCAACTCTTTCGTTATTATTATATTTAGAATGATAAACTGCAACTTGATTGCCAAAATAAGATCTTAGTCTGGATACTAACTGAGTTGTAAGTGCTATTTCTGGAAGGAGAAACAAAACTTGTTTATCTGTATTAATATTTTCTTCTATTAACTTAATGTATATTTCTGTTTTTCCGCTAGATGTTACTCCGTGTAATAAACAAACATCAAATTTTAGAAATTGTTCTTTAATACTATTAAATGCGGTTTGCTGAGATGTGCTAAGTTCTAAATTACTTTTGTTAGGTTTTTCTAAAAAATCTGTTCTATCTTTTTGTAAATAAAATTCTTCTAGAATTTCTTTTTTAATCAAACCTTTAATAATTGCTGCATTAGAATCAGATTTTTCTATTAATAATTTTTCTGATACTGGTTTTTTATCTAAAGCCGTAATTTGAAAAAACGCCATTATTATACTATGCTGTTTTGGAGCATTGCTTAACGAAGTTAATAATTCGCTCAATTCTTGATTTGAATTATACTTCTCGTTTAATTTAATATATCTAACTAATTTTGGCTTATATATTTCAAAAATCTCTTCTTGAAGCGATATTAAATCTTTATTAATTAATTTTTGAATTATTGGTAAAACCGTTTTTTTATTTAAAATATCTATAACATCTTTAATCTTTAACGATGATTGATTAGATAAAGCATCAACAATTAAATACTCATCATCTGTTAATTCTAGCATATTAATTGAAGCTATGTTTTTAGAAGGCGATATAATAGTTTCGCTTTCTAATAAAAATATAGATGGCAATGCAGCTTTATAAACTTCACCAATAGTACACATATAATAAGCAGATATCCATTGCCAATGTTTTAACTGATATTTATTTACTAATGGTTCGGTATCTAATATTTCGTGAATTTCTTTTGCTTGATATAATGTAGGTTCGTTTTGATGCGTAGTTAAAGACAAAGCCGAGTATATTTTGTTTTTACCAAAAGGCACGGCAATTCTCATTCCGGGTTTTATGAAGTTGTATTCGGCTTCAGAAACCTGATATGTAAATGTATTATCTAATGCTAGTGGTAAAATTACCTCAACAAAAAAAGGCATATAAAAAGAATTGTTTATTTATAAAGATTTTGTCTTTTAAGTTTATTTATAGATGCGTTTAACTCGAAACCTAAAAGCAAAACCATACAGTTTATCCAAATATAAAACATTAATATTAACAATGTTCCTATTGAACCATATAGCTCGTTGTATTTTGCAAATTTTACTACATAAACACCAAATATATATGATGATAAAATAATTAATATTGTAGTAAACACCGAGCCTAAACTTATAAACGGAATGTTAGTAGTTTGCTTTGTGCCAAATTTAAACAATAAAGATGTTGTAATTAATATCATTAAAATTACAAATCCATATCTTGTAATTTCTATTAAATAAGCACTAACATTTATTATTTGTTGAAACTCTATTTTTTGTATTACTACTTCGGATACTACTATAGACGCTACAGTTATTATTAATATTAAAGATAGTGTTAAAGACATTCCTAAAGCAACTAAATACTGCTTTATAAATCCTCTATTAATTGTTATATGATAAGAAGTTTCGAAACCACCTAATACTGCTTGAACTCCATTTGTCATTAAAAAAACAGAAAGTATAAACCCCGACGATAATAAACCTTTATAACTATTGTTTAAAATATCGTCTATAATTGTTTTAATTGCTTCAAATGTATTTGGAGGAACTCCGTCTTCTACAAATTTTAAAAAATCTGCTTGAAAACCTTCTATCGGAATATATGGTATTAGATTTAAAATAAATAATGCAAACGGAAAAAGTGCCATAAAGAAACTAAAAGCAATTGCTCCAGCTCTGTATGAAAAAGCTCCTTTGGCAATTCCTAATACATATAATTCTAATAAATCAAATAAAGACAACCCTTCTAACCAAGGTAATTTTATAGAACGTGTTAGTTTTACTATTTCTTTTACAACAGGAATTCTATCTAGTTGAGTTATTTTTTCTGTCATTTAATTTTTATATAGCTTTTAAACTTAAATCTAAATTATAAACAGAATGTGTTAAGGCTCCAGATGATATATAATCTACGCCACAATTAGCATATTCTCTAATTGCTTTTTTGTTTATGTTGCCCGAACTTTCTGTTAAGCATTTAGAGTCAATTATTTTAACGGCTTGTTTTGTAGTTTCTACATCAAAATTATCTAATAAAATTCTATAAACTCCGTCGTTTTTTAAAATCTCGTTTACTTCATTTATATCTCTTGCTTCTACAATTATTTTTAAATCTAAATTATTCTCTTTTATAAAACTATTTGTTTTTTGAATAGCTTGCGATATTCCTCCTGCAAAATCTATATGATTGTCTTTTAACATTATCATATCGTATAAAGCAAATCTATGGTTTTCTCCACCTCCTATTTTAACAGCCCATTTTTCGGCTGCTCTAAATCCTGGAGTTGTTTTTCTGGTATCTAATATTTTTGTGTTTGTGCCTTGTAACAAATCTACAAACAACTTTGTTTTAGTTGCAATTGCACTCATTCTTTGCATAGCGTTTAAAACTAGTCTTTCTGCTTTTAAAATAGATTGAGAACTTCCGGAAACATAAAATACAACATCTCCCTTTTTAACTAAAGCTCCATCTTTTATTAATTCTTCTATTTCTAAATTAGAATCTACATATTTAAAAATTTGTTTTGCAAATTCAACTCCTGCAATAACTCCGTTTTCTTTTACCAATAACTTTGCTTTTCCTGTAGCAGAGTCTGGAATACAAGCTATAGAACTGTAATCTCCAGGTCCAACATCTTCTCTAATGCCATTTGCAATTATTAAATTTAACTCTTTTTGAAACTGAATTTCGCTTATCATTATGCTGCATTTATTGTTGTGCTAAATTACCAATTACAATTGGTTTTGTTACACTAAAACATAAAAAAACCACGCTTTTAACGTGGTTTTATATAAATACTAATTTTATTTTTTTTTGGTCTCGCAGGTACTTTTACCAATTATAGCATATAAAGGACAAAATTTAGCAAATGCGGTAATTATTAAAATTGAACTTATTGCAAAAATTGGCCATGCTATGTATTTATTTTCTATAACTCCAGATACAACTACAATTAAAAGAATGATACCTATCATAATTCTTGTAAAACGATCAGCATTTCCCATGTTTATTTTCATAACTATATTTTTAAAGATTATTATAAAGTTATAAATATAGATAAAAAATATTAAATAGACGCTACTATTGGTCCGTCCCAATTAGAAATGCCTCCTTCTAAATTAAATGCATTTTGTATATCTAATTGATTCATAATGTTACAAGCTTGTCTACTTCTTGTACCAGCATGGCAATACACATAATAATTTTTAGTTTTATCTAACTCTTCTATTTTATAAATAAACCCTTGACCTTTATATATATCTATATTAATTGCGTTTGGAATAATTCCGTTTTCAAACTCTTCTATAGTTCTAACATCTAAAACTACTGCATTTTTATCTTGTTGGTAATTAAACCACCATTGTTCTTGTGATAAATCCATTATTTATTTATTTTTGCAAAAGTATTAAGCTTTTATAGAATAACCTATAGCTTTTGTGGTTTTTACAATAAACGCTTTTTAATTTAAAAGATGCCATCTTTTTGACTTCTTTTTCATCGGACAACAATTAACTAGAATATATTATATGAATACATTTATTGAAAATCAAAACTGGCGTTATGCCACAAAAAAGTTTGATTCGACTAAAAAAATATCTGATAAAGATTTTGAAACTTTATTAGAAGCAATTAGATTAACCACGTCTTCTTACGGATTACAGCCATATAAAGTACTTATTGTAGGAAATCCAGAATTAAGAAAACAAATACAACCTTTTGCTTGGGGTCAAACCCAAATTACTGAAGCTTCGCATTTAATTATTTTTGCAAATGTTTTAAATATTGGCGACAATGAAATAGATTCTTATGTTGAGAATTTAATGCAAATTAGAGATGTTTCTTTAGAAAACGTTAAAGGTTACAGTGATTTTATGAAAATGCAAATTACTAATCTGCCAAATCAAGAAAAAAATATATGGACATCTAAACAAACTTATCTTGCAATGGGTAATTTAATAAATGCTGCGGCAGAATTAAAAATAGATGTTACTCCAATGGAAGGTTTTGAACCAGAAAATATAAACAAACTGCTAGGTCTAGATAAATTAGGTTTAAACACATCTTTAATTGCAACAGTTGGATATAGACATCCAGAAGATTTATCACAATTTTATCCTAAAGTTAGAAAAACTAAACAAGAATTATTTATAAATTTGTAACCTATTTAAAAACAATAAAACAATAAAATGAAAAACTTAAAAACAATTGCATTAACACTAGTTGTCGTTTTTGGAACTATGACATTATCAGCACAAAACAAAAAAATAAAAGCAGAAAACAGCTCTATTACTTGGGTTGGTAAAAAAATAACTGGTCAACACAATGGTAAAATTAACTTTACCGAAGGTACATTAGCCTTTACGGGAACAAAACTAAAAGGTGGTGCATTTACAGTAGATATGAATAGTATTATTGTTTCTGATTTAGAAGGAAAGAGTAAAAATAACTTAGAAGGTCACTTAAAATCTGATGATTTCTTTGGTGTTGCAAATCACTCAACTGCTACTTTAGTGTTTAAAACCATTGCAGACAAAGGTTCTGATGTTTATAATGTAACCGCAGATTTAACTATAAAACAAATTACACAATCTGTTAATTTTGACATGTCTATTGGAGATGGAACTGCTAGAGCTGCTTTTAAAATTGATAGAACTAAGTTTGATATTAAATACAATTCTGGTAGCTTTTTTGATAGTTTAGGAGACAAAGCTATATATAATGATTTTGATTTAACAGTTAGTTTAGTTTTCTAAAAACCTAAAATTCAACATATTATGATAGTCTAAATGTAATGTTTAGGCTATTTTTTTAATAAAAAATAAAATTTTCTTGTTTTATTAAAATACATTACTACATTTGTATCAATGAAAAATATACAAAACAATACTTGGTGGTGGAAAAACTTACGTCAAAAATTCGTGAGCTAATCCTTCTATAAGTATATACCATATATAAAAGGCTTGTCTATCACGACAAGCCTTTTTTTTATACAAAATTTAAAACATGAAAACATATAAATTACATTCTTACAACAAAAAAATCCTTGCAGATACATTTACTCCTGTAAATGTTTATCTAAAACTTAGAGACAAATACCCAAATAGTATTTTGTTAGAAAGTTCAGACTATCATTCTAAAAACAATAGTTTTTCTTATATATGCTGTAACCCTATTGCTACTTTTTTAATCACTAATTCTAATTGTGTTAAAACATATCCAGACGAAAGTGTTGTAAATGAAGTAGTCTATAAAAATGCAACGAATTTATTAGGCGATTTCTCAAAACAATTTATAACCGATAAAAACGACTTTAAATTTATAAGTAATGGACTTTTTGGCTATATAAGCTACGATGCTATTAAATATTTTGACACAATAGAAATTAGAAAAAAAGAAAATTCAGTTTCTATTCCAGAAATACAGTACGCTATTTATCAAAATATTATAGCAATAAATCATTACAACAACGAAGCTTATATTTTTTGTAATAGTTATGATGATAGTAACAACATTAACGAAATAGAGCAAATATTAAACGTAAAAAACATTCCGACTTATTCTTTTTCTACTGTAAACAACGAAATTTCTAATATTTCTGATCAAGATTTTTTAAACAATGTAGCAATTGCAAAACAACATTGCAAACTGGGTAATGTTTTTCAATTAGTGCTTTCTAAACGTTTTTCGCAAGAATTTAAAGGCGATGAATTTAACGTTTATAGAGCTTTAAGAAACATTAACCCATCGCCTTATTTGTTTTATTTTGATTATGGCGATTTTAAAATATTTGGTTCATCGCCAGAAGCACAATTAGTTGTAAATAACAATATTGCAGAAATTCATCCAATTGCCGGAACATTTAAAAGAACTGGTAACGATTTGAAAGATGCAGAATTAGCAATAGAATTATCCAACGACCCAAAAGAAAACAGCGAGCATGTTATGTTGGTAGATTTAGCTAGAAACGACTTAAGTAAACATTGCTCAAATGTTGAGATTGATAAGTATAAAGAAATACAGTATTTCTCGCATGTTATTCATTTAGTTTCTAAAGTTACTGGTAACATTAAAAAAAGCAGCAACACATTAGATTTAGTATCTTCTACATTTCCAGCAGGAACCTTAAGTGGAGCTCCAAAATACAAAGCTCTTCAACTTATAGAAGAAATAGAAAAAACTAATAGATCTTTTTATGGCGGGGCAATTGGTTTTATGGACTTTAATGGTAATTTTAATCACGCAATTACCATACGTTCTTTTTTAAGCAAGAACCATAATTTATATTATCAAGCTGGAGCTGGCATTGTTAATAGTTCTATTCCAGAAAACGAATTACAAGAAGTTTATAATAAAATAGAAGCATTAAAAAAAGCATTAACATTAGCCCAAAACATATAAAAAATGAAAAATATAGTTGTAATAGATAACTACGATAGTTTTACATATAATTTAGTTCATTATCTAGAAGATTTAGATTGTAACGTAACGGTTTATAGAAACGATGAATTTGAATTAGAAGAACTAGAAAATTTCGAAAAAATTCTTCTTTCTCCTGGACCAGGATTGCCTAAAGACGCAGGATTACTAAAAGATGTTATTGTAAAATATGCAAAAACCAAAAGTATTTTAGGTGTTTGTTTAGGGCAACAAGCAATTGGAGAAGTGTTTGGAGCTAATTTAATAAATCTTAGCAATGTTTATCACGGTGTTGCTTCAAAAATTACGCAAACCGTTAAAAATGAGACTTTGTTCGATTCTTTAGAAGATGTTTTAGAGGTTGGCAGATATCATTCTTGGGTTGTTGATAGAAACAATTTTCCAGAAGAGTTAGAAATAACTTCAATTGATGAAAACGGAGAAATTATGTCTTTAAGACATAGAAAATTTGATGTAAAAGGCGTTCAATTTCACCCAGAAAGTGTATTAACTCCTAATGGTAAAAAGATGTTATGGAATTGGATTAATACTTAAAATAAATGCATCTATTAATCTAAATTACAACAAGATGAAAAATATAATAAACAAACTAATACAGCACGAAACATTATCAAAAAGCGAAGCAAAAGATGTTTTAATAAACATTTCTGCCAATAAATACAATCCTGGCCAAATCGCTTCGTTTTTAACTATTTTTATGATGCGTAGCATAACCATTGATGAACTTTCTGGTTTTAGAGAAGCTTTGCTTGAGCTATGTATTCCTGTAGATTTTTCAGACTACAACACCATTGACCTTTGTGGAACTGGTGGCGATGGCAAAAACACATTCAACATATCTACTTTAGCATCGTTTGTTGTAGCCGGAAGCGGCTATAAAGTTGCAAAACATGGTAATTATGGCGTTTCATCTGTTTCTGGATCAAGCAACGTATTAGAATCGTTAGGCGTTAAATTTAGTAGCGATCAATCTTTTTTAACTAATTGTATAGAAAAAGCTAACATTGCCATACTTCATGCTCCATTATTTCATCCTGCCATGAAAAACGTTGCTCCAATAAGAAAAGAATTAGGCGTAAAAACCTTTTTTAATATGCTTGGTCCAATGGTTAACCCATCTTTTCCTAAAAATCAAATAGTCGGGGTTTTTAATTTTGAATTAGCAAGAATGTATGCTTATTTATATCAAAAAACAGACTGCAACTACAGTATACTTCATAATCTTGATGGTTATGATGAGATATCTTTAACAAATAATACCAAAGTAATTACCAACTCAACAGAGTCTTTTATTAAGCCTTTAGACTTTGGAGTTGCTAAAGTGTCTCAAAATGAAATCTATGGAGGTTCTACCGTTAACGAATCTGCAAATATTTTTAAGAATATAATTAGCGGAAAAGGTACCGCTTCTCAAAACAATGTAGTTTGTGCCAATGCTGCAATTGCAATTGCAACTATAAGCAAAAAAAACCTACAAGAAAGCTTTATAATTGCTGAAGAAAATTTACTTAATTTAAATGCTTTAAGTTCATTAAAAACCCTCCAAAACCTATCATAAATGAACATTCTAGATAAAATAATCTTTAACAAACGCATAGAAGTTAGCAACCAAAAAGCTAGAGTTTCAATTAAAACTTTAGAAAGCAGTTTAGCTTTTATTAAAAATACTAAATCTCTGTCTAACTGTATTTTAAATAGCTCTACCGGAATAATAGCTGAACATAAAAGAAGGTCGCCTTCTAAAGATATTATAAACAATTCTCTATTAATAGAAGATGTAGTAAAAGGATACTCAGACAATAATGCTTCTGGCATTTCTATTTTAACAGATGAAAAATATTTTGGAGGTTCTTTAAATGATTTAAATATTGCATATAATTTTTCGACTTTACCAATTTTAAGAAAAGAATTTATAATAGATGAATACCAAATTATAGAAGCCAAAGCAAATGGAGCTGATGCAGTCTTGTTAATAGCTTCTGTTCTAACTTTTAAAAAAATTAAAGAGCTAACTAACTTATCATTATCATTAAATCTTGAAGTTTTACTTGAGGTGCATAATTTAAAAGAATTGCAAGATTCTTTATATCATAAAGTAAAATTAATTGGTATTAATAATCGTAATTTAAAAACTTTTACATGCAGTTTACAAACCAGCAAAGACCTTGTAAATCACATTCCGGATGACTTTGTTAAAATATCCGAAAGCGGATTGAGCGACCCAAACTCTGTAAAAGAATTAATAAAACATGGGTTTAACGGGTTTTTAATCGGAGAAACCTTTATGAAAACAAGCAATCCTGGTTTAGAATGTTCTAATTTTATTAAAGCCGTTTTAAATGAAACTTAAAATATGTGGTAATAAACATCAAAAAAACATAGCCGAAATAGAGCTTTTAAATCCTGATTATATTGGATTTATATTTTATAAAAATTCATCTAGAAATTTCTCTAATTCAAAAATTGAGTTAGCGGGAAACGCTTTAAAAGTTGGCGTTTTTGTAAACGAATCTTTCGAAGAAATTATTCGTTTAAAATCTAAATACAACTTAGATTTAGTTCAATTACACGGCGATGAATCATCAAAATTTTGCGAAAAATTATTTAATGCTAAGATTAAAGTGATTAAGTCATTCAATATAGATAAAAAGTTTAATTTCAATAATTTAAAAATTTACAATAAGTTTTGTAAATATTTTCTTTTTGACACAAAAGGAGAATTATATGGCGGAAACGGAGTTGTATTTGATTGGAGAATTTTAGAAAACTACAACGAACAAACGTTCTACTTTTTAAGCGGCGGAATTGGACTAGAAAACTTTAAGGAATTGAGTCTTTTTTTAAAGACTAATGCTGCAAAAAAATGTATCGCTATAGATGTAAATAGTAAATTTGAAATAAAACCAGGTATAAAAGATACGGTCAAACTAAAAGAATTTAAATTTCTACTAAATCAATTATCATGAAAATAAATTACAATGTAGATTCTAACGGTTTTTATGGAGAATTTGGCGGTGCTTTTATTCCAGAAATGCTTTACCCGAATGTTGAAGAATTAAAAAACAATTATTTAAACATTATTAAACAACCCGAATTTATTAAAGAATTCAATGATTTACTAGCAAATTATGTTGGCAGACCTACTCCTCTTTATTATGCAAAACGTTTATCTGATAAATTTAAAGCAAAAATTTACTTAAAAAGAGAAGATTTATGCCACACAGGAGCTCATAAAATAAACAATACTATTGGTCAAATATTAGTAGCTAAAAAGCTCGGAAAGACCCGAATTATAGCAGAGACTGGAGCTGGACAACATGGAGTTGCTACAGCAACTGTTTGTTCATTATTAAATCTACCATGCATAATTTACATGGGAGAAATTGATATAGAAAGACAAGCTCCAAATGTGGCAAGGATGAAAATGCTTGGAGCAAAAGTTATTCCTGCAAAATCAGGTTCAAAAACACTTAAAGATGCAACAAACGAAGCAATTAGAGATTGGATAAACAACCCAAAAGATACCTATTATTTAATTGGCTCTGTCGTTGGACCGCATCCTTATCCAGATATGGTTGCACGATTTCAATCGATTATATCAGAAGAAATAAAGAATCAATTATTAATTGCAGAAAAAACTACAAATCCAAATTATGTAATTGCATGTGTTGGTGGCGGAAGTAATGCTGCTGGAGCTTTTTATAATTATTTAGACAACGAAGATGTTAAATTAATTGCAGTAGAAGCAGCTGGCGAAGGTGTTAATTCTGGTAAAAGTGCAGCAACAACACTTTTAGGTAAAGTTGGAATAATTCACGGAAGTAAAACGCTGTTAATGCAAACTAAAGACGGGCAAATAATAGAGCCTCACTCTATTTCTGCAGGATTAGACTATCCTGGAATTGGACCACTACATTCGCATTTATACCAAACTAAACGAGCACAATTTATTTCTATTACAGATGAAGAAGCAATGAATGCTGGATTAGAACTCTCTAAACTAGAAGGTATAATTCCGGCGATAGAATCGGCTCATGCTCTTGCTGCATTAAACAATTTACAATTAAATCCAGAAGATATTGTTGTTGTAAACCTTTCTGGAAGAGGCGATAAAGATTTAAATACTTATATCAATTATTTTAATTTGAATAAAAATGAATAGAATAAACCTAAAATTACAAGAAGATAAAAAAATATTTTCTGTTTATTTTACTGCTGGATATCCAGAATTAAATGATACTACAAAAATCATTAAAGAATTAGAACGAAACGGAGTTGATATGATTGAAATCGGATTTCCTTTTAGCGATCCGCTTGCAGATGGAGCAATTATACAAGAAAGTTCTTTGAAAGCTTTAAACAACGGCATCACGACATCAATACTCTTTGAACAACTGACAAAAATTAGAAACGAAGTTCAAATTCCGTTAATTATTATGGGTTATTTTAATCCGATTTTACAATTTGGAGTAGAAGAATTTTGCAAAAAATGTGAAGAAGTTGGAATTGACGGCCTAATTATACCTGATTTACCTTTGCGAGTTTATAAAAACGAATATGCTTCATTGTTTGAAAAATACAATCTTAAAAACATATTTTTAATTACACCAGAAACATCAATAGAAAGAATATTAGAAATAGATGCGTTTTCCAAGAGTTTTATTTATTTAGTTAGTAGTTCAAGTACAACTGGAAATTTGTCTAACTTTAATCAAGAGCAATCAAATTATTTTAAAAGAATAAAAGACTTAAACTTAAAAAACGAGCAAATTGTAGGTTTCGGAATTTCTAATAAAGAATCGTTTAATGTTGCAACAACTCATCAAAAAGGAGCTATAATTGGCAGTGCATTTATTAAACATTTAAACAAAAGTGGAGTTAAGGATATTTCTTCTTTTGTTAAATCTATTATTTAGATAAATTTAGTTAAGTAATTGAAATAAAGGACTTAAATTGATAGTTATAGATTTTATCTATATAAAAAAATGGCGTTTTATCTTGTAAAAACTAATTTATTTGCAGTAGAAAGTGAAGCATCAAAAGCATAACCTTCGTAATTAAAAAGCTTTAAATCATCTATAGTTTCTGCCTTAGATTCTACAATAAATCGAACCATCATGCCTCTTGCCTTTTTAGCAAAAAAGGCAATCATTTTTAATTTACCGTTTTTGTAATCTTTAAATTCTGGCGTAACTAATTTACCTTTTAATACTTTTAAATCTATAACACTAAAATATTCGTTACTAGCTAAATTAACTAGTAACTCATCTTTTTGTAATTCTTTATTTAAATAAGATGTAATTTTTGTTTTCCAGAATTGGTATAAGTTTTTGTTTTTACCAATAGCAATTTTAGTGCTCATTTCTAACCTATAAGGCTGTATTAAATCTAAAGGTTTTAATAAACCATATAATCCAGATAGTATAAATAATTTATTTTGTAATGTATCTATTTTATCAGACTCTAATGTATTTACATCTAAACCAATATAAACATCGCCTTTAAAGGCAAAAATTGCTTGTTTAGCATTCTCTGTATTTAATTTTTCTAAATTTCGCTCTTGATTACGATTGTAATTTAAGTTTGCTATGGCATCTGAAACACTCATTAAATCTACTATTTCTTTTGGATTAAGATTTTTTAAAGATTTATTTATAGTTATTGCTTCTTTTGCAAAATTAAATCTAGAAAAGGTGTTTATTGGAGATTTAGATTCGAAATCTAATGTTTTAGCTGGAGAAATTATAATTTTCATATTTAGTTACTTACAGTTACTTTAGATATTAGATTTAAAACCAAATCTAATTGTTCTTTTCTTGTTAAAGTTGAATTATCTATCTCTACAGCATCTTCTGCTTTTACTAAAGGAGAATCTATTCTATGAGTATCTATGTAATCTCTTTCTTGAACGTTTTGCAATACATCATCATAAGTAATGCGTTGTCCATTATCTAGTAATTCTTCGTATCGTCTTTGAGCTCTTGTATGCGGACTTGCAGTCATAAATATTTTAAGTTCTGCCTCTGGAAAAACTACTGTACCAATATCTCTTCCATCCATAACAATACTCTTGTTGCTACCCATTTTTTGTTGTTGCTCTACTAATTTAGATCTAACCTCAGAAACTTCTGCAATTTTACTTACAAGTCTAGAAACCTCTATTGTTCTAATTTCGTTTTCTACGCAAATATCATTTAAATACATTTCTGCAAACCCTAAATCAGTATTAAAGACAAATTTTAATGCAATGTTATTTAAACTAGATTTTAACAATTCTACATTTAAATGGTCTTCTGATATAATGTTGTTTTTCATAGCAAAAAACGTAACAGCTCTATACATTGCCCCAGTATCTACGTATATATAACCTAAATTGATTGCTAATTGTTTTGCAAGAGTACTTTTACCTGTAGAAGAAAATCCGTCTATTGCTATTGTAATTGGTGTCATTCTATATTATTTTAATACCTCTAATTAAAGATAAATTTACTGTAAATTAATTGTAAGTCCAAACAAGTTAGTATTTGCTGCAACTGTGTATCTTGAATGAGAATAATCGAATCTCATTTCATTAAATTTTATACTAAATCCGGCAGAAATTCCAGAAAAATGACGTTGTTCTATCAGCCTTAACTCTTCGCTTCTTCTAAAATTATATCCAAGTCTTATGCTAAAACTTTTTTCTGGAAACAATTCGGCTCCTAAAATTAAATGTCTAAGGGCATTGTTAAAAAAAGATACTTTTTCTTCTGCAACTCCTCCATCTAAAGACCCTTGAGCTCTATTTGGGTTAGAAAAAGCAATATTCCATTGTTGTAAATTTTCTAAAGTTAAATGCCATCTAATAGGTACATTTTCTAATTCTTGCGAAACTCCAGCTATAATTTCCAAAGGTAATTTTTCATTTACTCCAGCATAAGTAGTAATTTGAGTGCCTAAATTTCTAACTACTAAAGCGTAATTTATATCGTTTTCTTCATCAATATACAAAACTCCTAAATCTAAAGCAGCTCCAAAAGAAGTGTAACTTTCTAATTTTGAAGAGATTGCTTTTGCATTTACACCTATATAAACGCTTGTAAAGGGTAAATTATAAGAATATCCAACTGATAAGGCAACTTCACTACCAGAAAATTCAGATGTAACTGCTCCAGTTTCGTCTCTACCATCAAAAGTACCGTAATTAATATAATTAACTCCGGCATGAAATGTTTGCACATGTCTATCGTAAGTATATGCATAAGATGCTGTACCATATGATGCTTCGCCAAAATAATTGCCATAATTTACTGCAAGCCTATTGTGCATTTCTGAGTTAATAGAAGCAGGATTAAACAAACCTTGATTTACATCAAAATCGTGTAAGGTAATTAGCTTACCTCCTAATGCTGCTTGTCTTGGAGATGTTACTAAACTTAAAAATTGATATACAGATTTGCCTCCAATTTGTCCGTATGAAACTAAACTAAAGGAAAAGTATGAAATAATCAATAAACGTTTTAACATTTTATAACTCCTGTTTTCTTGAATATAACGCTAATGCGAAGATATTATTTTTTAAAAAAAATAATAATGTATCTTATTAAGGCTTAAACTCATACAATCATAAAAAAAGTTGAGCATAACTCAACTTTTTTTAATTGTTATTTACTTTATTTAAAGCGTTTTAGCATTTTTAACACTTTGCTTTGTAATTGCTATTTCCAAAACTTCGCTCATTTCTTTAACGTAATGAAAAGTTAAACCTTCTAAATAGCTTTTTTTAATTTCTTCTATATCGTGCTTGTTATCATGGCAAAGAATAATTTCTTTAATATTTGCTCTTTTTGCAGCTAATATTTTTTCTTTTATTCCTCCAACGGGTAAAACTTTACCTCTTAAGGTAATTTCTCCTGTCATTGCTAGATTTTTTTTGATTCTTTTTTGAGTAAATACAGAAACCATAGAAGTTAACATTGCAATACCAGCACTTGGTCCGTCTTTTGGGGTTGCTCCTTCTGGCACGTGAACATGAATATTATAATTCTGAATTATTTCTTCGTTAATTTTTAACAAGTCTGCATTTGCTTTTATGTACTCTAAAGCAATTGTGGCAGATTCTTTCATTACTATGCCTAAATTTCCGGTTAAAGTAAGTATTCCTTTTCCTTTAGAAATTAAAGATTCTATAAACAAAATATCGCCTCCAACACTTGTCCATGCTAATCCTGTTACAACTCCAGCAACTTCATTGCCTTCAGATTTATCTCTTTCTAATCTTGGAGCTCCTAAAATTCTAATAATGTCTTCGTTTGTAACTTTAACGTTGTATTCTTCTTTCATGGCAACAGATTTAGCAGCATTTCTAATAACTTGTGTTAATTTTTGCTCTAAACTTCTAACGCCAGATTCTCTTGTATATCCTTCTATTATTTTTTCTAGTTGTTTTTTGCCAATAATTAAATCTGATATTTTTAAACCATGTTCTAATAATTGTTTTGGCAATAAATGTCTTTTAGCTATTTCTGCCTTTTCTTCAGTTGTATAACCAGACATTTTAATAATTTCCATTCTATCTTTTAAAGCAGGCTGAACGGTAGACATTGTATTAGAAGTTGCAATAAACATAACTTTAGATAAATCGTAGCCCATTTCTAAAAAGTTATCATAAAACTCATTGTTTTGTTCTGGATCTAATACTTCTAATAATGCAGATGATGGATCTCCAGAATGACTTGATGATAATTTATCTATTTCGTCTAGAACAAATACTGGATTAGATGTTCCTGCTTTTTTAATATTCTGAAGAATTCTTCCTGGCATTGCACCAATATATGTTTTTCTATGACCTCTAATTTCTGCTTCGTCTCTTAATCCGCCTAAAGACATTCTAATATATTCTCTTCCTAGTGCTTTTGCTATAGATTTACCAATAGATGTTTTGCCAACACCTGGAGGTCCTGTTAAACATAAAATTGGCGACTTCATATCGTTTCTTAACTTTAAAACGGCAAGATGCTCAATTATTCTCTTTTTAACATCTTCTAGTCCAAAATGGTCTTTATCTAATATTTTTTGAGCTCTTTTTAGGTCAAATAAATCTTTAGAATATTTATTCCAGGGCAACTCCAAAAACAATTCTATATAATTTCTTAATATCCCAAATTCTGGTGATTGTGGGTTTGTTCTTTGCAACTTAGAAATCTCTTTTTCAAAATGTTTATTAACAGTTTCGTCCCATTTTTTAGATTTCGCTTTTAAATGCATCTCCTCTATTTCTTGATCATAAGATACGCCACCCAACTCTTCTTGAATGGTTTTCATTTGCTGATGTAAGAAATATTCTTTTTGTTGTTGGTCTAAATCAATTCTAACTTTTGATTGAATGTCATTTTTAAGTTCCAATTTCTGCAACTCTGTATTCATGTATCTTAAAGTGGCTAAAGCTCTCTCTTTTAATACATTCATAGCTAATAACTCTTGCTTTTCTTTAACCGAAATATTCATGTTAGACGAAACAAAATTTATTAAAAACGATTTACTTTCTATATTCTTAATTACAAATGTAGCTTCTGTTGGAATATTTGGACTCTCTTTAATAATCTTAATAGCAATATCTTTAATGTTATCCATAATAGCATTAAACTCTGTATCAAATTCACTAGGTCTTTTTTCTTCTACTTCTTTAACAATTGCATTAAAATAAGGTTCTTCTGATATTATCTTACTTATCTCGAATCTCTTTTTACCTTGTAATATAACAGTAACGTTACCGTCTGGCATTTTAAGTACTCTTAAAATTGTAGCAACTGTGCCAATTTTATGAATGTCTTCTTTTTTAGGGTCTTCTATATCTTCGTTAATTTGAGCAACTACTCCTATAACTTTTCCGGCTGCATTTGCATCGTTAATTAACTTTATAGACTTATCTCTTCCTGCTGTAATAGGTATTACAACACCTGGAAATAAAACCGTGTTTCTAAGTGATAATATTGGTAAAGAATTGGGTAATTCTTCGTTTGTCATCTCTTCTTCGTCTTCTGGTGTAAGAAGCGGAATTAAGTCTGCTTCAGAATCAAAGTCGTGTGGTGACATGTTGGCAAGAGTTTTTATATAGAAATTTGACATAGTAAAATTTAAGTCGTTTTGGCAGTAAACATTATTTTTATAAATAAAGCAAATATAAGTTATATGATTGATTATGAGTGACTAATAAACATTTAACCGATAAGTTGCATTATTTCTCACTAAAAAGGACAAATTGCATGCCATAAAAATCATCTACTAATTTATTGATGTTAATTATTTATTAAAAGGTATTAACTATCTTCCTCTGTAATAAATTTATCTTTTGGAACTCTTAAAAGTAATAACAATCCAGAGACAAAAAATATTCCTATAAAAAAGATGGAGTTTCTCATACTTCCTGTAATTTGTACTATAACGCCATATAATGACATGCCTATTACAATGCCTATTTTTTCGGCTACATCATAAAAACTAAAAAAAGATGCTGTGTCTTCTGTTTCTGGTAATAATTTAGAATAAGTAGATCTAGAAAGAGCTTGAATTCCTCCCATTACTAATCCAACGAAACCAGCAACTATATAAAAATGAATTGGAAATATAACAAAATAAGCCGCAACACAAATTATTGCCCAAATTGAGTTTATAAAAATAAGGGTTTTTATATTGCCGAATTTTTCTGATGCCTTAGCAGTACAACTTGCACCAACTATTGCTACTAACTGTATCAATAATATACTAATAATTAATCCGGATGTTTTTTGACTATCTGATTCCCACAATATTTCTTGTTCTCCAAAATAAACAGCAATTAGCATTACTGTTTGAACTGCCATACTATATACAAAAAATGCGGTTAAATACCTTTTTAATACTAAATTACTTAATAATTGATTTTGTACTTTTTTTAATTCTTTATATCCATTAAAAAAGATATGCTTAGTTAATTTGTCTGCGTTTTTATTTCCTTTTGGCAAGTGATAAAATGAATACTGACTAAAGATTATCCACCAAACTCCTGTTAAAACAAATGATAATCGCATAGCGTTTAATGCTTTTTGGCCTTCTAGAGATAAAATTAACATTAAACACATTAAAAGTAAAATTACACTACCAACATATCCGAAAGAAAATCCTTTTGCACTTAATCTATCTTGTTGTTCTTTAAATGCAATATCTGGTAAATACGAATTGTAAAAAACTAAGCTTCCCCAAAAACCAATCAAACCAAAATAAAAACAACCTATACCAAAGTAAACGTTATCTGGTGTAAACCAATACATTCCAATACAAGATGCTGCTCCTAAATAGCAATAGAACTGCATGAATCTCTTTTTATTTCCAACAAAATCTGCAATTCCAGATAAAATTGGAGATACTACTGCAATTGTTAGAAATGCAAATGCAGTTACAAAACTAATTAGAGCTGTTGCCTTTAGTTCGTAACCCCAAAAAAGTATATTTGGATTAGTCTTTGGAAAAATAAACCCAAAATACAGCGGAAATATTGCTGATGATATAACTAATGGATATACAGAATTTGCCCAATCGTAAAATGCCCATGCATTTAAGAGTTTTTTACTCCCTTTTTGTAATGTACTCATATATTGACAGTATTAAATAAAAAAACCGGCTCTTAAAAAGAGCGGCTTCGAAGATATAATTATTATTTTATAATACCACTATATTTGGCAGCTTCTATTTTAGCTTCTGGTATCCATTTTTTTAAATTAGACACTCTAGTACCGTGTGACGGATGCGTACTTATAAACTCTGGAGGAGACTGTCCGCCTGATTCTTGACTCATTCTTTCCCAAAACGGCACAGCAGCTTCTGGGTTGTAACCTGCAATTGTCATTAAAATCAAACCAATTCTATCTGCTTCACTTTCATGGCTTCTGCTAAAAGGTAACATTCCAAACATTTGAGAACCTGCTCCATAAGCTGTCATTGCTAATTGTTGTGTTTCTTGAGATTTATCCCCTAGTGCAACCCCAACAACTCCAGCTCCAACTTGTTGTAACATTCCTGCACTCATTCTTTGTTGACCATGATTTAATAAAGCATGAGCTACTTCATGCCCCATAACAGTTGCTAAACCAGCATCGTCTTTTGCAATTGGTAAAATTCTAGTATAAACTACAATTTTTCCGCCAGGCATACACCAAGCATTAACCGCTTTGTCTTCTACAAGTTTATAATCCCATTGATAATCTTTTAAATAATCTGGCTCACCAATAGATGTAAACCACTTTTGAGCAGCATTTTTAATATTAATACCTATTGCTTCTACTCTTTTTGCATCTGTAGTTCCAATTAATACTTTATTTTCTGTTAAAAACTGATTGTATTGCTGAAATGTAGTTGGAAAAATTGAACTATTATTTACTAACGCCATTGTTTTTTTTCCTGTTAAAGGATTGGTTACACATCCTAAAACAACAAATAAGATACTCATTATTAAAATTGAAAAAACTCTTTTCATATACATATATTTAAAAGTGCAAATTTACAAAAATTAATTTAACTCTATATTTTAACTAAAATTTTCATTCAATTTTATTTAATCTTTTTTTAAGTTTAATTTAATACAAACACTTTTAATCTCATTGCAATTAATAGTAACTTGCATAAAAATTAAGCATGTCTAAGAAAAATAAAAGCGAAGGAATTTACGTTCCAAAATCTATAATATATACTATAAAAATATTAGAAACATTATCTTCAAGAGTCGCTACTCGTTTTGCTGCCAAATTATTTGCTACTCCAATTAGATATAAAATTCCAAAAAGAGAATTTGCAATGTTAAACAACAGTAAACATTCTGTAGAGTTTATAAAAAAAATAAACAAAGAAGTTATTGTTTATAATTATGGAGAAAGTAATAAAAAAGTATTGTTAATTCATGGTTGGTCTGGAAGAGGAACACAGTTGGTTAAAATTGCCGATTCGTTACTGCAAAATGGATATTCTACAATTAGTTTTGATGCTCCAGGTCATGGCAAATCTAAAGGCTCTACAACTTTAATGACCGAGTTTATTGCCTCTATATTAGAGATAGAAAAATCTCATGGTCCCTTTGAATATGCTATTGGTCATTCGCTTGGCGGAATGGCTTTACTTAATTCTATAAAACAGAATTTAAGTATTAAAAAAGCAATTATTATTGGTAGCGGAGATATTATTAAAGATATTTTAGATGAATTTGTGTCTAAATTAAAAATGAAACCAAAAATGAGTACAAACCTTCAAAATCATTTTGAAAAAAAGTTTGGAGAACCTATGAATAATTATTCTGGTTATGTAGCTGCAAAAAGTATTAAAATACCTGTTTTGGTGATACATGACGAAGATGATAAAGATGTGCCATTAAAAGCTGCTAACAATATTTATAACCATCTAGAAAATGGTGAAATATATGTTACAAAAGGACTAGAACACAGAAAAATTCTAGGAGATGAAAAGGTTATCTCTAAAATTATAGAATTTATAAATCAATAATCATGAAGGGCTTTATACTTGTTATTCTTTTATTTATTATTTATTCATGTACGGGTCAAAAAAAAGAACCTATAAAGTATAATGTAGTAAAAACCGAATCTGAATGGAAAAAAAGTTTAACAGCAGAACAGTTTACTGTTTTAAGAAAAAACGGGACAGAAAGAGCATTTACAGGCAAATATTGGAGCCATTTTGAAAAAGGTACATATGTTTGTGCTGGTTGTAACCAAAAATTATTCACATCTGAAACTAAATTCGAATCAGATTGCGGATGGCCTTCATTTGATAAAGCTATTAAAGGAGCTGTAACTTATAAAAACGACAATAGTTTTGGGATGTTAAGAAAAGAAGTTCTTTGTAGTAATTGCGGAGGGCATTTAGGTCATGTTTTTGATGATGGTCCTACAGAAACAACTGGAAACAGATATTGCACAAACTCGGCTTCAATACTATTTATACCTAATAAAAAATGAAATATAAAGTAGAAAAAATAGAAGAGCAATGGTTAAAAGAATTAGGTCTAGAAAAATATAAAATACTAAGACAAAAAGGAACAGATTCTCCTAACATTGGAATGTATAATATGCATTTTGAAAAAGGTGTTTATAATTGTTCTGGTTGTAACGAACCTTTATTTAATAGCGATACTAAATTTAATGCTCATTGTGGCTGGCCTTCTTTTGATGAATCTATTGCTGGTAAAATAGAATATATTAAAGATAGTTCTCACGGAATGATAAGAACTGAAATTGTTTGTGCATCATGCGGCGGACATTTAGGTCATGTTTTTAACGATGGTCCAACAAAAACAAAAATTAGATATTGTGTTAACTCTTCTTCTTTAGACTTTAATTCTTAAATTTATTTTTCTCTTCAATCCATTTCGACATATATTCGTTACTTTTTAATAAATGATGTTTTAACATTGCACCAATAAAGTTTTTTTTACGATGTTCTTTTAAATTATTAACTAATTTATTAAACAAATTAATAAAGTTTTCTTCGAATCTGTTTTTCAAGAATCTGCTTTTAATTATTTTAAATCCATTTTCTTGGGCAATTTTCCATCTAGAAAAATCATCATATATTATAATTGCCTCATTTGCAAACTCATTCGGATTGTCTGATATAAATCCATTCCAATCAAAATCTGCATTCATCCCTTCTGCACCAATTTTAGTTGTAATACTTGGTGTTCCATATTGCATAGCTTCTAATAACTTTCCTTTAATTCCAGCTCCAAATCTAATTGGTGCAAGCATAATTCTAGCGTTAGATATTATTTCTAATGAACTTTGAGCTCTTCCCAAAACTAAAAACCCTTCTTTATCATTGTTTAATTGTAACACTTTTTTAGAAGGATAAGCTCCGTATATTTTTATTATAGCATCTTTCTTTTTAGATCTTATAATAGGCCAAATAGTATTTTTTATATACAAAACAGCATCATAATTAGGCTCATGTAAAAAATTACCAATAAAAACAAAGTCGCTTCTATCTTTATAATTTGGTAATCTTAAATTCTTTTCCTCTTTTATAAATAACGGAATATAAAAAAGCAAATAAAAAGGAATTTTAAAATTTTCTTGAAGATATTGTAATTCATATTCAGATATTATCAAAGTCAAATCGCATCTAAATATACTAGCAATTTCTCTTTTAGCTATATCAGAGTCTATATGAGAAGAATCTAATTCTTTATTCTTTTTTAAAGCTTCTTGCCTATCTTTTCTCAAAAAATGTAAATCCTCGGTATCAAGCATTAAAAAAGAATCCGGCGAATTTAAAGTTACTCGCCATCCAAACTGTTCTTCTACTATAAACCTATCAAACAAAACTATATTTGGCTTTAAATCTTTAATAAAATAATCAAAACTAGAAGAATTCATTTCAACTTGAACTCCAACTATATTTAACTCATCTAGATTTGACATAAATTTTGATTCTTGAGCTGTAGAAGCATAAATAACTTTATAGTTTAGTTTTTTATATATTTCTATTAACTGAAGAATTCTACTTCCAGCTGCAGAAGAATTTGGTTCTGGCCAAACAGAACTAATAACTAATAAAATATTTGAATTCATGCTCAAAAATAATTAAACAAAAACATTAATCGCAAAATTCTACTTATTTTTGTAGAATAAATAAATATTATGCTAGGTTTAAAATTAGTTACAGATCCTCGATGGGTTAATATAGTAGAGTCGAATATAGAAGAAATACTTACCGACCATGCTTGGTGCGAACAAAAAGCAGCTACAAACTCTATTACAATAATTACACAAAATTCAGAAAAAGTAGATTTAGTAACAGAAATGTTAATTATTGCTCGAGAAGAAATAGAGCATTTTCAAATGGTTCATACTATTATTTTAGAAAGAGGACTTACTTTAGGCAGAGAACGTAAAGATGATTATGTAGGTGAGTTATTTAAATTTATGCATAAAGGTGGTAGCAGAAACGATGCTTTAATAGATAGATTGTTATTTTCTGCAATGATTGAAGCAAGAAGTTGCGAACGATTTAAAGTTTTATCTAATAATATAAAAGACCCCGTTTTAGCAAAGTTTTATAAAGACTTAATGATAAGTGAAGCTGGACATTATGCAACTTTTATTGGGTTGGCTAGAAAATATTCTGACCGTATAGATGTAGACAAGCGTTGGAAAGAATGGATAGAATACGAAACTTCTATAATAATTAATTACGGTAAAAAAGAAACAATACATGGTTAAAGCAAAAAGCCAACTGCACGACCTACCATAGTAAGTGGGTTCTTAATACGATTGTATAGTTACTCCATTAGTAAGATAGCATCTCTTCATAAATTATTTAATAAAATCATCTACATAACGCCCGTAATAAGGAATGCCCAGCTCTTTTTTAATAAAATGTTCGAAAGCGTTCATATAAAAATAGGCAAATATTTGGCTTGTTAAGTTGCCTATTGGTAAGCCGTAATTTGGCGGACTATGAAACAACCTTTTGTTATTATGCAAACCATTCCAATTAGTTTTTTTTACCTTTTATGATGCTGTTTTTTTGTTTTTTATAAATCTAAACTGTTTAATAATTTCAAAACCTTTTCATTCTTTTTTAATTTTGAAAGTTATATTTTGAATCACAAAAAAAACCTCAATATTGCTATTGAGGGTTTCGAGAAATGCGACGAACCGAGGGCTATGCCCGAACACGTTGTTCTAATAAAAAAATGAGGATGTCCAAATGGACATCCTCACTAAAGAAAGGCGACGACATACTCTCCCACATAACTGCAGTACCATCTGCGCAAGCGGGCTTAACTTCTCTGTTCGGAATGGGAAGAGGTG
>Ga0209702_10003069_pt1 | contig 27336 bp, 28 predicted proteins | sample FRY01_FD_187210 | JGI IMG/M metagenome (GOLD analysis project Ga0209702, IMG submission 187210) | Freshwater microbial communities from Lake Fryxell liftoff mats and glacier meltwater in Antarctica - FRY-01 (SPAdes) (version 2) | ecosystem: Environmental > Aquatic > Freshwater > Ice > Glacier... | reverse complement strand
AGAGTTCATATCGACGGGGGAGTTTGGCACCTCGATGTCGGCTCATCACATCCTGGGGCTGTAGCCGGTCCCAAGGGTATGGCTGTTCGCCATTTAAAGTGGTACGTGAGCTGGGTTCAAAACGTCGTGAGACAGTTTGGTCCCTATCTGCAGTGGGCGTTGGAAGTTTGAGGGGGGCTGCTCCTAGTACGAGAGGACCGGAGTGGACGAACCTCTGGTGTACCGGTTGTCACGCCAGTGGCATCGCCGGGTAGCTAAGTTCGGAAAAGATAAACGCTGAAAGCATCTAAGCGTGAAACTTGCCTCAAGATGAGACTTCCCGGGGACTTGATCCCCCTAAAGGGTCGCGGAAGACCACCGCGTTGATAGGTCGGGTGTGTAAGCGCAGCAATGCGTTGAGCTAACCGATACTAATTGCCCGTGAGGCTTGATCCTATAATTTTGAGTGTGTGCTGGTCCTTGGTCGGATCAGTTTGCTCAGGTAGGCTCATGTTAATGTTCAATCAAATCAAGTATTTGATTTAAATACAAAACTTTACTTCTTCCTAATACGGCTCCCATGCTGCGCATTTGATGCGTTGCATGCAATGCCAAACAGCTATGCCTGACGACAATAGCGAGTTGGCCCCACTCCTTCCCATTCCGAACAGGACAGTGAAACGACTTAGCGCCGATGATAGTACGGATTGCCCGTGTGAAAGTAGGACATTGTCAGGCACCCATGAAGAAAAAGCCCGATCTCGATGAGATCGGGCTTTTTTGTTGTGAGCCAGCGGACGCTGCAGCACACAGGTTTCAGCTTTAGGGATGGCGGGGGTGTTCACCCCCCCCAGACCTATCCGGCATCGGTCTAGATCTGACTAGTCCACTTTGGCCTTGGCGCGCAGATCAGCCACGGCTTTTTGCACGTTTTCGCGCTGCACTACCTGCTGCAGCTGCGGCTTGAGGGCCTCGAAACTCAGCGGGCGTTGATCGTCAACGCGGATCACATGCCAGCCGAAATTGGTCTGAACTGGCGCGTCGGTCATCCCACCCTTCTTGAGCCTGGCCAGCGCTTCGGCAAAAGGCCGGACGTAACTGGTAGCAACCGCCCATTGCAGTTCTCCGCCCTGTGCTTTGGTGCCTTCGTCGCTTGATTTTTCTGCGGCGAGTTTGGAGAAATCAGCGCCATCCTTGATCTGCACAATGATGGCTTTGGCTTCGGCTTCAGATGCGACCAGGATGTGCCGGACCTTGAATTCGCTGGCTGCAGGGCTGTCCTTGAATCGTTCGTGGGCTTTTAGCAAGGCGTCTTCGGTGACAGGATGGCGGCGCGACATTTCGTTGAGAAAAGCGCCGACCAGGATGTTTTGCCGTGCCAGATCCACCTGTGCACTGACGTCCGGATCCTTGTTGAGACCGAGTCGGACGGCTTCCTGAGCCATGACTTCACGGTTGATTAATTCCTGCTTCACCATATTGCGCAATTCAGGTGAATCCTTGCGGCCTTGCGCGGTGACTTCGCGCAACAGCACATCGGCGCGAGCCTGCGGAATAGTGGCGCCGTTGACCTTGGCGACATCGGCTGCGGCACAGGGTGTGGCAAATGCAGCGCTCACGGCGAGAGCTAGGACCAGGGAAGAGGAAGTAATTTTAGGCATGAAAAACAGCTCCAGTGGGGGTGTCAGATTTCATCCGGCGCAAAGGCCTTGATGGCCAGTGCATGGATTTCCTTGTGCATCATGGTGCCGAGTGCGGTGTACACCATGCGGTGGCGCATCTGCAGCGGTTGATTGGAGAATTCGCGCGACACGATGATCAACTGATAGTGTCCGCCGCCATCCTTCGCGCCGACATGGCCGATGTGCTGCCCGGACTCATCCAGGATCTCGATCGATTCGGGATGGAGTGCGGCAAGCCGGTCACGCATGATTTCGGTAACGCTCATGCTCCGGATTCCGTGCCACGTTTCATTCGGATTCTTTTTCTTTCATGTGCGGTGCCAGCAATACGGCCTGCCCGATCACAAATAAAATCATCAGGCCGATGCCGCCGAAGAGTTTGAAATTGACCCAGGTGTCAGTGGAATAGCTGTAGGCCACATAAATGTTGACCACACCCATCACGGAAAAAAAGCAGATCCAGCCGATCAGCAGCTTCTTCCATATGGCATCGGGTGCGTGCACCTGCTTTTCCATCATGCTGCGGATCAGGTTTTTGCGGAATACCAGCTCGGAAATCAGCAATGTGGATGCAAACAGCCAATAGAGTACGGTGGGTTTCCACTTGATGAAAGTCTCGTCACGCAGCAATAAAGTGGCGCCGCCAAACACGACGATCAGCCCCAGGCTGATCCACTGCATGTTGTCTACTTTGCGGTGTCTGATCCAGACCCAGCTGATTTGCACGACGGTCGCGGCGATGGCGACTGCAGTTGCCGGATAGATGCCGTAGAGCTTGAATGCGACAAAAAATAGTATTACCGGGAATATGTCGAACAGGAATTTCATGGCGAATCATTATCCCTGCTTAATGCCGGGGCGTCCATTTGGCGTGGCGTTCGCGTATCATTTTGCGGACGTGGTCGGCGTAGGCGGGTTTCTGTGATTCGCGCAGGCCTTCCTCATAAAAAGCAGCGCAATGCTGCGGCAGATTGTTTTCGAGCAGATCGTAGGCGGCATTCATCAAATCCGGCTGCTGGGTGCGGGTGGCGATGATGGCGCAGTTGAAATGCAATGTCAGCCACGGTTGCAAGGCAGTCAGATCCGTCGTTTTAGCAATGCCGGGCGCAGCACAGGCGATGATGCTGCAGCCCTGATCGAATAGCGGTGACAGTGCAGCCGGGTCACGCGCTGTATTGGCCTGGCGGGCGAGGGCGTTGACTACGGGCTCTAGCACGGCGATCTGGCCACCGTGCCGGGCGATCCAGCCGGCCATTTCCAAAGCCAGATCTTCGACCACAACTCGCACATCGTCCAATTGCAACTGATAGGCCCACAGACCAAGATCAGATATGGATTCCAGTGCATGGGTGCCGATTTCATCAACTTCTTCCAGCGGCATGACATCTTCAGTCTCATCCACACGCTGGCAGACTTCCAGGCATTGCCGTACCGCATCCGCGAGCAGCGGCGGGGTGACTTCTTGTCCTGGGAACGGGCCAGATGTTTCAAATGCAGTGATCAGGGCGCCGGCTGCCTGTTCAAAGGCGCGGCGTGTTGCACGATTCACTCTTTCTCGAACTTGAGTGATGCGGAATTAATGCAGTAGCGCAGGCCGGTCGGTTGTGGTCCGTCTTCGAACACATGCCCGAGGTGGGCGTCGCAGCGGCTGCACAGTGCTTCGGTCCGTTTCATGAAAAAACCGTGATCATCCTCGGTGGCGACATTTTCAGAGACTGCAGGTTTCCAGAAACTCGGCCAGCCGGTGCCGGAGTCGAATTTTTCATCCGAACGGAACAACTCGGTGTCGCAGCAGATGCAGCGGTAGACGCCCTTGTCGTGGTTGTTCCAGTATTGTCCGGTAAACGCGCGTTCAGTGCCTTTGCGGCGTGCAACGTCAAACTGCTGCTCCGTCAGTTCGGTCTTCCATTCAGCTTCGGATTTGATGACTTTGTCGCCTGCTTTTTCACTCATAATGCCTCCCATACTGGGTCTACCTGAACTCGCGATTAGTTCCCGCGAACGAATTCATAACACGGAGTTTGCCATGACCATAGCCTACTGGATGATCCTCGTCGCCGGCCTGTTGCCGTACTGGCCGACAGTGGTTTCAAAAATGCGACGGGACTATGACAATGCGGCGCCACGGGCCGGAATCGACGGGCTAAAACCCCGTCAGCAGCGCGCCTACTGGGCACAGTTCAACTCGTTTGAAGCCTTTCCGCTGTTTGCCGCGGCCGTGATTATCGCGCATCTGGCGCAGGGGTCGCAGCCGGCAGTGGATGGCTTGGCGGTGGCGTTTGTTGGTTTCAGGATCGCCTACACCCTGGCCTATCTGTACGACAAACCCACGCTGCGCTCGCTGGTCTGGAGCGGGGGCATTTTCTGCATCATCGGCCTTTTTGTTGCGGCCGCTTGATGGTGCAGAGGGCCGCCGCTTTTACAGCACCTTACCCGGATTAAACAGGCCCTGCGGATCCAGCGCGCGCTTGACCGTGCGCATCAGATCCAGTTCCACCGGGCTCTTGTAACGCGCGAGTTCCGCCACCTTGGACAATCCGATGCCGTGTTCAGCGCTGAAGCTGCCGCCATACTGCTGCACGATGTCGTACACGGTTTCGGTCACGTCGTGTGCATCGCGCGCCGCAGCATCAGTGCGCAACCGTTCGGGCAGATAGGCGTTGTAATGCAAGTTGCCGTCGCCCAGATGGCCGAAGCAGATCAGCCGCACGCCCTTGAAGCGCGCTTCCAGCGCGGCTTGGGCCTCGCGGATGAATTCAGGGATGCGGCCTACAGCCACCGCGATGTCGTGCCGGTAGATCATCACCGGTTCCTGGCGTGCACCCTCGGGTATTGATTCGCGCATGTGCCACAGGGCCTGCGCCTGGGTGCGGCTTTCGGCAATTACGGCGTCCACTGCCAGCTCTTCTTCCAGCGCGGCCTCCAGCGCACGCTCCATGTCCGCTCGCAACGCCTGTTCGTCGCCGGCATCAGCCAGCTCGGTCAGCACATACCAGTCATAAGGTTGCGCCAGCGGATCGCGGGTGCCTGGCACATGTTTCCACACCAGCTCAAGGCTATGGCGCGAAATCAGTTCGAAGGCAGTGATGCGGTCGTTGCAATGCCGCCGCATTAGCGCTAACAGTTGCAACGCGGCTTCCGGGTCGCGCACGGCCATCCATGCCGTGGCGTTGGCAGCAGGGCGCGGGAAGAGTTTCAGTGTTGCCGCAGTGATGATGCCCAGCGTGCCCTCGGCGCCGATAAACAGGTGTTTCAGGTCATAACCGGTATTGTCCTTGCGTAGTCCACGCAGTCCGTTCCAGATGCGGCCATCGGGCAGCACGACTTCCAGTCCCAGCACCAGGTCACGGGTATTGCCATAACGCAGCACATTGACGCCGCCGGCATTGGTCGACAGGTTGCCGCCGATCTGGCAACTGCCTTCGGCGCCGAGGCTCAGCGGAAACAGCCGACCGGCATCAGCCGCCGCCTGCTGGATGTTGGCCAGCACGCAGCCAGCTTCCGTGGTCAGCGTATTGTTCAGCGGATCGATATCGAGAATCTTGTTCATGCGCGCCAGCGACAGCACGATTTCGTTGCCGCCGGCGTTGGGCACCGACGCGCCGCACATGCCGGTATTGCCGCCCTGGGGCACCAGCGGCGTGCCGGTTTCAGCACACAACTTCACGATGGCGGCGACCTGTTCCGTATTGGCCGGGCGGACGACTGCCGCCGCCACGCCGCGGTAAACGCCGCGCCAATCGACGACATAGGGTTCCAGATCTGCGGCTGAGGAGAGTAAGCCTTGGGCGTCGACGATAGTGCTGAGCTTGCTGAGAATTTGCTGTGTAGTCTGCGGCATTATAAATATATAAATATAATCAATGGGTTGCGATTTATGCTCAAGTGGCGGCTGCTGCGCATTGTTCAATGTGCCGCAGCAGGGGTCAACATAAAAATGGCCGGCAACTTGTGGTGCCGGCCATGATGCAGTCAGCGGCATGGATGGTGCCGCATGCCCCGTGTGTTATGGCACCGTTTTATAGCGCCCTTACTGCGGCGTTATTTCGCTGCCAGCAGTTCACGCAATACGTAGGGCAGTATTCCGCCATGCTGATAATAATCGACTTCGATCGCGGTATCGATACGCAGCGTCAGCGGCACGGTTTCCTTTTTTCCGTCCTTGCGCGTGATGGTCATGGTCACGTCCTGCATCGGCGTGATGTCTTTTTCGAAGCCGCTGATGTCAATTACTTCACTGCCATCCAGTTTCAGCGTCTGTGCCGTGGTGCCGGATTTGAACTGCAGCGGCAGCACGCCCATGAACACCAGATTGGCGCGGTGGATGCGTTCGAATGCGCGCACGATCACGGCCTTGATGCCCAGCAGCAACGGGCCCTTGGCTGCAGTGTCGCGGGAGGAACCCTGGCCGTATTCGTCGCCGCCAAATACCACGGTGGGCACGCCTTCCTTCTGGTAACGCATGGCGGCTTCGAAAATCGTGGTTTTTTCGCCTGACGGCTGGTGGACGGTAACACCACCCTCAGTGTCCGGCACCATCAGGTTCTTGATGCGAATGTTGGCGAACGCCCCGCGCATGATGATTTCATGGTTGCCGCGCCGCGCGCCGTAGGTGTTGAAGTCGGCAACCTTGACGTCGTGTTCCTGCAGGTATTTGCCGGCGGGCGCGGTTGGCTTGATGCCGCCGGCCGGGCTGATGTGGTCGGTGGTGATGGCATCGCCGAAGATGCCCAGCACGCGCGCACCTTTGACAGCGCTGACCTTGCCCGGCTTCATATCAAATCCCTCAAAGTAGGGTGGGTGGCGCACGTAGGTTGATTTTTCGTCCCACGGATAAGTGGCGCCTGCTGAGGCGGGGATTTCGTCCCACATCGGATTGCCCTCGCCAAAGGCCGAAAACAGTTTTTTATACATTTCGGGATTGGTGGCGTGTTGCATCACCTCGCCGATTTCCTGGCTTGAGGGCCAGATGTCTTTCAGCAGCACCGGCTTGCCGTCCTTGCCGATGCCGATGGGATCCTTGGTGATGTCGATGTTGACCGTGCCGGCGAGGCCGAAAGCCACCACCAGCGGCGGGCTCATCAGGAAGTTGGCTTTGATGTTCTGGTGGATGCGCGCTTCAAAGTTGCGGTTGCCCGACAACACGGCGGCGGCCACGATGTCGTTCTTGGCCACGGCCTCCTCGATCGCCGGATCCAGCGGACCTGAGTTGCCGATACAGGTGGTGCAGCCATATCCGGCGATGTAATAACCGAGCTGCTCCAGATAAGTCAGCAGACCGGAATTCTTGAGGTATTCAGTTACGGCCAGTGAGCCGGGTCCGAGCGAGGTTTTCACGCGTGGATGCGGCTTCAGACCTTTTTCGATGGCTTTTTTGGCCAGCAGCCCGGCGCCCAGCATCACACCCGGATTCGATGTATTGGTGCAGGAGGTGATCGCCGATATCAGCACGTCGCCGTGGCCGATGTCGATGGTGCCGCTGCCCGCCACTGCATCTTTGCTGTTCACGCGGTCAGGGGTCGGCCGGTTGTCGAGCATTTCGACGGCATTTCTGGCGGCTCCCGGGCTGACACTGTCCTGCGTGCCGCCGCCGGTGAGCAGGCCCTGCAGCGGCCCCCCCAGCTTTACTTCGATACGTTTGCCGATGGCGTCCGCACTTTTGCCGTAGCCGCCATCAGCGACCTTTTTACCCATCAGTTCAACAAATTTGTCCTTCAGTTCCGGCAGGTCGAGGTGGTCATGCGGGCGGCGCGGACCGGACACCGCGGGTTTGACCGTGGCCAGATCGAGTTCGACCACCGATGAATAATCAATGTCGCCCTTTTTCGGCATGCCGTACATGCCCTGCGCTTTCCAGTAGGCCTTGACGGCGGGCACGATGGCGCCGCGGCCGGTCATTTCGAGGAATTCGCAGGACACATCATCCACCGGGAAGAATCCACAGGTAGCGCCGTACTCCGGCGACATGTTGCCGATGGTGGCGCGATCCGCGATGCGCAGTGTAGCCGCACCTTCGCCGAAGAATTCGACGAATTTGCCGACGACTTTATGTTCGCGCAGCACCTGGACGATTTTCAGCACCAGGTCGGTCGCTGTAACGCCGTCGCCGAGTTTGCCGGTGAGGTGCACGCCGACGACATCAGGTTCAAGGAAATACATCGGTTGGCCGAGCATCGCTGCCTCGGCTTCGATGCCGCCCACACCCCAGCCCAGCACACCCAGGCCGTTGACCATGGTGGTGTGCGAGTCAATGCCGACGAGGCTGTCGGGGTAATACACGCCATCCTTGCTCCATACCACCTGCGAAATGTATTCCAGATTGATCTGGTGGCAGATGCCATTGCCGGGCGGAATGATTTCAAACGTCTTGAAGGCCTGCGCGCTCCATTTCAGGAACTGGTAGCGCTCGCGATTGCGCTTGAATTCGATTTCCATGTTCTTTTTGAGTGCATCGGGGCCGCCGTAGGTATCAACCTGGACGGAATGATCCATGATCAGGTGCGCAGGGCATAGCGGCTCGATGATTTCAGGATTTGCGCCCATTTTTTTGGCAGCTTCGCGCATGGCGGCGAAGTCCACCACCAGCGGCACGCCAGTCATATCCTGCAGTAACACACGGGCGACGACGATGGGTACTTCTTCGGAGCGCTTGTCGTCCGGTTTCCAGCCGGCGAGGCTTTTGAGATGGGCTTCGGTGATTTTTTTGCCATCGAAATTACGCAGTGCAGATTCCAGCACTACACGCAAACTGACTGGCAGGCGTGAAATCTTGCCGAGGCCGGCTTTTTCCAGCGCCGGCAGGGAATAGTACTGGCCGGTTTTGCTGCCGAATTTGAATTCCTGCAAGGTGTTGAATGGATCGTGGCTCATGGTAACTCCCGGGTATCCGGAGCTGCGCTATCAGCGCAGCGTTCCGTGGGTGTCTGTTGACTGAGCGGCTGATGTGCGACGGGCTTGCACTGCAGTTTGCCGGCAGCAGGAGGGCGGGGGCACAGGCGGCGGAAATTCAGCATCGAAGCCGCCGCACCGTATGTCAACAGATAAAACCAGTTTTTGACGCTAACCGAAGCCGTCGCAGGCTGTCAACAATACGCCTGATTCCACTATACGGTGGGGAATTGCAGCATCGTGGCTACACGATGAGGGTGATCTCGGTTAAGATTTCGCACTGCATAAATCTGGCGGATGCGTTGCATGATTGCGCTTGCAGCGCAGTGTTCCAGGCAGACTCAGCGGCAGCACTTGGCGGCAGATGTGCTGAGCCGAATTTCCGGAGGAGAAAAAATAGAATGACTGATCGCATCATTTTTGTGTGCACGCTGTTGCTGGCGGGTGTTTATTTCTGGGCAACGGCGCAAATTCCCAGCCTGGAACTCGGCGATCCGCTGGGTCCCAAGGCTTTTCCACGCATTCTGGGCATCGGTCTGCTGATAGCAGCGGCCATGTTGTTGGGCGAAATTCTACGCGACCGACGGAAAACAAAATCCGGTGCGCAGCCCGCCACCGTGTTGACCTGGGAGTCGCACGACTGGGTAGTCGTGTGCGTCGCCGCGTGGACAGCCGTGTATGTATTTATCTTCGAGCATGCGGGCTACATGCTGGCCACGGCCATTTATCTGTTGGTGCTGACCGCCTATTTCAACCGCGGCCGCTGGGTCATGAACGTGTCGACCTCGGTGCTGTTCGCGGCCGGCAGTTATTTTTCATTCACTCAGCTGCTCGGCGTGTCGCTGGCGCGCGGCATCATCCCGTTCTGAGGCGCGCATGGATACCTTTAACCACATCCTGAATGGTTTTGCAGTTGCGGTAATGCCGATCAATCTCTGGTACACCTTTCTCGGTGTGCTGATGGGCACCGTGATCGGTGTGCTGCCGGGCATAGGACCGTCGGCGGGCATCGCGCTGCTGATCCCGATTACCTACGGCATGAATCCGACGTCAGCGCTGATCATGCTCTGCGGCATTTATTACGGCGCCAAGTATGGCGGTTCGACCACGGCCATCCTGATCCGCACGCCGGGCGAAGCGGCATCGGTGATGACGTCCATCGACGGTTACGAAATGGCCAAGAAGGGGCGCGCCGGTGCGGCGCTGGCGGTGTCTGCCATCGGTTCCTTTATTGCCGGCACCATCGGCGTCGTCGGTCTGACCCTGTTTGCCGTGCCGCTGACTTCGATTGCGCTCAAGTTTGGTCCGGCGGAATATTTCACGCTGATGCTGTTTGCGATGACGGCGGTGTCCACGCTGACCGGAAATTCACCGGCGAAGGGCGTGCTGGCCACCGTGCTCGGCCTGGTCATCGCCACCATCGGCATCGACCTGCAGAGCGGGCAGGCGCGGTTCACGATGGACATACCGGAATTCCAGGATGGCGTGGGTTTTGTCGTCGTCGTCGTAGGTCTGTTCGCGATGGCCGAGGTGTTTCGCGGCCTTGAGGATATCGTCAAGGGCACGGCGCCGGATGCCATGAAAATCACCGGCAAGCTGTGGTTGACGCGCGAGGAGTGGCGGCGGTCGATCGGACCGATCTGGCGCGGCGGCATCATTGGTTTTGTCATCGGCGTATTGCCAGGTGCCGGCGGCACCATCGCATCGATCATGTCGTATACCACTGAAAAGCGCATTTCCAAGCATCCCGAGGAATTCGGCCACGGTGCGATCGAAGGGGTGGCGGGGCCGGAAGCGGCCAATAATTCGGATACGGCGGGTGCGTTGGTGCCCCTGCTGACGCTGGGCGTGCCCGGTGGCGGCGCCACGGCGGTGATGCTCGGTGCATTCATTATGTACGGCGTGCAGCCCGGGCCGCTGCTGTTTCAGAACCACCCCGATCTGGTGTGGGGGCTGATCAACAGCATGTATGTCGGCAACGTGATGCTGGTGATTCTGAACCTGCCGTTGATCGGATTATTCGTACGCCTGCTCTATATACCGCCAGGCATCCTGTATCCGCTGATTGTGGCGATCTCCGGTATTGGTGCCTACGCAATCAACGGCAGCACGGTCGACCTGTGGCTGATCCTGTTATTCGGCGTGGTTGGCTACGTGTTCGGCAAGGTGGACATACCGGTGGCACCGCTGGTGCTATCGCTGGTGCTGGGTGCCATCATGGAACAGTCGTTCCGTCAGGCCATGACCATTTCCGGTGGTGATACCAGCGTGTTTTACGGCAGCACCATTACCGTGACACTACTGGCGATGTCGGCCATTTCGGTCCTTCTGCCGTTCCTGATTCCGAAGCTCAGGGCACTGGGCAGTTCCGGTGACCCGAGTTGACCGGAAGAGTTAATTTAAATATCTGGAGAATTGGCATTGCATAAAGTCACTGTGGTCCCCGGCGACGGTATCGGTCCGGAAGTCGTAGGCTCTGCCTGCGCCATCATCAAGGCGTCGGGCGCCAATGTGGAGTTCGAGGAAGCTCTGGTCGGCCTGCGCGCGGAAAAGGAACTGGGTTCCCCGCTGCCGGTGAGCGTGCTCGAATCGATAGAGCGCAACAAGCTGGCGCTGAAAGGCCCGACCCAGACACCGTTCGGCGGCAATTACCGGATCAAGTTCGAGCGCGCCAATTCTGCTGGCGAGAAGGTCAAGCGCGACTATCCGAGCATCGCCATCGCGCTGCGCAAAGAGCTGCAACTCTACGTCAACGTGCGGCCGATCAAGAATTACCCCGGCGTCAAATCGCGTTACGAGAATGTCGATCTGGTGATCTTCCGTGAGAACAGCGAAGACCTCTATGTCGGCAACGAACGCATGATTGATGACAATACCGCGGAAGCCATCAAGATCATCACCCGCGGCGCGACCGAACGCACCGCACGTTACGGTTTCGAATACCTGAAGAAAAACGGTCGCAAGAAAATGACCATCGGTCACAAGGCCAATGTCATGAAAATGACCGATGGCCTGTTCCTCAAGGTTGGGCAAGAGGTAGCCAAGGATTTCTCCGCCATTGAATGCGATGCGCGTGTCATCGATGCGCTGTGCATGGAACTGGTGATCAAGCCGGAAACATTTGATGGCCTGCTGCTCGCCAACCTGTTCGGTGACATCGTCTCCGACCTCGCCGCCGGTCTGGTGGGTGGACTGGGTGTGGCGCCGGGTGCCAACATCGGCAAGGAATGCGCGATGTTCGAAGCCGTGCATGGCTCGGCCCCCGATATCGCGGGCAAGGACATCGCCAATCCGATGGCGATGATTCTCTCGGGCATGCTGCTGCTGCGCCATATCGGTGAAACCGCAGCAGCTGAGCGTATCGATGCGGCGCTGACGGCGGTGCTGAAAGAGAAAAAACAGGTCACCCGTGATCTGGGCGGCACCGCGGGCACCAAGGCCTTTACCGCAGCCATAGTCGCGAAGCTCGGCTAGGCATAATTTATAACCTGTTGATTATATTGGTATTTTTATAAATATGGGTAAACGCATCGTAGTAGTAGGCGCCGGCGCCATTGGTGGCATAGCCGGTGGTCACATGACCCGTGCGGGTCATGACGTCACCCTGATTGATCCCTGGCCCGAGCATGTCGAAACCATGCGCGAACACGGCCTGCATCTGCTGGGCATGACGCCGCAGGAAGAACACAAGATCAAGGTCAACGCCATCCATCTCACCGAGGTACAGCGTTTCTGCAAAGAACGTCCGATCGACATCGCCTTCATCTGCGTGAAGTCGTATGACACCGAATGGGCGACGCATCTGATCAAGCCGTACCTCGCACCGGACGGCTACTGCGTGTCGCTGCAGAACTGCATCAACGAAGAACGCATTGCTGCGATCGTCGGCTGGGGCAAGACGCTGGGCAGCATTGCCAGCCTGATCGCGGCCGAACTCCAGGCGCCGGGGCGTATCCAGCGCATGGTGCCGCTGGGTGGCGACAATCACACGGTGTTCCGCGTTGGCGAACCGCATGGCCGCATGACCCCGCGCGCCGAGGAAGTCGCAGCACTACTGCGTAATGCGGACAGCGCCAAGGTCACCAGCAATCTGTGGGGCGAGCGCTGGTCCAAACTGGTAATCAATTCCATGCGCAACGGCTTGAGTGCGGCGACAGGGATGTCGGGCAACCAGCGCGATGGCGCTGAACAGTCACGCTCGGTGTCGATACGGCTGGGTTCGCAGGCGGTGCGTGTGGGACAAGCGCTGGGTTATTCGCTGGAGCGGATGCTGGGCATGGATCCGGAAATGCTGGCGCTGGCGGGCGAAGGCAACAAGGATGCGCTGCAGGGTATTACCGACGTGCTGATGGAGGGTTCCAAAAAACGTTCCGACGGTCAGCGCCCGTCGATGGCGCAGGACATGTTCAAGGGACGTCGCACCGAAACCGATTTCATCAACGGCTATGTCGCCGAGCGCGGCGCCTATATCGGCGTGCCGGCACCGCTGCACGTCAAAATGAATGATCTGGTGCACCGCGTCGAGCGTGGCGAAGCCCAACCTTCTGCGGATCTGATCAAGGGTTGGTAACTGACGCGGCATGGCCGCGTGCGCAGCCTGACCAGCTGCCTGGAGATTACGGATGACTGCACCGCTGTCGATGTTCGAGAAGGTCTGGAACAGTCATGTTGTGGCTGACGAGGAAGGCGAAATCCTGCTCTATGTGGATCGCGCACTGATCCACGAAGGTTCCTCCCACGCCTTTGCCGCATTGGCGCGCAACAATATCCCGGTGGCGCGGCCGCAGCAGGTATTTGCCTTCACCGACCATTACGTGCCGACGACCGGTCGCGATAAGGGCATTGCCGGCATTGCGGTTGAAGAAATCCGCAACATGGTCATCAACCAGCACAGCAACACGGCCAAACACGGCATCAAGCTGTTCGGTTTCGATGACCCGCGCCAGGGCATCCTGCATATCGTGCCGCCGGAGCAGGGCATCACCCAGCCGGGCCTGCTGATCTGCGGCGCGGATTCCCACACCTCCACCCACGGCGCTTTCGGCTGCATTGCCTTTGGCATCGGCGCGTCCGACATGACCCATGTCATGGCGACGCAGGCGACGTGGCAGCGCAAACCGAAAACGCTGCGCATTACGGTCGACGGCAAATTGGGATTCGGCGTTGCGGCCAAGGACATCATTCTCGCGGTGATCGCGAAGATCGGCGCCGAGGGCGGCGTCGGCCATGCCATTGAATACGCGGGCAGCACGTTTGCCGCGATGAGCATGGAAGGCCGCATGACCGTGTGCAACATGTCGATCGAGGCGGGTGCGCGCTGCGGCATGATGGCGCCGGATGAGACGACGTACGCCTATATGGAAGGTCGGCCGTATGCGCCCAAAGGAGAAGCCTGGAACGCGGCCATGGCGCGCTGGCAAGCGCTGCCCAGTGATGAGGGTGCGAAGTTCGACCGCGAAGTCGCGCTCGACGCTGCTGAGATCGAGCCGATGGTGACCTGGGGTGTTAATCCGGAAATGACCGGCGGGGTGCGTGGCACTGTGCCTGATCCACGCAACGCACCCGATGAACGCCGGCGCAGCGACTGGACCATGGCGCTTGATTACATGGGCCTCACGGCCGGCATGGCGTTGACCGATATCAAAATTGATCGTGTTTTTATCGGTTCCTGCACCAACGGCCGCATCGAAGACATCCGCGCTGCTGCCGAGGTCGCAAAGCTGGGGCGCGCAGTGGTGCCGACCTGGGTGGTGCCCGGTTCGCAGACTGTGAAGAAACAAGCCGAACAGGAAGGGCTGGATCGCATCCTGACCGACGCCGGGTTTGAATGGCGCGAGCCGGGATGTTCCTTGTGCACCGCCATCAATGGTGATCAACTCAAGCCCGGCGAGCGCTGCGCATCCACGTCCAACCGCAATTTCCGCAATCGCCAGGGTCCCGGCGGGCGCACGCATCTGGTCAGTCCGGCGATGGCGGCCGCCGCTGCACTGAAGGGGCATTTCACCGACGTGCGTGAACTGCTCAAATAGGCATCATGCTGTCGCAACAACAGGATATTTGATTTATGTCTGCAAAAACACCGCAATCGATCTTCGAAAAACTCTGGAATTCGCACCACATCCTCACCGACGAAGGCGAGTCGCTGATGTACGTGGACGTCGCGCTGGCGCAGGAAAATACGCTACACGCGTTCACTGCGCTGGAGAAATCCGGGCGCCCGGTGCTGCGGCCGCAGCAGATTTTTGCGTTCACCGATCACTACGTGCCAACCACCGGCCGTGCCAAGGGCGTGGACGGTATAGCCGACGCCGGCATCCGCAACATGGTGATCGACCTGCAGGACATGGCCAATAAATACGGCGTCACATTATTTGGCATGGCGCACGAGCATCAGGGCATCATGCACATCGTGCCGCCGGAGCAGGGCATCATCCAGCCAGGGTTGATGGTCATCGGCAACGATTCACACACATCCACGCACGGTGCATTCGGCAGCCTCGCTTACGGCGTGGGCGCTTCCGAGTTTGCGCATGTGATGGCGACGCAGGGACTGTGGCAACGCAAGCCGAAGTCCATGTGCATCACCATCGATGGTGAACTGGGTTTTGGCGTCTCCGCAAAAGACGTGATCCTCGCGCTGATCGCGCACATTGGCGTCGACGGCGCACAGGGTTATGCCATGGAATACGCAGGTTCGACGATAGCGGCGCTGTCGATGGAAGGTCGCATGACCATTTGCAATATGTCGATCGAAGCGGGGGGGCGCGTCGGCCTGATGGCGCCCGACGACAAAACTTACGCGTATATGGAAGGCCGGCCCTACGCCCCCAAGGGCAAGGCGTGGCAGCAGGCGCTGGATGCCTGGCGCGCGCTGGCCAGCGAACCCGGCGCGGCTTTCGACAAGGAAGTCAAACTCGATGCGGCGCAGATCGCGCCGACGACCACTTGGGGCGTCAACCCGGCGCAGGCTTTGCCGGTAACCGGCGTGGTGCCCGATCCCGCCGCCATCAAGGACGACAAAATGCGTTCCGAGTATGAAACCGCGCTGGAATACATGGCGCTGAAACCCGGCACCGCATTGCAGGACATCAAGCTCGATCGCGTGTTCATCGGCTCCTGCACCAATGGCCGCATTGAAGACCTGCGTGCTGCGGCCGATGTGGCGAAACGCGGCAAGGCCGTGGTGCCGACCTGGGTAGTGCCCGGTTCCATGAGCGTGAAACGTCAGGCCGAAAAAGAAGGCCTGGATCAGGTGTTCATCAAGGCCGGTTTTGAATGGCGTGATCCCGGGTGTTCGATGTGCACCGCTATCAACGGTGATTATCTGCAGCCGGGCGAACGCTGTGCGTCGACATCGAACCGCAATTTCCGCAATCGCCAGGGACCCGGCGGCCGCACGCATCTGGTCAGTCCGGCGATGGCGGCAGCCGCAGCGATCAAGGGCCACCTCACTGACGTTCGTGAATTACTGAAGTAAAAAATACAATTAAATCAACGGGTTATAAATATGCAGCCGTTTACGACATTAAATGCCATTGCCGTGCCCATGCACGAAGCCAACATCGACACCAACCAGTTGTGTCCGACGCGTTTCAACAAGGTGCCGCGCGGGCCGAAGTACCGCGAGATCCTGTTCTACGATTCACGCTTCAAGCCTGACGGCACGCCCACCGAGTTCATGCTCAATGCCGCGCCATATGATCAGGCGGGGGTCATCGTTGCTGATCGCAATTTCGGCTGCGGTTCTTCGCGCGAGACCGCGGTGTACGCGCTGTATGAATTCGGTATTCGCTGCGTGATCGCGCCCAGCTTCGGCGACATCTTTGCGGCCAACTGTGCGAAGAACGGCCTGCTGGCGTTGACCTTGCCTGAAGAAGAGTGCGCGGCGATCCGCCGCCAGTTGCAAGACCAGCCCGGTGCAAAAGTCAGCGTGGACCTTGCAGCGCAGACGGTGATTGATGTTGCTGGAAAAACCCATAAATTTGAAATCCACGAAGTGCGCAAACGCTGCCTGCTCGAAGGGCTGGACGACATTGCGCGCACCCAGCAGTACGCCGAACGCATCGCCGGCTTTGAGAAAAACTACAACCAGGAACGGCCCTGGCTGGGGAATTCCGCGCGGTAAGCGTTATTGAATAGCATCTGGCGGCATGCCGGTAACTGTGTGATTGATGTTCGTTGATCAATGAAGGGTTCTGCAATGTCGTCACGGTTCAGGTTTACACGATCTCATCAAGCTGCATTCCTGGCAGAGCGCCGGGATTTCCTGCGCAGGCTAGTTGGCACCGGTTTCATTCTTGCTACGGGCAGCGTGGTTCATCCGGTATGGGCCAAGCCCAAATTTGACGGTTATCCATTTACGCTGGGTGTGGCGTCAGGTGACCCGGCTGCCGATGGATTCGTGATCTGGACCAAGATTGCGCCCAAACCGTTGGAGCAGGGCGGTGGCGTGGGCCGTCATCAGTTCGAAGTGGAGTGGATGGTGGCGACCGACCGCAAGATGCGGAAAATTGTCCAGCGCGGGAAAGCAATGGCCATCCCGGAACTGGGGCATTCTGTCCACGTCGAGGTTGATCAACTCGAGCCGGCCCACGATTACTTTTATCACTTCGTGGCCGGTGGCGAGCGCAGCCCCGTTGCCCGTGCTCGCACGTTGCCGGCCGAGGGGACTACTGCCTCGAAGTTGCGCTTTGCCACAGTGGGCTGCCAGCGTTATGAAGACGGCTACTTTACGGCGTACCGGCACCTTGCCGATGAGCAACTCGATTTCGTTTTTCACTACGGTGATTACATTTACGAGCGCAGTGCCGCGTTCGCACGCAAACAGAAACGGGTGTTGGTGCGCGAGATGCCCGGTGCTCCGGGGACGTGCATCACGCTTGATGATTTTCGCAATCGCTACAGCATTTACCAACTCGACCCCGATCTTCAGGCCGCGCACGCGTCCACTCCCTTCGTGATGAGTTTTGATGATCATGAAGTCGGCAATGACTGGGCAGGGGAGACGTTGGGCAGAAAAACCAAGAGATCCGTGGTCATGGAGCGCCGCGCGGCTGCATTTCAGGCGTGGTACGAGCACATGCCGGTTCGTCGAGCCCAGTTGCCGCAAGGGCCGGATATCCTCGCCTACCGCCGCATCCGCGCGGGCAATCTGTTGAGCGTCAACGTGCTGGATACCCGCCAATACCGCGCGCCGGTTGCGTGCGGCGGCGGGGTGGCTGTCGAATGTGCTGATGCGCGCGATCCTCAGCGCAGTTTTATCGGCGATGCTCAGGAGCGCTGGCTGTTCGACGGCTTTCGCAACCACGCTGCGCGCTGGAACGTCGTTGCCCAGCAAGTCCCGATGATGCGCATGGATCGCAACCCTGATCCGGATGTGCTGGAAGTGAACATGGATAAATGGGACGGTTATGTCGGTACGCGCGACCGATTGTTCAAGGCGGTCGAGAGCGCGAAGCTATCGAATTTCGTCGTCCTTACGGGTGATGTACATGTCAACTGTGCAGGTGAGCTGAAGAAGGATTTTTCCGATCCGAAGTCACGTACGCTGGGCGTCGAGTTCATCGGTACATCAATCTCTTCGAATGGCGACGGTTACGATACCAACAAGGGCCGCCAGTCGATGCTGAAAAAAAATCCGCACCTGAAGTTTTTCAACGGCCAGCGCGGTTACGTGCGCCACAGCGTGACGCCGGAACGCTGGCAGGCGGATTACCAGGTGCTGGACACGATTGCGACGAAAGACGGCAAACTGACAACCCGGAAAAGCTTTGTGGTCGAGTACGGCAAACCGGGCCTGCGCGGTATTTAAAGGGAGAGGGAAGCATGCATTCGAATCGATTTGGATTGATCAACGCTCTGAGCAGTCTGGTTATGGGAGTGATCGCATTTTCCGGTGTCGCGCCAGGGCTGGCCCAGGGCTGGCAGCCCGACAAAAACGTCGAGATTGTGATCAACACCGGACCGGGCAGCGGCCAGGATGTCACCGGGCGCTTTATCCAGAAGCTGTTCCAGGAAATGAAGCTGGTGCCGACCTCTTCGACGGTGGTGAACAAGCCGGGCGGCGGCGGCGCCATAGCCTATGGCTACATGAACCAGCATAAGGCTGACGGACATTTTGTGGCGATTGCGTCCAAGAGCCTGCTCACCAATCACATCATGGGCCGCGCGCCCGTGACCTACACCCACCTGACACCGCTGGCGATCTTGTTCGAGGAATACATCGCCGTCGCGGTCAAGGCGGATTCATCAATCAAGGATGGTCGCGACCTGCTGGCGCGCATGAAGGCAGACCCGACCTCGGTCACCTTCGGCGTGGCCACCAGCCTCGGCAATCCCAATCACCAAGGCGTGGCCATGGCGCTGAAGCGCGTTGGTGTTGATGTGCGCAAGGCGAAAGTGGTCGTGTTCCAGTCGGGTGGCACTGCAGTAACTTCGCTGCTTGGTGGACACGTCGACGTGGTGCCCGGGTCCGTGGGCCTGATGCAGAAACACATGGAGGCCGGCACGATACGCCTGATCGCGATTGCTGCGCCGAAACGCCTGACGGGTTCATTCGCGCAGGTGCCAACGTGGAAGGAGCAGGGTGCCGATGCCGTGGTGTCCAACTGGCGTGGCCTGATCGGACCGGGCGGCATGACCCCGGCGCAGACGGCTTATTGGGACAACGTTACGCGCAAGTTCACGCAAAGCGAGACCTGGAAAAAGGAACTCGCGGCCAAGAACTGGGATGATGAATACAAGGCCAGCGCCGAGACCCGCAAGTACATGGATGAGGAATATGCGGAGCTGAAAGGTTTTCTGACCGAGATGGAGCTGGCGAAAACCAAATAACGCAGGATGGCGGCAAGGGGGGCAAGGGGGGGCAAGGGGGGCAAGGGGGGCAAGGTAGCGCACCCATCCTTGCGCCAGCGCAGATGTCGGGCCGCTTTGCAGTGCACGGTCTGATCACGAACGGTAGGCACTCGCGGTAGATACTCAATCAGGAAGAGAAAACCGGGCATGGCAGCGCGTCACAAGGAACGGCATCGCACCGACAGCATCGGCTGGCTGCGCGCCGCGGTATTGGGTGCCAATGACGGCATCGTGTCGACGGCGAGTCTGATTATCGGTGTTGCTGCTGCGAATGCCGGCTACGACAGCATCATGGTTGCCGGGATTGCCGGTCTGGCTGCGGGTTCCATGTCGATGGCGGCCGGGGAGTACGTATCCGTACGCTCGCAGGCCGACTCCGAGCAGGCCGCGCTCGACATGGAGCGCAGGGAACTTGCCACCGACAGTGCGGGCGAGCACCGGGAACTGGCGGCAATCTATGTCAAGCGCGGCCTTGATCCTGCGCTGGCAAAACAAGTGGCTGAACAGTTGATGGCGCATGACGCGCTGGCTGCGCATGCCCGTGACGAGCTCGGGCTTTCTGAAACGCAGAGTGCACGGCCAGTTCAGGCGGCGCTGACTTCAGCGGCCAGTTTTGCCATCGGCGCGGCGTTGCCGCTGGTGGCCGCCGCTGTGGTGCCTATTGCCCGTCTGATTCCCGTGGTCTCCATCACTTCGCTGGTCTTCCTTGCCATCCTCGGCGGTTTGGCCGCACGCGTGGGCGGCGCGAGTGCCATGGTGGGGGCGACGCGGGTCACGTTCTGGGGCGCGCTGGCCATGGCGCTGACCGCAGGCGTAGGCATTCTGTTCGGCGCAGCGGGTTGAATGTCTGTTGAGTGGATGACCCGACAAGGATGCGGATGACCATGCACCTGCTGATCTGGCTGTTGGTTGGCGTAGTGGCTCTGACCGTGCTGGCAGTGGCCGCGGGGCAACTGGGCTGGTTGCATGGCACGATGCCCACTGACCTGGGTGTGCGCGACGACCGGCTGAAGCCACCGTCCGCTACCGAGAACAGCGTGAGCAGCCAGGCCGCACTTTATTCCGCTCACCCGCAGCGCAAATATGCTGATATCACGCCGCTGGTCGTGCAGGGTGGTGACGGCCCGGCCACGCTGGCACGGATCAAGGTGATCGTGACGGGCATGGACGGTGCGCGGGTGGTGACCAGCGAGCCCGATTACCTTTATGCGCAGTTCACCACGAAGGTTCTGCAGTTCGTGGATGATGTGGAATTCTGGTTTGACCCGGTGAACAACGTGATCCAGGTCCGTTCGGGGTCCCGCGTTGGCCGCGGTGATCTGGGCGTCAATCGCAAGCGCATCGAGGCGGTGCGCAACGCGTTGACGACCCAGCGCTGAATACGAGCGTCTGCAACAGAAAATTCACGCGAGCAGAGTCTCAAATCCCAGTAATGGGCTGCGATCGTACTGATGTGTAGCCGTGTCGCCGCGCCGGAGTATCCGCCAGTTAATTTTCGCATTCCTGTATCCGGCTCCCACGCATTGAACAGATGCAGCAGGTCGCATTTGCACATGCGTGGGCGTGTCGATTACTGCTGGTAGTATCCATGCATTCAGCAAATGGCGCAGGCATGACAAAAAAACACGGCAAAACAGTATCCCTGGTCCTGGGCAGTGGCGGCGCGCGCGGCTTCGCCCATGTCGGAGTTATCCGCTGGCTCGAGGAACACGATTACAAGATTGCCTCCATATCCGGCTGTTCGATAGGCGCGCTCATCGGCGGCGCGTATGCCGCGGGCAAGCTCGATGAGTTCGAACAATGGGTGTGTTCGGTCGGCAAGGCCGATATCTTCAAATTGCTGGATCTGTCGTGGGGCGGGAACGGTTTTTTCAAGGGAGAGCGGCTGATGGATGCCCTGAAAAAATTTGTCGGTGACCAACAAATCGAAGACCTGCCCATCACCTATACCGCGGTGGCGGCTGATGTCGCCAGCGAAAAAGAAATCTGGATCCGCTCGGGCAATCTGGCCGATGCCATCCGCGCGTCGATCGCGATGCCGCTGTTTTTCACACCTTTCCATCTGCGCGGTGCTGACCTGGTCGATGGCGGTGTATTGAATCCCGTGCCGGTGGCGCCTACGCTGAGCGATGATACCGAGATGACCATTGCGGTGAACCTGGTGGGCCCGCCGCAAGGGATTACGGAAGAGGCCAGGGCAGCAGAGCCCTCTGCAACGGCGGACGTATCAATGTTGCCCGAGCGCCTGCAAAAATTGATTGGCTCGGTCCGGGAAATGGCGGCGAAACCGATCATGCCGGACTGGCGTGTTTACGACATGGCCAACAGCGCGCTGGATGCGATGCAGAGCACCATCGCCCGCCATCGGCTGGCCGATTACCGACCCGATCACACCATCGTCATTGCCCGCGACGCCTGCGGCACGCTGGAGTTCAACCGCGCTCGGGAGATGGTGGAATTCGGCTACAAAAAGGCGCAGGAGCGCCTGGGCTAGGCGTCCTGGATGCCGTAGCGCGTAGGGCGGAATACCGCGTCGCCGGCTTGAATCCGCGACCCAGGATTATTTAAAGCCGTAGAGCTTCGCCGGATTATCCACCAGTATCTTCTTGCGCAGCGCCGCGTCCGGCGTCCATTCATTGAACAGATCGAGCAGGTGCCCGTCCTCGGGCATGTCCTTGTCCAGCCGCGGGTGCGGCCAGTCAGTGCCCCAGATAATCTGATCGGGATTGGCGCTGACCAGCGCTTCGTGAACGGCGCGGGCATTGTCGTAATCCGGATACTGCGTGGAGATGCGGTAGGCCCCTGACACCTTCACCCAGATGCGGCCCTCGGCGAGCAGTTGGCACATGGACTGAACGCCGGGTTGATCGGGCCCCAGCGCGGCGTCGATATTGCCCATGTGGTCGAGCACCACCGGCAGTTTCCAGCTTTTGAAATAGCGCATCACCTTGTAGAGTTCATTGGCGTCCATCATGAACTGCGCATTGAGTCCGAGGTCGGCCATGATCGGCGAGAGTTTCTCGAACGACGACATGCCCAGCGGGCTGAAACCGACGCCATGCGGCACGTGGTGGAAACGCAGCGACTTGATGCCGATATCCGCCATGCGCTTCAATTCGTTGCGCGTGGTGTCGGGTTTGACGATGGCGGTGCCGCGCAGGCGTTTCGGTTCGCGTTCCAGCGCATCGAGTACCGCGCTGTTGTCGGTGGCGTAGGGGTGCGCCTGCACCGCAACGCCGTAACGCATGCCCAATGCATCGAGCATCTGCAACAGATTTTCCAGCGGCGCGTCGGGCGGCGTGTAGGAGCGCTCCGGTGCGAATGGAAACTGGTTCGACGGACCGAAAATGTGGAAATGCGTATCGCAGCCGCCCTTGGGCGTGGGGATTTTCGGCGCGCGCGTATCGGCGATGGGGGGTATGCAGGGCAGGTCCATGGTGTTTCCGGTGCGTTGAATGAACCGCGATGGTAGTGGTTTGGGCGTGGATGCTCAACGCCGCATGGCTATAATCAGCCAAATCGACCATTTCAAGCGACCATTTAACGCGACCAACGCACGAGACCACCTCACGCAACCACTTTATGGAATCCGATCATGCTACCTGCCAATCGCCTGCCCTATGTGCCCATCATCGACCGTCCACCGCTGAAACTGCCTGCGGGCACACGCCTAGTGGTGTGGCCGGTAATCAACGTCGAAGTGTGGGACATCGGCCGGCCGATGCCGCGGCAGGTGCTGCCGCCGCCGACCCACATCACGCGGCTGCCGGACGTCGCCCACTGGGCCTGGCATGAATACGGCATGCGTGTCGGTTACTGGCGGCTGCAGCAGATGTTCGATGACCTCGACATCAAGGGTTCGCTGTTCACCAACGGCCGCGTGTGCACCGACTATGCGCGTGTCGCCGAAGCCGCGCTGAAATCCGGATGGGAGTTCGTCGGCCATTCCTGGGACCAGCAACCCACCCATGTCGAGAAAGACCAGCGCGCGATGATTCGGCGCACGGTGAAAGAGATCAAATCATTCACCGGCAAGGCCCCCGTGGGCTGGCTGTCACCGGGCCTGACCGAAACGCTGTACACCCCGGACTACCTCGCCGAAGCCGGCATCAAATACATCGCCGACTGGCTGGTCGATGACGAGCCGGTGCCGGTGAAGACCGCGCACGGCACGGTGCTGGGCATGCCGTACTCGCTGGAACTCAACGACATCGCGATGATGATGGTGCAGCACCACGCCGCCGCCGAATTCGAATCGCGCTGCGCTGACCAGTTCGAACGGCTCTACGAAGAAGGCAAGTCACGCGCCAAGATCATGGCCATTGCGCTGCATCCGTACATCTCCGGCGTGCCGCACCGGATCAATACCGTGGAACGCGTGTTCCGCAAACTGCGCAAGGAGAAGGGCGTGGTGTTCTGGAACGGGGAGCAGATCATGAACTGGTATGGAAAGGCGACGGCGAAGCAGGCAAGATAGAGGCTGCGAGGCCATAAAATATAAATAAAACAATATGTTAGGGGATGCTGTGGATCAGTTCTCTGTCTCGGTCGGTGTTCTGGTCGTTGTCGCTGTTGCGTTTTTCCTGCTAAAGCGTCGTGGATCCGGAGATGACGATGCACCTTGGCCGTTCTATGCGAAAAAACTGCTCTCGCAACCCGAGCAAGTGCTCTACCATCGTCTCGCTGCGGCTTTGCCCGATTGCATCGTGCTTGCCCAGGTTCAGCTATCCCAAGTACTTGGCGTGAAAAAGGGGTTCAACTTTCACCAGTGGAACAACAGGATCAACCGTATGAGCCTTGATTTCCTGGTGTGCCTCAAGGACTCAACCATTGTTGCCGTGGTTGAACTGGATGACAAAACCCACAAAAGAGCGAATCGCATTGAGGCCGATGCAAAGAAGAATAAGGCGTTGTCGGCTGCTGGAGTTGCGCTTGTGCGGTGGAATGTCAGCGCGATGCCCGATGAAAATGCTATTCGTAAGGCATTCGGGCAACAGGAAAAGCTAAATCGGAGCAGAGTGAGATTTTCTGGAAAGTCACACTGACTCCAATTACTCTTTAGGCGCTGGGAGGATGCATGGACGTAAAAGAGATGGTTCTCGCCGCAGGCGTTTTCGTGACTCTAGTGCTTGGTCTGTGGAATCTTTGGGCGAATCTGCGTACTGAATCGCCCCGGGTTTCATGGAGGCTGGTTGGTTTAAGTTAATGCCAGAGAAGAGGTCTTCTTGGCGAGTTGCAGATAGTAGTTTGCCTCAGCTTCTGCCGGTGGAATATAGCCTATTGGTTCGAGCAGTCGGCGGTGATTGAACCAGGACACCCATTCCAGAGTGGCCAGTTCCGCCGCCTCCGTGGTTTTCCAAGGCGCTCGACGGTGGATCAGTTCAGCCTTGTACAGCCCGTTGATCGTTTCGGCCAGGGCATTGTCATAGCTGTCTCCCTTGCTGCCCACGGAGGGCTCGATGCCGGCTTCGGCGAGCCGCTCGGTGTAGCGGATCGAGACGTACTGCGATCCCCTGTCGCTGTGGTGGATGAGTGCATCGGTTCGTTCCGGCTGCCGGTCATACAGCGCCTGCTCAAGCGCATCGAGCACGAAGTCGGTCCGCATGGAACGGCTGACCCGCCAGCCCACGATCCGCCGAGCATACACATCAATGACGAAGGCCACGTACAACCAGCCTTGCCAGGTTGAGACATAGGTGAAGTCCGACACCCACAGCTGATTGGGCCGATCGGCCTTGAACTGGCGGTTCACCCGATCCGGCGGACGTGGGGCCGATGTGTCAGCCACTGTGGTGCGCACCACCTTGCCACGACGTACACCCTGCAAACCCAGACGTTGCATCAGCCGCTCGACCGTGCAGCGTGCCACTTCCACACCTTCGCGGTTGAGTTGATACCAGACCTTGTCGGCACCATAGACCTGCATGTTGGCCTGCCAGACGCCCTGGATCTGAGGCATCAGCGTGTCGTCCCGCTTGGCGCGGGCACAGCGTTGGGCCGGGTTGCGTTGTTCGGCTGCGTGGCGTCGGTAACCAGACGGGGCAATCTGCAGGACTTTGCAGACCGGCTCGACTCCGTAGGTGCCGCGATGCTTGTCAACGAAGTTCCTCAGGACTTGAGTCGGCGGTCGAGCTCCGCCTGGGCAAAAAACGCGCTGGCAAGCTTCAGAATCTCGTTGGCTCGGCGCAATTCCTTGACTTCGCGTTCCAGCGCCTTGATGCGATCACGTTCCTCGCTGGTGATGCCATCTCGCTGACCGCTGTCGATCTCATGTTTGCGCACCCATTCGTGCAGCGTTTGGGGTACGCAGCCAATCTTTGGCGCAATCGATTCAATAGCGGCCCACAGGGAGGGATATTCGCCTCGGTGTTCTTGCACCATCCGAACAGCCCGCTCGCGTACTTCGGGGGAAAATCGGTTTGATTTGCTCATGGCTCCATTCTCTCAAGTATTGGAGCCTCCTCAATACCCGGGGCGATTCATTATTAAATCAAGCTGACGTCTAAGCGGCGCGGCTTACGAAGCTGTTAATCCGCCACCAACCCAAACCACTCCCCCCCAAGTTCCTTCCGGTATTTATCCGTCACCGGCTTCACCGCCGCTACAAACGCACGATGCTCGTCCGCGCTGAGCTGCACCACTTCATTTTCCGCGGGATCAAGTTTTTTGAGCACTTCCTCATCTTCCGCTGCCGCCAGCTGGCGCTGCAGTACGGTGGCTTCGGTCGCAGCTTCATCGACTGCTTTTTGCACCTCGGCCGGCCAAAAATCGTATTCGGCGCGGTTCACCATCAGGCAGGCGACGCCGAAAACATGGCCGGACAGGGTGATGTAGCGGTGGTGTTTGTGGACATTGAAGTTGACGATGTTGGTCAGCGGGTTGTCCTGGGCCTGGAAACGTTCGCCGGCGATCTGCTCGAAAAAAATCTTGATGTCCTCAGCGATGGGTTCGAAGCCCATCAGCCGCAATGATTCACCCTGCAGTGTGCTCATCTGGTGGCGGATGCGGATGTCCTTGCAATCGGCGGGGGTGTGGATGGGGCGCACGCGGTTGCTGAAATGGCGGAAGCCGTTGTCCCAGTAACCGAGCAGCCGGTAGGGCGAGTGTTCCAGCAGTTGCGCGCGCAGCCGGTCGCCCAGCGCGCCGTCGAGTGCCGCGTAGGCCGTGGCACGGTCGCGCATCAGGAATGGCAGATCGAAAATTTTCAGCGCCGGGACCCATTCGGTGAAGCGCAGTGACGAGATGTAGCACATCGACAGTTCGCCGTTTTTGACCATGATCGGCAGATCGCCGGACTTGCGGCCCAGCGCCAGCACGTCGGATACGAACTGGAAGTCGACCTGGTCGCCGAGTTTCGCTTGTAGTACCTCACCGAAACGCTCGCAGGCGCGGGTGTGGATGGAGGCGGGTTTCTGGTAGCCGCCAAGGCGGATAGTGATGGGTTTCATAAGGCGAATTTCATATTGGATGCGGTTACCGGGATTGCGGAAAGGCGCCATGCTATAGGCAATCTGCGGTGCAGTGTGTCAAAGTATTGCTGCGGACAGATTGCCAAGACTCAAAACGCAGCAATCAACGTCCAAATCGTGATCAAACAATATGCACCATGACTATGTGGAGGGTAACAACATGCAGATGAGCGGCATACATCACATCAACATCGGCTGTCGTGAAAGCGACCTGCCGGCCATCGAAAAATTTTACTGTGGCGGACTGGGCATGACAGTGGGTCCGCGGCCGAATTTTCCGAACCAGGGACTGTGGTTGTATTGCGGAGACCATCCGCTGGTGCATGTGGTGTCGCGCCGACGTCTCCCCCGATTTGAGTAGCGCGTAGCTTTGGAGTCCAATCCCATTACCGAGGAGATTGGACATGAAGAAGCGATTTACCGAAGCCCAGATTATTGGGTTTTTGCGTGAAGCCGAGGCGGGC